>Ga0180438_10002244_pt1 | contig 32221 bp, 32 predicted proteins | sample SS_ome_12_FD_132455 | JGI IMG/M metagenome (GOLD analysis project Ga0180438, IMG submission 132455) | Hypersaline lake sediment archaeal communities from the Salton Sea, California, USA - SS_3_D_2 metaG | ecosystem: Environmental > Aquatic > Non-marine Saline and Alkaline > Hypersaline >... | reverse complement strand
ATCTTGCCACTGTCCGATGCCTTCTTTCCCAGCTCAAACGCGTCGACAACATCCTCCAACGGGAACCTGTGCGTAATGATCTGAGTGAGATCGACCAGTCGCCGGGACATAAAGTCCAGAGTCTTGGGGAAGAAGAAAGGACTATCGCAGGAGCCGACAAAGCTCGACCCTTGCCAGATCGACTTTCCGACCTCGATGGGTACCTTCCGCCCAATGCTGTGACCGATGAAGACGACACGTCCCCCCTTGGCCACCACATCGATGGTAGCTGCCAGAGCGCCATTGCTGCCAGAGCACTCAAGCACCAGCGACGCGCCTCGACCGTTTGTATGGTCCATTACCTGTTCAACCACATCTCCTTCGCTTGGATCGACGACGTGGTCAGCCCCGAGATCTGCGGCCATGTTCCGCCGATACGGTTGAGGCTCGACGATGACCACGGGGGCACCAGATGCCTGGCAAGCCAGCATCGCACACAGGCCGATTGGCCCTGTCCCAAAGACTACCACGCGATCATGGGGCGCAGCCCCACCACCTGCTCCCCAGATTCCATGGTAGGCCACAGAGGCAGGCTCGACCAGTGCTGCCTCTTCGAAGCTGACATTGTGAGGTATCTTGTATAATCGCTCCTCTTTGGACGCGTGAAGCCCGGCCATGCCCCCAGGCGTATGCCACGCAAAGCCATAGTACTCTGGATCCAGGCACATAGCTGACGGAAGACCATCCTTGCAGTTCATACACACATGGCAAGGAATGAAGCACTCGCCAACGACCCGGTCACCTGCTGTGAGGGTTTTGACATCCGGGCCAGCCTCAATGATCTCGCCTGCCCATTCATGACCTGGAATGAAGGGGAAGGTACCCTCGTCATTGGTGCCTTCCCACATGTGGACGTCTGTGCCACAGATACCGCTGGCCTTGATCTGGATGAGCACCTCGTTCTTTGCTGGAATGGGATCTGGTAGCTCTTCGAGCCGCAAGTCGTGGACCCCTCTCAATACTGCTGCTTTCATTGCACATTGCCTCCTTTAATATGGTTACTTCGTTTCTCGTCTCTACGGAACCACTAGCCGACGCCAAGCACCTGCTTGGCCATGCGTGCTGCCGATCCTGCGTCAGGCGCGAAGGCATCCGCACCGATTTGATCGGCATATACTTGAGTCACCGGAGCGCCACCGATCATGATCTTCAACCTGTTGCGAAGACCGGCCTCGGTCAGAGCCTCGATCACGTGGTCCATTTGGGGCATTGTCGTCGTGAGCAAGGCTGACATGGCGACAATGTCTGTGTTGTCATCCACTGCCTCGACAAACTTGACAGGTGATACGTCAGTGCCGAGATCCAGTACCTCGAAACCGGCACCCTCCAACATCATTGCTACCAGGTTTTTCCCAATGTCATGCAGGTCACCCTGTACAGTACCGATCACTACCCTGCCTAGATCGGGGATGTCTTCCTCAATCAGATGTGGCTTTAACACACTGAGCCCGGCTTGCATTGCCCGAGCTGCGATCAGCATCTCTGGTACATAGACCTCGCCTTGCTCGAACTGTGAACCCACCAGCTCCATGGCACTGATCATACCATCCTTCAGTATGAGACCAGGAGATGTACCCGCTTCCAACTCCGCCTCGATGAGTTCTGGCACAGCTCCCGCGTTCCCACTCGCAATGGCTTCGAACAGCTTCTCAACCCCCATTTGTCTTGACCTCCTTTGAGATGATAGCTTGTGACACCTACGAATAGCTGCTATGCTCCCGAAACGTCTCCCACATGGCTACAAAGTTTTCTGGCGGCACGTTTGCCTGTATGACGTGGTCCGCTGCAAACACAAAACCTCCACTAGGAGCCAAGGCGTCCATATTCTTGCGTACCTGCTCGCGGACCTGCTTCGGTGTTCCTGATGTGAGGACGCCCTGGGCATCAACCCCACCGCCCCAGAAGCACAGGTCTCTTCCGAACTCACGCTTGAGCTCGACGGGATTCATGTCCTTGGCACCAAGCTGGATTGGGTTCAGAATATCTACTCCAATCTCGACAAAGTCTGGAATGAGTGGGCGAATCGCTCCGCAGGAATGCAGGAACAGCTTGATGCCAGGGGCAGCCTTTTTGATGGCTGCAAAGAGCTTCTGGTGGCGTGGTTTGATGAGCGTCCGGTACGTGTCGGGTGAAATCATCAGCGCGTGTTGGGCCGCTATGTCGTCTGTCTCGTTGACAATGTCGACCAGACCATCGAGTTCACCCAAGGCACGCTGCCAGTAGACTGCCTTGATCTCCACCAGCTTGTCTAGCAGGTAGCTGGCCGTCTTGTGATCAGTCGCCAGGTCCATAAAGTAGCGATGGTAGCCACGAAGCCAAGCGTACGTTTCTAGGATGCCAGCGGTGAATCCCTGCAACACCACTGCCTTGCCTTTGTCGCGCGCCTTTTGCGCTGGCTCCCGCAAGAGTTCATAGTGCCATGGATCGGTGGGGTCAGGCCATTGATAAGTGTTCAAACGTCCTGCTACATCATCTAAGTCAAAGGGACTGAGCCATAGATCGTAGTACAGGCCGTTCGTTTTTGGCATACGCCAGGTTATGGCCCACTGGTCGGTGCGTGTCCAATAATTTCCCTCTTCGCGCTGCTCATATGTCTCACCGATGGTGGATCGCCGGGGCACGTGGCGAACATCGACCTTCAATACTTCCAGGAAATCCTCATGGGGATCCGCGAATTGAGACAATAGGTTTCTTGGATTCGCTTCTCTGGAGGGCAAGCCCAGATGTCGACGCAGATTGGAATAAGCACCTACGTGGATACCAGTTTGTGCTGTGCCACACAGGTCATATGGGATGCGATCCGGTTCCTTGTGATTCAGCGCAGTGAGTACGCGTTCACGAGAGTTCATTCGGTGCTGCCTCCAGGGGGTAGCCGCCATACTCTTGCACCGCGTCGTACATAGCTACTAGATTCTCCGGCGGCACGTCGGCCTGGATGTCCTGGGTGGGGGCGAAGACGTATCCTCCGCCCACCCCCAAAATTGAGATGCGTTCTCGCACCTGCTGGCGGACTTGTTCCGGCGTGCCTGAGGGGAGCGTGGTTTGCGTCTCGACGCCACCCCCCCAGAAAACCAGACGGTTCCCGAATTCCGATTTGAGCCGCCGTGGATCCATGTTAGTTGCGTTGGTCTGAATGGGGTTGAGGATGTCGACTCCCATTTCGACTATCTGGGGAATCAGTCTGTAGATAGAGCCACACGAGTGAAACAAAACCTTCCAGTTGGTGTTTTGATGGATCCAATCAAAGACACGGCGATAGTGAGGCATCACCAAACGCTCAAATGTCTCCGGCGAAATCAACTCTGCTCTCTGCGTGCCGTAATCTTGGTAGATGGCGAATACACTGGCGTAGGGCCCAACCGCCTGCGCCAACTGTTTGGCTTTTTCGAGAATGTTAAGGCCCTTTTTCTCGTGCAACTCGAAGGTCCTGTCAGGATTAGCAGCCATCCCAAACAGCCAGTTGGCAATCGGTGTGTTCCAGCGAATATTATCAACCAAGTCAACGATGAGTGCCTTATCGGTTGCTTGATACAGATTCTCAGCAATCTCCTGACGGAAACGCAAATCTTCATCCGTAAGAGGCGAGAACGTGACTGTGTCTGGATCCGGCGGATCAGTCAAAGCATCCAGCCCTCCCATATCTGTCTCCGCCAGCTCAAGGAAGTATGTATCGTTCCGAGGCATTCTGCCGATGGCCTGTCCGTCAACCATCAATAGCAGGCTGCCATCTTTTTCCTCGATGGTTTGAAAGCCAACGGGCACCTGCACCGGTGTGCCATCATGGAGATGCCACAACTTCCAGTCCTTGATCGGAATATTAAAGCGAGGGCACAGAGAGGGGATTAGCAGGGTATCTACGTTGAAATGATCCAGCACATCCTGCTCGACCCGGGCCATCATGCCGAAGATGTCAAACACTTGAACATCATTACTTGTCATACCTAACAGTCTCTTGAGTCGAACATAGGCATTCACATTGATGCCACTAGCAGCCGTGCCGCCCAGGTCAATCGGGACGCGATCCGGCTGCCGATGATTGATGGCTGCAATAACGCGTTCACGTGAGTTCATTCTGTCTCCTAAAAACGAAACGCCCTCGCCTCATCCAACATTGCCAGGACATTCTCGATAGGCACATCGGCCATAATCGAATGGTCGCTGCCGCAAATATAACCACCACCTGTGCCCAGCACGCGAATTCTCTCTCTTACTTCAGCACGCACCTCTTTCGGCGTACCGACAGGCAGAGTGGATTGGGTATTGATCGCCCCATAAAAGGCCAGGTGGTCACCGTATTCGCGTTTCAGCACCTCGGGCTCATTCCCAGGCAGGTGCGCCTGTACCGTCTCCCACACCTCCATACCGATGTCGATCATATCGGGCAGAACCGGCCTGAAGGTTCCACATTCGTGTATCCAAACCTTCAAACCGTAGCTTCTCCCCAGCTCATAGATCTTCTTATAAGTCGGCTTTAGAAAGCGACGCCAGTGTTCAGGGGAAATCAGCATCCCTCTCTGCGCGGCAAAGTCATCGCCATAATGGAAAACATCCGCCAGCCCTTGAGTAGCGTCCAGCAACCGTCTCGTAAAGCTCAAGGTAAACTCTTCGATGTGTGCGACGGCGGCCTCGACCAGCTTGGGGGCGGCGTGGAGATTAATCATAGTCTCCTGCATGCCGAACAGGTCGAATAGCGTGCAGAGCAGGGGAACCCATGGACCGCCGCCGCGCGCAGCGGCGAATCTTGTTTGCCCCTCAGCCTGGGTCACATATTGTACCTTCACAAACCTGGCTATGTCATCCGGCACAGTCTTGAGAACTTCGGCCGTGATGCCGTAGTCGAAATCATCAGGATCCGGCCACGGGAAGTTGTCGACGTCGGCCACAGAGGTGGCGCCGGCCAGGGGGTATCCTGCGCGGGCGCTGCTGTATCCCGCTCCATCGGCACCTCCAATGCCCGAATCCTTCCCCCAGATGTCGAGGCCCAAGTCAGCGTTGCGTCCGATATAGACCGGACGTGCCTCCTGGATATCGAGGCCGAGTTTCTCCCGCAGAGCAAAATTGTCGGCTTCGCCGTAGTGCTTCAGCCACCTGTCAATCGGGGCAAACCCCATAATATGCACGGGGACCACCTCGGGTTGAACGTGGTCAATGGCTTTCAAGAACCGCTCTCTTGGTGTTTCCATAGTGCGTTGCCGAAGTCTCTCCTAACGCGCCGTTTCTTCTAACCGATTATGTCCATGAACCGATTGAATTCGTCATCGGTAATTTGTACTTCATTCTTGGCTAGAACGACCCTATGATTAAGTACGTCCTTCCTAAATGAGCGTAGTGCTTCCACACCCAATGCAAATAGGTCGTCGTACCGCTTTGCCAGCCGGGGGGCGACGGGTTGCGGGAGGCCCCAGATATCCATTGCCATCAGTCCCTGTCCGTCGCAGCCAGTTCCGGAGCCAGTCCCGACAGTTGGGATACGCAGTCGCTGCGTGATCACCTCTGCGACCCGATCGGGCACGCATTCGATCTCGATGGCCCAGATGCCGGCATCCTGCAATAACAAAGCTTCATCAAGGATTTGCACTGCCTCTTGAGCAGTGCGACCTACGACCCGGTAACGACCGATAGCACCAATTTGCTGGGGCGCCATCCCCACGTGCCCCATGCAAGGAATCCCCACACTGACCACGGCGTGGATGCGGTCAACCATAATGCCTGCCCCTTCGATCTTGATGCTGTCCACACCCGCCTTCATATACTCGATACCGCCGATGATGGCATCCTCGTTACTTGCCTGGTAGGTGCCGTAGGGGAGCGTGGCCGACAGCAGGGCGCGCTGGAGAGTGCTGGCGATTGGTCGCAAATATATTAGCACCTGCTCCATAACGGAGGGAAGAGAGCGCGTATAACCCAAAATCGACATCGCAGCTACGACAGCACCGGCACCGGCCATATCAGCATCGGAAGCGTCGATGATCCTGGCCGTAGATACGTCCGTCACCGAGGTAAAGGTGATCTTTTCCTTGCCCTTCTTGGCTTGAATGTCGCGGATAGTGACTTTTCCCTGTGACATAGTACCTCGGCTCCCGGCCTAATTAATCACTTCAAGGAAACGCTCGAACTGCTCGTCCTTGATGTCAAAGGTCTGCTTCTCGGTGGGGAATTCGAGGTTTCGCACCTCGGCGCACCACGCGTTCAAGGCGGCTAGCATGCTTCCCTCAAAGTCGGCGTATTGACGGGAGAACAAGGGGGACACCGCCTCGGGCATACCTAGAATACTGTATATGGTCAACATCTGCCCATCGCAATCCGAGGTGCCCCCGGCACCGATGATGATGGCATTGGTCTTGCGACAGACTATTTCAGCCACGCGATCAGGTACACCCTCCAGCATGATAGCCCAGGCGCCGGCCTGCGCCAGGGCCTGGGCATCCTTTACCAGTTGCGCCGCTTCCTCCGCCTTTTGTCCAAACGGACACAGTCCACTCCGACGCTTGACAGAATGAGGCGTGGCGCCTAAATGCCCCACACACAGGATGCCGGCCTGGCTAATGGCGTGGGCACGGTCAATGATGGGGCCCGCGCCTTCAACCTTGACCGTGTCTGCACCAGCCTTCATAAGCCGGGCCGCATTGCGGACTGCTTCCGCGTCAGACACGTGATAGCTGCCGAAAGGAAGCGAGCCAATGACGACGGCGTGCTCAACGATGCGACACACCCCCTGCAAGTAAAACAAAACCTCATCCCATTTCGCCTGCAAGGCCGTCGCATATCCCAGAACACTGGTGGCTACACTCCAATCACTGACAAGCACCGCATCTATCTCCGCTTCATCCACCAGCTTGGTGGTAACATAATCGTGAGCCGTCGTCACAGCGATAGGCTCACCGCGTTCTTTCATACCTCGAAGGTCCGCAATGGTAAGCTTCTTTTTCTGTGCTGGTTGTGACATGACGCACCTCCTCGACTACACAAATCTTGACTTGTCCTTCGGTTATGCTCAATCATAAGCGGCCAAAGCGTTGGCTCCAAAGATCAAGTCTTTATGGCTTTGACTAAGACAGTCACAGTGACGCATAATCAAGTCGCGCAATTGTTGATAAGTCAACATCGTCAGCATTCCAGGGATGTCCGTACCCCACAAAAGTTTCTCTACACCTACCAACTCGATAGCTCGGCGCACAATTCTGTTGACAGATGGATATGGATAATCCTCATCCCGAAAATAGTGGGGCAATGAGGCAAGATCCAGCCACACGTTGGGATACGTGGCCAACTCAACCTGCTCGGTCCAGGCAGCATCGATCTCCGATTGCAGCCAGATATGCGGCGAAGGTTGCCCCAGGTGGGCAATAACCCAACGGACATTCGAGTATGCTTCTATCAACATCCGTAGTTCCTGCGTCTGATAAGAACGCCCTCCAATCGAACCTAGATCAGGAGTGATTGTCAAGGCTCGGCTGTCCGCAGCCTCCCAGAGCCAGTCAACAAATCTCTTATCATCCAATCTCAAGTCGGTATGGATGCCACACAGACCGGTCTCATCGCTAAGCTCCAACTTGATCACTCCAAATCCCAGTTCGTCGACGAGGTGACCGAACACCGCCGGGGCCGACGCCAACATAGGATTCAAGTAGGCAGACCCGATGAATCGATCGGGCCATTTTTGCACGGCGGAGTGAACATAGGTGTTCATATCGCCATACAAGGGACCCTGGAGCAAGACCGCCTTGTCCACACCCACCCAATCCATATACTCTAGCAAAGCTTCTACCGGGAAGCGGGTTTCTGAAGCCAAGGGAGGTAGGAATCTGAGCACCTGGCCGGTTCCCAGCTTGGCTTTGCCATAGGACAATGGCTCTGTCACACCACTTCCGGTCAGGCCGCATAACTGGCTATATATATGGGCGTGAGCATCCACAATCATTTGCTGGCTACCATCCAGGCAAACAAGCTAACGGCCCTTTCACATAACAGACCTTGATTTCTTCAGTTACCGGTAGGCCCGAAAAGTCCAGGTTTGCTGTGTGAAAGGATACTAGGGCCCAAGCTCGCCAAAAGTACGTAGCATGGCCTCCACGTTCTCAATAGGCGTGTCGGGTCCTACTTGGCCATAACCGATAAATCCACCTGAGGGCAGACCGAACGCGGCGTAGGTCGTGCGCACGTGTTCAGCTACCTCCTCAGGCGTGCCATCGCATAGCACAAACTGTCGATCCAGGTCTGCCCTGACGCAAACCTTGCCCCGTAACAGACGACTGAGCTCATCAATATCCATAGTCCACACCTGAGGATTAAGCTCATCAAAACCGATCTCCATCAAGTCGGGGAGAATATCAAGCGTAACACCGTCCGTGTGGAAATGGGCATATGCACCGCCCTCATGAATGGTATCCACCAGCTTCTGATAAGTCGGCTTGAACAGCTCGCGCCACATGGCGGGTCTGATGAAGAGAGCCTGTTGTGTTCCCCAATCATCTACGATTAGCACACCATCAGCACCTGCCTGTGTGATAGCCTGGATGCGCTGGACTGTAATCTCGGCAACCTTATCGCGAACGAAAAGGATCTCCTCATTTCCCATGGCAAGATCGAGCATGGCCGCCTCAAAACCACGTAGAAAGGTCATGTGGTGGAACAGGCTGCCGCAGTAGCCCAGATAGTAATGCTGATGCTGGTCTTCTGTCATCACGTGCATCATTTCCTCGATGCCGTCATACCCAATCATCGGGTCGATCCACTGATAATCATCCAGCGCAGCCCAATCGGACAGTGGATGCCCTACCACCTGACCTTGCCAGTCGTCCGACAGCTTGAGCCATTCGAAACCCCAGGGATCCAGCCAGCGACCGGCCGGTCGGTCCTCGGTATCTGACATCTCGGTGAAACCGAAGGGTGAATTGTGTGTCGGGGAGAGCATCACGTCGCTAGGATAAAGATTGTACAACTCTTTGAGCTTTTCGCCGTGGACACGAAATGCCCCCGGTAACGTGCGGTGCATAACCGGCACGCAGTCGGGACCACGGAATTCCAAGGTAGCTATTACGCGCTCTCGTCCGTTCATATTTGGCTTTCCTCCATACATCCACTGCTAGTTATTGGCACGTAGAGGATCGCGAGTCCGTGTGGAGAAAGAACGGCTCCTAATTCCTCCACTTGCTGCCAGTCGTTGGACAACAACAAAGGGATCTTTCGCTCTTGAACCTTCTGGAATGTCGGTAAAAGCTTCTCAAGCGACGGGCCTGACGGCTCTAAGTTGACTTCAAGTGCATGGCCGTTAAGAACCCCAAGCAGGATGTCTATCTGGTGATAACCTGGCGAATGCAGGTGAAAGATGGCGCTAGGGCAGGCTTCAATGGTCCTGCGGTCAGCGGGCAACATGGCCTGCCGGTACACCAGTGGTGAGACTGATACGGCATGGTCGTTCTGCGGAGAGGGACTGAAGCTGGGGCCCCACACGCCAGCCATCCCCGCGTAGCCTCCTTGCCAGGGCGGGATTATCTCCGACAAACGCCTGGTGACAGCGATCCAGATGTCGGCGCACCAATCGGCCAAACGCCGAAGTTCGGTTGGATGATCACAGCCATTCTATGTCGTCACTCCACTCCATGTCCTACCACTGGCGGATGAGGTTTAGGTGAATTCCCTGGGTTGACTCAGCGGCACGTAAGAAACGGCGAGCCCACATGACGAAAGAGTCGCTGTCAGTTCCTCTATCTGCTCCCAATCAGTGGATATCAAGTGCAGGGGGATCCGCCATGCTTGAACCCTGCGCAAGATCGACAAGAGTTCATCGAGCGATGGCCCTGCGGGATCAATCACAACGTTTAGCGCGCGACCCTCAAGGATGTCGAGCACACATTCCACCAGATGGGAACCTGCTGAATGCAGATGGAACACCGGAGATTGCCAGGCGTGCACTGTCCTGCTATCGGCCGGTAGCATAAGCTCCCTGTACATCTTGGCGGACACCGAGACAGATGAGTCGTTCTGAGGCGTGGGGGTGAACTTGGGTGCCCACAAACCAAATATGCCGACATACCCCCCCTGCCAGGCAGGGATGATCTCGGCCAGATGTTTTGTTACCTCAATCCAGACATCGGCGCACATCTCGGCCAGCCGCCTCAGTTCCGTAGGATGATCATACACGTCCAGGTAGACATTCTCCATTCCGCGCAGCGCGCTGACCAGGTCCCAGGGGCCACGGGTATGAGACACAGCCACCGGGAAGCGCCCCGCCGCTAGTCTGACAAGGCCTTTGGTGAACTCGACCAGCTTCTTGAACCAGAGATTGTCAGACAATGGTTCGAGTTGGGGACACCAGCTCCAGTCGCTGATGGCGGGCTCGGTGACGATGCTCCCATAGGTAGTCGAGTAACGGATCGAACAGCCCACAATACCTTCAAGCCAGGGAACAGCCCTGGGGGGCACTGCCGGCCAGAAGAGATCGCCATCCAAGACACCTCCGGCTTCGTAGTACGACTCATATTGAGGCATGAAGTGATCCACTACCAGCATTTCGGGGTGTAGGATACCCTCAGGATTTAGTAGCCCCCAGTCGAAGTCATGTATGGCATGGTGTGGCCAGCGAACTGTGCTTACCAATGGCTTCTCTGCCTCAGCCCACTCCCAGAATGCCTGATGTCTTCGCAGGGCGTCGCGGACATCTTGAGACGCTAGGGCCATTCTACTCCTACTTCCTGCGCATTAGATCTTTTTCGCTCGACGCAATTGTGGGTCCAGTGCCTGCTGGAGACCATCGCCAAGCAGGTTGAATGCCAACACAGTGATGAAAATGGCCAAACCTGGGAATACTGAAGGCCACAGGGAGGTTAGCAAGAAGGGATAGCCCGCGCGCAGCATTGAGCCCCATGCAGGCGTCGGCGGTTGCACGCCCAAGCCAAGGAAGCTGAGACCTGCCTCGAGAATGATCGCTGCAGCTACCAAGATCGAAGCCTGAACGATGACTGGGCTGGCCACATTCGGCCAGACGTGCTGCCACATAATGCGACTGGGTTTGGCACCCATAGCACGGGCAGCCAAGACATAATCGAGCTCCCGAATTGACAACGTCTGGGCCCGCACGAGGCGGGTCACCGTAGGTGCGAAGACAACACCAACGGCAATGAAGGAACTGGTCAGGCCAGCCCCAAATGCCGTACCAACAGCCAGGGCCAAGATCATGGTCGGAAAGGACCAGATGGCATCAATAATCCGCATAAGCAAATCGTCAATCCGACCGCCTATGAACCCAGCCAGCAAACCGCCAGGAATGCCAAGCGCCAGGGCCAAGCCCACCGAAATAATACCCACTTGGAGCGAAACACGGCTGCCCCAGATTACTCGACTTAGGATATCGCGGCCTAGCTCGTCCGTCCCGAAAGGGTGGGCCAGGCTGGGCGGTTCGAGGACTGCACTGGCATCCACCGATGTTGGCTCATATGGCGCCAACGAGGGGGCGAACAGAGCCATCGCTATAATCAACAAGAGCACGCCAAGGCCAAAACCGGCACCCCGGGTCCGGGCGAGTTGGCGAACGGCGCCCAGAAGCCGGGACTGGCGGTACTTCACAACGGGCCTCATCCCAGTTTGCGTAGCTGGCAACGGAACACCTGTATTCTTGGTATTCATTTCGCGATCGCTTATCTCAACTTCACTCAAGCCGGATACGCGGGTCCAAATAGGCATAAAGAAGGTCGGTCAAAAGATTAATTATCAGGACCCATAGAGCAAAGACTAGAATCACGCCCTGTAGCGCGGAGTAGTCACGGAACAGGATTGAGTCAGTAGCCCAGCGCCCTAGGCCCGGAATGGCAAAGATAGTTTCCACGATGACTGCCGCACCGATCAGCCGTCCAAGCTGCATGCCTATGATCGTGACCACTGGCAGCAAGGCGTTGCGCAATGCGTGACGCCGTATTACCAGCAATTCAGCCAATCCCTTGGCCCGCGCCGTTCGAACATAGCCCTGGCCGAGGACATCCAACAGAGCTGCACGTGTCTGGCGCATTATCCCTGCGGAATGGACCAGCCCGATCGTCATGGCCGGCATGATCATCAGTTTCAGATTGCTCGCCAGATCCTCTGTGGGCGGGGTGAATCCCGAGGGCGGGAGCCATTTCAAAGCCACCCCAAATAGATAGATCAATAGGATGCCAAGCCAGAAGTCTGGAAGGGCCATGCCGCCGATAGCCCCAAGGGTCCCGATCTTATCCCACATTGAATTGGGCCGAACAGCCGAGATAATCGCGGCTGGGACCCCTACGAGGATGGCCAGAAGCATGCTGAATACTATCAATTCCAATGTAATCGGAATGCGCTGTAGGATCACCTGGCTCACCGGCAGGCGGATGCGGGCCGAGACGCCCAGGTCACCCCGGGCGATCTGGGCCATCCAGCGGGCAAACTGAACCGGCCATGGTTGATCCAGCCCAAGCTTAGCACGGGTGGCCTGATATAACTCCTCGTCGCCAGCAAAGGACTCGCCCAGCCAGGCCATAGCCGGATCGCCGGGCAGCAAACGAATCACCGTGAAGGCGATAATGGAGACGAACAAGATCGTGACCGGCAACTGCACCAGTCGCTGGACCAGGTATTTCTGCACGATTGCATCTCCTGCTTCTACCTCACAATTTGGATCTATTGCGACTGTAGCGGGTTCCCGCCCGCCGCAACGGGCGGGCGGGAACTCCGATGACCTCGTCTGGTGGAGCTACGATCCGCGTCTATGCGTCGGACAGCCACGCAGCATTAAGGATGGGAAAGCTCCAATCAGGGACGATGCCACCCACCTGCTTGTTACGAACGAAGATATGGGGAAGCCGGGCTCCGTTAAAGTGATGGGCCTCCTCCATCTGGTGTAGGTACAGTTCCTTGGCAATTTCGTTCCGCCTGGCGTCGTCAGTCTCCCCCTCGCCTTGACTGATCAAATCATCGACGACAGGGTCGCAGTAGCCCCCATAGTTGTTCGACCCATCGCAAGTCCAATTCGGCCGGAAGAAGAATGGAGAGATGCCAGCTAGTGGATAGCGACCGAAGGACAAGTCAAAGTCGTTCTGCCTGGCCACTTCCTCGATCCAGACAGTGCGTTCCAGCGGTAAGGACTGACATCTGATATTCGACTGCTTACACACTTCCGCTATGTATTGAGTGGCGCTGTTGTCCGGTTCGCGGAAGATGCTCTTGAGAGTGGTGTCGATGCCATCGGCATAACCCGCTTCGGCCAGCAAAGCCTTGGCCTTGTCCGGGTCGAAGTCGTACATGTGCTCCGCTTCCTCACTCCAACCCTCTGCGGTTGGACCAGCCCCGTTGGGCAAGGCCGCCGGCACCCCCAGGCCGAACAGGGCCGCCTGGGCAAGGCCCTCCCGATCCATAGCATAATTTAGGGCCTGCCGGACCCTGATGTCATCAAACGGAGGCTTGCGGTGGTTAATGGCCCCGGTGATTATCGAAAGTCCAATCCAAGTCCAGAGCTCTCCTTCCAAGTGTTCTACGGCTTCGACAGCCTTGAATTGGGAAGGTGGCATTTCCTGGACCGTATGGACGGTCCCGGCTGCCAATTCTGCGGTCGCCACGGTCAAGTCGGGGATATACCGAACCACGATCTCATCCAAATACGGCAGTGGCTCGCCATCCTCACCAGTCTCCCAGTAGTCCTCGAAGGGTTCGAGGATGATGCGATCGTCGCCGATCCGCTCTTTGACCTTAAAGGGCCCGGTGCCGACCGGCATCTGGGCCATGGCATCATCTCCTAGCTTCTCAGTGGCTTCCATGGACATCATGGCCGACCGACCATAGCCAACGCCACTCGACAACGCAAGTAGGAGCAAACCATACGGCTTGTTCAACTTAACAATCAGTGTCGAGGCGTCAGGGGCCTCAGCGCTGTCTACCGCCGCCAGCCAGTTCTTCATCAAGGAACCATCTTGGTTCAACATGCGCTCGATATTCCACTTGGCTACTGCGGCGTTGAAGTCGGAACCATCGTGGAATTTTACTCCCTTTCGCAAATTGAAGACAACTGTCTGGGGATCATCGTACCCCCAAGATTCGGCCAAATCGCCCACCAGCCCGAATTCGGCGGGGTCGTTGCTTACCATTGTGTAGCGCACCAGGTAATTGTGGACAGATGTAGAAAACGTCACGTGAGCCGTAAAACTCAAATGAGGGTCGAAAGTGTCCACGCTATATGAAGTAGCGTGAATCAACTGCCCACCCCGTCTCAACCCCGCCTCCGGTGCAGGTGTAGCGGTCGGTTCTACCACGCGCGTGACCTCGACGGGGACTTCTACGGTTTTGACGACCTCCTTCTCAACAACCATAGGCGCGGTCGTACACTGGGCCGCAACCGCACCAGCCCCAGCCAGAGCGCTCAGGCGCACAAATTCACGGCGAGTCAGTAGTCTCTTGCTCATTTTGTCTCTCCTGGAATTAGTGGTTCTTCTGTGCATCTGCACAAATCATCACGTCAAATCTGCAAGATTCAAGTCTTCAATCCATAAACTGCTCCTTTCTCAATCTGAGGTCGTACGGACCTCCTTCAAGTAGGCTGCGCTGAGATTACCCCACATCTCGGTTACCCGGGTGTGAATCAACAGGGCTCCTTGTCCTATCAGTTGCCGGGCTGTGGCTGCATCTGCTGCCCCGCCAAACAACATCTTCCCGGCTGCCAGAACTTTGCGCCGTCCCTCTGCCACCACCTCCTGCACTGCCGGATGGTCACGATTCGAATATCCCATAGAGCCCGCCAGATCACCTGGTCCTATATGTACTGCGTCAATGCCGGATACTTGCAGAATCGCATCTAGATTGTCCATACCCATGGTGTCTTCTACCAGGATACCTACCAGGATCTCCCGATTATATCTTGCAGAGTATTGCGTATCGATTGCAACAGGTGCATAGCCGGAGGCTCTGCAGCCCATGTCGCTGCCACGTTCTCCTTCAGGGGGGTAGCGCGCTGCGCGGACCACCATCTCGGCAGCTTCGGCGGTGTTGACATGCGGCACCACGATCCCCATTACCCCAGTTCGCAGATAGGCCATAATCAGCTCAGGTTCCAACCTGGGAACTTTTACGATCGATGACATACCATGTGCCTCGCACACGCGGCACATGGCCAAACACTCGCTCGGCCCAATAGGCCCGTGCTCGCCGTCCATAATGATCCACTCAAACCCTAAGAACCCACAAAAATCCACCAGGTCAGGCGAGGGCATAGCAATGGCCGCCCCAATTGTCGGCTCTCCTCTGGCTTTTGTATCTTTGAGTCTATTATGCCTCATCTTTATCGTTCTCCTTTGCCCCGCGCACAAATCTCTCTGGAGACCTCTTGGAAAAGTGATCCTAATCCAATTGTAGGACACAGTCGGGAAGGTGGGGTGTCACCATCGCTATTTTCCAGGCATCATCGGTCTTGTGAAACACGTATGTTGCCCCTACTCGCTCCAGTTCCTTTCCATCTGCCTTGTACCGCGCCGCGACGGTGCTCACCAAAGCCACGCTGTCACTCAGTTGCTTGACATATACCTCAACCCATTGGCTCCGGGCCCAGCCGCGTGCCTCGAGGCTTTCCATCAAAGCTGCGAAGAACGCCTCGATCTCAGGGCGGGATATCAGGACAACCACTCCTTCCGCCCCGATCAGCATGCACGGGACGTGGTAATAGAGTTGGGTGCTTTGGGGATCGTGTCTGCTGAAGGCAGTCTGGTAGTCGGTGAGTGCCTGGACAATCGCTGCCTTGTCTTCTTGCATTAGGGTTTCTCCATTGTGATCGTTCGACGCGTCTCAGCCACCAAGGGTTGGATCAACAGAGCCCCTGGTTCTATCATTTGCCGGGCTGTAACAGCATCCGCTGCCCCACAAGAATCTTTTCTATAGAACCGGGGTTCTGGCGAGTTCTGATTGCCAACTAACCCTGAGCAGATTTACGCATCGCTATACTAAGATCCTAGCCCTTGAGTGCCCCTGCCATGAGACCCTGGATGAGGTATCGTTGTAGGAATATGTATGCGATCACGACGGGGAGCGACATGAGCACCGCGCCTGCCATCATCGGCCCATAATAGACCCGAAGATCTGCGTGGAAGGTCATATACATGCCCGCAATCAGAGTACGCATTTCAGGGCGGCCCATAAGAGTCAGGCCAAAGATAAACTCTTGCCAAGCCATCAGAAGGACGTAGATACCTGCGCTCAACAGCCCTGGTCCACTTAGTGGCAGGACGACGCTGATCAGCGCCCGTACCCGTCCGCATCCATCGACGTAGGCCGCCTCCTCAAGTTCGCGCGGAATGCCGTCAAAGAAACCCTTCAGTATCCAAATGGTGAGTGGCAGAGCGATGGGCGTGTAGGCCAGGGTTAGTCCAAGGTAAGTGTTTAGTAGTTTGAGCTTGCTGAACAACACATATTCGGGCAGCAGCAAGAGAGTGAATGGAATCATCTGAGTGAATACGAAAAATAGCATCACTGGACCGGTCCACCGAAAATTGTACCGGGAAAGGGCGTAGGCGGCCATACTGCCAAATGTCAGTGCCGCAAAAACCGTAGCAGCACAGACGATTGTACTGTTCTTCACCCAGGTTAGGAACATACTACCCGATGTGAAGAAGCTCTTATAGTTTTCTAGCGTCGGCGCGCGAGGTATCCACTCAGGAGGCATATTGAATGTGGCTTCCTCGACTTTGAAGGAGGTGCTGACCATCCAAAGGATGGGGAAGAGAACCATAATCAGGAGCACAGCAACGCCAGCGAAGATCGCAGCCGTGCCGATAACTTTGCGGATTCTGCGATCCAGAACAGTTTTGATCAAGCCTGCAATGTCAGCCGAAATGCCAGTTGAAATGTCCCGCGCCTGTTGCATACTTCAGTCCTCCCCTGCGAGCCGGCCGAATCGCATCACAAGCCCCGCAACTATAGCCATAACAATCGCCCACAGCACAGCGATGGCCGCAGCCATACTAGTGTCCCACTCGAGGAACCCCACCCGGTAAATCCAGAGCGGCATAGTCAGGGTGGCGATACCTGGTCCGCCCTCGGTTGTCATAAATATGATGTCGAAGTTCCTGAGGTTAAGGATAAATCTGAACATAAGAAGAGCAAGAATGACATAACGCATCAGAGGCAGTGTGATCCTCCAGAACCGTTGTATGGCACTCGCCCCATCAATATTAGCGGCCTCGAGGAGTTCCTCTGGAATTGTCTGCAACGCTGCCAGCAGAATAACCATGTGGAATGGGAAAGTCTTCCAGGAATTAATGAAGATAACGCCTGCGAAGGCCGAGATAGGGTCTGAAAGCCAGTTGAAGAACTCTGATAGGACCCCTATTTGTACTAGAAGCCAGTTGAGTATACCAAACTGACCGTTCAAAACCCACAACCACAAGTAGGCAACCACCACCGTAGGCATGACCCAAGGGATCACCAGGATCCCACGGAACAACTCCCGGAGACGGATCTGGGAGTTGAGCAAGAGTGCTGCAGCAAACCCTAAAATGAATTCCAGCAGGGTCGCGCCCACGGAGAAAATCATGGCTTTCCCAAAGGAGGACAGGAAGTCTGTACGGCGAAGCACTCTGGCATAGTTCTTCAGGCCCACGAATGCAAAGCCTCTTTCCGGGTCAACTATTTGGTAAGCAGTGAAGCTCAGATAGACGTTATACAGGATGGGGATAACGATCACCACGAAGCATAGGATGACTGCCGGCATTACCAAGACTAGAGCAAACTGCTGGTCGCTAAGGCCGCGAAATCGTTTCACTTGAAACATTGCCATACATACCCCCATATGCTAGAAAAAAATCGTGCCAACAGTGCCAAGGTTCACCCACAACTTTGAGCGTGATAAGGGACCGCCTGCTTGAGACTGCCCCGCGCGCTCTGTGGTCGAAAGAGGTGGCCTGCGCGACCGCCCAGGCCTGAGGCAGCCGCGCAGACAGAACGTGGGCAGGAGATCATTCACTCAGCCGATCTATCCCTTTCTTATTCTTGCATCTCGCTAATCCTCACGGTGGCGTCATCCAGCGCCGCTTTAGGGTCTTTTCCCTGACAAGCTGCTTGAACAGCTCTGCCAACCTCCTCCAGGCCTGCCTGGAACTTAGGAATTCCCCAGTGCAGACCGCGAGCACTCAAGAGGGCTTCCTTGAACCCTGCATTCCACCAATCTCCCTCCCAGTAGGGGTCGTCTCGTAGGTGAGACTTTCTACATGAGAGATGGCCCATTTCCTTGTTGTAGGTTTTGAGGATCTCTGGCGTTGATGTGATATACTCCATGAAGTTCTTGGCCATCTCCTTGTTTTTCGAGCCTTTCATCATGACAATAGTATTGCCCCAGACGATGGATGGCGAAATGCCGGCTTTGCCATCGGGATACGTGGATGGGAGGGTGTGGCTGTAGAACTCATCACCAATTCCGCTCAAGTCGCGCCAAAGACCCTTAGCCCACGGCCCGTCAATGTACCCACCAGCCAGGTCCTTGGCTACAATCTGGCGGTTGTCTTGGGTTTTGGTTCCCACAGGAATCCACTCACGTTCCGCCAGACCCGCGAACCAGGTGAGAGTATCAATGTTCTCCTGGGTATTGACAGTCCAGTTGTCCTGCTCGTCCCAAAGATCCCCCCCGTTGCCCCACACGAAGGGGAGAAAGCGAAGGCAGACAACATAGTGCTGGTAGACATCCGTCAAGAAGGGCCAGATCTTGTTTCCTTCTTCGTCGGTACCGAGTTCGGCGATGGCTGCCAGCGTCTCCTCAAACTCTTCAATGTTGGACGGCGCTTTGTCTGGGTCTCGTCCGGCCATCTCTAAAACGACGCGGTTCCAGATAGGGATAAGCGTTCCCCCGTTCATCGTAAGGCCGTACCACTTGCCCTTGACAACGCTAACTTCCCAACCCACATAGTCCTCCCGGACCTCCTGAGAGAAATAGTCGTCAAGGGGCTCGAGGGCGCCAGCGTATGCCCAAGTTGCATTCTGTACGTAGTCGCTCATGACCATGTCGGGTACATCGTCGCTGGTCGCCATCATGACCACTTGCTGCGTCATTTCATTGGGGTCCATGCTGTAATCGACCAGCTCCCAGCCTGGATACTTTTCTTCGAAACCCTGCTTCATTGCATCCCAGACAGGCTGGCTCGGGGGATAGGCACTCAAGTGGTTGACCCACTCGAGCTTGCCACCCACCGGTACTGCAGTGGCCTCGGCTGCCGGGGCAGTAGTAGGAGTGGCCGGTGGGACGCAGGCACCTAGTGCCAGCCCCGCTGCCGCTGTTCCAGCCCCCAAAAGAAAATCACGTCTTGTTAGCTTGTGATGCATTTTTGTCCTCCCTCTTTCTATCGATCTTAAGATCACCTCGGTTTTCTTTTCTCTCTTTTTACTGAGTTCTTCGGCGAGTCTTTACCTCCTTTTTTCTTTCCCCTTTGTTGCCAGCCTAATTGGCACGGCATCCTCTTGCGGTCTTACATTGCCCAGGGCGGTGTGGTGTCTCGCCCATCACCATCAATGAAAAGCGTACCGACTGGGAAAGCGACCACGCATTCGAACGGTTCTGGGCCTGGGGTAATGAGCTGGTGCGGGATGTTGGCTGGAATCACGCAGGCATCGCCTCCTGACAGAGTGTACTCCTCATCCTCAATCTTCACTTTGGCCGTACCGCTCAAAGCGATAATGGTTTCCTCGTGGTCGTGGCTGTGAATGCCCCAGGTGCCGGGGCACACTTTGGGGCGCCAGGCCATAATCTCTGTAGCGCCTGTGCTTGGAGCAAGCAACTTGGTTATCACGTTGCCTCCCCTTTCAAAGGTCTCTGCTTCACTCCCTCGAACGACATTCATTTGGGTCTCCTCTCATTTATTATTATTAAGTTCGCTACCCGACGATACAGCTTGGCTACCAAGCAGACTAGGTCCCAACCAGGCCAAGAGGCTGTCTCGGTCGTCAAACACCTTACCCCAACCAGGCTTCGAAGACGGCTTCGACATTCTCGCGCGACACATCCTTGCCCCACTCCAATTGGGCGATGACGCCACCGGCGCCAGTATCAAAAGCCTGGCGCACCCTGCCGACAGCCTCACGTACCTCTTTCGGTGTTCCGAAAGGCAATATCCGCTGACGGTCTATCTCTCCCCATAAAGTGATCTTACCCCTGTACTGGCGGCTCAGTTCTTCGATGTCCATACAGAATAGCTGCGAATTGAGGGCATCTACCCCGATCTCGATCAAGTCGGGAATAATATTCCCAATGTGCCCATCGGAATGCATAAAGGCAAACTTGCCTGCACGGTGGATCATTTGGCAGTAATCAGCATACAAGGGCTTGAATATTTCGCGCCACATCTGGGGTGAAATTAGCAAAGATCCTTGCGCCCCCCAATCGTCAGCGAAGGGGATGCCATCCACATCAGTTCCGCACCAAAGCTCAAGCTCTTTAAGGAAGAACTCATGCACTGTATCCAGCAAATGGAGAAGCTCAGACGTGCCATACGCTAAATCTATGAACACGGCTTCCGTGCCTCGCAGGAACTGTATCCTGTGAAATGGCTTGATGCTGCGAGGGGCCAGCACAAATTTGTCAGTTTCGGCGCAGAACCTGTTCACGTGGTCCCAATTCGCCTTATCGAGAACTTCCCAGGGTGGCCTGAAACCGTTCAGTGCAGCCCAATCGCTGAGCGGGGGGCGCTTGACCTCACCGACGACCCCATCTTCAGCGACATCCCAAGGGCATCCCCATTCGTCTATATAGGTACCGACAACAAAGGGAGAGCCCGATGCACGTTCAGACCGACCATACTTAAATAGGACACTGGATGCAGGCGCGCCGATTCCCGGTGTGTTGACAGGCGCAACAATATCGAGGGGAAAACGCTTCAAGACAGTCTGTAACTCCGCAGGATTAGACCTCGCTACCGCTGGCATAATCCACAAGTCACGTGGGGCGCGATCTGGGTTCTCGAACCGCAGCGCTCTGGTGACTCGTTCTCGGCCGTCCATGGGTACCTATCTCCTCATTTGCACGTCAGATTCCGTTCTGCAGACCAACTTTCTACAAAGCTTTGAGCCCATAGCCAAGCTCAGCGCCGCCACTGACGGGCAGCTCCACACCAGTGATGAAGCTGGCCCCATCACTGGCCAGAAACAGGCAAGCGTAGCCGGTCTCCTCGATCGTTCCACTGCGCCCCACCCATTGTCTGCTTTCCAGTCGGTCGTTCAACTCCCGGGGATTCTCGGCCCCGGCTACCGCCTTGATCCTCATCGGGGTAACTATGTTACCGGGCAAAACCACATTGATCCGCACGCCGTGCCTGGCTTCATCAATGGCCAGGGCCTTAGTCAGCGCATTGATCGCTCCCTTAGTGGCAGCATAGGTCGTACCCCACTCCTGGCCAATCATCCCGACCAGGCTGCTGATGTTGATTATGCTCCCGCGGGTCTTGCGTAGGTGGGGGAGTGCAAACTTGCAGCCAGCGAAGACACTTACCAGGTTAAGCTGGAGCAAGTCCCTGAACTCTTCAACAGAAAAGTCATCAATGGAACGAAGCGGTGGATGCCAACCCGCATTATTGATTAGGCAGTCCAACCGCCCATAGCGTTCTATGGTTCTGTCAAGCACTTGCTTAATCTGCTCTGGCTGAGAAACGTCGCATACCTCAAAGTGGCATTCGCCAGGTCCCTTGGCCGTTAGCGCGTCAGCCAGCGCCTCACCGGCTTCTTTGCCCCGAGCACAAATCACCACCTTGGCTCCAGCTTCAACAAACACGCGCGCGCAACCCTCGCCGATACCTTTACTACCTCCGGTGATGATCGTGACCTTTTCAAAGTGATACATAGCAACGAATTTACTCCTCTTAGCTCAGATACTTGAAGAACGCTTTCAGTCAGCCTCGCGGTTCACTGCGTCCAACAACTCCTTTGTGGACGCTAGGGAATTCATGGAGCCAGCTCTTGGTACGTATTCAAGGCCAACATAGCCATCGTAGCCGGCCTGTTTTGCCGCGGTCAACAGGTTGAAGAAGTTGATCTCCCCGGTTCCTGGTTCATGCCTGCCTGGCACGTCTGCGATATGGATGTGTCCCACCAGGTCAATGTTTTCTGTCAGATTGACTATCAGGTTGCCCTCGGTGATCTGTTGGTGATAGGCATCAAACAGCATCTTGACATTCGGACTATCTACCTCCTGGAGGATGTCGACAGCTTGCTGGGAGGAGGAGATAAAGTAGCCATGATGATCGACCACCGTGTTCAAGGGCTCGAGAAGCAGTACAATACCCTCACCTTCAGCGACTGTCGCGGCTCTCTTCAGCCCCTCTACGACCGTATCACGGTTTCTTTTCCAAAGGTCTCTTGTTTCCCTGCCTGCGAGGTAGGCGTACCACGGCTGGCCTGGCCCCCAGTTCACGTTCTCGACCGGTGTCGCCAGACGCTGGCAGTTCAACCGGTTGGCGACACCACATGATTCGCGTACTCCCGCGACGAAGGAATCCACATCGCCCTGCTCCACAAGACTCACCAGTGGATCCAGATTCATGTTGGCAAGCACAAGGCCTTGGCTATCCATCCGGGCTGCAATAGCATCCAACGGTTTATCTTGCCACCCCCAAAACTCAAAAGCCGGACAGTCTGCATCTGCCACGCCGTCTAGACGCTCTACGACTTCACGATCGGAAAAAATGAGCTCAATGCACACCGACAATTGCAGCATTTCTGGTCCCTCCAAAGTCCAATTCCCTTTAGCTGTCAGTCTTTTGCGTATTCCGCTCGGCGCCCAATGACTTCCTTCACAGCGTTAGCTATGCAGGGAACGTCCATCTCATAGGCTTGGATCAACCAATCAAAAGTACCGGCATCCCCGAATCTGTCCTTTACGCCGATACGCTTTAGAGGAGTCGGACGCGTTTCACTCAGCAACTCGGCAACGGCGCCTCCCAGGCCGCCAACGATGCTGTGGTCCTCCACCGTCACGATAGCCCCAGTCTCTTTGGCACAGAGGAGTACCATGTCTTCATCGAGGGGCTTGATGGTTCTGGGGTTGACCACCCGAACTTCGATATCCTCATCAAGGAGCAGGTCACGCGACTCCAGTGCGTATTGAACCATGATGCCGCTGGCAATGATGGCAGCGTCGTTGCCCGGGCGAAGCATCACCGCCTTGCCGATTTCGAACGGTGGCTCCTCATCGTCGCATATCGCCGGCAAATCACCTCGCACATTCCGGATGTAAACCGGCCCAGCATACTCGGCTGCAACCCGAACTGCCTGTCGAAGCTCGCTGCAGTCAGCAGGTTCGATGATGACCATGTTTGGGAAGGAGCGCATGATGGCCACGTCTTCTAGAGATTGGTGGGTTGGTCCGTTTGTACCGGTCGTGAATCCAGAGTACAAGCCCGTGAGCTTGACATTCATATCACTGAAGGCGACTGCCATCCAGACTTGGTCGGCGGAACGGCGGCTCAGCAGGACGGCAAAGGAGTCCACAAAGGGAATGAGTCCCATATCAGCCAATCCAGCAGCCACGCCCACGGCATTCTGCTCGGCAATCCCAACCTGCACCACGCGATCGGGGTATCGTTCGAACACAGGTGCGGTCCCTGCCGATTTCATCAGGTCTGCTTCCACCACTACGATCGGCTTTCCCTCGTCCATCAGATCCAGGAGCGCCTGTGCATAGGCGCCTCGAGCATTATCTGAGAAGAGGGCAGCCGTATCACGCTTCATTGCCTCCTGGATCGTGTCTGGCGCATCCACCGATTGGTGGTCGCTCTGCACATCGTTCTTCATACCGATTCTCCCAGTTCTGCCAGTGCCAGACGAGCTTGATCCTGCGTGAACACCTGGTTATGCCATTGGACTTTGCCAGCGGTGAAGGAAATGCCATAACCTTTGACTGTCTCGGCAATGCTAATGGTGGGCTGACCGTTCCAGGCCTGAGCCAGGTCATAGGCGCGTAGCAGTTGCCCTACGTCATGCCCATTGATTTCCAAGACGTGCCAACCAAAGTTGCGCCATTTCGCAGCCAGCGGCTCAATAGACATCACGTCTTCTGTGAAACCGTCAACTTGAAGCTGATTCCTGTCCACGATGGCGGTCAGATTATCGAGCTTGTACTTGGCCCCGCACATGGCAGCTTCCCACGTCTGACCACACTGCTGCTCGCCGTCGCTCAGGACAGCATAGACACGAGCCGGGTTATTCCTCATACGGGCGCCTAGGGCCATTCCTACGCCCATGGACAACCCCTGTCCCAACATGCCAGCGCTGATGTCGGCGGCAGGGAGCTTTACCCGATCGACATGCTTCGAAAGGCGTGTGCCGGGCTTGTCCAGCGTGAACAACTCGTCAGTCGGAAAATAGCCTCTCAGCGCCAGAACCGCGTACAGAGCTGGGCCCGCGTGGCCTTTTGAGAGTAGCATTCGATCTCGCTCCGGCATGGCCGGATTGACCGGATCAATCCGTAGTTGGCGAAAATAAAGAGTAACGAGGATCTCTACGCAGGAGAGAGACCCGCCAGCATGACCGGTGCCTGAAGCCGCGATCATCTTGACTATCCATTTCCGAGTCTCTAGGCAAATCCTTTCGAGCTCTCGGACTTGTTCCAAAGCAATCCCCATTCGATACCTCCCGGGGTTTAGGGTGGCCAGGCCACCGTGTACAGGTGCTTCCAGCCTTCAGCATAGGGTTGTTCCAGGACAGCTTCGAACTCAGGACCAGAACGCTGGGTGAATTCCTCGACAGGCGGCAATTCGCTCGGTGGAAAAGCACTCAGAATATCAGTGACCAGTCTCTCCAGATAGTCCAACACCGCTTCGACACCAGGTATAGCTTTTTCGGCGCTGGCCCGGGTTGACGGTCCCAGACTGCCCTCAGGGTACATGATCACCTCAACATTGCGCAGAACACCCTCATGTGCCCAGTATCGAATGGGATTGGGATCCGGTTCGCCGGGTCCAGTAAGATGTCCCTCTCCTATGTACTTGTCATGAAGTGGCACATCGATCAGGTCATCGGCTTCGACCATCTCAGGGCAGAGAGCCATGGTGTACGAAGCTTCCACTTCACAGGCGTGTACAAGAGGTGTAGAAAATGGACCCCCATGCTTTTCGTCGAATGCGTGCCTGCCCGCTACATGCCACCAGTGCACCATTACCAATACAGATGGCACCTGGTATTTCTTGGCGAAGCCATGGATGGCATTGGCAATCACCCATTCCTGACCGTGCCCATTCAGCAGGATCTGCTTTCTGAAACCTGCGTTCCAGAATCCGGCGATCATGGCCCGGATATAGTCCACAAATGTATCCTCCGGCACGACTACTGTGCCCGGCATGCCCAGGTGATGGTAGGGGTGAGAACCATACCAGAGCGGCTGCGCCACGGTGCAACCTGTTTTCCGGGCCACCTCTTCAGCCAGCCTCGTTACCAGGAAGGTATCCTCACCGAGAGGTTCTCCGGGGCCGTGGGTCTCGGTGGACCCGATGGGCACGATGAGCACATCATTCTCTTTGAGTCGCTCGGCAATCTGGTTCATGGTCATGTTCTGGAGATAGATGCCGCTTGCCTTGTCCATGTCTCCCGCTGGTGGGAGTTGCCACTTTGTTTTTGCAGTCATCTCGCTTTGTCTCCTTTCAATGCATCCTAACTGAGATCTGTTTCACCAGGATTGGTTCACAAGGTCAGTTGAAGGCCTAATCTTGCGGGCTTCGTCAGGGCTCGTCGGCCGTGGGCCTTCTACCATAAACGGGTTACCCTGGGTTTCAGGGGAGTAGACATAGACCCGGCCGTCAAGCATCCGCCACCTATATTGGAATGTCATACTCGCCCAAGTCGAGAGGATAGTTGCCATGTTCCCTGACAAGGCCAACGAGGTAGTCATAGGTCTCGCCGGAGACATCAGAAGCAACTGAGTGATCCGATGCAAAGAAGTAACCCCCACCCTTGGCAGCGTTCAGCTTGCACAGGGTGTAAGCTCTCAACTCCTCCTTGTCTCCCTTGGCCCAAAGTCGCACATCGTTATTCCCAACAAACGCCAGATCGTGTCCCATCCGCTTGCGCAACTCGATAACATCCAACCCGGCCTTGGCCTCTACTGGATGATAGCCATCAAGACCAATTTCGACGAAATCGTCGAGTATGGCGTTGTTGTTGCCACAGGCGTGGAGAATGACTGGAAGCCCCCTGTCGTGCGCAGCTTCGATCATGGCTTTCAAACCGGGCTTGAAGTACTTGCGCCAGTAGTCAGGCGAGAAAAACAGGCTCTTGCGATAGGCGACATCGCCGGCTATCAGAATCCCATCCAGCATGCCGTTGACGGCTTCTACCTGTGCCTTGAGCAGCTCGAGGCTGAACTGGTTGATCCGCTCCGCAAAGCGACCGATGTCGTCCGGGTAGAGGCCGATCCACAGCAGGGTATTTGCCTGGCCAATGGCTCTGGTCATGAACTCGCTGGCTTCCAGCACGCTGCCAAAGACGGCGATGTCCGGGATTGTTGCCTCCACCCTCTCTACAAAGGGTGCCACGTCGCGAAAGATCTCTCCATCGCCCACGCAGTTGATATGATCGTCACCCCTACGAAAGAAACGGCGCTCGTCCCAAGGGTCATCGAACTGAAAGGAGCGCACTTTCTCTATCGAGTTGGTTTCAAAGTCGGCGTACTCGGGCATGGGAAAATCATGGACCTTGCGGACGATGGCCCCGAAACCAGTCTTGACAACTGTCTCTTCTTGACTCTGTTTCAGGATCTCGAACGGTCGGATGATCGGATCCATGTTGGGCCCCAGGTTGATGATGTCGATGTCATAGTACTTGTATGGGTCCGCATCAGAGGGTAGGCCTAACTCATCACGCCACCGTCTTAGGAACCCGGTCCAGAAGTACTCAAACAAGGGAATCCTATCCGGTTCCTCGTGGTGCAGGGCCTTGGTCACACGTTCGATCTTTTCCTTGGCCTTGGGTGCCTTTTCAACCATAGCCCCTCTAGTCACAGTAGCCAATGGCTTGATGTCTGTCTGGCAAGCGATCAGGGCCAGCTGGCTTCACAGGCATAGATCTCCTTCATTGCCACTCATTGCACACTACGCCCATCCTGCGCGCGCCTTCTAGCACCTCACGCCAGGGATTAGCATGGTGCTCCTCATAATCAAAGTTCCAAGCATAGTGAGTTGCAATCCTGCTTACCATCTTGCGCTCCCAGTTTCAAGTTGCTTCAGTCGAATGGCAGTTCCGAACTCACCGGATGCTATTCGAGAACATAGAATCGCGTGGCGGTCGTTCGGAAGAGCTGCACTTCATCACCAGGGTCCAGCCGCCCAAGTGCGTCTTTGATTGTCCTATAGGTTCCCACATAATCGGATTCCAACAGCGCGACCGGCCAGTCACTTCCCCACATGAGACGCTCGGGGCCGTACAGCTCCAACAAGAGCTGGATATGTGGCTTGACCAGCTCCATAGACCATCCCTGCCCCGGATTCGCAAAGATTTCGTCAAAATCCTCCGCCCGAGGCGAGATTGACAATTTGCAGATGACGTTGGTGTTGGTAGCCAGCGCCTTCATCTGTTGAGACCACTCTTCCCAACCAGTTCCCTGCCTGAGATCGGGCTTGCCCATATGCTCGACCGCCCCCTTGAGTTCGGGAACACGTTCATAGACTTCCAAGATGTCCTTCAACCGCGGCGTCTGTACAAGAAACTCAAAGACCAGACCTCGATGAGCAAGTTCTTTCAATCCTTCAACGGTACTAGGATGGGTCAGAATATCAGGCTCTGTGTGGCCCTCATACCTCATGCGTATTCCCCTGAACTTGGGGTTTTGCTCCCAGTAGTCAAGTTCTTCCACAAGCGTACTGCTTCGCGGATCGACATAGGGGATTATGGCGCCTATCAGGTCTGACGCCGCTGCCATTTCTTCTAGCGCTTGGTTGTCCTCCGGTGTTGTACCTGCCTCTATCAGCACGCACCGTTCAACTCCTATGGGCTGAGACGCCTCTGCCAAGTCCTTGGGCTCGAATGTTCTGAAGATGACCTGCGGCGGCTGCCATACTCGTCGCAGTAATTCGAGCCGCCACAAATGACAGTGCGTATCCACAAGTCCCAGTTCTGTGAGACTTGTCTGGCTCATGTTGGAGACCTCCCATCAGTGCAGACTTGCCCGCTGCGTTGTCGCCTACCAGACCCAGAATCTCACCCCGACGCAGTTCAAGATCGACCTTGTTGAGAGCCTGGACATGTCCAAACCTTTTCGACATACCCTTCATTTCGACGATGTTGTCGGCCTGCAAAGCCATTCTCCTTTTCTCAGTCATAGGCTGCTCTGTTGAATTAGCCAACATGCTGCTTGCTGCCGCTACTCAAGTTGTCTATGTAGCCGTAGCCGATGCTGACGATGACTGAGCCATAACGGCAAGCGGAACCTGCAGTGCCTTGGCAGTCGCTTCGATCCGCTGCCACGTGACTGCGTCAATGGGTATTCCCTTGTCTCGGCGCTCCCTCATGATACGGAAGTCTAGCTCACCGGGCATAAGTACCTCTTCGAATCCGGGAGCTGGCGGAGCCGACTTCATATAGGCCGTCATGATTCCAATGGCATCCCGAAAGCCCTCCACGGGTGCAAAGGCGGAGATATCGATTACGACAAAGCAAGCGCCATTGGTTCCGTCCGGTATTTCGTCGGTGATGGCCTTGCCAGTAAGAGTCCCCGCAAGTATCTCAGCCAGCACAAGCATTGCGAATCCCTTGTATCCCACATTCCCACCCGCTGGCAGTATCCAGCCGTGGGGCGTGTCAAACAGCACATTGGGATCCGTACTGGGTTTTCCCGAAGCGTCAACAATCCAACCTTCCGGCAACCGCTCTCCCCTATTTCGATAGATCACGACCTTCCCATGCGCCGTAGTACTGAGAGCCATATCTGAAACCAGAGGGTGCTCCGGTCCAGGACACGCATAAGAGATTGGATTGGGCGCGATCCTGCCTTCCACGCCGCCATATGGAACGACGGAGTGTCCGTATTTAGAGCTGTTGACAAAGGCCATCGCAAACATGCCATCTTCGGCTGCCATCTGCGTGAAGTAGCCTAGGCGGCCGACATGGCAGCAGTTGGTCACCAGCACACAGGCAATCTTGTACTCCCGAGCCTTGGCTATGGCGATTTCCATGGCTCGCTGGCCCCCAACCTGGCCAAAGTTGAGACCACAGTCTACCTGTGCGGTTCCACCCGATTCTTTAACAAGTGTGATCTTTGCTCCCGGCTGAATGACACCGTCTTGAATCCAGCCTACGTATTGCGGAATCCTCAACACTCCGTGGGAGTCCAATCCCATGAGATTGCTGGCCACCAACTGCTCAGCAACGATGGCCGCTTCCTCTCTTGGCGTGCCGCAAGCGGCAAATATCTCTGTTGCGATAGATCTGAGAGAATCAGTAGAATGTTTTTGCATTGAGTCATCTCCAACTTCTCGTAGGTGGGTTTGAACAGCTCGCGCCACATCGCTGGGTTCATATACAGCGACTGCTGGGTTCCCCAATCGTCAACGAGAACACTCCATCGATCTTCCGGCGTGATTAGCCTAATGTGCTCAAGCACGATCTCTGCAGCGCGGTCCCGCACAGAAGCATTTGCTCGTTGCCCAACGCCAGGTCAATCATTGTCGCCTCAAACCCGCGCAGGAAGGTCATAGGGTCGAAAGCTTGTCCCCGTGGGCGCGATATGCACCTGGCAATGTGCGGTGCATGACTGGCACGCGATCTGGGCCACCGAATTCCGGAGCGGCTATCACGCGCTCTCGACCGTTCATATCTGCTATCATTCCATCCACATGTGACCACTCGCTAAACAACGACTACAGAGGATACTTGGACAGCACAGCGACCATGCTCCGCAGTACTGCCTCGAGCTAGGGCTGTAATCGACTCTTTAGCTCCTCCAGAGAGAAGGCATCGCTTCGCACCAAGTCGAGCAGCTCCCGCTCCCGGTCCGAGACGACACGGGCCTGTTCAGCGACGCAAGCAGAGATCTCCGGTGGGATAGAAAGCAGTCCGTTTTCGTCACCATGCAAGAGATCCCCCGGTTGGACTATGAGGCCGCAGATGGAGACAGTGACACCGATTTCAACAAAAGTGGGAATGCCGTGGGAAACTACCAGGCCACCAGCAAACACCTGAAACCTGGGGACTCGCTCACGGATAGCGCTGACATCGCGAATGCCGCCATCGGTCACCAGCCCTACTGCTCCGAGCCTCTGGAAAATGCTGCACAGGACGTCACCTGCGTGGCAGCTTCGCGCGGAATGGGGACTGATATCCTTTATCACAACAATAGCTGGTTTAGGCGATGACTGCACCACCTCGAACAACTCCGACTCTACTGTTGGTCTGCGAGGTGCAGGTGACGTAGTATCTGCAGTGCAGGTGACAGCATATCCTACCATTGGCCCTAGGTCTGGATACATACAATGTAGGTCCATAGACGCATAGCCGCGAGTGGCATCGCGCACTTCGAATGCCTCAATGGCGTTGGAAACAGTCGGTGAATCAATATCGGCTAGTGCCCTGAGCTCATCTTGCGACAGCATCGTCCTCACTTTCTCCTCTACCCACCCGTAGAATAGGCTATATGGCTATCTGGCTAATTGGACATACCAATTATAGCATAGCATTCCGCCTTTGTCAAGCCCAAACCTCCACTGATTCTGTTTCAAGTTGACCGGCGATCAAGGCCCCCTGTTCCTTCGCTGGCCAACCTTGACAAATTACCGACTTGCTGTTATGATTGGCTTATCCAATTGTCCAGTTGACCGATTGCTCAGTTCATATGCACCGGATTGTGCGTTTCCGCTGCAGCCGGAGGCGACACACTGTCGTCATTGCAGGGGGTAGCAGGCCTGTGCTTCATTTGTCAAAGTAGAGGTTTTAGAGGTGCGGGATGACCGAAGACTTGAACATATACCAGGACTTTGATCTGGCGCGCGAACGTCTTCACGTGCAGATCGCTGACAGGATCCAACAGTTGATTGCTGAGCAGAAGCTAAAGCCGGGTGACAGGCTACCTTCTGACAGGCTGCTGTCGAGCACACTTAGCGTTAGCCGACCCACAGTCAGGGAAGCGCTGCGCCTTCTTCAACATCGGGGCTTTGTCTACGCCAAGCCTGGCAGCGGAACCTACGTCACAGAGGTAGGAGCTGGCCCCATCATCCAGTCGATTGAACGCTTCTTCTCTGCTCGCGAATGCGCGTTTGAAGACCTGATGCAGGTGAGAGACTTGCTCGAACCAGGTACGGCAGCCCTGGCAGCCATCAACGCCTCGCCCAAAGACGTCGAGGGTTTGACGCAAAAGGTACTCGCGCTCGAAGAAGCCTTCAAGTCTGGAGATCCGAGACGCCTCGCCTCTGCCGATTCGGACTTTCACGTTGAGCTTGCCAAGGCGTCTGGTAATCAGCTACTGGCTGCGCTGGCCGCCAGTCTCTCTCACATACACGAGAAGTGGACTGAGCAGCTCTCGTCTCTAGTTCTTGCAGAGGATGTGAATAAATCGCATCGCGCAATTTTGGAAGCAATTGAGACCAACGATCCGGAGCGGGCCCGCCAGATGTGCAAATCGCACATGGAGATGGCGTATGATGTTCTATTCGAATCATCCGGTATGACAGCTGAAGGACAAGTATATCCTGCTACAGAAGAGCAGGTCAAATGAACAAGCCAAGCATCTTTGTCTCACGACCTCCCCGTCACACGCTGCTAAGGCTTCACGTCGTGACTTGGAAACACCAATGTGACTTTTCTCCTACTCTGTCTGCCAATTGGTCGGCTGCTCCGTTCCTTACGATGCGGAAGGTACATATGAAAAAGGTGGTGCTACACACACTTGATCGTGCGCATTGAGCGGATTACTTCGTCCTGCATCAAAGTACATCATTGGCGCCAAAACACGCGCGCGCAGGGCAGTTTTCCGTCGAATAAGTGTTGTCTATGCCGCCCATAGACGCATATGTTCTTGACGAGGTTGTTCGGACATGATAACGTGATCGACAATGGAAGAAATCAACACAATTGAGACCCTGCAAAAGGGACTGGCGTTTTTTGAGACCGTTGGAATGCCAGCCCGTGATTTGGCGGCTCGCACACGCCTGGAGTACAAGAATGACCTCTCTGATCTGATTGAATTCCTGACAAAGCGTGGAATTACAAGACTAGATCAAGTTACCCTACAGCATCT
>Ga0180438_10002242_pt1 | contig 32229 bp, 21 predicted proteins | sample SS_ome_12_FD_132455 | JGI IMG/M metagenome (GOLD analysis project Ga0180438, IMG submission 132455) | Hypersaline lake sediment archaeal communities from the Salton Sea, California, USA - SS_3_D_2 metaG | ecosystem: Environmental > Aquatic > Non-marine Saline and Alkaline > Hypersaline >... | reverse complement strand
GAAATAGTGTTCCAGCCTCCCTGGTCGAAAAGGTCCTTGTGAATGTTCAAAAGCACAAGGCCCTTGTCCGCCAGTGAAACGCTGCCCGTATACGCTTGGGGTTTTGGATTATCGAATATTTCGATACGGGCCCCGTCCATGCCGTCTTCAGTCCGCAGCAGTATTGCCGCCTTCAACGGCCAGACAGCACAAAACGTCACCGAGAGAAGAAAATCTTTATAAATCGCTTCGCTCAATATGGTTCCGCCTTTGCGACCTCCCCGGCCGACAATTCGCCCTCCCTTCACCTCCCATTCGGCCCCGCCCCCCTGCCGCCATCCGGAAAGGTCGCGACCGTTGAAAGTCGCTTCCCAATTGTCTACTTCCGAACCGGCGGTTTTACCAGGATTGTCCTTCACGATATTGTGTGTACCGTGACAGTCTGTGCACACAGACTCGGCCGTAATCGGCCGGCCGTTCGGCCTTCGAAAACCACGCCATTTGTTGCGGAACTGTTCCACCTTCGCCTTGTCAGAGTGGTCTTTCTCGGTATCGTGACATTGCGTGCACATCTGTTCGACCTCGGTTCGGCCGAAAAGAACGTCCGGTTTGGTCATAAGCATCTCATCCTGAATATGAACCGTTGAATCACCGTGACATGACATGCATGTGACCTTTGCCTTTTCATGGCTTGTCGCTATTTCTTCCGACGCGAGGTCCCGGTGACAAACGTAACAAATCGAATTGCCCCTCGATTCGTCGTCTGTGACCTCCGCTGCCGGTATGCTCGACGCCGCCCAAATCAAAATACCGCAACCAAATGGCCAAAAAACCAACTTCACGTAGGCAGGTATACCCGTAATATTTGCAGATTTCACCGTTAATATCCCTGTACTGAAACGAAATTAACGCGCTAGCGGACAATTCGTCTAAACAACTTCCCAGTCACGAAGCCACACGTAATCCGGCGGAAGCGCAACCCACTGCTCGTCCGTCTTCTCCTGCAGCCACTGATTCTCCGCCGGCGACATCGCAATAAGACGCGTATATGAAGCACGTGCGGCGTTTGCGACCTCGTATATCGTCGTCAGCCCCGGCACGGACGCGGTGATCGCGTCGTTGCTCAGAATGCACTGCAGTGTAAGCCTGGCAAGGTCATTCTCCTCCTTACTCCCGACACCCAGTACCGGAAACGCCGCCTCCGTCTTGAAAAGATTACCGCCGAAGAACGGCTTGATAGTCACTATCCCGACGTTCCGCTCGCGCACCGTCTGGAATATGCTCTGGCCCGTATCAGAACCGTGCCCGGCGTTGACCTCCTCGACGTTCTTCCTTGTAGGCGACTGGCCCTTCTCCACCGTTTTGGCAGTGCACGGGAAGATTACCATCTCGAATTCAGGGTATTTCTTTATCACGTGCTCGAACCACGGACGCGAATGAGACGACATGCCCAGATGCCGCACCTTTCCTTCCTTGTGAAGCCTCTCGAAAGTCTCGATCAACGCCTCAACCTCCGCATCGGTATTGGACCCGTCCGTCTTCGCCTGCGGCCGCCAGATGTCCAGGTAATCCGTCTGCAACATCCGCAGGCACGTCTCGACGTTGTAAGTCTGGTCCTTCACGTTGCACAGGTTCGAGCGGCGCGGGCCAAGAGTATGGATATCGGCCCCGATGTACATCTTCTCGCGACGGCCCTTAAGCGCCACCCCGTAGCTCAGACACTCCGCCGCCGTCGTGATGTCCAAATAGTTGATCCCGCTGTCGATGCATGCACTTATGACCTCAGTACGGTTCTTCGCGACATCATCAGGCACTTCCTCGTTGGCAAACTCGTTCCAGTACCGACCGGCGTTGCGGTTCTTCCAGTGTCCACCGAGGCTTACCTCCGAAAACACCAGCCCGCTTTTGCCAAGGCGGCGGTAGCTCATCTGCGGATGGTAGTTGAGAATCTTCGATTTTCCGACGCTATGGGCCGTGTTGCTCATCGTACATCCGCTCGTGGCCAGCGCACCGGCCACCGCGCCAGCCGCAGCCAGAGACGTGTTCCGCATAAACGCTCGCCGCGAAAGCTTGTAATCGTTGGTTTTCTCACTGCTCACGATTTCTCTCCTTTCAATTGACGCTTCTTTTAGCCATCGGCTTTAAGAGCCTGCAAACCAGCTTCTCGCACGTTTGCATCAATCATACCAGTGATAGCGAGCTTAGTCCAGCTTTTTATCGCTTCCAGCAGGCAACAAAATGCCCTTCACCACCGCCCTTTTCCGTCAACGTTGGTATTTCTATGGTGCATTTTTCGCCTACCTCGGCGCATCTCGGATGGAATGGGCATCCGCTCGGAGGATTCAGGGCGCTGGGAACCTCCCCTCCGAATGCCTCGCGACGCCCACGAAGTGATGGGTCAACATGCGGTATAGCCGACATAAGCGCCCGTGTATAAGGGTGCAGGGCGTTCTTGTAGAGCTCTTCGCTGCCGGCCTGCTCGACAATCCTGCCCATGTACATCACCGCAACAAGCTCGCAGAAAAACTCCACAACCGCAAGATCATGTGCGATAAACAGAAACGTCAGACCAAATTCACCCTGCAAATCTTTCAGAAGATTAAGTATCTGAGACTGGATCGAAACATCAAGGGCGCTGACCGGCTCATCGCAGATTACCAGCTTCGGCTCCAGAGCCAAAGCCCTGGCTATCCCGATACGTTGTCGCTGCCCGCCCGAAAACTCGTGAGGATACCGATTCATATGGTCGCTCGACAAACCCACTTTCTCCAGAACTGACGCAACCCGCTCTATGTAGCCGCCATCCCACCGATTTGCTCGGCCCTTTTCCTGAACCTTCAAGGGTTCCCCGACAATATTACCAACTGTCATCCGGGGATTAAGCGAGCCGTAAGGATCCTGAAATATCAGCGAGATTTCGCGCCGAATCTGCCGCAAACTCTGTCCCCCCGCCGACAACACGTCTATCTCATCGAAAACAACCCGTCCCGAAGTGGCGAGAACAAGGCGAACGATACTCCGGGCCACCGTTGTCTTGCCGCAGCCGCTCTCTCCAACCAGCCCCAGCGTCTGGCCGGACCGAATTCTGAAGCTCACCCCGTCAACCGCCTTGACGTATCCGACCGTCCGGCGCAAAAGACCCTTGCGGATCGGAAAGTAAGTCTTCAACTCATCGACCGTCAACAGATAGTCGTTTGTGCTTGCCATATCTTGATTCATAGTCTCGGTATTCCTCCTGCGTCTCGTAGCCCGGCGTATACCAGCACGCCGCGCGCCTTGTCTCACCCACCTGGCGTAATTCAGGCTCGACGCTCCGACACCGCTCATCATCAAACCCGATTGCGCAGCGGGGATGAAACTTGCACCCCGTCGGAAAACAAAGCGGATTCGGAACCACTCCTCGAACAGTCGGTAAACGTTTTTCCAAAAGGCCCAAACGCGGCAGTGATTTCAAAAGTCCCTGTGTGTACGGGTGAAGAGGCTCGGCGAAAAGCACCGAAGATTCGGCCATCTCCACAATTCGAGATGCGTACATCACCGCAACATCATCGGCCCGCTCGGCCACAACGCCCAAATCATGCGTTATCAGCAGGATGCTCATCCCACTTTCCGACTGCAGCTCATCCAGCAAATCAAGTATCTGCGCCTGAATTGTCACATCCAGCGCCGTTGTCGGCTCATCGGCTATCAACAGCCGCGGCTCGCAGCTTACCGCCATCGCTATCATCACACGCTGACGCATCCCCCCCGACATCTGGTGCGGATACTCGCGAACACGCTGCTCCGGGTCGGGGATGCCCACCTTTCGAAGCATCTCAACCGCATCGGACCAGGCATCGGTCAACCCCTTTCTCTGATGCATCCGGATGGCCTCGACAATCTGATTGCCAACTGTAAAAACCGGATTCAGGCTCGTCATCGGCTCCTGAAAAATCATCGCGATGTTGTTGCCGCGAATCCCGCGCATCTGTTTTTCACTAAGCCCCTGCAGATCCTGTCCTTCGAAAGCAATTCTGCCGCCGACGATTTTGCCCGGAGGGTCCGGCACAAGACGCATTATAGAAAGCGCCGTCACGCTCTTGCCGCATCCGCTCTCTCCCACAAGTGCGAATGTCTTGCCCCTTTTCACGGAAAAGCTCACATCCTGAACCGCACGCGCAACGCCCTCTTCGGTAAAAAAGTGCGTCGAAACGCCCTCCAGCGAAAGTAATGTCCCGTCTTGTTCCATCGACTTATTGTATCCTCAGTTTCGGATCCAGCGAGTCTCGCAGCGCATCACCGAAAATGTTCAGTGCCAGCGAAATAAAAAATATCGCCGCCGTCGCCGCCGTCATCTCCCACCAGTGGCCGCGCGGAAGCTCGAGGCGCGCCTGGTCGATCATCGCACCCCAGCTCGGTCGGTCCTTCTCCCCCAGTCCCAGAAAGCTCAGTATCACCTCGGCCTGTATAAAGCTGACAAAACGAAGTGAAAAACTTATGATAACAAGATGAAACACGTTCGGTATCAGGTGCCTGAAGATGATACGACCGTTACCGCAGCCGTAAGATTTCGCGGCAAGAACGTACTCCCTGTTCTTGTGCTTTATCACCTCGCCCCGAATCAGTCTGCATATCCCGACCCAGCTCGTAAGCCCGATGGCCAGATAAACCGTCGCTATCCCCCCCAGTTCTATAATCCCGAGTTTTGCCCACTTGAGGTTTATTGTTTTGTCCTTCAAAACAAGTGCAAACGCCAGTATCAGCAGAATATAAGGTATGGAGCTCAGCGTCGTATAAACCCACACAATTATCTCGTCCGCGACACCACGAAAATATCCCGCTATCGCTCCTAACGGCACGCCTACCCCCAGGCTGACGACAGACGCCCAGAACGCAACCGTTATCGAGACTCTCGCGCCGTAAAGAGTCTTGCGAAAAACCGACCGGCCCAAAAAATCCGTCCCGAAAATGTTCTTCGCACTCGGTGGCTCATACGCGCCGCCCACTTCTTCATCCCACCTGGTCACGGGCGTATCCCACTTGGAAAGCTCGTCCAGATATATCAACCCCGTAAGCACTACATATACTGCTATCACGCCGAGGCATACCATCGCAAGCCTGTGCCTGCGAAGACGACGCAAACCATCGCTCCAAAGGCTTCTGCCTTTGGGAAGTTCTTTTCCGATTTGTCCGTCCCGCCTAATCAAAAGTAATCCTCGGGTCAACAAGACTGTAGCAGACATCCGTTATCAGATTGAACACGACAAAAAGTATCGCCCCGATGTAGGTCATCGCACTGATAACCTGAAAATCGCGGGCCCCGATTGCGTCTATCATCAGATAACCGAGTCCCGGGATACCGAAAAACCGCTCCAGCAGCAGCGAGCCCAGAAACAGAAAGGGTATCGCCAGAACCACCTGCGTGATAATCGGTATCATGGCGTTCTTCAGTACGTGCTTGAACAGCACACGTCTGGCCGTAAGGCCCTTCGCAAAAGCCGTCCGAACATAATCGCTGCGTATCTCATCCAGCATCACCGTTCGATAGAACCGAAGATTACCACCAAGACCGGCGGCTATGCCGATCAGCACCGGCAGCGCAACATACTGTGGTGTTGAAAGGTCCGGCCAGAAATATACAGGAAACAGGCCCCACTTGAATCCCAGAAAGTACTGCCCGAAAAGAATAAAGCTCAGGAAAGGTATGCTCATACCTGCAACACAGACCAGAACGACCACAACGTCGCCTATCGTCCCGCGCACAAACGCAACGAGGAGCGCCAGACTTATCGAAACGACCAGCGTTCCTAAAAACATCGGAACCGTCAACGAAAGTGAAGGACCCGCGCCGCGCTTGATCTTTTCGATTATCGGTTCTCTGTCGCTCCACGACCTGCCGAAATTAAAGGTCGCGGAATTCTTCAAATGATTCACAAACTGGCTGTCCCACGACAAAAAAAGCGGCTTGTCCCACCCGTATTCGGCCCGTATCTCCTCGCGAGTTTCCACCGACGCCGCCTTGCCCGCTATCAGATCCGTCACGTCACCCTGAACAACGTTGAACAGAACAAACGTAACAAGCATCACGCCGAATACTATCGGTATCGTATACAAGAGCCTGCGTATGATATAAGCCGTCACTTGATACCCCTCAAAAGCTCCTTGTAACTGCTGCGTCTTACGCTGTCTATCCGGCGATACTTCGTCAGACCATATCCGAACGCATGAGGTTTGTAATTAAAAATCCAGTCATGCTGCAGAACGTATGCCACCCCGTGAAGCAGAAAAACCGCCGGGCAATCCTCAACGACTATACGCTCAGCCCTGCGGTAAAGCTCTATTCGCTCCGCACTGTCAGGCATGATGGAAGCCCGTTCGTATATCCGGTCGAATTCAGGATTCGAATAGTTGAAGTTGTTTGGACCGGGTGATGCGTTCTTGCTGTAGAAAAGCTGCAAAAAGTTCTCCGCATCAGGATAGTCCGCTATCCATCCCAACTGAAATATCTGCGCGCTCTTGCTCTTTATTCTGTTCTGGAACGTCGGCCAGTCCATGTAATCTATCTCAATATCAAGGCCCGCCTCTCTGAAGCAGCGCTTGTAGAAATCACCTTGCTGCCTGGCCACTGCGTCGGTACCGGCAAGCGAAAGCGTCAGCCTCGGCAGCTTCCCGCCGTGAACCTTCTCAGCCTCTTTAACCAGCCGCCTTGCCTTCTCAGGGTCATACCCCGTGGGCGCGAAATCCCGGATTCCCGGGTCATAGTCTTTCATCAGCGGCGGAATAAAACCGTACGCAACCTCACCCCGATCGTTGGTAAAAAGATGGATGTATTTTTCCCGGTCAACAGCACTGCTTATCGCCTGTCGCAGCGGCTTGTTTCTGCCCAGAACCTCGTCCTCCATGTTGAAGCCAAGCCAGTAAGTGCTCGGGTCCCGAAACACAAGAAGATTTATATTGCGCTCTCGCATCTCCGCGGTCAAAACGCCTTTTTGATCTATCGCCTCGTTGAAGTTGTCCTTCGGAATGCCCGAAGCGTCAATCTTGCCCTGAAGAAACAAAAACCAACGCGGCGGGTCCTCCTGAACAAGCACCATCAGTACCCTGTCAATCATCGGTATCCGTTTGCCCGCGTCCGCCAGATACCCCTTCTCCACATCGCTCGGCGCGCCCTGGGATGGGTAGTACTCCGCTCTGAATCCCGGATTCTTCACCAGCTCAATGTAGCTTCCCCTGTGCCAAACCTTCAATTTGAAAGGCCCCGTCCCCACGGGGTGATTGATGATGTCCTTCCCGTAGTAATCAACCGCCTCTTTCGCAATCGCAGCCGTCGGCAGATGCGCCAGAAGATACACTATCTGCGGCAAAGGCTTCTTGAGATTTATCACAAGAGTGTTATCATCCGGCGTTTGAAGCCCTTCCATAACCCGCGAGTAATCAACCTCCTCGCCCTTCTTGACTGTTTTCGTATACTCCCGAAACTCATCAAGCCCGACTATCCGGTTGTCGAAAATCCACCAGTTCTTACTGAGGTATTTGATGTTCGCAATCCTTTTCCAGGCAAAGACGAAATCACCCGCCTTCAACTCCCTGCCCTTGCCCCCCTCGAAACACCGATCATCTGCGAAATATACGCCCTTCTTGATCTTTATCGTATACCGCAGCCCGTCCTCACTCACCTGCGGCATATCTTCGGCTAATTGCGGAATAAGCTCGTAAGGCCGCTTCAGATAATGATATTGATAAAGACATTCGAAAATCTGGCTGGCTACCGCGGACGATGTCGTGTCTCCAATGTCCCCGGGATCCAGCCCTCGGACCTTCGCTGCGTACGCACTATAGGTTACAACCTCGTTGCTGTCGCTCGTCGGCCTGGAGTTGTCGCATCCTGCGATAAACACGACCAACGCTGCAATTACGACCCCAAAGAACCTCAACGCAAAATCCTTTTGCCTGCCATCTTCATCTCTTCTGTATCGTACTGACAATATCTTATTGTCTCACATGCACTGAATTATCAATAACCGCATCCTACCCTGACAAGCATCCTAAGGCGAATCCGCCTTCGCCGAACACAAACCTTCCGGTGGGTCGGCAAGCTTGAGCGGCCCGGCCAGTTTGTTCCCGGCGCTGTCCCTGCCGTAATCAAAATCCAGTTTCACCGGCAATTCCCCCGATTTTCTATCGTCCCCTAAAAGCCGGTTGTGCTCCATCAGAAGCGCCATGCTGTCCTCAAGTTCGACCGCCTTCTTGATTTCCCTTTGCCGCATCCCGCCCAGCAGACTATTTATACACTCATACTCAATCTCAACCAGTACCGATGCCAGCTCATACCTCCCCGCTTGCCCTATGCATTCGCGCCCCTTTACGTATCTTTGAATCGCATAAGAGTACAACTGACCGAACCGACGCGCCACGCCGGGGTCCATTGACTCCTGCGAAATCATCTTTTCGTAAAGCAATTTCAGTATCGTTGAATCGAGAAGCTCGTTTTCAACCGTCCAGTCGGCGTACTTGCTCATTCGCAAATCCACTATCTGAAGCAGTAATTCCTGCCCCTCCGGTATATTTATCCTGGCCGCAAAATCGGCGATTAAACCTGTTGTGCGGGCATCCGCTCGCTCAACCACCGCTTTGAGACGCCTCACGATCTCACCCGCCGCCCTGGTATCTACCCTCGAATTTAACTGCTCGGCCACCGCAGCATTGGTTACCGCATGAACCGCCCAGTAACGGATAACGTTGTTCTCATCGTTCAGCATCCCGAACGCCAGTTCCGCCACACGTGAATCCTTCAGCTCATCCACAAGAATTAGAAGATTAAGCGCAGCCTTAAACCTGCGATCCTCCGGCTCCAACGAAGATGCCGCCTCGAATCCGGCAGGGATGTACTTGCGTGCCGAATCGAGAAACTGGTCTGAGTACTGACCTTCGGCGCTTTTCGTGCTCGAATGGGCGCACGCCAGAATCGTCTGACGAAGTTTCCCAACGGAGGCAAAATCCCGCGTATCAACAAGCTCCTCGACCCCCTCGGCAACGAATCTGTCAATTATTGCCAGATCGCCACCGCTGAGAACACCTTTGCGACGCACCGCATCGATCTCCCCAGTGCCAACTCCTGAGCATACACCGCACCAGAATACGGTTATAAACGCAACAAGCACAATAATACCATTCAGTCTGCTTCTCATCTTAAAAACACTCGCAAAAAACCACATTCCCGCTCCAGCCTGGGCCCTATGCCATCAATAAGAATACCTTATAAACTACACCATGTCAAGACATTTTGGATTTGACCGGTATCGTCCTTTAAGCTCGCTCAACCGCTTTTTTTCACCATATATACGAGCCATGTTCGTTGCACGGTTAAATAGATCTTGGTATAATATTGATTATCAGGCAATCTCAACCGCTGAAAACGGACTTTCGCATAAGGTCCTGTTAGAAACCCTGGATACCAGGCCAGCCAAATGACCGGCAAGAGAGCTTTTACACTTATAGAGCTTCTGGTTGTAATCGCCATTATTGCGCTGTTAATGGGCATAATGATGCCCGTCCTGTCACGCGTAAAGGAGCACGCAAGAAACCTGCTCTGCCAGGCAAATCTCCATCAATATGGACTCGCCGAAAGAATGTACCTTGACAGTAATGACGGGTTCTTTCCCAGCACCTTCGACTGGCTTTTCTGGGACGCCGAGGGCCGCTCGGAACTCCAGCACCTCGGCTGCCAGTGGCATAACGCCTCAATTGAACGCGACGGAACTCTCTGGCCCTATCTCAAGGACAAGAAAATACACCTCTGCCCGACCTTCAAGAGCTTCGCAAAGCAAACCGGCTGCCCCAATCCAAAACACCTCAGCAGGATACGAGTCGAGCCTCAATACAGCTACAGCAAGAACGCATACTTGAACGGTGACGCAAGTGGCGTGGTGCGAAAAGAAATCCAGGTCGTAAATCCGGCACAAGTCGTTTCTTTCTCTGAGGAAAACACCTGGACCATAGGCGACGACAAAAGCGGCTGGTCCCCCACCGACATGAGCTACGCCCCCCTCAACGACAACAACCTGCTAAGCCGAGGCGACAGGCAATACCACCCATACGCACCCGGCGGCGGCGGCGACTGCTTCGCAACATACCACAACACCAGCCCTTCAAAGAGAAACAAAGGCTACGCAAACGCCGTCTTCGTCGACGCCCACGTCGAGCAGGTCTGCGCCTGGAACCCCCCGGACAACACTTTCAAACTGCTCTGGCCAAAAGGAAAAAAATGAGAGGGCCAAAAGATGAAAGCAACATACCTTATTCCTTCCCTTATATTGACACTTATGGCGACAAGTCTGTACGCCGCAAAACCATCTGAAGCCCGCAAAATCATTGAAGCTCGGACCGAAGGCAAATCTATCCGGCCGGAAACCATGAAGCATGTCTACGGGCAGGTTAAAACGCCCTGGAAATACGGCATTATCCTCAAAGGTGAAAACAAAGCCAAGATCGACTGTCCCAGCGTATTCCGCCATGAAGACAAATGGTACATGATGTATATCATCTTCGACGGAAACGGCTACGAAACCGCACTCGCCCAAAGTGACGACCTGCTGAACTGGAAACCTCTCGGCAAAATACTGACCCGCAAAAAGAACACCTGGGACGCCAACCAGACCGCCGGCTACATCGCCCTCCAGGACCACACATGGTGTGGCTCTTACAAACTCCTCCAGCACGACGGAAAATACTGGCTCTCATACATCGGCGGCGCCCTGAAAGGCTACGAAACTGACCCCCTCGCAATCGGCATCGCATGGACAGAAACTCCCCACAAGCCAATCGAATGGAACCGCATCCCCGAAAACCCCGTCCTGCACCGCGACCAGCCCGACGCACGAGAATTCGAAAACACAACACTATACAAAAGCAACATCATCCACGATAAAGACAAAACACTCGGCTGGCCATTCGTCATGTTCTACAACGCCAAGCAGAAGCCGCCAAAAGTTGAGCGAATCGGAATAGCCGTCTCCAGCGACATGCGCCACTGGCTGCGATACGGCTCAAAACCCGTAATCGACAATTTCAAGGGAATCTCAGGCGACCCCCAGATCACCCGAATCGGCGAGGTCTGGGTTATGTTCTACTTCGGCGCATTCTGGAGGCCCGGCGCCTTCGACACCTTCGCATGCTCCTATGACCTGGTCAACTGGACCAAATGGACGGGCCCCGATTTAATCGAACCAACCGAGCCCTGGGACAAGAAATACGCCCACAAGCCTTGGCTCATAAAGCACAATGGAATCGTTTATCACTTCTATTGCGCCGTGGGAGACCAGGGCCGAGTCATCGCCCTGGCAACCTCAAAAAACCTGCGACGCACCCCAAAATGATGCTTATCGTCCCGAAATGTTTGCCCCACTATCAAGTTTTGACTTTCAAGGTACGATACAAACAGGTAGTATTAACCTGGAAGCGACCACTGGCGGTAGTATACCGTATTGGCTGAACAATATTAGCGAGTAGCAGTAGAAATTTAGACTATGGTGAAGTTTATTACCGTTTTTACAATTTTGACGATTGTCCTCATCTTTGCGCCGGGCTGCCCGCCCGAAGACTACCAACCTGCACAATCCCCAAAACCAGAACCCTCGCTAACCGGCGCTCTCCTGACAGAACCCGCCGCTGCCCAGCCAAACCCCAACGCCTTGGCCGCAACTAACCATGAAATAGTTGTCCGAGGTCCGAACGAACCCAACACGCCCGCACCCGGGGCCTACTCTCCTGCAAACAGGCCCATCGACCCCAACATCCCTGACCCCAACATCCCTGAGCCCAACCTGCTCGACCCTGAAAAAATAGAACACATTGTTACCATCCCCGATAAAAACCGATCAGATCCCCCCGACGTCAAAGCACCAGACCCTAACGTGCCCGACGCCAACACCCCGAAACGCGAGGTCGTCGTCTCCTTCCACGATAAGTGTAAAGAAGTCCTGGCCGAATACGTCGACAAAAGGGGAATGGTTGACTACAAGAAGCTCAAGCCAAGAACATGGAAACTCAGAAAACTACTCGATGAATTCGCACGGCTCGAAAGAACCGAATACCAAGCATGGCCAAAAGAAGACAAGATCGCACTCTGGATAAACGCATACAACATCAGGATGCTCAAGGTAATTGTAGACAATTACCCCATCCAGTCGACCCGCTGGCAGCGCGTGCGATTCTGGTGGCCCGCCACCAGTATCAGGTATATCGACCAGGCCATCGGAGGCATCAGAAAGCAGAAGCTCATCGTTATGAACGAGGAATTCGCACTTGCCGACATTGAGCAGCAAATCCTCGCCAAGCAGTTCGATGAGCCGCGGGTGCTCTTCGGACTTTGCCAGGCCAGCCTCGACAGCCCGCCGATACGAAACGAACCCTATTGCGGCCGCAAGCTGAAAGAACAGTTACAGGAACAGTTAAAGAAGTTCCTCGAAAGCACCAGGGCATTCGAGATTGACCGAAAAAACAAAGTTGTCCGCCTTTCCTACATGTTCCAGCCGACCGTTCATGGCAAAAAATTTGTGCCAAAATACGGTACGGACAAGAAGTTCAAAGCCCAGCTCCCGGAAACTCGCGCCGTCTTTAGTTTTCTGACCAACTATCTGCCCCAGGACAGCGTATCCTTTCTTGAACTGGAAAACTACTCAGTTGAATACATCAAATACGATTGGAGACTGAACGATAAGAATCAGTGAACCGCTCCGCGGCAAATATTAGGCTGCAAAGCACGGCTATCTACCACTTGACGGAGCACGGATGCGAGCTTATCATATCGGCTTACTGTTTCAAGCAAAAACAATTTAAGATTAAAGGAAAACAGCAGGAAATGGCAAAGAAAACCAGCAACTGCAATGTCAATTATAAACCCGGCGCCTATCTTTTCACCAGTGAATCCGTTACGATGGGCCATCCCGACAAGGTTGCCGACAGTATTTCCGACTCAATCCTCGACGCAATGCTCGCCCAGGACCCAAAGAGCAGGGTCGCCTGCGAAACGCTTGTGACCACGGGCGTGGCGATAGTTGCCGGTGAAATCACCACAAAGGCGGTAGTCGATATCCCCGCCGTTGTCCGCGATACCATAAGAAGAATCGGCTATACGGACTCCGATATGGGCTTCGACTATCAGAACTGTGCAGTCATGGTCAATATTGATAAGCAAAGTCCCGACATCGCGCAGGGCGTCAACGAAGGCACCGGCCTGCACACCGAGCAGGGTGCCGGTGACCAGGGCCTTATGTTCGGATTCGCATGTAAAGAAACGCCGGCCTATATGCCCATGCCCATTCACCTCGCACATGCACTCACGTTGCGACTGGAAAAAATGCGGCAAAATAAAAGGCTGCCATGGCTGCGGCCCGACGGAAAATCCCAGGTCACCGTCGAATACTACAATGGAAAACCGAAAAGAATTCACACCGTCGTAGTCTCCACACAGCACGCGCCTTCGATTCAGTACAAATCCCTGAGAAAGCAAATCATCGAAAAAATAATCCTGCCGGTCATGCCAAAACGCCTCATCAACAAGGACACCATTTACCACGTCAACCCAACCGGAAGATTCGTCGTCGGCGGGCCAAAGGGCGACTGCGGACTGACCGGAAGAAAAATAATCGTTGACACCTACGGCGGCAGGGGAAGTCACGGAGGCGGAGCATTCAGCGGAAAAGACCCGACAAAAGTCGACCGCTCCGCGAGCTACATGGCAAGATACATCGCAAAGAACATCGTCGCCGCGGGACTGGCCGATTCGTGCGAAGTCCAACTGTCATACGCAATAGGAGTCGCACAACCTATCTCCGTTCTCGTCGACACAGAACACACCGCAAGAATTCCCGAAGAGCAAATAAGCCAAATCATCAGAGAGCTTTTCCCCTTAACGCCCAAAAGTATGATCGACCACCTCAGGCTCGCCCGTCCGATCTACGCTGAGACCGCACACGGCGGCCACTTTGGAAGAACAGGGCCCAACTTCACCTGGGAAAAAACCGACATGGTCGAAAAAATCCGAAAGGCTGCGGGCCTGAAACCAGGACAAAAAAAATAAAGCTGCTCCTGAAAATTTGTGCAATATGATTGCCAAAATCTGTGCATGTTGCTTTCGCCGCCTTCACAAACCATAGGCGGCGAAAAGAAACCTACGCTGACAACTACGCCGGATTCACAGGCCCCTGTTTCATCCTGCTGGCGGCCAGGATGCGAGAAATGCTTTTTACAACACGAATCCTTTCGCAAATTCTTCCGAGGAACGACTGTATGCGATTGAAAATCATCAACCTCGGCGCCGTCGCCCTGCTGATGACCCTGGCGCACGGCCTCACTGCATCACAGGCAACAGCCCCACAGACATTATCAAACTCCTTCGAATTCAGATACTTCGACACCGACCCGGCGGCAAACGGTGAAACCGACTTCAAAGGTCCGACCGCCGTCTTCGACACCGACCAGAGAATCGAATTCCTCCGACAATACGCCGAATTCGCCAAAGAATTCTTCAACGATCCCGACCTCGACAAACAGGTTGTCACCGACGCTGAAGTCCACAACCTCCTCAGCAATCTCAAACCCCAGCCGCTTCCCAAAGTAAGGAAAAAAATCCCCCTGAAAAAATGCAAGTGCGCCGGATACAAAGAGGGCCTCACCCAACAAAGAAGAAGAGAACTTTCGAAATGGCGCAATATCGAAGGTGTATGTATAAAAGACGCAGCCCTTATCTTGGTGAACCAAAAAGTAAGACTCCAGCAAGCCTTTGCTCTTCAATCATGGCGATTCTCGGTTCAATTCAAGGCCAGGCCCCCCGCTACTACCGAAAGACAGACTTTCTCCCTGTCCGAAAATGACACTGTCGTCGTCACCGTAGGTTTTAACGACAGCGGCCGAATCTTCTACCGATCGGGAAAAAGCGAATTTCAATTGCACCCATGTACTGCCGACGCATGGTCCGAATTCAAAATAGAGGTGGACCTCGCCCACGATACCGGTCGCTACAACTTCTATCTCGACGGAGAACTGAAAGCCGACCACGTAAAACTTAACAATTCCACGAACCACGGAATAAATACCTTCTCGGTCGAAGGCACAAAAAACCTGACACTCGATGATATCCTGATCACCGGACACGCGCCCACTGGCGATGTGAAAATGCCCTACACCATAACCACCCTTCTCGATGAGAGTTTCGAGCCCCCGCCTCGAATCGAGGGCTGGAACAGACTCGAATACGACGACACCGCCTGGCAAACGGCACAACTGCCCAAAGTCCACGGCGGCGAGCGATTCGCCGGCGAAGGCCTCTACCTCCGCAAGACCATCGGTCTCGGCGACTTCACCCGCGCAGCTCTCAACATCGAAACCCTCGACCCATCCGGCCAAATCTGGGTCAACGGCCGATCCGTTGCCACACTGAAAAACCGCCACCCCGCAAGAATTGACATCACAGAATACCTCAAGCCGAACGATACCAACCTCGTTGCTGTAAAGATCGACCACTTTCACGTCCGGACGCCCATGCACCACACACCCTCCGATTTCAATATCGGCTGGTTCGTAGGTAGAATGTCACTCGACCTGACCGCACAAACGTATATCGACGATGTCTTCCTCTACGCTAAGAACGTTTCGAATCCCGCCCACGTGAACGCTCGAATCCGAATAGAAAACAAAACCGCAAAACCCTTTGATGGAACCGTCACCGTCGGCCTTTACGACTGGCTCCCCAACGAAAGCTCCGTCCCCGCCGCAACCGCCGAATTCCCAGCCAAAATCCCGGCCGCAGGATATCGCTTGCTTGAAAACACTATATCTGTCCCCGAACCCAGGCTCTGGTCCTGCGAAAATCCCAACCTTTACAAAATCGAGGTCACCCTGAAAAACGCATCCGCCGAACCCATCGACGATTACGCCTTCACCACCGGCCTGCGAACAATAAGCCAGCGCGGCGGCGCCTTCCGAATAAACACAAGGCACGAAATGCTCAACGGCGCACAGATAATGGGATTCCGACTGCCCATCGATAAGATTGCTGCATGGAACAGATGTCCCCCAATCGAATGGCTCGCAAAAGAGCTCCTGATGATAAAAAAGATGAACGGAAACATGATGAGGGTCCACGTTCATGCATGGCAGGACCCGGCACGCGGCGTCAACGACCCCCGCCTCGCCGAAATCGGCGACCAGCTCGGTATCATGTTCATCTGGACAACCACCGCCTGGATTCGCACCGGAACGCCCTGGGGCGTCGACTTCGATGGCTACCCCAGGTATATGAAGCAGGTCTACAACCACCCAAGCATAGTAATGTGGGAGGCCGCCAACCACCCCAACACCTTCAAGAAACACGATCTCGCCGAATCCAACCGATTCTGCGAAAAAGTCTACGACACCATATACCCCGTCGACCCCAGCCGATTGATCTCACTGACCTCCCATATCCGGCACCTCCACTTCGGCAGCGACCTCGGCACAATCAACCAGCAGAAAAACCCAATCACTCCCGCCCCTGCATGGACCGCGCCGATGGTCACCCGAGGCAATCAGGACTCGATAACCGGCTATGGAAAAGACTGGTCTGTCCTGCGCAAGTGGCCGGACCACTACACAAAGGATTTCCTCGAAAGTCCACACCGTGCCTACTTCAACTTCGAACACGAAGAATCAATCGCCCAGCCAAACTGGGACCTTGCCAAGGGAAAACCCTGGTACCATCTCCAGTCCTACGAATGGCCCTACGACAAAGGCAGCATCGGCCGGCTGCTCACCGTCCGGCAGTGGTGCGAAAGCCAGGCTTGGCAGGCCTTCAGCGCCTACGAATCCATGAAAAAGCAGCGAATCCTTGATTACGACGGCTTCTCCTGGTGCTGCCTGCACGGCGGACCCAACACCGCAACTTACAAAAAACCCCTCATAGACTCGCTTGGTCACGCAAAGCTTGCCTTCTATACAAACAAAATGGCTTTCCAAAAGGTCTTAGCCGGCAGTAGCGGCGTTGACGTAGTCTACGGCCCAGAAGACGAGTTATCACCCATTATAATGAACCTCGGCCCCACACGTACCGTCGACCTGAGAATCCTAATCAAAAACACAGACAACGTGGCGATCGAAACCAAATCCTACCCCTCCATCAACCTCGCCGAAGGAAGAACAATTACAAGATTGCCCCCCTTCAAACCGCTCTTCCCGTCAAAAGCCCACTATGTCATACAATATAAAATCCTGAGTCGGTAGTTGCTGTTTAATCTGTTGCAAATGAAAGTGTCCGCAAAATGGTCACGAACCAGCGAAGTAACCATAAAAAACCCCCTTACCCCCCAACCTGGTTGAAGGGGCTGAATATCATGTTCAAGGACTTTTTTTGCGCCGCTTCTGATTGTTATTGGACACAGTATTAACTTTGATGGGATAGGGGTGATTCGAAGTTAATAAACCGAGGGGACGCTTCAAACGACAGGCCAAATCGTTTCTTATTTGGTGTGGCGTTTGACCGAGCCGACGGCGGAGGCGAAGCTTTTCTTTTCAGAACAAGCAATCTCTCTCCCTTGAAAGGGAGTTGGCAGGGAGAAGGCACCCCTCCGAATCCCACGGATCCCTCCGGGTAAAGGGTCATTTCCCCGAGGCGTCAGTCCCCTGCTATTGTCCTTCTTGCCTTCCGTTCTTTAGCTTATCTGCCCGCACGCGATATCGCTTCCGAAAACGTCCCGCAACTCCAGGCTCTGGTGCGCCCAACAGCCGGATTTTTCCAGCCCAAACACAAAAAATACTTGCATTCTTAACCGAAGCATGGTGTTATCCAGCAACGAATTGACATATTGGGAAAGGTTTGACCGTATCGTGAAAATCGCTGGTCGTGATTTGCAGAGAAAGGAGGTGATACGCCGTCACATTAACCGAACACGTTTGCACCAGGTATTGGGTCATGTCATAGGCAATTAAAGTGACAAAAGCTGTCTGATAGACAGTGGAAAGGAGATTTGAAATGAAATCGAGGCACTTGAAAATAGTTGTTTATGTTGCTCTTTTCGGTCTGATTCTGTCCGCGGCGACTTACGCCGGCAAGGACAAGGACAAGGACGAGGATGTCACGCTTCCAGAAGCGGTCGTGGCGGCAATCAAGGCGATGTTCCCGAATGCAGCGGTTGAGGAGGCCGACCTGGATGAAGAAGAACTCGAAGTGTACGAGGTTGAGCTGCAGGAAAATGGCGAGGACGTTGCTGAGGTGACCGTTGCCCCCGACGGGACCATCGCCGAGGTTGAGAGCGAGGTAGCCCCCGATGCTCTTCCGCAGGCCGTCAAGGACGCCATTGCCCAGCTTGCCGAAGGCGCCGAGATCAAAGAAGCCGAGAAGGAAGTGACCTACGCCGTCCTAAAGTTGGTTGCACTCGTTACGCCGCGGACCAGCTATGAGGTGGAGCTAATAAAGGACGGCAAGAAATGTGAAATCGAGGTTGCCGAGGACGGAACGGTACTTGAAGAGCTCGAATGTAAGTCGCCAAGATCACGCCGCACCTGTAAGAAGCATGACGACGATAACGATAACGACAAAGGAAAAGTGCATCACCCGAGGTCGGGAAGATAACAGGACTGTGAACATCGTTTGCGCGCATGGTTGACTGCTGCCTGTTGCACGAAAACCGGACTGTAAAGGCCCGACCATAAAAATCCGATAACAACTCTTGTCCGAAGACCGGGCCGACTACGTGTCGTAACAGTGCAATAGGTTGTGTCCGAAAGGGTGAACAGCAGCGTGCCCGCTCGCGAAAACAACACTATGAAATGTCTTCCCAAAACGCCTGCAAAACTCGATAAACTTGCCCACTTGCTGAGGGGAAAATCGAACTTACTCATAGTAATGCAGGACAATCCCGACCCCGACTCCATCGCAGCCGCCCTGGCACTGCGAAAACTCGCAAACACCCTCGCTCAGGTCCACTGCTCTATTGCACATGGTGGAACCGTCGGACGCGGAGAAAACAGGGCGCTGGTTCACTATCTCAACCTCAACCTCCGCCCTTTTGACCAGATCGAGCTTGAGAGATTCGACCTCACCGCGATGGTGGACACGCAGCCGGGCGCCGGAAACAATTCATTTCCGACCGATTCGGTTCCCAATATTGTCATCGACCATCATTCCTGTCGAAGGAAAACAAGGGCCGCCCAGTTCGTCGACGTTCGCAAAGCATACGGAGCTACAGCCACAATATTGTTTGAATACCTTTGCCAAGCCCAGGTAACACCCGACGTTCCGCTTGCCACCGCCCTGCTTTACGCGATTCGCTCCGACACCCAGGACCTCGGCAGAGAAGCTGTGCGGGCCGATGTCGAAGCTATCGGCGCCTTGTATCCCATGGCAAACAAAAGAATGCTAAGCCATATCCAGAGAGGAAAGGTCCAAAGAGAGTATTTCGACCTTCTGGCAAAGGCCATTGAAAACGCTAAGATTTACGATAACTGCATTATTACCAGCCTCGGAGAGATAGCCATCCCCGATATGGTGGGCGAGGTGGCCGACCTTCTCCTCAGGGACGACCACGCTGCATGGACCCTGTGTTGCGGAATTTTCGCCCAAAAGATGCTGCTCTCACTGCGAACCTCCGATGCGACCAGAAGGGCCGACGTGATCATGCGCCGAATTGTAGCCAGAAGAGGAACCGGAGGAGGACACGACACCATTGCGGGAGGGCAGATACCATTGAAAAAAGGCACAAAGACCGAGCTTGCCAAAGTAGAAAAGGCAATTCGCCGAAAACTCCTGAAATCCCTCGCCATCGAAGATCACCATCCCCAATCACTCATTAGAACCGAAAGTAGCTGACCCTAATCACGCATTGCTGTTAAACTCCTGAGATTTGTGCTCGATGCAGATTTTGTGCAAGCGCCAAAAAAGCAGGGACGACCGCGCGATCGCCCCTGCCCTTTTTCATCACCCTATGATCGTCCAGCTTTTCCCTTATCCCTACTCCACGATCACCGAATGTCCCCCCCAACAAGCACAAAATAACATAAGCCGCTTGCCCCCGTCAAACAAAAAATCAAAAAAATTATTATCGTCCCAAAGGTTGTGGATCAACCAAGGTTCGCAGGACCGAGCAAAATCGTTCGGGGGTCCAGAAGTGCAAAATCACCCCCCCTGCCCGCCCTAATTTTGCCCGCCAGCCAAACGATTTTGCTCTTTGAAACTTGAAGGTGTCGAAATCTACCACAAACTTTGGGACGGTAGTCATATTTTACCACCTGTCAACGACTGACTTCAAATCTATACGACAAGTGTCGAAAGTGCAAGAAAAAATAATTATGATTCTTTGCACGATTTTTTTAACCCAGCCGTCGCCGCCGTCTTTCTGTCCAGGGTACTTGTGCAATTGAACCGTATTGCTCAAGGCACCTGCGGCTGACTTGCCCAAAGCCAGTGCAGAGCCAACCCTGCAAGATCGCGGAGGTTTACCCGTCCGTTGCGGTTGATATCCTCAGCAAGCAGGACCGCTTCAACCAGCCAGACATCGGCAAGTCTGGAAAGGTCCCTGTGGTCAACCGCGCCGTCATTATTGACATCGGCAATGTTGCCGAAGTTTGATTGAGACATACTGGCTTGGCTTGTGCCGCCGTAGGCCCCCATGTTGATGCATTTGCCATTGGGCCACAATTCCCGTGTCCAATCGGAATCGGCGTTTCCTGCGTCGATGCAGGGACTTGTATAAGCATCGCTGACCCATTGTCTCAGCTTTGGATCCCATCGCCCGGCATGCGACCTCAGATGATAGTCTGCATTTGCCGGGTCGGCAAAACATGGGTCGGCATCCGTGTTGCTGTAGGTTACTGTTACAGTTGCTTCGTCGGTGCACTCTATCGCCGGGCCGGCGTTGTTCCAGACGATGCAGTTGGTAATAACGGGTCTGCTCCTGTTGGATGAGCGGATACCGGCGCCCGTGTTGTCGGCGACTGTGCAGTTGGTGATTATTGGAGGGCTGGCCGAGGCGCGGACGCCGTCACCCTGGTTCTTGGTAATAACACAGTTTTTTATTTCAGGTCTTCCTGCCGTCTGGGCGAACTGGACACCGTCGCCTCGATTGGCGGTAATTACGCAATTGGTGATTACGGGAGATGTGATTCGATTCAGGATGCTGATGCCGCCGTTTCCTGCGGTGATCGTAAAGCCGGAAAGAAGGCAGCTGCTGCCCTCACCTCCGGAGAAGGTCACCGCAGGCCCATCGCCGTTGCCTTCGATAACTGTAGTCCCCACAGCAGCTGAGTTGTCCGGACTTTCCGATCTGACTGTCAGATTCTTACCGCTGAAATCGATGTTTTCGCTGTATGTTCCCGGACCGAGCACTATCTCATTCCCTTCTGCAGCCTCGTCAATGGCATCCTGGATATAATCATACCGTTGCCGGCTTGTGACGTTTTGGACGTTACCCTGGGCGACGATAAATTTGACCCTCAGTGACATTCCCTGCGCTTTACCGTAATAATCGTCCAGCCAGACGATTACCGGCCCGTCAATGGCCGGTCCCATGCCGTGTTGTCGCGGTTCTAAAGGAATGTGCATGACCTGCTCCTGAGCTGTCAGCAAACAGACCTTAAGCTCGCCGCCATAGGAGCCGTCCGAAGAATCAATGTAGACAATCATCCGGTCGGATACAGCCGGCTGCTGCTGCATTCCTTCTTTCCGCACAATTTCAAAGACCCTGATATTGTCCGGATCCGAGATATCGGCGCCGTATATATCCGCCGGATCGTTTCTCTGGTCCGACCAGACAACGATATTTCCCGATATAGCCGGGTCAGACTGACGGCCCTGGTCTGCGCAGATTGTAAAGACCGTGATATGATCCACATCGGAAACATCGCCCCCGTAAATGTCGCCTTTGCCTTCCCATACGACAATGTTTCCGTCAATGTCTACGCCGTCGTCAAAATCGCCGCTGTAAGGGTCCCGGTTGCCCACGTCCGTGGCGATCGTGAAGTATACGGGGCTTTCCATATTGGTAATATCGGCGCCGCAGATGTTGTAAGGCGTATTATACCAGTTTTTCGCTTCGCTGCTTCCGATGGGGCTTGTATCGAGCCCCAAGTGCTCGATCCAGGCCACCTTGCTCCCGGAAATCACCGGCCGGCTGTACGACTCGCTCATCGTGTAGCGTCTCAGAGTTCTCTGCGCTCCGGTGGCTGTATTGACGGCGATAACACCCATGTTCAACGGCTCGTGCCCCCAGGTTCCACCCGCCTGAGTCCATAAAGGCCCGCCCGACCACACGATTATATCGCCGTCTATCTTGGGGAAAAGATCGAGCGTCTTTCCTTTGTTTCCGTTGCCGGACTTGTAGAAAGTCCGTTTCTCCGTTTCCAGGTCTTTGCATTTGATGTCCCACGTGAAATCGCAGTCCGGGCCGTGAGCGAAGACCACTTTATTGCCCGAGACGTCTCCCTGATGGCTGTAGGTTCCCATCTTCAGTGCCAGGTCTTCCTGATAAACGGCGACAACGGCCTTTCCTATCTCCACAATCCTGGGTCTGGGGCCGGCTGTCACCTCGGCCCCGCTGTTTCCCCACGGCTTTATGATTATCTCGGTGTAACCGTTGGCGGTGTCCGGAACCATGATCCCGTCCCACCACCACTGCCACGGGTCCTCGATGCTGGAGTCCGGCACAACGTATTCAACTCTGAGCGTACCGCCGCCGATGGTGATTAACCCTCCCCGATATGCCTGGCGTGTTTCAATCTTTTGCGAGTACATCACTCCCCCAAGCACGTTAATGTTGGAAGGGCCATAGTCATCACAAACCATTATCCCGCTCTCTCCGTTGAAGCTGGCAGCGCCGTCGCGGATCGTGAAAGTGCCGTCGTTTATATTAAACCTCCGCGCGTTGTACTCGAGAGTCCCGCCGTCAATGAGCAGTTCACCGCCGCCTTCCACCATGGATGTGCCGGTGACGGTCAGATGGCCGCCGTTCGCAATTGTGCCCTTTTGGCCGTCCAGTGACATTTTGCCTGTGGTCTGAGTGTCACGTACAACCCAGTCGGCTCGCGCCGTACAGGCCGACAGAAGCAACATGATAATGCATATCAATCTTCTTGACATAATTCTCATCTCCTTTGCTTTGCTATAGCTTCTTTCGTCAGATGCCGAAAATACTGTTCAATAGTGTGTCATTTACTGTCTTGTAGCAGCGCTTCTTTATTTATCCTGTTGCCAATACATCGCCGGCAGGTCGTTCCTCAAGGCCCTTTTAGCCCGTGTAAATGTGACTCGCGCCTGCAGACGGCTGCATCGCAGTGTTGATGCGATTTCAGGGTAACTCATTTGTTCGAAACACCGAAGGCGGATAACGTCTCTGTAATGTTTCCTCAGGCGCCTTAAAGCCGCAGCGGCGTATTCCAGCTTTTCCTCATGGACAAGAACATTCAAGATGTCGTTGTTCTGCGGTTGCCAGGACCTCCGTCTCTCATGCCAGATAGAAATCGCGGATGCCCGGCTTCGCTGCCGCCTGAAGTTGTCTTGAAGCTTGCTTCTTGCAATTCTGTGAATCCAGGGCCAGAAACGCCTGGCCCGCTCGAGAGAGCCCAGGCTGCGCGTCATCGCCAGCAGTGTCTCCTGCACCAGGTCCTGTGAAAGGTTGTGGCTCAGAGTGGCTTGATAAAGGTAAGGATAGAGTCTCTCTTGAACCAGCACGGCCAATCTGCCCATGCTGTCCCTGTCACCGTCTCTGGCCTCGTCCACTAGGTCCCGAAGTGCCCTCTGTTCCAACGCCGAAGTTTCACACAGTTTCATCTGAGTTTTTCCTCCAATATCACCCAGGCTCTCGAACATATTCCAAAGCAAGCTCTTTCGTTTCGCCTTTATCAAAATAATGTCACCGACAATATCCCGCAGGTCTCAGTTCGTGCTAATGACCGCCTTGGTCGCAGCAGGGCTTTTCTCACCCTAAAGCGACTCCTCCGCAAAGATTACAGAGTCTTTGAAATTGAGTACTTGGTCTTTATAGAGGTCATAGCTTATCTCTATCAAACAAGGCGTTAATTGCCGCCTGAATGGTGGCATGTTGGTCCGGAACGGAGCGAACCGCCGCTGAGCCTGTCGCGGCGGCCGAGAGTATCGTCAAAAATATGAGAAAACCTTCTTTTGCAGGCACGATGCCCTACTTTCGTGTTCTTATACTAAAGCTCTTGCATCATTGTCTTCGAACCTTCCTCTAAGCCGTTGAGCCAGCTGACCTGCTGACGGCGAAAAACTCAAACTGCTACGGGCATTCCACCCAGTAAGAGTTTGACTTATAGGGAAGCAAACTGTTAACCAGGTTGCTGACGTCCACCGGTGATAACCAGCGGTCACCATTCATATCACCGCAGGAGCCTGCAGGTGCTTTTATCGTGTAATGACTACTGGCGTGCGGCAGCAGCGTATTTACCATGCCGCTGAGATCGGCTGGCGATAACCAGCCGTCGCCGGTCATATCGCCCATGCAGGTTTGGCAGCTACGGGATATTTCGAGGATGTTGAGCAACAGCGGGACATCCACTCTGCCGTTATGCACCGTTGCGGCGTAGCTGAAGGAACCGTGCTCCATATAGTGGGCCGCCATAACGGGCAGATGTTCAATAGCCAAATACCCGCGTCGCGGATTAACGACTTCCCAATAGTCCATTGCTATAGTAAGTCCGCAGACTTCGCAGGTTTCAAGCCCTCTGGTTCTGTGAAGCACCTTGTATGGCTCCTGGATGCCGAAAGGCACCGGATTGTCAGGATACCCATACTCAGGCAGTTCGTATACCGCCTCTCTGCACCGCTTGGCAAGGTCGATACCGTCGGGGGTAAGGTTGTTGTCCTCGTCCGGGTCGTTGGTGTTGTAGCCGGCAGCCAGTTCTTCGCTGTCGGCCAGCAGGTCATCGTCAATGTCATTCGCATCAGGCGCCAACCTGCCGACTGATTCAACGACATAATCCAACGGAAGTTGATGTTCGTTGGGCTCATAGGGAAAACGCAGCTCGAGCACGCTAAGCAGCGATGGTACGTCAAACCTTTCGTTGTGAACACTACCTGCACAGCTAAACGAACCGTATTCCACGTAATGAAGTGACAGGAAGGGGACCTCAATGCTCAAACCAAGCGGCGGATTGACTATTTCGATATGGCACATGTTCACAATTTCGCCGCAAACATCACACGATTCGAGACCATAACAATACCAGTCTCTCCGGCATATTTCGGTTATGCCTTCCTCATATTGGGGCAACTGATTGATGACCGCGGCACAACGTTTGGCCAGCTCGACGCCATCAGGTATCCCGCTGTCGTTCTGGTCGGGGTCAAACAGGTGGTATCCGATTGCCCTTTCTTCCTCATCGCTGAGCAAATCCGTATCGTAGTCCTGCGCGACGGGCAGTTCGTGTTGGTCCGGGTTGTAAGCGGCAAAAGCGTAATTGCGAGTCATTCCCGCGCCCAAGGCAATGGCAGCTACGGCGCCGGCTATGGCGGCTCGTTGTCCAGACTTTCTGCGGTGCTTAGTCTGCTTTCTGAGGTACTTTTCATGATTTCTCCTTAATTTTCTCATTTTTATACCCCTTAAAGGGCGTAGATATTTGATTAGAAGCAGTTGCTCTTTTAATACGAACTACAGTATGGCCTGCCGCATTTTCCAGCCTGTCTTCCCTCCTGTCTTAATCTCTATCGGTCCTCTTTTCGCATGTCACATTATGTTGCGAAGCAGTCCCGTGTCATCAAAACCCTTGCTGCTGCGCCGGCCAGATTATCAGCAACGGCATCGGTATAAAACTTTGGTTGTCAGTAAGGGAAACGGGTCTGGCGATATATTTGCGTTCGGTCTCTGTGCCGTCGAGCAGTCTTGACCGGACGGTCAGACCTGAGCCGCTTGGGATAATTCCGTGGTAATTGCCGAACTCATCCGTCTTGTGATTCGAAGGCAGGTGATAAGTTCGACCGCCGGCGGAGGTTATAATAAACTCGACTTTTCTATCGCGGACGCCTTTGCCGTTCGGCTTGATAATCCGGCCCCTGATACGCGCTTCGTTGAATTTGAGCACAACGCCCAAAGGCGTTCTGTCATTCGGCGAGATGTTAAAGATACCTACCGCACGTGAGTCTTCCGAATATGCAAGCCACGTCTTTTGTCCGGACCGTGGTGCTGGAAGGCTGAACCGACCTTGCTCATTACTCTTAACGGCGCCTGTAAAGTCACCTAATGACTCGGTTATATACACGTCGGCGCAGGGCTTGCCGGATTTGTCGGCGACAAAGCCGGCAATGCCTCCGGATGTTTCTATACCGCCCGATTTTATCGCGTCACCTGTCTGCTTATTCTTTGCGGTCTGATCCGGTGGTGTAATTGTCGTCTGGCCTCTTGCCATCGGCAGCAAAACCAGTGCAGCGACAATAACAACAAGTGCGCCGGTCGTCCCCAGCCTTGGACTGCGCGGGAGGGGCCGGTTGATGATATGTTCGATTCGCCGGGCAAGCGCCTTCTTCGACTCGACAACGCCGATCAAGCGCAGGCTGAGCGACGGACGTGCATGTGCGATTTCAGCTATGTCAATCAGCGTGTTGCCGTACTCTCCGGCTTGTGCGCCGAGACAGGCCAGGGCCGTCTCATCCACTGCCTGCTCACGCGCGCTTCGAACGGCTGAATTGGCCAGCCAAACGAGCGGATTATAAAAATAGATGATCTGCAGGACTGTCTGCACGAGGTTCACCCATAAGTCGCCCCTCTTGATATGTGCAAGTTCGTGAATGAGCACCGTTTGCAGCTTGTGCCTGGAGAGCCCGTCGGGCAGCGAGGCGGGGAGCAGTATCTTCGGCCTGAATAGTCCGCAGACAGCCGGGCTTTCGACGTTATGGGATATTTTCAACTCGATATTATTTCGGATTCCGACACGTGACCGGCACTGCTCGAGAGAGCCGACTATTCGGCCCTTTGCCGGCTCGCTTTGCCGGATCAGACCTGCGACGAACCACATCCGTTCTAAAAGCAATACCGACAGAACGAGCACGGTAACGAGCCAAATGAGAAGAGCAACCGCAGGCCAGGTAACATTTGGCGGAGCGCAGGCAAGATAGCCGGCACCTCGCTCGAGTTGCGGATGGCTTCTTTTCGGGCTGACTCGATGTGCCTGGGAAGACGCGTGCCAACCTCCTACCGCAACATTTTCAGCGGTTTCGACACCTGACAAAACCGATGCCACCTTCAAGATGGCCGAATCGGCGGACAGATAGTCCCCGCACCACCGCCCGATACCGGTCGGGAGATAAAATGTCGGAGGAAGGATAAGTTTAACAAAAACCAGCATGAGGATGCAATATCTGAAAATCGCTCGCACACGTTTTCGAATCAGTAAATCGATCAAGAGCAGCACCGTAATGACCGCCCCGGACTGCAGAAGCATTGTCAAGGCATATTGACAGAACTGTAAGCCTGCTTTGTTCAGAATATTGACAACGCAGTCTATCATGTTTCCTTGCCTCCCGCAGATGCGGAAGTTTTCTTAAATTCCTATCTCCTTTTTTTCCCGGCTTTATCCATCAACTGCCGGAGCTGGCTTAATTGCTCCGTAGAAAAATGTCCATGCTCAATCAAAAATTGCATCATTGGCGTAAGCGCCCCGTCAAAAGCCCTTTTGAGCATCTTTCGAAATTCACCTTTTTTTGCTTCTGCATCACTTATCTTCGCACTGAAAAGCTGCAGATTACGGATCCTGGTGATTCTCAGGAGCCCTTTGGCCACCATACGGTCCATGGTGGTCTTCACGGTGCTGTAGGCCCAGCCCTTGCTTTCGGCGAGGATATCCTGCACCGTCCCGGCGGCACATGGCTGCTTTTCCCATACCACCTTCATAATTGTCCATTCGGCTTCCGTAAGCTCAACGGGCGGCTGATTACTTGTTCTCTGTCTTGCCATAACTTGCCTCCGAATAACGACCAAATTAGAATTTACACGACAACTGTCGAATATTCAAGAAAAAAATTGAATCTGGCAAGTTTTTTTATTGCCCGGCGCGACCGATTCCAAGCGAGATATCGAGGTAAGTATTTATCTACAAAAGGGTTACCACGGCCTGTCATTCTTGCACAAGCTGCAAACACATTTTCTTGACGGGGTTTTTCAATTTCGGTTCCGCCCTTTGGCGGAGGGCGCAACCCTCTAATGAGGCACTGAAGGCCCGAAAGAGATGCCCTGCGGCTGAAGTGGCCTGGAGGAAATGCTCGCATGGTGTGGCCTCCCAAATTATAATGGCAAAGCCAACAGTGTAGACCCCAAAGGCGTTTGGTCCGCAGGAAAGGACCTGCAATGAGGGAATTGGTTGTCATCATTGGCCTTTCGCCTCTGAGCCAGCCCCAGAGCTGGCGATAAGCAAGCGCCTGAAACCAACATTGAGTTGAAGAGCACCGATCCGGTGCTTCAAGTGTATTTTCGATAGCGCCGAAAAGGCGGCAGCGCAGAGTCGCTTTAGGGCCGGTGATACACCCGCTATATGAGGCAAAATGACAAGCAGATGTCAAGGATTTGTAGTGCCAAAAGCAATGCACGCGTTCATAACCCACGCATTAGCAAAGGATTACAAATCCCAAAGTAGAAAATGGGTTGGAATGATTTCTTTCACGGTGGAGCCTCCGGCGAAAAATCTTTTCCGACGTTCAATTTAGCGCAAGAACGGGATGTTAACCAAGGGAGATTCGATACCTTCAGATTTTCACTGAAGATTGCGCAGGGATTTGAACAACCGGCCTCGAAATGGGCGCGCGCAGGCGGGGAGATATCAGATCAAGGTCAAGCTGATGTCCGCCACGGGGGGGATGAATACGCATAGCGGCGGATTGGGGTTTTCTGGGCGACTGGTTTATGGTATAATGGCTAGACTGACGTCGGAGAACGGACCAGGGTCTGCCTGCCCGAATGCTGCGTTTCGGTTCTGTGCTTTTTTGTGTATCCGATGTCGTACCGCGGCTTTCGCGGACAGTTTCTTATCCTGTCTGTTATTGTTGTGCCAGGTAGTGTTTTGGAGGTTCACGTATGCGGCGGAAGCTGATGATTGTGCCTGAGAAGTGCTCCGGGTGCAGGGTCTGCGAGATCGCCTGTGCGGTGCATCGGCAGAAGGTGAATAATCCAAAAAAGGCGCGGATACGTGTCACGACCGTATACCCACATCCCGTAGTGCGTATGCCGGTGGTATGTAGTCAGTGTCTTGACGCCAAGTGCGCCGCAGCGTGTCCGACCAAGGCCATCTTCAGCAGAGACGGTGTGGTTCGAATCAACGAAGATAAATGCATCGGATGTCACGCGTGCGTTGATGCGTGTCCCTTCGGGGCGATGTACGTCCATTCCGACGTCGAGGTGCCGCTGAAGTGCGACCTGTGTGAGAATAACGGCGAGCCGCAGTGTGCAAAAATGTGTCCTACCGGCGCAATTGTGTTCATTCCCGAACACGTTCTGGGGCAGGCTCACCGTTTGAACAATGTCCTTTCATACGCACACATGAAGGAAATCGAATACATGGAAAAAGGCGAGCGCAAGCGTCTGCATTATGCCGATAACAACGCGGCAGATGAGCGGCAGCGGTCGGAGAGCTAAACCGTGAAAAAATACAAAGGCGGATATTTCGGCAAGATTTTGCACGTGGATTTGTCTGACGGTTCGACCCGAAGCGAGGGCCTGGACGACGAATTCATCGACAGGTATATCGGCGGACGGGGTTTTGCGGTAAAGCTTTTGTGGGACCACTTGGCGGGCCGCGGAAAGACAGATCCGCTGGAACCTGAGAGTATGCTTGTTGTCGCTGCTGGGCCTTTGACGGGGGTCTATATGCCTAGTTCCGGCAAGAATTCGTTTGCGTCGATTTCTCCGGCGACCGGTCTTTTCGGTGATTCGAGCATGGGCGGCAACTTCGGCGTCGAGCTTCGGCAGGCGGGTGTTGATGCGATGGCAATAACAGGCCGGGTGGCGAAATTGAGCTATCTTTTTATCGACAACGAAGAGAGCAGAATCGTGCCGTGCCCCGAATTGGCCGGCAAGGGTAACCTGGAGACCGAAGGACGAATCCGTGAGAAAATCGGTGACCACGGTGTGTGCGTGGCGTCAATCGGGCCGGCGGGTGAAAACCTCGTGCGTTTTGCCTGTGTCACCGGCGATTGGAGCCGTAACGCGGGCCGGACGGGTATCGGAGCGGTGATGGGGAGCAAAAACCTGAAAGCGATTGCGGTTCGCGGCAATAAGGACATTCCCGTGGCGGATCTGGAGAAGGTGATCAAGGTCTCGACACGGGGCTATGAGCAGCTCGGCTCGCATCCGATGATGAACATGTGGCAGCGGCAGGGTCTGATGGGGGTAATCGACTATGCCAACGAGATGGGGATTCTTCCCACTTATAACTTCCGTGACACCTACTGGGAAAAGGCCGAGAAGATAAACGGCTCGGTCATGGAGGCAGGCTTCAAGATCGGCAATACGGCGTGTTTCGGCTGCCCGATGTGTTGCGGCAATATCAATCTTGTCAAAGAGGGCAAGTACGCAGGTACGGTTGTGGAAGGTCCTGAATACGAATCGGCTGCGATGCTGGGCTCGAACGTCGGCGTCGATGATTTCGCCGCTATTCTTCGCGGCAATCATCTTTGCGACGACCTTGGAATCGATACGATTTCCACGGGCAGCGTCATCGCAGCCGTAATTGAAGGCTATGAGAAGGACCTGCTGACCATAGATGACCTGGACGGCAAGCCCATAACCTGGGGCGACGCCGAAAGGATACTGGAGCTTATCGAGCAAATCGCGCGGTGTGAGTCGATTGGTGCGACATTAGCGCTTGGGGCCAAAGGGATTCTCCAGCGGTGGCCTCAACTGGCTTCCTTGGTTCTGCATGTCAAGGGCCTCGAGCAGTCGGCGTACGATTGCCGCGGGGCGGGCTCGATGGCCTTGGCCTATGGCACCAGCGATATCGGCGCGCATCACACGCGGGCCTGGACCGTCGGCAAGGAGCTGGAAATGGGCGCCGACTGGGACGCCAGGCAGAGAGTAGAGCTTGTGATATATCATCAGCACATTCGCTCGCTGTTCGATATGTTCGGTGTTTGCCGCCTGCCTTGGATTGAACTGGGCTTTCATGAGGACTTCTACGCTGAACTTTACAGTGCGGTTGTGGGCGCAGAGTATAGTCTTGCCGAGCTTCTCGACAGATCAAGGCAGGTATATGATATGACGCGGGCGATCAACAACAGGCTCGGCGCCGGCCGAAAGGACGATTACCCGCCTGAGAGGACGTTTGTCCCGATTCACAGCGGGCCGCTCGCGGGAAAAGTGTGCGATCGCGACGAATACGAAAAAATGCTCAGCCTTTACTACGACCTTCGCGGTTGGGACGAACAGGGCGAACCGAAAATCTCCTGTTAGAGAAAGGCCCATCGTGCAATCGGCGATTATTCGGGTCTCAGATGAACTGTCAATTCGCGAAGAGGAGCTGGTTTTCAAGTATTCGCGAAGCGCCGGTCCCGGCGGGCAGAAAGTCAATAAGGTAAGCACGCGAGTCACCCTCCTGTTCGACGTTGCGAATTGCCCGGTCTTGTCTGATTATCAGAAAAAGCGGATACTTGCACGACTGGCAACGCGGGCCGACAAGAATGGCGTGCTCAGGGTCGTCTGCCAGCGCCACCGGACACAGCGAAAAAACCGTGACGCAGTTATCGAGAGACTCACCGAACTGCTGGCAGAGGCGCTTAAGCGGAAACCCCTGCGGAAAAAGACCAAGGTCCCTTTCGCAGCCAGGGAGAAACGACTCGAGGAAAAAAGACGGCGAAGCCTGGTGAAGCAGCAGAGGGCAAAAAAGAGAGTGGTAGATTTTAGCGATTAGGCGGGGTAGATAAATGGGCAGGTTCTTTTTTCGTAATCTTTCTTTTGTGGGCGCGGGTGGAAGTGTGGGGCATTTGGGCGGTTTGGGGGAGCGAAAAGGGGTGTCAAAAACGTGGAAAACGCGTGAATTTTGCAAAAAACGCGCGAAGACTTTGAAGAACTGGGCAAAAAGTTCAGGAAAATGGGCGAAAAATGTTGCCGTGTTTGCGCCAGCGGCGCCAGCACGTGAAGCGGGCGGATGCGCCGGGATGGCCGGCGCGTGAAGGGGGCGCCGGATCGCTTCTCGTTGGGATTTTTTAATAGATTTCTCCACTCGCTGCGCTCGGTCGAGATGACGGAGAGCGGGCTGGGGGGTGGTGGTTTTTGATGGATTTCGGTGCGGGGGTTGAGATTGGGGTTG
>Ga0180438_10002239_pt1 | contig 32262 bp, 40 predicted proteins | sample SS_ome_12_FD_132455 | JGI IMG/M metagenome (GOLD analysis project Ga0180438, IMG submission 132455) | Hypersaline lake sediment archaeal communities from the Salton Sea, California, USA - SS_3_D_2 metaG | ecosystem: Environmental > Aquatic > Non-marine Saline and Alkaline > Hypersaline >... | reverse complement strand
CGCTAGTTTCTGCATTGGAGGTCTCTCCTTTTCTGTGAACATGATCATGATGATCAAGATCTCCCCTATAGAGCTGGATCTTGTATATATGGGGGATCATCATGATCATGATCATGATCATGAGCGGGCCGCCTCTCGGCGGCCAGTGCTAAGAGTTTTCTGACTTTGGAACAGACCCAGCGCCATTGGTACTTGTGCTTCTCACAGCACTGGGCGCGCCCGTTGGTCAGGACGGTGTCACAGCCAGGGTAACGGCACACTCTCTTGACGTTTCGCTCCTCATAGGCTGGATCCTCTCCGTATTTTGTCGTGCCGTGGAGGTTGGCGAGATCGAGTTCTGGATCAGTGTAGCCGTCCGACATATGGGACTTTCTATGTGATAGATTCTACTACTCCCCCACCCCGTCTATCTCTCCAAAAGCGTCTGGGGCGGGGGAGGGGGCAGATGCAACGCTTTTAGTAGGGCCAGTCCGCGAACGCGTGGACGGAGAACGGGCCGAACTCGAGATAGCCCACCCTGGAGGATAGATCGGCCTCTGGCGTGAGGTCTATCCCCCCCAGAAGGAACAGAGAGCCAGCCGTAGGATCGTACCCCCAGGATCTCTCCAGGAGAGCCAGATCGATAGCCTCGTACGCCCACTGACTGGGAGCAAGAATCGTCTCTGCTCCGTAGAAACCTTGATCGACTATGGCTTGTATGTCGTCCGGAAACCAGGGAGAGTCTTGGCGGTTCAGGATGACGTGGACGACCCAGGTCCCGGCGCGTGTTTTGAGATCGGACAGCACACCGACTTCTCCTTGGATGGCTTTAGCCATGTGGTAACGGGCGATCTCAGTCTGGGAGGGGGCTTCCAGTGTCTGGGCAAAGACGTCCTTTGCACATTGGGATAGGACTAGGATCAAGGTGATCGCCAGCCAGACCAGGATCGCCGCCAACGTTTGCCGTGCTCGTTGTCTCTGTCTCATTCATTCTCCTCATTCTCTGGAGGAGCAACGTCGACGCTCCCCTGTAATAGGCCCTTGAACCATTCCTTGCCGCTGGCGTATAGGTAGGTGTGAGCGTTGACCGCCAGGGAGGTCTTGTATGCCATCCGGTTTACGATCATCTGGTTGGCAAGGATCTCCCATTCGCTTCTCTTGATCTTGTAGACCTTTTCTGCCGTGTTCCCGGTGAACTGTGCTGGCAGGACGGTGCGGGTCAGGGCTCGGGCATACCTGTACCACTTTTCTGGCTCGTGGGTTCTGAGAGTCGCCATCCTCTGCCCGCCCGGGACGACAACGGTCCCCTTGAAGGTGTGGACGACTTCACCATCTGCCAAGTGGTCCTCTATAGTTGGGAAGTCCCGGGCGTTAGTGATCCCTGCCAGATGGGGATCGACTTGCCCATAGGGCAACGGATACGATGGGTTCTCTATGGCAACCTTGTAGTAGTCTCGCGATGCCTTCCTAAAGGCGTGCCCCCAGATGACCAGGAGGATCGACGCCAGGATCTCGATTGCCCACTGGAATGCCCACCACACCCAGGGCCATCCCCTCCATAGAGAGAGGAGGAGAGCCGCTACCCCCAGGAGGCAGAAGTAAGAGATCGTGCGCCCTCCCGCATATCGCACGGCAAGCCGCCAGACTGTCTTGACCTGATCGAACTTGTCCCGCTGGATCGAGACGTCGCCGGTAGACCCGTATCCAGGCTGTCTAGGTTGGGTCATCTTTCCTCCGTAGTCGTCCCCTCTGGAGTTCTGCCTTGTACCACTTTTTGATCCTGGCGCGCCGCTCTCCCCGAGAGAGACCTTGCAGTAACGGATGTTTCTGGGGGATGCTGCGCCAGTATTGCTTGAAGGACATAACCCGCGCTGATCTTTTAGTGGTCATGTAGTGGCAACTCCAGTTGTTTGTTTTGGTTCGCTATGTCTCGGGCAGGATCGTATAGTGTGACGGTGATCTGGATCGTCCCGTTGGGGAGTCTGCCCGTTGTTTCATGTCTGGACGTGTAGCACTTGGCTTCGAGGTCTCCGAGACGCAGTTTCCTCAAGACGCCCTCGAGTTGTTGTATGGTCAGGCTTTGCAGTTCATCCACGGATCAATCCTTTCAGTCCGCTGGCGATGTCAGGAGGGAGGGGTGCGGCCTCTGAGCCTGCGCCGGTCACGTCTGGAGGAGAGACCTGCACTCCCTGTTCTCTGAGATCTTGGATCTCCTTGAGGATACGGGCCAGCATTTTCTCTTGTCGGCTCTCGCCCTGTAGGAGGTAGCGGATCGCTCGTCGGATCGACTGTGAAACGCTCCCCTCTTGAGCCTCTAGCCAATCAAGGATGTCCCGATCAGTCTCCGTGTTCAGGTATAGCGTCTTGGTTGTGTTCATTCCTTCTAACATCCTCCTCGATCGCATTGATCAAGTCAAGGACGTGATCACGCAACACCTCGAGTTCATCGCGCACAATGAGCAGATCCTTGTCCATCTGGCTATGCACGGAACTGGAGGCCTTGATAGCATCTGACAATCTGCTCATTAGATCTCTCCTTGTTTCTGGAGGTAGAGTCCGTAGCGCAGATAGCCTTGCACATTGGCAAAAACCGGATCGCGTGGCATGAAGACCTGCCGGTGTTGGTCAAAGTGATTGACGACAAACTCACCAATGAGATGCGCCCCACCACCGGTGATCAGGATCTTGTCCAGTGCCGCCCCACCGTCCCAGTGCTGTGTCGCCGCGCTGATGATCTCTCGGGACATTGGTTCCGAGACCTCCAGGATTGTCTGGGAGATGTCATACGCTTCGCCGTGATAGGGGACTTGCCCGAGCTGGATGTCCTTGACCAGATCGTGGTCTCGCCGCTCCAGTTGGGGGAACAAGTCAGAGACACGGGCCGAGATTGCGCGCACGATGTCCCAACAGCCGGTGGGGATCGAGGTCGTGCCGTAGGACACCTCTTGTCCCCTGGAGGTCGTCAAGACGTTCGTTGTGTGAGATCCAATGTCAAGTATGCCAACGGTCCCGGTCAGCCACGCGGGATCGACTGGATCTCCGTTGCCATCAAAGGCCATCGAGCAGAGAGATCCAAAGGGCTGTGGGATCACGTATGCCTTGACCTCGTAGGTGTGGGTACGGGTCACCTCTGGGTACTCTCTGGTCACTCGATGCGTGCCCGAGAGGAGGTCTTGCACCTCTGTTTTGTCGTCAAAGTAGGCCAACGGGAGGCCAGAGATCAACGTGATGCTCTCTGAGGAAGCGCGAGAGATCTCCGTCAGGGAGGCATAGAAAAGAGACTTGTACTGGTCAGAGTAGATCCAGCGTCGATCCTCTTGTCGGTCAATGAAACGGGATTGCGTGATCGCCGCCTCTCCGACGACTGTTCTCCCTACCCCGTTAGAGATGACGATCGCGTTGTTGGTGCCGAGGCCAAAGCGCGGGAGGTCTGGAGAGCCGGTCACGCTTGGAAAAGTGAGCTGCCCATCGCCTTCCGAGTTGATCTTTACTGCTCCGTATCCGATGTCAAGTCCTGCAAGCATGGTGCTTCCCCTTCGTTAGTTATGCCGAGTAGATCGCGAGTCCGAGATGTATTAGGGAGGACATAACCAATGACCTGCCCTTGCCGGTGATAGATGACCTCCAGGTGCTCCGTGTCCCTCAATGATAGTATTTTGGCGACTGTGAGGTCTCCGACGTGGATCTGATCCATAGGTACGTCCTCCTGTTTGTGTAGGTCCATTGTACCATACTCGGGCAATTCTTGTCAAGGGGAGAATTACAGGAATTAGGACAGTTGCCTCTTGACAAATGTTTGGGATCATGGTACGATATGCCTGACAATGAGTTGATCATGATAGAGGAGGATCGAAATGAACATGCGCACAGTCAACAGAATCAAGCAGGATCTGAGGTCGGCCCTGGGCAATTTGGAGTGGTTGCGGGAGGGCGCAGAGAGGGAGGATCGTCCTGGTGCGTGGTCGAACAGCGTGACCACGTCCGAGATGCACATCCGCGAGACTCGTCAAGAGTTGATGCGGATCGCCGGGGCCAATGCACGTTGGTCCGCATTAGCCAGTCAGACGCCCCAGATCGAGATATTCACAAGTATCGCGGACAGCGCACTCGAGTTGGTTGACACAATCGACGCCGCTTTGGATGGTAAGGAATGGGAGATCGCGCATACACGTCTCTCATACCCCGCAGAGCTGATCGCCTGGATCATGAAGGAAAAGATCGCCAGGGACCCGCAGCACGCAGTGAACGTCCTGAATCTCTCGGGAGGTCGGGCCGAGAGCTGGTCCAATCGTCGTTTTGCGGTCTGGGCCAAGACGTACCGTTGGTATCGCCGCAAGGGTCACAAAAAGGCTGAGGCGGTTCAGTATGCCCGCAGCTACGCAAACAAGGTGATGCTCGGGCAGGACTAGTGGGTAGGAGGGGAGAGGGGATCGGCCTCTCTCCCCTGTTCAAGTATAGAGAGGGGATCATGTCTGAGAGAGGACGCAAGATCTTTTTGGGGATCATGGTAGTGCTTTCGCTTTTCCTGTTGGGTTGTAGTATACTCGGTGACTGGACCGACATGGATCGGTCCAGGTGGGGTTGGGGCGGCGAGTACGGCGACGCGCCGCGAACCATCGACGGTAACCCGACCATGACACCCATTAACCCTGAATTGCAATGAACTGTCTGCCCTCTCTGAGAGGGGTCCAGGTGAATTGAACGAGATGACCGCCCCTGGCTTATCCGTCCTCTAACGGAGACGCCACGGCCTCCTCTCTATCAACTCATTGTCAGCCTGGTCCTCTCTCAGAGAGGGCAGACGTTTTTCTGGAGGTCGTCATGTTCTGGATCAAGGTAGTTGTGAGCATCGTGATAGGTTGTACTGTAGGTGTGATCGGAGACATCTTTTTCCGAGTCTTGATCAAGGTCTCTCCTCGACTGGTACCGGAGAGGATCAGAGTAGAGTATGGATGTTTCTGCCATTATCAGGAGCCATACGGTTGGGTAGTGATGGGATCATGTCCCTTTCATGACTAGGGGGATCGATGTCGGGCAAGTGGATCTGTCTTTTTGTTGGTCTGGTTCTCGGGCTGTTTCTGGGAACAAATCTGGGGATCGTTTTGCTCTGCGTGATGCAGTGTGCATCGCGCAAGGTAGAGAGGAGAGAGTCATGCCAAAGTATGGAGGTCGGACAGGGCGTTTCTTGGAGGGACTAAAGAAACTCTGCAACCAGGAGGGGGTACATCTAGTCCTTTATGACGCCGTTGACGAGGGCTTTGTTCTGGAGGAGATGCCAGAAGGCCAGAGAGTCAGAGAGTTCTACAAGTCATACGTGCACGGAGAGGGAGTTGTGATAGGGGAACGGCTAGAGGACGTCGAGAGGGAAAAGAACCCCATCTGCTTGCACTATGACTGCGAGTTGTTCAAAGATGGACAAGGGGAGATCGTTTGCGCCCTTTGTCAGTATAGGGCACCCAACCGGTAGTGATCTGAGGGGGTCAAAAACGGTACAGGTAGCTCTTGACTGGCTCTTGTGGGTATGGTACGATCAGAAACACGACAATGAGGGAGAGAGGGTCCAGTGTCTTGTGTCTATTTGTTGCATTTTAGTCGGGCTGTGGGTAGGTCTCGGCATCCCGGGAACGGGTATGAGGCTCATGCTCGGCACTATGTTGGGTTCACGACTAATCTGGAAAAAAGGATCAAAGCGCACCAAGCAGGTTGGGGAGGTCACCTGTGCCGGGTCGCTGTGGAGCAGGGGATAGAGATCGAGGTCGCGCACGTCTGGGAGGGAGCAGGACGCGACTTTGAGCGGCACCTGAAAACATCATACAAGAACGCGCCAAAAGTCTGCCCGTTGTGCTCCGAGTCTGGAGAGCGCCGGGCAGTTTCATTATGGGAGAGGTACAGGAGGGATCATGGGTAGAGAACAAGAAGACAAAAAGATCATCAACTTTGTGCCAATTGACCCAGAGACACACACCCAGTTGGTAGAGTTGGCCAATCAGCAGGGGATCAAGCTCAATGACTTTCTGGGGCTGTTGGCAGACGAGTGGGCTTTTACCTGGAAACCCCCAGAGGACAAGAGGCGGGAGCGCGCCCTGTTCTGGAACTGGGTAGAGTTGACCAGAAGGAAACGGATGCAAGACATGGTGTACAGTATGGTCAGCATCTACCAGCAGTTGGGAGAGTCTGAGGAGATGGCAGACATCATAGAGGAGCAGTGCAAGGTCGCCGGGATCTCACCGTCTGATCTACAGATGATACACGCCGAGGTCTCAAGTGATCCGTTGTCGTCCATCATCGCTCAGAGTAGGGGAGGAACAAAGTTCTCTCAGTGCTTGGCGTGGTTGAGCTCCATTTTTCGTCAGGTAGGACCCGAGATCGCCGTTAGGGATCTCAGGCAGTTGGCAAAGGCCGAAGGCTTTGCTTGGGCGATGGTCAACAAGGCCAAAGGCCAGATCAGGGATGATCCAGAAACACAGGTTGATCTTGTGTCTGAAAAGAGAGGCCATTACTGGGTCTGGATCATGTTGGACAGGGAGTCACAGAAACCGATAGAGAGGGGTCAAGATGCACACGGAGAGCGAGTACAAAACAGCACGCAAGGGAACGACAAGCAGCATAGTGAGAGTGGCTGAGCATAAGCACCATATGGACGATGGGAGGATCTTGTACGAATACGAGGTCTCTGAGGGAACGAACCAAAAGAGGATTGACATCGTCTATCTGACGCCTGGACAGGCAGCAGATGTCATCACGATTCTGGGGCATTGGTTGACAGGGGGCTGGAAACTGTATCGTGTCCAGATCCCAGAGGTCACAGAATGGGCTTACCATTATGCTCCGTCGCCAGGGAGCGCCATCGAGTTGCATCTGGCTGACCACGACATGTGTGGGTATGACAAAGCCTTGTGTGAGGAGGTAGACGCACAGATCAATGTCTGGGGCTTTGGCTGTATTCTCGGAAAAGAGAACCGGGAGGGACATTCGGTCCAGGAGTATGCAGAGGAGTTGGACAAACATCATGTCTGGGAGGCTCCCGATGGATCCTAGAGAGTATGGGCTACCGGATGGACATGAGGAGTTCAGGGAGGGACAGGAGGAGTCGCTGATCTGGGCAATGGAGCAAGAGGGCGTGGGGATCTTGGAGGCTCCGACCGGGTCAGGAAAAACAGCCATCGCCGCAGGGACCGCAAGCAAGAAACGGGTTGTGGCGTTGTGTCGGACTCGAGTCCTCCAGGTCGCTAACTATGCCCAAGAATATGGGTTCGATCCGTTGTTTGGCAAGGACAACTATCCCTGTATCCACCCCGAGGCCGAGGTCGGGGCGACGTGTGGGCAGTGCCTCTACCCTCAAAAGATGTCAGAGTGTGACTATTATCACGAATGCACCTACATCGCCCAGAGGGATCTTGTTCGCGGGAGTAGAAAAGCCTCGCTCAACTATGCCTACTATCTGAGGTCTCAGTACTTCAAGGACAATCGGCCCGACGTGTTGTTTCTGGACGAGGGTCACCAGTTGTCTGAACTGATCCTGGGTTGGGCAGGATGCACGGTAGACGAGCACAAGAGGGTCAAGTGGTATCTACCCGACTTTCCCATCCTGGAGGCTCAGAGGTCGTCAAGCTTGACGGCACCGCGGTCGGCGTTTGGCTCGTTCTCAGTAGTGACTCTGCCAGAGCCAGAGGATCCGATAGGTAAGGTCAAGGACTGGCTCACGGAGAGCATCAAGATCTTGCGCCGGCAGGTCGTGACGTATCAACAGTTGGCTCCGTTCAGTGAGGCATCAAGAACCAAGGCCCAAGACGGAGGTCTTTTACAGTACAAATTACAGACGACTCTCACGACTATTTGTATGAACGAGGACGCATGGTACATCGAGTCTGGGCCGACCGCCTTGCAGAGGCTGGATAGGATGTCTGGAGAGTACAAGCCCGCGCCGGGGATCGTGATCAAGCCGTTGACCGCGAGATACCATTTTCCGCACTTCTTTTTGAGTGAGGAGAGCGCGACGGTGATCATGTCGGCTACCATTGGGAATGCCCAGACGTTCTCCGAGGAGTTGGGGATCAGAGTCTACCAGGATCGAGTTATGGAGAATCCTTACCCCCCTGCTCGTCGGCCTGTGTATGTCTTGGATGCACCGGGGATGGGGTACAAGTCTGGCTTGTCTCACTACAAGAAACAGGCCGAAGTGATCGCCCGGGCCATTCTGGACTGTCCTGCAGAGTGGTCTGGTATCATCCACGTCACCCGTAAGAGTGAGGCGCCCAAGTTGCGTGACCGGCTGAAAAAGATGGGTCTGCGAAAAAGGGTCTGGAGTCCACCGCTAGAGCAAAAACATTGCCGGTTGGATTGTAGCCTCTGCCCGTATCAGGAGGAGGGCGGTTGTAGCAAGCAGGGCCGATGGTTCGGGACGAATGAACAGGCCGCGCTCTGGACCGTGCGGAAAAAGATGGTACCGGGATCGATCATGGTCTGCTGGCAGTTCCGAGAAGGGTATGACGGATCAGGGATGATCGAGGGAGTCTACTATCCCGAGTTGGATGAAAAGATCTGCATCGTTGCCAAGACGCCGTTTCCGAATCTGGGGAATCCATACGAGAAGGCACGGCAACGGTTCTCGGGCAAGTTCTACCTCCAGAGAACGGCATGGGATCTGGAACAGGCCCTTGGTCGGACTCGGAGAGGGAGAGAGATTGACTATGATCTACCGGGGGATCGTCGTGGTCTGGTAGCGATCGCTGATGGGAATTATGTGCGAGTCCAAAAATATCTATCAAAGGGGTTGCGAGAGGCCATCACAGAGTACTAGGAGGAAACATGCCTCTGATTGAACCAACGTTGTTTGGTACAAGGAACAAAGTACAGATTGCCATAGAGAGATTGCGAACATTTTGCCCGCCAGAAGGGTATTACCTCGCGTTCTCAGGAGGTAAGGACTCAGTAACAATCAAGGCCTTGGCTGATATGGCAGAAATAAAGTATGACGCTCACTACAACGTTACCACAATAGACCCTCCCGAGGTCACAAGGTTCATCCGAGATCAACATCCCGATGTTGTCTGGGAGAGACCCAAAAGGTCCATGTTCCGTTTGATCATCATGAAACAGTGGCCTCCTCTGAGGCAATGGCGATATTGTTGTGAGAGATTAAAAGAGAGAGGAGGAAAAGGACGCAAAGTACTAACCGGTATCAGGCACCAGGAGAGCGGGCAGAGAAAAAACCGGCAGATGGTAGAGACGTGTTACAGTGATCCCACCAAGACATTCATCCACCCAATTATTGACTGGTCAGACAGAGATGTTTGGGAGTTCATCAAAACAGAGGATCTCCCCTACTGCTCATTGTATGATGAAGGATTCCATAGGGTCGGCTGTATCTTGTGTCCGTATGAAGGTAACGCACAGAATATCCAAAAGCAGATCGAACGGTGGCCTCAATTTGTAAAAGCGTACATTAGGACATTTGATCGGCTGATCAAGTACAGAGATAGTCTAGGAAAAGAGACCACCTTCAAAACTGGACAAGAGCTTTTTGACTGGTGGATCGATAGAGGACACCGTAAAAAAGATCCTCAGGAGGCGCGACTTTTTGAGTGAAAAACATCAACCGTTAAACCAGGAGGATCTAAAGAAGGTTGAACAGGCCCTCAAGCGTCTGAGGGGCATCACTAGAGGTCTCAGGTATGGAGGCTATGGGCAGGAGTATCAACTTGCCCAAGATGCCTTGGAGAGTTGGGAGAGGATCAAGCCGTTAGTGAAACAGCCGAGGCTGTTGTGAGAGGGGACCATGAATAAACTGAAAGTCTTATGGACGTGTCCCATTTGCAGGAGGGAGACAGAGAGCAGTGTCAGTATAGAGGAGGCCAATCAACAGATCGCCGCAGAATGCCCAGAATGTCGTCATGTGATGATCTACGGAGAGTGTACGCACATCTTGGGGGTTGTCAGGGAGAACATCACCCAGAGTTCCAAGTCCGAGGTCTGGCTGACTCCTCCGTCAGTCTGGGAGCCAGCACGCGCCCTGATGGGAGGGACCATAGACCTCGACCCTTGTGCAGAGAGCCTGGGGAGTTGTACAGGATACTCCAGTGAGACCCCTAGCGGAACAGAGTTTGACTGTGACATTGGAGACGGTCGGACATGTGAGGAGTGCCAGTACGGGCCATATGGGGAGGGGGATCGATGGAACGTCCCAGCGCGCATCCACTGGACCAAGGCCGATGACGCTCTGAGCCAGCCTACCTGGATGGTAGGAGATGAACCGATAGACCTGTTCATGAATCCACCGTACAACAAGAGCAGAATCCAGAACAAGTTTGTTGATCGGTTTCTGCACGAGTTGTCTCTGGGGAGGATAGGCAGAGCGGTGATCTTGTTGGCATCGAGGACGGACACAAAGTGGTACCAGAAGCTGTACAGGTATCCTCGGTGCCATGTGAGAGGTCGGCTAAAATTCCTCAAGCCTGGACCCAACGGGCCAGTGGAGAGAGGTCCTGCCACGTTCCCCAGTGTGATCTTTGGAGTGGGGATCGATCCGTCTCTATTCTGGGGAGCATACCACCATCTCGGCGGGATCTACATACCCTATGTCAGGGGACGGTACGCAGATGGGCAGTTGGTCTGGTCATCATGATCATGTACATGAAGATCTCTTGACGGGGCACGTGAGATCGTGGTACTATTTGTCAAGAGTTTATCAAGAGTTTATCAAGAGAGGATTGCAGAATGAAAGTAGAACTCAGCATTGCAGACGATCGAGAACTCAGGCAACATATCAAGGATGTCATCCGTGGGGAGGTCCTGTCTATTGCCAGGGGCGAGATCAAGGGGATCATCGCTCAGGCTGTGTCGGAAAAAGCCATCCCCAGTGAGCCGGTAGACGTTGAACGTGTGATCTCTGAGGAGATACGCAAGCACGTCCGAAAGGAACTTGGAACCTCTAGCTACCGGGATCCTTCTTGGATACGGAATGAGGCTCGCCGTCAAATTGGAGAGTACTTGAAGGAACTCACCGGGAAACATCAACTAGTGTAGATGTTTAACTGAGGAGGATCAAAGCGCAAGGCCGGTTCGCATCCGAGCCACCCCCCTGAGTGTGGTCAGGGAACTGTCAAAGTAAACCATCACAAATTCTATGGAGAGGGATCAAACAATGTCACAGCAAGACGTGTTGTCAGTAGCAGAACAAAGACTCAAAGCTCTGGGGGTCAAGGTTGACGGTAAGCAGGCCGAGGTTCCCGCAGGAGGAGAGTTCCAGTCGTCGGGCTTTGTCGGCCCGCTTATGGCAGGGATGTTTTTCAGCATCTCCTCCCAGGAGAACTACACGCAGTACAATCGCGGTATGGCTGCCGAGAATCAGGTACCGTCACCCGACTACTTTGAGCCGATGGGCAATTGGGGGTACCGGTATTACTATGTCGACAAGGATGCCGCGAACAAGGCATGTGAGCTGATCGGGAGCACGAACAACGAGGGCAAGAAGATCCTGCCCCAGATGCTCTGGCACACAGAGATGGAACGCGATCAGATCCTCAACTGGGCATCGAGTGAGAACCGGCTCAAGTGGGCCGAGATCTTGTCTCAGGATTGCGCGGTCAAGACAACGGCCTCCAAGAAGTACAGGCACGAATATCAGATGATCACCTTGCCCTCCGCAGTCCAGGCCGCTGCCCTGTATCTGGGAATGCTCGACGCGCCGGTCTGGAACATGGAGGAGTTGCTGGACCGGAACACGGTGTACGACGACGAGTTCTTTGCTCAGCACTTTGGAGATCCGACCGCCAAAAAGGATGACCTGGAGGCGTTCAACGAGTATGTCCAGAGCATCATTGTCGAGCAGGGCGTACCGGAGAGTCAGGCCATCCGCATAGCACGGGAGTCTGGGATCGTCAAGGTTCCTTATCAGTTCTCGATCTACTGGGAGCGCCGAGACGTCCTGTGGAATGCTCTAGGCGAAAAGAATCCGGAGTCATGTCTGCCCATCGTCCGCGATGCGAATGGAGAGATCAGCAAGAACCAGCCAAAGAAGGCGGTCTCCAGTCTGCACTTGGACTACTGCATCAAGTTTGCGACGTCCCGTTGGGAAAAGCCGGTATGGGCCAGGATCATGTACGTGAGCGACCCCCGGGTAGACGCGACTTTTGACAGCAATGGGGAGGAACGTCGGAGCAACCTCGTTGTCATCTCTGAGATCTTTACAGACCGGAATGCCGCCGCGGAGGTCGTCGGGGCAGAGTCTGAGGGAGATGCGTCGGACGTAGCGGAGGCTCGGGCCGCAGTACAGCCCGCAGAGGTCGTTGCTATCCCAACCGTCCCGGCGAACTGGGCCGCGGTCAACTTTTCGCCCGAGATGTTCCTTGAGCAGATCAAGAACAAGGGGGACATCCCCGCCGCAGAGATCGCCAGTGGTCTCCAGTGTTCTGTTGACGAGATCAACGCTTTTCTGGAGTGGGGCAAGAGCAAGTAGCCTCGCCGGTCAGTATGTCAGGAGGGGAGAGATCTATAGGTCTCTCCCTTCTTTTTGGAGGTCGTCATGCCAATAGGGTATGATCCAACGGAGTGCCGTGAGGGATCGAGTCTGCCCAGTAGCGTTTGTCAATCTGGCATAGAGATCCAGGGCTTCGAGGAGCGAACCGGAGGGGATCTTGTGGTCACTCTGGAGAAACTGATCGTTCAGGATGTGAGGTCAAAGATACCGCCCATCGACGCCGTGTTGCAGAGATATGTTGATCATGGGTTCCTCGTACAACGCAAGAGTGGGTCTGACTTTGTCGGATCTATAGGGGATCTATCTGACATCCAGAGGCGTATGAGGCGGTGGGCCAGTCCGGAACGGTGTGTCTTGTTGATCACGGATCTCAGATTTACAAGAGATGGGTATGCCGTGTCTGGAGGTCGGGCAACGAAATGGACCTTCGAGAGCATTCGGGGCAAACTGCGTTGGTGGGCTGCGCGTGGGGGATGGTACGAGATCTTGCCAGAGGATCAGGACATCTCGCAGTGGTTGACCGATATGTACGGGATCTTGTCTCGGGCGCAAGAGTCACCAGTGATCGCTACCGCGCCAGAAAAGCCGCTGCAAAAGATGGTAGATGAACCGGACAACTGGGTCACGACCGGAAACCTGTTCCCAAGAGGAGTAGGGAGAGCCAAGAGAGAAGCGCTGGCTCTAGAGTTGGATCCAGAGTGTGATCCAGTGGAGTCTCCACCGTCTCTGGGGGAGGTCTTGCTGTACACGACCTCAGGGCGGTTGAGACGAGCGCAAGGTTGGGGTCCAACCTTGTTGCAGAGAATGAGAGACTACTGTGGCGTCGAGGTCGGGAGAGTGATCAGAGATACTGGCGGCTTCTCTATGATCTCCCTCGTGTTCAAGGACCCCTTGCCTTTTGTCGTCTCTGGAGAGGGGATCGAGGTCATCCCTCTCCCTGATGGATCTACACGGTACATCTTTACAGAGTATAGCGCACTAGAGAACGTCGCCCTGGTTCTGGGCGCAATAGGGAGAAAAGAACATGGAGAGTAAAAGACAGTTGTATGTCGCAACAGGGCCCTTCGGAGTGGGTAAAACCACATGGGCCTTCGAGGCCACCTTGCCGGCAGATCTGGAAAAGGTCTACTGGATTGACCCAGAGGGGTCCGCGAACAACATCAAGGATCAGCTCAAAGAGATGGGCAAGCAGTTTGGTCGGTACGTCGACTTTAGCGAGAGATTCAAGGATAAACTGCCCTCGGGCGTGGACCTCTTGGATGCCATCAACAAGGGCAACCTGCCCTGGGCCGACAAGCAAAAAGGCGCGGCATTGGTAGAGTTCTACGAGTATGTACTGGAGGACATCACCAAGAATCTGACACCGGGCAAATATCAGACGTTCGTGTTTGACCCGGGAGAGAAACTAGAGGCAGGAATGGCGGCCTGGGCCGCGGCGAATCCCAACGTGGTTGGGGTCAGGGAGAACGCAGGATACGGGCGGTTCTGGAGTCAGGGAGTGTACCCCCTGTATGAGAGCCTTTTTGACGCCATATGGAGTCGGGGCGTAGACCTGATCATTTTGACGTTTCATCTCAAGACACCTTGGGAGAATGGACGTCCAGTCATGAACAAGGTTGTTATGTCTGGAAAAAAGATCCTCAAACCCAAGAGCCAGCTCATGGTCTGGCTGGTGAACGAACCGAACAACCCAAGGGGAGCGCCCGCAGGGCTGGTCCTCAAGGAACGTCTCGGGCGGTTGAGCATTGGAGACGACGGAGAATGGGACACGCAGAGAACGATCCCGCGCCGTATCCCAGAGTGTACGTGGAGACAGATCCGCAAATATCTCAGGGGAGATCTACCCTGTGATCTGGCGAATCCCGCACCAGGAGAGGTCCCGAGCCGGGATGAACTCGAGATGATCAGCCCTCTCCTGACCAACAAGCAGATGGAGCTCATGCTTCTGGAGGCCAAAAAGGATCTGGAGGAGACGGTCCAGATGCGCCAAGGTATGGCGAGTCAGGAGGATCCTAGGCCAGAAGGACCGATAGCAGATGCAGAGGTCGTCAAGGCCATTCTCGCGGCAAGGACTGAAAAGAGTGACGACACAATCAGGGAAGAATTATCAAAGATCTACCCCCTCCCGGTCGTGGTCGCCGCCTTTATGAGTCTGGGGAGTTGATAGGATGCCAAGGCCACCCAAAGTATTGTCAGGGGAGGAGGTAGACCTTTTGCGGGAGTGCTGGGAGGCAACCGGGACAGTGGATACGTGCCGGGTTGCGTACCAGATGGCAAAAGGGTTGGAAAAGCCTCCCTCCTGGGACACAATGAGGAGATGGCTGGCAATCTCAGGCATCAGAGATGACCCAACCGATCGAGTCGGGAGGTTGCAAGATAGATAGGAGAGGGGGACATATGTCCCCCTCTTTCAGATTGACTCTTGACAAACGTTGTTGTTTATGGTACTATGTTCGTGACAATGAGTTGAATTGAGTTGATCTGAGAGGAGATCTAGAATGTCTGTTATCAAGTTTTCTAAAAGTGAGTTTGAGCAAGTTCTCGCCGGGATCGCCCGCAAGTGTGATGGGGAGATCGAGAGGATCAACCATCAAGGTCTGATCAAGGGAGAACACGTCTACGCGTTGTTGCTGGCACGGTGCAACAAGGCGATTTTTGTTCGTTCATCGGTCAAGAGTGATGGAATGTCCGCAGACGTGGGCGAGGACTCAATCCGGTTGTGGGTCTCATATCACTACCAGGGACGTTGGGTTCCTCTAGGCAAAGAGACATACACCCAGAGAACGCAGGGCTGGGCCGACCGGATGGGGGTCAAGGTCTCAGAGTTGATCGAGGTCGCACTAAAGGATGGCAAGGTCAGGACGCTCCCAATCGGCAAGGTCTCTGAGGGTCCGAGCGAGAGCACAGACGGTCAGGAGTCGGAATCGCAGGCTGAGCCGGTCTGCCCGGAGTGTGGGTCAAAGATGGTACTCAGAACGGCGCGCAAGGGTAAGAACGCCGGCAACCAGTTCTGGGGATGCTCGACCTTCCCAAGGTGCAGAGGGACGCGGGACGTCATCATTTCCGAGCACTTGGATGGAACGCACGTCGATGCAGATCCTCAAGGGAACGACATCAACTGGTCGGTCTATCAGACCGCGATTTTTGAGGAGATCGAGAACGGGACCGGAAACCTCGTGATAGAGGCGGTCGCGGGGTCAGGTAAAACGACGACCATCGTCCACGGTCTGGAGTATACGCCCAAGGATGCAGAGGTCGCCTTCGTCGCCTTCAATAGTCACATCGCCAAAGAGTTGGCACGGCGCGCACCGGGACACGTCGAGGTCTCCACGTTGCACTCTCTCGGACTCTCGAATATCCGCAACGCGTTTGGTTCGGTCAAGGTTGAACCGAACAAAGTGCGGGATATGGTCAGGGATTACGCAGAGCGCCAGAGTTCTATCGACCGCTACGAGAACGTGATGCTCAACCAGAGTGGGATCGTCAAGCTCATATCCTTGGTCAAGGGGACGATGTCGGGAGACTCGGACGAGGACTTGATGGGGATCGCCTTCAACTACAACATCGAGTTGAACGATGCAGAGGGGGTCGTTTTTGAGGCCGTGAGACACATCCTGGTTCAGAGTAGAGCAGAGACCAAGATGGTTGACTTTGATGATATGGTCGACTTTTGCGCGACCGGGAGAGTGGGGTGCAAGCAGTTCGACATCCTCTTTGGTGACGAGGTTCAGGACTGGAACGCCGCGCAGATCGAGATGGCTCTGAGGTCGGTCAAGTCTGGCGGTCGCATCATCGGAGTGGGTGATCGCTGGCAGTCAATCTACGGGTTCAGGGGAGCGGACATCAATGCAATCCCGGGTCTGATCGAGGCCACCGGGGCCAAGGTGCTGCCCCTCTCGATCACCTATCGTTGCCCGACCTCGCACGTAGAGTTAGCTAAGACTCTGGTGCCGCACATCGAGGCAAGAGAGGGAGCGCCAGAGGGGACGGTCGCGACAGTCTCAGAGTATGACTTTACACAGAAGGTAGAACAGGGCGACTTGGTTCTATGTCGATGCAACGCCCCGTTGGTGAAACCGGCCTTCGACCTCATTCGACAGGGGAAAAAGGCGGTCATCCTGGGCAGGGACATCGGCAAGAATCTTCTCCAGTTGGTCTACAAGGTACAACGCAAGTACAAGGTCCACAACCTGGGTGACACTCTGGAGAAACTATCAGTTTACGTTCGCGTCGAGGTCTCCAAGCTTCTCAAGAGAGACGCAGAGATCAGGGCTGAGAACTTGATGGACAAGGCCGACACAATCTACGCTCTCAGTGAAGGATGCGAGACCGTTCGAGAGTTGGAGTCAAAAGTCCGCAAGGTATTCTCGGACGAGCACGCAGGGGTCACCTTCAGTTCAGTACACAAGACCAAAGGGGGACAGGCCAAGGTCGTATGGATTCTGCAACCGGGCCTAATGCCGCACCCAAAGGCTAGCCGACCCCAGGACCTTCAGCAAGAGCGGAACATACAGTATGTAGCCTACACGCGGTCAATGTCAGAGCTCTACTTCGTCAAGTAGGAATGAGGAGAGAGGGGAGCTATCTCCTCTCTCCTTTTTTCAGTAAAATGTCAAAGTGTACCATAATGAGAGGGGAGTAACATGGGAATAGATCCAAAGATCGTGCTGGTAGTAGGGATCAAAACAGAGGAACACCAGAGAGTGAGTACGCCGCTAGGAGAGGACGAGATACATGTCCCTCTCATGAAGTATAGAATACCAGGAACAGAGACCTGCGCTTTTCTGGAGGAGGGGACATTGTATGATTACCTGTGGCATGGCCCTCCGATGGGGAGTTCTCTCCGCAATCCAGGGAACATTGTCGGATACATCGTAGACAAAATAAGCCCATACAGTTGGATCGCCAGGGCCCTGATGCACATCCCTGAATGTGACAATGATCACTTTGTGGTAGAGATGCCGCTGCGGGAGTTCAGTGACAACGACACCTTTGAAGTAGAACAAGACGCCGGCGACGTTGTCTCGGAGCATCGGAACATCATCAACATGGGAGGATCATGGGGACTGTTCAACTCTGACCAGTGGTGGCATTGGGCCATAGAGATCTTGAGGATCGCCGGTTGGGAGGTCAAGAGAACAGACCTCAGATTGTACCTTATTATGGATTGGGCATAGGCTTTTGTCGGGAGTCTAGGCCGTTCTCGGCTTAGGCTCATTCCTGCGAAGAGCTAGGCACTACACGTAGAGAGGGGATCATGGGAACATATCCACAAATCGAGGTACAGGCAAGTTGGAGCGAGATCTTGATCGAGATCATCTTACAGAAAGGATGGGCGCACATCAAGATCAGAAAACAGAACAAAGACGGGGTCGTGCTGCCGAGCGACTTCAAGATCCAGTTGCCGCACCAGAGGGGTGACGAGTGGCTGTCTATGCAGGGATTGTATGAGCATATGGGTCTGGAGGGGTTGGCGGGGGATCTAGGAGTGGTGCTCGACACGATGTACATGAACTCGATCTACTGGACACGGTTCACAGAAACGGACATAGAGGTCTTGGAGAAAACGGCACGCCGGTTCTTTCCATCAGAGAGTGAGGCGGCATGAAGGATCAAGAGTTCCAAGTACGGGTAGAGTTGACATCGTTCACAGCAGTGGTCGACGTGGTGTATGGGTCTCAGCGGGCAGGGGCCGCGATCCGAAAAGAGCTTGACTGGGAGGACCCGGCATCAAGGTCGGTCCTGCCGGCGCGCATCTATCCCAACTTGAGCCATCCTGCAGGATGCAGCCGGGAGGAGTTGGAGCGGCACATCGCCATCGAGCTGCACTGGACTAGCATTGCCCAGTATCTCGACGCCCTGTTTACCAAAGAGGAAACCTTCAAGGATGGAGGGGAGGATCTGCGCAAGGGGATCGAGGACTTTACCAAGAACGCTTACCGCATGTTGATCGGGCCGTTGGAGGCATCAGGGCATGAACCTCAACCTGTTGGTAAAAGTACTCCTCCTCGGGCCTTCCTCGATACGGCATTCTCCCGGCACGAGAGTGCTGAACCGTTTGGTCTGGAGGACGAGCCGCCGTTCTAGGCATTGACAGGGCATCCGTTTTCGTGGTAGAATGGATCAACTTAATAGTTCACCGTTACCGCAGAGAGAGCCGCCATCCCAGGCACCCGCCAGGATCGGCTCTTTTTGCGTCCTGGCGTGTCAGGGAGAGGGGCGGTCTGGAGAGAGGCCAAATTCTGCCAATCGAGGCAGAGAGGGCTTTCTGGGGGGTCTTTTGGGCCAGTTTGGGCCAGTCTCTTGACAGGTTGGGCGTTTTTGTGGTATTATGGTTGTGACAGTGAGTTGATTATGATTGAATTTCGAGAGGGGTCCAAAATGTCCAAGGTAGAGATCAAGATGGCAATTCAGAAAAAGGTAGATCGGGTGCGTCGCCTCCAGGCCCTACGCGCCAACGCGCGCGACCAGGAGCGTCGGGATCACCTGAGTGACGTCATCGGCCAGTTGTTTGTAGAGATCGACGTCTTGGAGTCAGAGATCGAGTAGAGAATAGAAAAGGGAGATCGGAAAATGTCTAATTATGATTTTTTCAAGCATGAGGGAATGGACGAGGCGGCGAGCGAACTGCGGAACGCCCGGGATCGGGTCAAGGCCGAGAAGGTCAAGTGGCTGAATGAGATCGCCGGGACGTTTGCCTCTGAGGTCGTGGATTATATCTATAATCAGGATGTGGAGCCGGGGCCGCAAGGCCTGGAGGTCGCACGCGCACAGGCACAGATGGCAGTCGAGTGGAAACTGGGCGAGTTGATCGCCGCGGTCAGGTACGGTGAGGAACAACTGTAGAGAGGGGATCGAGGGGATGACAGACGAGCAGAAACGCTTAGCCAAGTTGAAACGGAGCCAGATACGGGATCTGGAGGCGTTGATCGGGACGACTCAGAACATGAAGTACATCGAGAGGATTAACAAGCGGATCGAGGAGTTGATCGACGAGGTCTTGGAACTGGAGGAGGGGTCATGAATTGTAAGGTCTGCGGAGCCGAGACATGGAACAGGGTCAAGGCCAAGGATGGGAGGGGCGTGGCCCTCTGCCCCAAGTGTGCCGGGGATGTGATCGACAACCTGGAGGCTGGCGGGGAGTACGTAGGGATGTCTGGGGACGGCGTTATGAGAGGGGTATCGTACGCCGACCTGCACGGACAGGTGACGGACATGATCCATTCTCGGATCGTAGAGCATTTCCAGGCCCCTGCCGTAGTCTAGGTCTGGAGGGGAGATCGAGAGGTCTCCCCTTTTTGGATCCAGTCAACATGTTCATGATCATGATGATCTCCCCTATAGGAGGTCGTCTATATATGGGGGATCATCATGATCATCATGATCATGATGATCCAGTCTCAGGAAAATGCTTGACAGGGGCCGGTGTTTTGTGGTACTATTGTCGTGACAGTGAGTTGATTCTAGTTTAGAGGAGGGACCAAATGGACCAGGAATGTCGTGAAATTATCGCCCAGGCACGTAAGATGTATCGAGAGGCGCGGGAACGCTTGGAGGTCAAGGTAGAGGTTTTCAGTCTGGGGGATCGTGGTATTCTCAAGTATGGGGATCTCTTGATGACTTACGCCGAGTGTGGTTTCTCTCGGGAGGATCTGGAGGGATCGAGCTCTGAGGATCTGGAGTATGTTGTCAATGAAGTTCAAGCTGAGTTCCGCAAACGCCTGGATGGGGCCAACGACCTGGTCTCTCTGGGGAATTTGCTAGCATCGTTTGGGTAGGTCTGAGAGTTTAGAGGAGGTTGTCAAAATGAGGTCCATTGCGAAGGTAGGTTGTATCTGGGAGGCGCACGGTACACGGTTCTGCCAGTTGGAGGTCGAACACTCGATCTACGATGTTGACGTGGAGGCCGACGAGCCGCAGATCCTGAACAACGCCAAGACGAGGGGCTTCGGCTGGGTCATGGGCAAGTGGTCTTACTGCGTGCCTCTCGACTGCGCCGAGGGGGATCTGGTAGAAGTAGAGTACGTGGATGCAGGGTACTGGAAGGTCCTCTCGCAGGAGTCAGTCACGCGCCTGATGCGCCCTCTCCGTAAGGGAGAGAGGATCGACGTGGGGGACGTGCTCGTAGAGCATCGCCGGTCCCTGCCCCGCTGGTACTACGTAGTGGACGTGGGAGCCGACACAGTCTCGTACTCGAGACTGCCGGTGGAGGTAGATCGATGTGACGCGACGCTGCTCAGGGAGGAGATCTCCAATCACTTCAAGGTCTACACGCGGAGGTCAATCCTGGATCTCAGGTAGTCTACCGTGGAACGGAAAAAGAGACCCTGCCTCGCGGCTGCGGTCTCTTTTTTTGTGGGCTAGCGCCCCTCCCTAAGTTGGTCTCATTGTACCATCTTTGGGAGGTCATGTCAAGGCGAAACGCCCCTGGAGGGGACAGGGGCGTTTCTCTCGGCATTCTTGGAGTCAGTCTTGTGTCTCTGAGACATTGTACCATGTCTGGAGCATGGTGTCAAGGGGTAGGTTGACGTAACTCCTGTTTCACGCCGTGGATGGACAGGGCCATAACGATGGCTACCGCGACAATCGAGACGGCCTCCTCGATGAATTGGATCCAGGTTGTCGGCGGGGGTCTCTGGAGGAAAAGTACCTGGAGCCAGTAGCCAGCGATGGCGATCAGAGATGTCCCTGTGAGAGTGATAATACGCTCCCAGAGTTGGGTCAAAGTCTCCAGTCTGGGCCAGAGTCGTTCTGCTAGTTCCCAAAGGAAAAAGGCAATCGTCCCTGCCCCACCTCCGGTGACGATCCAGATCAGTATGGAGGGGAGGGAGGTCCAGTCAACAGGCTGGAGGAGTGGGGAGAGGATCAGACCAAGGATCATGAACGGTACGAGTGTAAATAGAGCTGTCATTGTTTTTTCCTTTCGTTAGGGGATCATGTTGATCATCATGTTGATCATCATGATCATGTTCATATGCCTCCGAGGAGGACGGATAACTTGTCGACGCCCAGGCCAGCCGCTAGGCCCAGGCCGAGAGCTGCACCGGTCAAGAGCCAGACCCTTCTCTGGAGTCTGGCGAGTTGGTCGGTCAGGAGGTCTATACGGGCAGCGTTTTTGGAGCACTTTTTGGCATCCAGGACCATTTTGCCGAGCCGCTGGAAAACAGACCGGAGCACAGAGGGCAGGACTGGCTTGTGTAGGACGTTGTCTACGTACCCTTCCAGCAGTTCATTCTCCAGGGCACGATCGACATAGCCCGACATGATGACGATCGGGCCGCGATGCTCGTCTCTCCATCGTTGTAGGAGGGTATCGCCCTTTCCGTTTTTGAGTCGGAGATCGAGCAAGAGCATGTCGGCGTCCTGGATCTTGTCTAGCCCTCCCGCTAGGCTGTCTGCGGTCTCGACGGAAAAGGTCATGGAGGTCAGGACGCGGCGGGTTAGTTGTCGGATAGCATAGTCATCATCGACTACCAGTATTTTTAGGTCGTCAAACACTGGGCCTCCTACACGCAAGCTATCGCGACGGCTTCTTGTAGGAGCGCGCACAGCCGGGGGTCCGTGGAGGTCTTGACGGTAGCCTCTGATCGAGAGACCTCTACTCCATCCCACAAGGTGATCGTCGTGATCACGTGGTCCCCGCCTTCCGGTGGGTCTGGGGGTTCAGGGGATCCGATGTCGGCCTGGAGCAAAAAGTCATCCCAGTGCGTGGCACTGTTCTTGGCATAGTCGGTCTTGGCACGCAAGAACACGGTCACTTTGGTGGATTGCGCGATCGCATCGCCCAATGTCAAAGTCTGCCACTTTTTGTCTGTCTCGGGATCTTGCCCGAGCCATTCTGACCACTCGACAGACCCGGCGTGCATGTCCGTGCCGCCCAGTGGATCTATGCCCATCTGGGTACCGTTCTGGGCGCCGCTCTCAGAGTCGAGCATTGCCTTGACCGTGGCTAGGAGAGTCGCGCCCGGTTGGGTAGTGTACTGCCGCCAGACACAACAGTCGGTCGTGCTAAAGGTAGTCTGCACGGCCTGACAAAAGTCCCCTGGATCGTCGGGATCGTCTCCGTGAGAGACAAAGTACTCGGGCCGGCGCAGCTTACTGGGATCCTCTGGGTCCTCTCCCTGCCAGAGCCAGAATGGTTCCCAGCCCTCCTGGACCTTGAGCTCTCCCACGTTCTGGTCATAAGGCGGGTTGGGATCGTTTCTGGGGATGAACGGGCCATTGAACGTTTCTATGCCGATGGTGATCATGTCTGGTACCTCCTCTGGGGTATTCTTGATCCCGAGGTCTACGGCGCGCCGTATGTCCTCGTAGACGTGGGCCTTGCCTTCAATATGCCATTCATCGTACCGGGGCCACCTGTAGAGGCAGAGGCTTTGAATCGGGTATCCGTGGGTCAGGTTAAAATCACGGATCTCCTTGATTGCTTCTTGTACCCATCGAACGTCCGGCACGTCCAACCAGGGGTTCCGGACGCCATTAACGTCGCCTTGGTCGGCCTCTGTGATGTAGATCTTGAGGCTTCGCAGAGCTAGCGGGGTCCATTCCCATAGGTCCCAGTAGGCCCGGAAATTGTAGAGCCGATCCTGGTATGGAGGTCCCATGGGGGTCATGTCGCGGATCAGCTGCCAACTCGATCCGTGGGTGTAGGTATGCCAGCACAGAGCGTCAAAGGTTTCACAGAGTTCAAGCATCCCCTGGTAGTAGGTCAACCAGTCCTCTGTCTCGACGTTCCACATGGCCACTGGTGCGGGCATGATGATCGAGTCTGGCTGAACCGCTTTGATCGCCGCGTAACACTTGCGAAAACATGACGCATAGTTCTCTTTGGAGATCCCGCCCTCCACTAGAGCGTTGGGTTCATTCCCTATGACCCACCTTCTGCAGCCATAGGAGTTCTGGACCCAGCTCGCGCACCGGATCGCAAAGGCGTCATAGTGGGAGGGATCAAGGGGGATCGTCCCTTGTTCTGGTCCGTAGCCATTGTTCAGTCTGGCGATGTTGCCGAACCCTCGAGACCACCACCGCGAGTAGTCATACCCGGCAGTGTCGTTTGGGTTGTGACCAAGGGCGTGAGTATGGGTAATCCACCCCGCTGCCTCACCACCTATGGTCATGTAGGTCTCCAGCCAGTCATCTGGAGGCGGTTCATGTATGCCGATGACGTAGGGGTTTTCAGGCATTGGACCTCCCTATGTGATCAAACGCATGGCGTCGATGTGCCACCGATACCACGTTGCCGTGCTGTACTTTTGGATGACCAGGCCCACCCGCGTCGGCGTCCAGGCCAAGCCTGTGGGGTAGTTGTTCGGTACCCACAGCCGAGTATTGGAATTGTGACTCATTCCCGATCCCAAAGTGGTCACGCCCCAGTTGGTGTATAGGGTTCCCTGGATTGAACTGTTGAACCAAACATGTGGAGGGAACGGTTGCTTTGTGCCTAGCCATTGCGTGACACCACCTCCACCCGTGCGAAAGGTGCGGAACCAGGAACGACCTGACTCGGTCGCACCCGCAACGGAAGTATCGTTCGTTATGATCCCACCCTCCACATAGTTGTTATCTGTGCCATCGTCTATGCGGTAGCCGAATGACAGGCCGCTAGTAAAATCGCTACCAAGACCATACATCGATCCCAAGAGGGCCATCGTGGGGGTCGAACCGACTGCCCTATAGAAAAAGGCACGCTCCGCGACCGCGTTGGTCAGGCGCAAGTCCACCATAGACTCCTCGGTGAAGCCGATGTAGCCAGGGGTCACGAATGGTGCGCCAGCCCAGGATCCCCATGCTGGCATAGCGGTCTCATAGTCAAAGTGAGTCCCATAGATTCCATCCCACTTGTCCAAGGAAATGTTCGGCATTCCGTCAAGCCGGGTCTGTACGCCGCGATAATTGTCCAGCCCGTGCAGGTCGTTGTTCGGCTGGCACCATACATCGTCTTTCTTGTGAAAAAAGGACGTCGTCCAGTCGTCTACTCTTGGATCGTTCAGTTGCCGCCTTTTGGTCATCTATCCCCTCACGTTCGCCAAGAATTGCGGGAGTTTGAACTGTTGCGCCCCGCTGATCGAGATGCCCCATGGATAGGTATAAGATACCTGCTCGATGAACACGAACCGGGGGTCTCGGCGTTGGTCGCTTGGTATCGACTGCCCTAAGAGATAGTCGGACAGAAAGACTATTCTGCCCGGCTCAATGTCCCAAGGGTAGACCTCCTGGGAGGTCCCATATCGGAGAACACGCGGGACGCGTGCCCTGATCCGGTGCTCATAGTAGGGGGCAGTAGGAGCTTGTGCATAGTGCAGAGTCTGACTGTCCTTGACGCCCCACAGGTAACGGTTCTGACTGGCATCGCCCAGCTTGACCAAGTTCTCGATCACAGTTAAGCCAGAGTGTCCCTTGTCATCGTACCGATGGGCAAGCATTGCGTTAGTGTCAATGTAGGCAGTAGACGTGCTGAACAGGCCGTTAGGATCAGCCGCCAGGACATATCCCAACTTGGTAGATACGGTGACCGTTCCCGCGTTTGTGTCCTGATAGTTGATCGCGTCGAACATGTGGGCATACCCCAGGATCGAGAGGGAGATCGACGCAGGAGCAGAGCTGTCCAGGCCAACCTGTTCGCTGTGCTGAGGCCAAGCGTTCTCATAGAGGTATAGGTCGCGGTAGTCGCTGGCGTGGTCGGTCACGCCATCGTCTAGGAGCTCAGATCCCGATATTGTCTGATCAAAGATACCATAACGGTCCTGGGAGTCAGTATCCTGGGCTATCGTGGTCACTCTCTGCGGCCCGACGAGAGGAGGAGCGACCGTTGCGTCAAGGATGGGAGAATACTCGACCTCAATCCTGTTGCCTATGTCCAGTAGTGGGCCTTGCCTGCCCGAAAACGTGCCACCGCTGGCATCCAGGGAGTTCACGAAACCCGCAAAGATCCGGTTGCGTCCAGGGCTAAAGGTCTCGACGTGTAGGCCCAAGCCGTTCAAGGTCCACCAATCAATGTAGGACACGGAGCCATTGAGCCGTATGCTAGCAGACCACCACCATCCATCGGCCTGGATCGTATGGCTGTAGTCACCAGGGCCTATTCGCTGAATCAGTGTATCAGTGATCAGGGAGCCGCGGGGAGTGTAGGAGGTGCCGGCAACAATAGCAGGCTTCCACACATGGACGCAGATGTTATGTGCCGGGATCATGTGTCCTCCCCTCGCATGGACCAGTAACGACTCACTTTTTCAGTCTGCACGATATGCATGATGTACGGATAGGCAACCTCGTTGCCGCTCAGATCAAGCCCCTCTGAAAAGAACCATAGCCGTTGAGTCTTGTGTGGTTGCAGAGCCAGTATTGTTGCGTTGGCAAGCATACGCCCGACCTGTAGATCGTTCTCGTCTCGCACGATCGCTAGGATCTCCTCTCGGGGGAATGATGCACTGTCCAACTCTGCATAGTCGGGGGTCACAAACGAGTTGGCTCCCAACATGTCAAACAGAGCAGAACACTCGTCTACAGGCAAGATAAAAATATCGATCAGCTCAAGATAGCTACCGCCCGTAACCCGCCCCGCTTGCCAGTAGATCGAGATCTGGTCAAAGACGGTATCGGGATTGCCTTCGCCTATAGTGATTGCTCCCAGGTCGACCACGTTGAACTTGACACTGTTCCCGTGGGACACTGTATCGCCATAGATGATCTGACCGCTGCTCCCATTCTTGACTGCGAGACGACTCTCCCAGGTTCCACCGTTTGACGATGCGAACCGCGCATAGGCGTGGAATTGACCGTGAAACTGTGGGCCAAGCACCTCGTCCAGTTGGATCGTCAAGCGGGTCGCCACAGCCTCTGGGGTTGCAATAGGAATATATCGGCATTCGGACTTTGGCGCGTTCGGATCGCCGCTGCCGCCCGTGTTGAGTGCTGCATTGGTACCTGCTGTATTGGTCTGGCCCGATGGTAACTCTTGAGAACCACAGAGCAGATAGGCGGTAAAATCCTCTCCGCGATCAAGCTCCCGTACGCCAACATAGAGCTTGGCAGTACTGCCCTGGGACTGATAGTCTAGATCAGACTGATTGATCATGTCCACTTTGAGCAGTAGGGCTTCGTCCCCGTCCAGCTCGTCGGTGTCTATCGTGACATAGGGCCATGTCACTGTGTAGGGCGTGCCGTTGACTATGGGGATCGTCTCTGTGCCTGTAGGCGCAGAAACGTCATAGGCCATCCAGTAGCCAGAGATCCCGTTGACCGTCTCGGGGGTCGCAAAAGCATTGCCCGTCCACACTAGAGCATTGATCCCGGCAACAGACAGGGCCACCTTGCTTGCAGCCAGTCCTGTCTTGTCTCCTGCCACAGTATTGTCTCTATGGCGAGCATTGCCGTAGATCGTTGTGGCGCTACCGCCTGTTCGCAGTACGAGCGCAACGAGAGAGAGTGATCCCAGCGTATCCACATCCCACACGATGTTACCCATTCTCTGCGCGGCAGGGTGACCGTCCGCGATTCCGATCACAACTCTGTCCCCACTGGCAGGTGGGTCAGGGAATAGCTTGATCTGTCCCTCTGTTCCTATCAGATTGTTACCCCAGACATACACTCCACCACCAGAATAGTCACCGATGAACATATGAGTAAACTGGCGACGGACATGACTATTGATCACATAGTTGATTGCCTCGCAAGTCTCACTTGCCTCCGCTGGCAGGGTCGCTCCAAGGGATGCCGCACAGGAGACCCGTTGCTCCACAGGGCAAGAGCTTCCCCATTCACCATCTGAGACAATGCCGTGATTCTGGTTCAAGGTGTAGTCAACCGCTACCTCGCCGTGGTCGTCAAAGATGGTAAGCAGTTCACAGTCCCCACGTTGCAGGTCCCACCACGGTGTACAACGGTCGGGAGGGGTGAACGTGCCTGTGTAGAGCACGGAGGAGCAGACGCGAGTCCAGCCGATGTCACCGTCAAAAGTACGACCTCCCGCTAGTCGGTCCGCGATGGTAAGGTCATTACCTACATCTGTGACGATCGCCCCGTTCCTGTTTGACGTACCGTTCGTATGCTCCACTCCGTCAACCCATAGACGGGGAGTCGTGTACGAGCTGTCATCCCAAGTGAACGCCACATGATGCCACGTACCATCCATTGGCGTGTTCGCCAGTCCGGTGTTGGCTGTACCGTTGGCTACCGCACAAGCAATGTTCGCATACATCCCCAAAGTTGCATCAAGGGAGAGTACCCAATCCGTCTTTTCTATGATCCTTCCAAGATTGCCACCCCCGTAAGAGTCTGCCTTGATCCACGCCTCCACGGTCATTGCTGCGTCATGGAGGTCTTGCAGGTTGGTCGGGTCGCCATAGTTAACGATGGTCAATGCACCATCGCAGATCACATAGGCATTCTTGATGATCTGCACGTCCACGCTCTCGATGTCCCCACAGCACTCCTTGCCCCAGTTCAGAGCCGATAGGTCGGCGTGGTTGTCGTTCCCGCTTTGATCGTACACCTTGACACCCGCGCCCTCCTGGATGCCGAGCCATACCGTGTTCCCATCCACGGTGGGCAGGGTGCATTGTTCTGGTAGGTTGGCTGAGAAGTCGCTTGTCCAGCGCACCGTGTCTGAGACACGGAACCACCCAATGTCACCATCGAACGTCCGCGCACCCGCGGACCTATTGCCTATAGCCATGTTTTGGCCTACGTCTGAAACGATAGCTCCATTTCGATTCTGTGTACTGGCATATGTCGATTCGACGCCGTCGATCCAGATACGTGGATAATTGTATGTGGCATCGTCCCAGGTCATGGCCAGATGATGCCACTCGTTGTCCACAATGGACACATTTCCAATAGCCTCGGCGTCGGTCACGGCGCATTGAACAAGAGCCTGCAATCCCCCATCCACCATAGTGAAGTACCAGCCTTGCGATGATCCCTTTCTGATGATATGTCCTACATCAGCACGACCCAAACCTTTAGCTCGGACCCATCCATCAAGAGTCATTGCATTGTCGGCAAGGTCTTGGATCGCTGCGTCATCTGTGATCACCGCATTGGCTTCTTCAGTGATATACTCGAGATGTCCGATCCCCTCGTCCCCGATCTGCCCTGCCAGGGTCTGACAGTCACAGTCGAACGTGCCGCTGGTCAGGGTCCCATCAATGGTGCCAGGGTTCTGCTGGTTCTCGATGTTTGTTCCGGAGCATTCCGCGCCGATCCACTGCCCGACCACGTTCCCGTCGTCCTCTGGGAGTCGGCACTGTTCGGGAGGGGTGAAGTCCCGGTCATAGCGCAAGATGTCTGAGATACGGAGCCAGCCGATGCCGCCATCAAAAGCTTGGGTTCCACCTGAAAGATCACCTATAGTAAGCGGATTGCCCACGTCGCTCAGGATCGCTCCGTTGCGTTGGGTAGCAGTCCTGTAATCCACCTCTTTGCCGTTCACCCATAGACGCGGGCCACCCAATCCCCACGTATCGTCCCAGGTCATGGCAACATGCGCCCATTCGCCATAAGACAGAGTGCCTGTCCTTGCCTCAAAGGTCGCGTTTTGCACGGCGCACCGAACTTGTCCACTCAGACTTCCGTTTGCCCGCATACGAAAGTTCCAGCCAACCCCTCCACCCTTGCGGACAATCACACCAGCATCACCCTCCCCCGCATTGTCTGGTCGGATCCATGCCTCCACAGTGAAGGCGTTGTCAGCGAGGTCTTGGATTACAGCATTGTCGGGCACGGTGATGATCGTTGCCGCACCATCAAACTCCACATGGCAGGGGTAGCAGTATTCATCCGACGCATAGGCAGGCAGGCACTCAGTTTCGCCAGGGGAAACATCACGCCAGAGGGGTTCACGGATCAGAGTCATGGGCCAGTCGGCAAAAGCTACCGTGTCGAACTCTGGGGCGGTTGGGTCATGAAAAGGATCATCGTCAACGGGAGTGCTACCAGCCATCACCATTGAATAGCCGGGCTGGGATTCACAGATCCCTTGACGGACGATCCAGACCGGGTCGGCCTGGTAGTCGGTCATCCAGTAACGTTTCGCTTCTCTGAGGAGGTAGCGGAGGTTCTGGGCCATCTGGAACAGATCATCGTTGGTCCAGGCCGTGACGTGGAATGTCATGGACTCCTCGACGTTCTCCAGTGCCTCTGTGCGGGGTTCGGAACCATCTGCCAGGGCAGAGTCCGACCACACGCTGGAGGCTTTTGGCTGGCTGATCGAGGGCTCCCAGGTCAGGAGATGAAAGCCTGTTTGCATGGAGAGGGAGAGGAGATCAACGTCAATCATGCCGTTGGTGATTCTGAACTCAGAAAACATCTTGTTGTATGGAGTGGGATCGCTCATTCTATCGCCTCTCGATTGCGTTGCGGACAGTTCGCTCGAGTTGAGCGTTGAACCGCCGCATGTCGTCCTGTGTACCGATGTTCACGTTGCCCGAGAAGACAATGCTGATCGGGCTGCCGTTGTTGGTCGTCACGGAGGACGAAACTGGAGCCATTGCCGGCATCATTGTATGTTGTAGTGATCCCTGGAGTTGGGGGATCGATAGGTTGCTCATTTTACCTAGTTCAGAGTTGATCTGCTGTAGGCCCAAGGCAAAGGGAGCAGGAGATTCCGCGATGCCCCATCCAAGCGCTTCTCGGATCTTGTCGAACGGTTGCCTGGCAAGTTCTGCCACCTTGGCTATAAAGTTTCCGAGCTTGGTCGTGATGTCGGCTATACCGGTCGCAAGTCTCTCTATGATGTTTGTGGTAAAATCCTTGATCGCCTTTGCTGCATCGGACTCGAGGAGGGTTCCATACTGGTCTTTTAGATAGTCCCACACGGCGGTCAGCGCGCCAAGGACACCACCGTCCTCTTGGCCTGAGAGGATGCCCCAGATCTTGTCCCAGGCTTCCCAGAAATTTCCTGTTAGATCAGTTACCAGTTCAGGTATGGAGGTCTTGAGGTCTTGGATCAGATCCTCGATATCCTGGAGAACTGGAAACTTCTTTTTGAGATCGTCCCAGACATTCCCGACCTTGTCCTTGAACTTGGTCCACGCTTCCCCGATGCCGCCCACCTTTTCAACGATTCGATCCCAGGCCTCGCCCAGAGGGGCAAAGATCTCTTTGAACTTTTCCTTGAGCTGGCCTTTCATTTTCTCGATGGCGTCACCGAATCTGGTCCCGAGTGCGCCAGTCAGTCCAGATACCTCTGGAACAACCGCCGCTGCAGGACCTCCTTTGCCTTTGACCCCCTTGTCACGTTCCTTGTTCTCGACTTGTAGGGCGTCATTGACCGAGAGGAGTTCATCTACCAACTTCTTTTGCAGACTGGCTTCGGTCTGGAGGTCGGAGATCTTGAGCTTGTCTGCTGCTACTGATTCCTCCTGGAGGGCTAGTTGATCCTGGGTTAGTTTCATCGCTTCCTCTGCCGCGTTGATCTGCTTGAGTTGGGCAGCCAGGATCTCAGGGGACGCGCCTTCTCGGAGAAGCCGGTTATACTCGACGGTCTCCTTGTTGACATCGCCTTGTTGGGCCAGCATCTTTTCTCGGGATCGTGCCAGGGATTCCTCTGCCTCCTGGACACGTTGGGTAGTGTCGGCCAACTCGAACTGGATCGATACCATCTTGTTGATCGCGTCTGAGAAAACTCCCGCAGACTTGTTGATCACCTGTTCTATCGTTCCACGGTCCCCACCGGCGAGAGCACCCGCGATGGTCTTGGAAACGTTGGCAAGGTCAGACTTTTCTAGGATCTTGCCGAGGGGGCCTTGGATGTCTTTCAGGATGCCGAAGTCTGCCTCGGTCATACCCTCAAGATACATCTCCATAGTATGAATTCCCCATCCCTTGATACCAGGGGCTATTTTGGGAGGAGAGGCACCTAAGAGCCATTGTTCCAAGATGTTCCCTATAAAGTTCAGTCCTTGGATCAGGACGGTAGAGGCGGCATCTACCATCCCCTCCGCAAAACTGGCGACCAGTTCAACGCCCCACTTGAGAGCGTTGTCAATGGTAGAGGCAATAGAATCTCCCATGTCCCCACCCAGTTTCTCTAGGACAATGGCGATGAACTCACCAAATGCAGCCCATCCCTCCATGCTCATGTCAAGCATTGCCCCGATGGCGATCAAGATCTTGTTTAGACCGCCACCCTCTGCTATGGCAGCGGAGAAAGCACCGGTAACTCGGTTGAGCGTTTTCATGAAGGTCAAAAAGGCAGGGAGGAGAGCCTCACCCAACGTGTCCTTGATATTCTGGAGATGGGCGCCGAACATAGCCATCTGTGCAGAGGAGGTATCTGCGACACTGGGCATCGCCCCAAACTTCTGCTCTAGTTTCTCCAGGGTCAAGGCTTGCAAGGCGGTCTGGATCTGGACCTTGCTCAGAGCGTCGGCCTGGATGCCGTACATTTCTGTTGCCCGTTGGGTTGCTTCGGCCTGAGAAACTTGGATCTTGAGGTTGTCAAGGATCGCGGCACTGGTGCGACCGATGCCGCGAACGTAGGAGTCCATCAGGTAGCCGATGTCCTCACCTGTGCCGGCAGCGACCTTGCCAAAGAGCTCTAGGGCTTCGGGCATCGACTGAGCGAACTGATCTGAGACCAGGGCCGAGGCATCATTAAACGATTTGAGGAGATCACGGACAGGGATCATACCGGATGATCCCTCCTGGAGTGCTCGGAGCATTCCAGAGGTCCCGCCCTCTATATTGGAGGTCAAGGTTGCAAACTGGGTAGAAAGGCCCTCTAGTGGTGCCGCAGACATGGGGAGATCGACAACGGCTTTGACGACCTTGCCAATGATCCCTAGTATCTTCTCAGTGACTGCCAT
>Ga0180438_10002238_pt1 | contig 32263 bp, 17 predicted proteins | sample SS_ome_12_FD_132455 | JGI IMG/M metagenome (GOLD analysis project Ga0180438, IMG submission 132455) | Hypersaline lake sediment archaeal communities from the Salton Sea, California, USA - SS_3_D_2 metaG | ecosystem: Environmental > Aquatic > Non-marine Saline and Alkaline > Hypersaline >... | reverse complement strand
GGATATTGGTGCGTACGGCCAAGACCTGGGCTCGAACATCGTCGAGTTGCTGAAAACATTACTGCGCATTGAAGGCGACTACCAGATCGTCTGGACGGATTTTCATCCAAGATGGTTGATTCAGCACCTTGACAAATTGCTCGAAGTCATCGTGCCCAACACACCAAGGTTCGGCTATATAGGGTTTCCGATTCAATCCGGCAACGATGGAATCCTTCGGCGGATGCGCAGAGATCACCATGCCCGTGATGCAGAGCACGCCCTTCTCGAACTGAAACGCGCGGTGCCGAGTGTACATATGCTGACGCACGTCCTGATCGGCTTCCCCGGCGAATCCGTATCGGCTTTCGAGGACACTATGCAGTTTGTACGAACCGTCGGCTTCGAGCACGTGTATGTGTATCGATACTCGGACAGGCCCAATACGGATTCCGTTCAGATGCCCGAGAAGGTATCCGAATTCGAGAAACTCAAACGCTATTGGAAATTTGTCCGCCGGTTTCGAGACCGGTCGGTGCTCTGACGCCCGCCGACGGGCTGCGACAACGCGACTCCCAATGCGTCCCGCTTCTGTTCCGGGCCACGTGGACTCAACGGCCCCGCCGTGACCCCGCCACGGCCCACACGTTGAGACGGACCGGATAGATCGGCTATTCTGCTTGTCGAGGACGGAACATGACGCGACACTTCACCTTTGAATACGGGCGCGACGAAGGCTGGTTCGTTGGCAGACTCAAGCAGGTCCCCGGCGTAGCCAGTCAAGGCCGGACGCTCGAAGAGTTGAAAAAGGGTACTCAGAACGCCTATCGGACGAAGTCGCGGCGGCGCCAACCGGGGCGCCCGGCTCAGAAGGACGTGCACCAACCGTGCGGATAGTATACTTCGGCACGCCGGAACTTGCCGTGCCCACGTTGGCGGCCGCGGCCGGGCGCCACGAAGTCGCGGCACTCGTGTGTCAGCCGGATAAGCCCAAGGGGCGCAGCAAAAAGGTCGTACCGGCGCCGACAAAGGTGTGGGCGGAAGAGCACGGCATTGCCGTCGTTCAGCCGACGAAGTTGAACGACGGGACGTTCGAGGTCTGGCTCAAGGAGCAGGCGCCGGACGTGTGCGTGGTCGCGGCGTACGGCCGAATGCTGAAGCAGCCCATTCTGGACGTGCCCGAGCACGGATTTCTAAATATGCACCCGAGCCTGCTCCCGCGCCATCGCGGCCCCGCGCCCATCCAGACGGCCATTCTCGAGGGGGACGTTGTCACCGGTGTAACCGTGATGCGTTTGGACGCAAGGATGGATACGGGGGACATCGTGCTTCAAGTAGAACTGCCCATCCATCCCGAAGATACCACGGAGACCCTCTCGAGACGTTTGGCGGTTCTGGGCGCGTCGGTGCTTACTCGGGCACTCGAGCTTGTCGAAACAGGCGAGGCCGTGTTTACCCCCCAAGACCATGACAAAGCCACGACCACAAGACTGCTGGCCAAAGAAGACGGCCGGATTCGCTGGGCCGCGCCCGCGCGGGCAATCCATAACCTGATCCGGGCCGCAGTGCCGTGGCCGATGGCGCAGTGCGGTTGGAAAGGTCAGGTGTGCCGCATCCACAAGTCGGCAGTAATAGAGGAGGACACGAACGCCGAACCCGGCACGGTCGTTCACGTCGAGTCGGACCGCGTCCTGGTGGCCACGGGCGACGGCCTGCTGGCGATGCGAGTGTTTCAGGCGCCCGGGGGGCGCGCCATGCCCATGGCGGACTACCTGCGCGGACATCCAATCACGCCGGGCGATAAATTCGAGGATCTCTGAGCGTGCCCGCGGACGTCGTACGGGACGCCGCAATCGCCGTTCTGCTGCGGGTGTTCGAGCAAGGCGCGTTCCTCGACAGGGTCCTTGACGGGGCCATCGCGCGGACGAAGCTTTCCGCTCGCGGCCGCCGTTTTCTCACGCAACTCGTCTACGGCACGGTTCGCCATAACCTGTTGTGTGATTTCGTGATCGAGTCGATGCTTCGCCAACCCATCGACAAACTGCCTAAACCCATTCTGACAATCCTGCGCATGGGCGTCTTCCAATCGCTTTTCTGCGACCAAGTTACGCATCCCGCCATGGTTCATACCTCCGTGGATCTTGCCAAAAAATGGGGCCATGCCGGCACGGCACGGCTTGTGAACGCCGTGCTGAAGCGGGCGCCACAGTCCCTCCAAGACGTCCGGTTCCCTGATCCGGAACGGGATCCCGCCAGACACCTCAGCGTACGATACTCGATGCCGCTATGGTTGGTCCAACGCTGGGCCGAAACCTACGGCAGAGATGTGGCCCGAACGTTGTGTGAGACTTCCAACACAGAGGCGCCCACAACCGTGCGCGTCAACACGCTCAGGACCACGTCCGAAAAACTCGCCCGACTCCTTGCCAAAACGGGCTTTGCGGTCGAGAAGCGCACCTGCGTCCCGGAGGAGTTGACTTGTGCGGGCGTCGCTCCTACGGCCCGCGCCAAGGCCTTTCAGGCCGGATACTATGTCCTGCAAGACCCGGCGTCCATGCTGGCCGCCCATCTACTGGAACCGCAGGCGGGCGAACGGATATTAGATATGTGTTCGGCCCCGGGCGGCAAGGCGGGACACATCGCGCAACTGACCCACGACGACGCACGCCTCGTTGCCATGGACATTCATGCCAGGAAACTGAGGCGGGTCCGGCAGAACGCAGAACGAATGAACCTCCGCAGCCTTTCGCTGCTATGCGGCGATGGCGCAAGCGCACCGTTTCCCAAATGTTTTGACCGCGTGCTCGTGGATGCGCCATGCACCGGGTGCGGCACGTTGCGCCGTCATCCGGATTTGAAATGGCGGCTCCAGCCCGGCGACGCCGAACGGCTCGCAACACTGCAGTTGGCGTTGTTGCGTTCCGCCGTGGAAGTCTGCAAAAATGGTGGCCTTGTCGTGTACTCGGTCTGTACCTTTTCTCCGGACGAAACGGTTCATGTGGCCGAAGCAATCCATGCCGACGGCAAAACGGAGTTCGACGACGGACCGGAATGGATAGGCAAATGGCGAATCGAACGCGGTCGATACCAAATCCTCCCCGAAAAGGGAGGGCCGGACGGATTCTTCTTGATGCGGTTGCGGACGGTATCGTAGGCTTTGCCCTATTCGCATTCCGTTTCATTCTCTGGGTATTTGGGTGGGCCGTAGCGACGGCATTCTTTCTGGCCGTTATGGCCGGCGCCGGGTATTACGTTTTCTCGAAGACGGTTGCAGGCGGTGAACTGGTTCGGGTGCCCGACATCGTAGACATGCCCTTTTCCGAAGCCCACTATGTGCTCGAGGAACACGGACTCGAGAGCGGCAAACCCATACCGATGTTCAGCGAAGACGTCGAGGAACATCGCGTAATCGCGCAACGGCCCGCCGCCAACACCGTGGTTCGCGCCGGCAGAAAAATCATCCCCACCGTAAGCGTCGGCCCCGACACGGTTCAAGTCCCAGACCTCCTGCGAAAACCCCTCCAGGACGCGCGCGACGCTATCCTCCAGATGGCGTTCAAGATAGGCAGCACGGCCCGAGTGCCGCACCAAACGCCCCGCGACACCGTCCTCGCTCAGGATCCCCGTCCTGGCGTCGAAGCCGTACAGGGGAGCCCGATTCACGTCCTCGTCAGTGACGGCTCATTCCCGATGCCCAATCTCGTAGGCAAGCCGCTTGACGAGGTCAAACGTCTTCTCGCCCCAGGTCACCTCAATGCCGTGCCGGTGCGCATCGACGCGCCGGACATGCCCGTAAACGTCGTCCTTGCCCAAGATCCCCGCCCCGGCGACGTCGTCAACCAGGGCGACTATGTCCGCTACGAGGTACGGACCTTGCATCCCGCCGATTTACCCAATGCCAAGCGTCAGGTAACCGTCCGATACACGGTGCCGTTCTCGTGGTTCGAACGGGAGGTGCGGGTCGACGTCGTCGACAAAAGCGACAACCGCATGACGGTCTTTCCGCGCAAGAAAGACTATGTCGGCGGCCTTCCCCCGCAGTTCCCCGCCGGCACCGCCATTACCGTGCCCGGCATCGAGTTCGCCGAGGAAGTAACGGTCGAGGTCTACCTCGACGGCGAGAAGGACTGCTCCTATTACTATAAAGGGAATGCCCCGCCCGTCATAACGCGTTTCAGTAATGAGCCTGGAGGAATGGGTCGTGCCGACTATTAAGATTGCGCCCTCAATACTGGCAAGTGATTTCAGCCGTTTGGGAGAAGAGGTCCGCGCCGTCGTCGACGCGGGCGCCGATTGGATTCACGTGGACGTTATGGACGGGCATTTCGCCCCCAACATTACGATGGGCCCGCCTGTTGTGGCCGCGTTGCGCCGGCACTGCAGCGTCCCAATGGACGTGCATCTGATGATTGCCAATCCCGACGAGTTCCTCGAGGATTTTGCAAACGCGGGCGCCGACATTATCTCGTTTCACGTCGAGGCCGCCAACCACCCCCATAGACTCCTCGATAAAATCAAGGGACTGGGATGTCAGGCCGGAATCGTGCTCAATCCCGGCACGTCGCCGGACGAGATTGAATACCTGCTCGAGTCCGTGGACATGGTCTTGGCCATGGCGGTTAATCCCGGCTTCGGCGGGCAGGCGTTTATTCCCGAAGTGCTTCGCAAAATCCAAGATCTGCGTGCAATGCTCGGCGACCGCGACCTCGAGGTCGATGGCGGCATCGATGCGCGAACGGCCCCCGACGTCATCCGGGCAGGCGCGAATGTGCTCGTGGCCGGCACCTACATTTTTGCAAACCCTTCCTATGTCGAGGCGGTCGAGATGCTCCGTGCCGCAGGCTGAGGCGCCTTCCCACGCCATCGTAAGACGCTCTCTTTCAACTTCCAGCGCCAACTCGCCGGCGCCAAATCCATTGGCGCCAAAAGCCGCGTCGCCGCGAGCGTTTTTTGGCCCAAGCACACCTCGACTTTGCCGAGCGGGGTGCCCGCGATCACCGGCGCTTTGATCGCCGCTGGTTGGTCGGACACAACCCGTAGATGCTCGAGATCCCGGATCCTCACCGTGACCCAGAGATCGCTTGCCAAGACGGGTGTGACCTGGGCCGTCTCGCAATTTGTCACCCGCACCGCAGGCGCGACCGCATCGCCCTTGGACAACACCCGAAATCTTCGCACGTTTGTGAAACCTTCCTCGAGAAGTTCCTGCGCCCTCTCAAAGCGGCCGCTCCTCTCTTTGCAGCCCATGACCACTGCGATTAGGCGGATGCCGCCTCTTTCGGCCGTCGCTGTCACACAATATCCCGCGGCCCCCGTGAAGCCCGTCTTGAGCCCGTCGCATCCGTTCATTCGCCATAACAGTCTATTCGTATTGCGCCTGTCGGCGCCGTCGGGCCTGAGTTGATGGTTCTGCAAACTGGTCCACTCTCGAATGATCGGATGAAGCACGCACCACTGAGCCAAAATCGCCATGTCCCGCGCGGTACTCTGATCCGGCTTTCCGCCGTTTCCTGGCGAGAGCCCATGGACACTGTGAAACTCCGTGTCGATCATGCCGAGTTCTCGGGCGCGGCCGTTCATTCTGCCGACCAACGCATCTTCACTTCCCCACAAAGCTTCGGCCACCGCAATGGCCGCGTCGTTCGCCGAAACAACCGCGAGCGCCGCCATCAGATGGCTCAGCGGCCACACTTCCCCGGCCGAAACATACACCCGGGCGCCGCCAACCGTCTCGACGTTGCGCGTAATCGTGACCGGCGTGTCGAGCGTCCACTTGCCGTCGCGCATCCCTTCCGCCACCAATAGCAGAGGCATCATCTTCACCATGCTGGCAGGCGGACGACGCAAATCCGCATTGTGCTCCGACACGATGAGGCCGGTTTGAGCTTCGATACAGATCGAGCTAATCGGATAGTCGGCGCGGGCAATTGTCGCAGCGAAAAGCAACGCAATGAAGCCGCCTGAAAAAATAGAACCCAGCAATAAAGTCACTCGCATCCGCCCGTGCCGCATCCTGTTCAGTGGTTCGTGGTCGCGCCCCGGCCCGTGTCCGGGGCCAAAATAATGTCCGTGAGTTCCTCGATGGCAAACGGTTTCCGGAGGGTGCGCACGGCGCCTTTGCTGATGCACTTTTCCGGGACCGCACCCGTCATGGCGCACACGGGGATGTCCCGTGTGGTTGGCTCGGCCTTGAACCAAGCCAGCGCCGCCGCATCGACATGCTCCGGCCCGTCCGCATCGAAGAGAATCATGTCCGGTGTTGTACCCTGTGCAAGTTCTCGTGCCTGCGCCGGGCTATTGCCCGAGACGCATTCAACGCGCCTGAGACGCAGCGCCGTCTCAATCCATTCGGCGAAATCGACGTCAGGACTCAGTAAAATAACGCGGGCAAGGGGCCCTATTGTCCGCTCACGCGGCCCAACAGGCTCACCCGATTCCGCAACGATTTCCCCGAAAACAAGTTCCCGAATTGCGCCGAGGAGTTCGCGCGGGCCGAAAGGCTTGGTTATCACCCGAATAGAACCAGCTGCGGGATCTGGATCGGCGAACTCAGCTCGGCTGTTTTGCGTGAGCAGCGCGACGGGTACGGCCTCGCCTCCCGCGCTTCTCCGAAGTTGAGACACGGTGCGCGTGCCAGATAGATCAGGCAAAGATTCGTCAATCAGTATGATGTCCGGACGACTCTCCTTCGCTTCACGGAGACACTCGTGCCCGCTGCCCGCCTGTCTGACGCGGCAGCCCGCCTCGCTCAAGAGTGATGCGACGGGTTCGCGGAGCCCCGCATCTTCGGCCACAAGCACGACGTCCAGACCCGCTATGCCCCGGCGATCCTCCGGCGTCAATTCCTGTTTGAATAATGCGTCGGGAAACACCAGCGTAAACGAGCTGCCCTTGTCAATCGCGCTCTCGAGTTCGATGGTCCCGCCGTGCGCCTCGACAAGGCTCTTGGCGATCGACAGACCGATGCCTGCCCCGCTGTACCGTCGGGCTTGCGAGCCGTCAACCTGAAAAAACTTGTCAAACACGCGCTCCTGAAACGCGGGGTCAATGCCGATTCCCTCGTCGGACACGGTGACGGCGAGGCAGTGCCCGGGTCGTTCGGCGACGGCCACCGAGATGGCGCCGCCCGGGACGCTGAATTTCGCCGCGTTCGACAGCACTATACTCAAGGCCTGACCGATGCGCTTGCGATCTCCCCAGACGCGCGGCAAATCGCTCGGACACGCGACAGTCACCTGCAGGTTCTTTGCCAACACCTCGGGTGCCATCGAGCTAACGCACTCGCCCACAATCTCTTCGATGGAGGTTAAACTCAAATTCAAGTCAACGCCTCGGATTTCCATTCGGCTGAATTCAATCATTTCATCGATCAGCGTCATCAGACGCTGGGTGTTGCGTTCCATGACCTCCAATGCCGCCGACTGCGCAGCGTCAGCCGTGCCTAGGCCGCCCGACTGGAACATCTCGATATACCCACGAATTGTGCTGAGCGGCGTCCGGAGTTCATGGCTTACATTGGACAGAAAACCGTCCTTTGCCCGTCCGTGCAATCGAAGCTCTTCGTTTGCCGCCTCGAGCGCGCTCGCGCGCAACTCGAGTTCCCGCTGCATATGCTTCAACTCGCTGACGTCCGTAACCACAATCGAATACTGCGCCTCGCCGTCCTCGGCGTCGCGAATGCTCGCCGCCGACACCACGACCGGCACCGGGCCGCTGACGGCGCGAACGAACGTAAACTCCCGATCCTGCCGTTCTTCGTTGCCCGACTTGGCGGTCTCGAGCAATTCCAGAAACCGCGCGCGACGCGCCGGATCCATGAAGTCGAAGATCTCGCGGCCCATCAAGGCGTTTCGCGAAACCTGCAACAGGTCGCAGATCCGTTCATTGGCAAAATGAATCTTGAACGAGGCGTCCACCGTCAGAAACCCCTCGTTCATGTTCACCAGCAGATCCCGGAAACGTTGCTCCGAACGCCGGAGTTGTTCCGTCTGTACCTCGACAAGCTGCTGCAAGTTCTCCGTATGCAGTGCCAGTTCGCGCGCCAACCGATCCTGTTCCGTAATGTCCCGGATAGTCGAAAGCGTTCCCGCCAGACGGCCATGCCGGTCGAGAATAGGCGTTGTGCTTACCCAATAGGCCAGCCCTTTGGCCCCGACATGCCACGTCAGTTCCTGTTCATACGCCTTGCCCTGCGATGCCCCCGCCTGCCAAGCCGCAAGCGCCTCGGCCTCGGGGCCCAATCGGTCCGTCAGTTCCGTCAACTTCCGGCCAATGGCCTCGTCCTTCGGCAGACCGAACATCTCTTCGAAGCGTTGGTTGACCAAGGCGATCGCGCCGTCCGGATACGCGATAATAAAACCTTCGCCCATTTTCTCGACAAGGTGCCGAAAGTGATCCGACGCTTCCTCGACGACTTCCCGAGACTGGACTACCGAGAAAAGCGTTGCCAGCAACCCCAACACAAGGCTGCTCGCGCCAACCCAGCGGAACAGATCCGTAGCCTCCTCGGTTAAGTCCTCCAAATCGAGTATGCCTTCCGAAAGGCCGGACACCGTTACGACTGCGCCAAGCGTCAACATCACCATGCCGACAATAAGGGCAGCTTTCTCGAGCCAACCGCCGTGGAGCCGCGCCAAGAGGTTGCCGATCACAAAAAGGGGGATCGAGACCGAAAACAAGATCACGACCGATTGGACCACGAGATTCTCCAGTTCCCGCGCGAAAAACACCCCCCCAAGTCCGATCAAGACGGGTATCAGATAAAACGGCACGTGCTGCCGTCTGCGCGTTGTTTGAGGCATGTCATCGAACCTCTTCCACCTGGAGCGACGCTACACTACACTGGCCACCTTCGATGGCCCGCGCCGGCAAGGCCCCTGGCCGAATAGTATGGCACGCCCAAACAGATCGCGTCAAAACGCCCGAAATGCCTCAAGAAAGGGACTGGCGCGAGCGTAGCGAGTCCCCGAGCGAAGACGGGTCTGTCCCTTTCTTGGAGAACGCCGGAAATGCCGCAAGAGAGGGACTGACCCAAGCCACCCCGCCCCCGGGCGCACCTCAAGCGGGGGCTCCCGCCTCCACCGGGGGAGCGAGACGGATCTGCTTCCTTCCCGCGAAAGGAACCCGGCGCACCTATTTCAGTCGGGCGATGGCCTGCGCCGCCAGTTGGTCGCAGTGTTCGTTCAACGGGTCGCCCGCGTGACCACGGACCCATACCCAGTTGACATGATGCACGGTGGCCAATTCATCAAGCCGTTTCCATAAATCAAGGTTTTTGATTTCCCCCCGTTTGCGTTGCCAGTTCCGCCGTTTCCAGTCGGGCAGCCAAGTCGTGATCCCCTTCTGAAGGTATTCGGAATCGGTGTGCAGCTCAACCATACAGGGCCGTTTAAGGGCTTCGAGCGCCTTGATCGCCGCCGTCATCTCCATCCGATTGTTCGTTGTTTGCCGCTCATTGCCGGACAGCTCCTTGCATTTGCCTTTGCATAGCAACACCGCCGCCCAACCGCCAACACCGGGATTGGGGTCGCAGCCGCCGTCCGTATAAATGGTTACACGCTCACCTCTTCTCGTCGGCACAGCGCACCTCTACATACTCAAATTGTCTGCACGCGCGCATACACGGCACGCCTTCTCGACACGCAGAAAGACGACCGGTGCGGAGCCTACTGAGGCGCCCACGCCGGCAAAGGATACCATTATCCCCGTGCCGCAGCCAAGGCTTGATCGAGGTCGGCTATGATGTCTTCCACGTCTTCGATGCCCACCGAGATCCGCACGAAATCCGCGCCGATGCCCGCAGCCTTTTGCTCTTCCGCCGAGAGCTGCTGGTGGGTCGTGGACGCCGGATGGATCACGAGTGTTTTGGCATCGAGAATGTTGGCCAAGTGCGACGCCAGCCTCACGCTGTCGATAAACTTGACCGCCGCGTCGTAGCCCCCCTTGATGCCGAAGCCAATGATGGCGCCTTGTCCTTTCGGCAGGTACTTCCGCGCACGTTCGTAGTCGTAGTGGCTCGCGAGACCCGGATAGTTGACCCACGCGACACTCGGATGCTTGTCTAGAAACTTGGCCACCTCGAGGGCATTCTCGGAGTGACGCGGAACACGAAGATGCAGCGTCTCGAGGCCCTGAAGGAACAGAAACGCGTTAAACGGCGACATGCACGGCCCCGTGTCGCGCAACAGCGTGACCCGGGCCTTGAGGATGTACGAAATATTACCGATGGGTTTGAACGCCTCGTAGAACTTCATCCCGTGATAACTCTCGCACGGTTCGGTCAGTTCCGGAAATTTGCCGTTATCCCAGTCGAACTTCCCACTGTCGACAATCACGCCGCCGATCGAGTTGCCGTGGCCGCCAAGGACTTTCGTGGCGGAGTAGACGGCAATGTCCGCCCCATAGTCGAAGGGCCGGAAAAGTATGGGCGACGTAACCGTATTGTCAACCACCAACGGGATGCCGTGATCGTGCGCAATCTCCGCAATCCCTTCGAAGTCGGCTACTTCATTGGCTGGATTGCCGATGCTCTCGAGGAAAAGGAGCCGCGTGTTTTCGTCGATCTGTCGTGCGAAATTCCGCGGATCGCGTGCGTCCACGAAGCGTGCCTCGATGCCGAAATTCTTAAACGTGTGTGTAAACAGCGTGCACGTGCCGCCGTATAGCGCGCTCGCCGAGACGATGTTCTGCCCGGCCTTGGTGATATTCAATACGGCCAACGTGATCGCCGCCGACCCGCTCGATGTGCCCAGCGCCCCTATCCCGCCGTCCAGCGCCGCCATGCGTTTCTCGAACACGTCAACCGTCGGGTTCATGATCCGCGAATAGATGTTGCCGAACTCCTCAAGCCCGAAGAGCCGGGCCGCGTGGGCGGCGTCATGAAATACAAACGACGTCGTTTGGTAGATGGGTACGGCCCGGGCGCCCGTGGTCGGGTCGGGTACTTGCCCCCCGTGCAGCGCAAGCGTGCCCAGCCCCTGATGCTCACTCATGTATATCTCCTTCCTTACCCTTCGAACAGGGATGTTGACAAGTAACGTTCGCCCGAGTCGGGCAGTATCACAACGACGGTTTTCCCCTCGTATTCGTCTCGAGCGGCCAAGCGCAAGGCCGCCGCCACGGCCGCGCCGGAACTGATGCCGCTGATAATGCCTTCTTCCTGTGTAAGCCGACGCGCCATCGCCATGGACTCTTCATCGGTGACTTGCTCGACTCTGTCCACAAGGCGCATGTCCAGCACGTCGGGCACGAATCCCGCGCCGATGCCCTGAATCTTATGGGGCCCGGGTTCGCCGCCCGACAAGACCGGCGACGCCGCGGGCTCGACGGCAACACTCTCTATCGGTTTCTCTTTCTCCTCTTTGATAAAACGGGTTATACCCGTGATCGTGCCGCCCGTGCCCACGCCGGCGACCAATACGTCCACAGCCCCCGCCGTATCCTTCCAGATCTCCGGGCCCGTCGTCTTGAAATGGATCAACGGATTGGCCGGGTTCTTGAACTGCTGGGGCATGAAATATGCCGCGTTCTCCGCCACGATTTCCTCGGCTCGCTTGATCGCACCCGGCATACCTTTGTCGCCGGGCGTCAACACAACGTCCGCGCCGAACGCTTTCAACAGGTTGCGGCGCTCGAGACTCATCGTATCCGGCATCGTAAGGATGAGCTTGTATCCGCGCGCGGCCGACACAAAGGCCAATGCGATGCCCGTGTTGCCCGATGTCGGCTCGACGATCGTGCCCCCGCGTTTCAGCGCGCCGCGTTCCTCCGCATCCCAGATCATCGAGGCCCCAATGCGGCATTTCACCGAATACGCGGGGTTTCGCCCCTCGATCTTCGCCAAGATCGACGCTTTCGCCCCCTTTCCGAGTTTCCCCAATCGGACCAACGGCGTATTGCCGATACTGTACGAATTGTCGTCAAAAACGAGCATATGACAGTCCCTCCGGTGTTGCCCGCGACAGGAAACGCCTCCAGTCCTTTGGCAGAGCACTTGTCTCTGACCACATCCTCAGGACACGGTATGCCGAATTGCCATCAATATCGACAGGGAGAGCAAAATAGCTACCGTATCCTTACAATCCCAATCAACATATTGATATATTAGCGTATTCCCAAGACCCAAGTCAACGGGATTGGCTAAGAAACGGGGACTGTACCAAGCGAGCGCGCGTTCGCCAAGAACACGCACCGATAGGGAGCGAGACGGGACTGTCCCCGTTTCTTGGCGCTCGCCCCGAGATGAATTTGGATATGCTAAATTGTTTTCCTAAGAACACTTATGTGTATACGAAACTTTTCGTTGACAATACGAACCGCTTCGTATAAAATGGGGTCTAACACAACATATCAGGAGGTCTTTCCGATGAATCAACCGCAGTTGCCGCAGCCAACAGACGGCGAGTTGGCCATTCTGAGTGTGCTTTGGAAACGCGGCCCGAGCACGGTACGCCAAGTCCGCGATGCCCTTGACCGCGCGCGCCCGACGGGCTACACCACGGTGCTCAAACTCATGCAGATCATGCACGAGAAGGGCCTGCTGACGCGAGATGAATCGCAACGAAGCCACGTGTACGAACCCGCGCTGGCCCAAGAACAGACCCAAGGCCAGTTGGTCCGCGACCTGCTCGACAAGGCCTTCGGCGGCTCGGCGCACAAGCTCGTCATGCATGCACTTTCCGTCAAGCACGCGTCTGCGGCGGAACTCGCGGAGATTCGGAGGTTGCTTGATAACGCCGAAGGGGTTCGTGATGTCGGCGATTGAACCGCTATTCGCACATCCTTTGCTCGAACGTCTCGGCTGGGTGCTCGTCCACTTCCTCTGGCAGGGCACTGTCGTTGGCGTCCTTGCGGCCGCGACGATGCCTCTGTTGGCGCGTCGCTCCGCGAATACGCGCTACATTGCGGCTTGCGCGGCACTTCTGTTGATGGCCGCCGCGCCGATTATCACGTTTCTTGCACTTCCCGCGCCTCGCGCAACGCCCGAAGCGCCTAAGATCGTGGTGGCGTCTGACAACGTGTCGATGACGTTAACCTCTCCCCCACGCTCGGCGGTTGTTGCCGCCCCGACCTCTTCAGCGGAAACCCCGACGTTATCGAGTCCGCCGCATCCATCGGCGGACAGAAAGACGCTGATTTCAACTCTTAACCTGCAATCCATATCAGCAAGGCTGGAACGCGTGTTGCCGTGGGTGGTCGCGGGTTGGCTGATAGGTGTACTGGCCTTGTCTTTGCGGATACTCGGCGGCTGCATTCAGGTGCGGCGACTCAAACGGCGCGCCATCCAACCGGCTATGAGCACGGCGCAGGATGTTCTTGAACAACTGGTCGAGCGCATGCGCGTGAGCCGGCCCGTGCAATTGCTCGAATCGACGCTTGTGCGCGTCCCTGCCGCCATCGGCTGCCTCCGCCCCGCCATCCTTCTGCCCGCTTCCGCCCTAATCGGCCTCTCGCCGGAACAACTCGAAGCCGTTCTTGCGCACGAACTGGCCCACGTCCGCCGTTATGATTACCTGGTCAACCTGCTCCAAACCGTCATCGAGACGCTTCTCTTCTACCACCCGGCCGTCTGGTGGGTGTCGCACCGAATCCGCGTCGAGCGAGAACATTGCTGCGACGACGTGGCTGCATCCATCTGCGGCGACCCCCTGCTCTACGCCCGCGCCTTGAGCGAACTCGAACAACTCCGTCACCGCCCGCCCCGACTCGCCGTGGCAGCCGGCGCCGGCCCGCTACTATCCCGCATCCGTCGGCTTATCAATCCTTCTACCCGCCACACCAAGCCCGCCGCCCGCTGGCTTGCCGGAGTCGTCACGCTCCTCATTCTTCTCACGTGTGCTGTCGCCTACCAACTTGCCACCGTCGCCGCCGAGTCGCCAGCCGACCCCTCGGAATCGAACGAGGGAGCAAACCCGGTTGCTCAGATTCCCGAGCAGGAGCCCGTGCCGGCACCGCAGGAATCCGACAACGCCGAATCCGACGGTGATGTGCAGGCGCGGGGACAGGCGATTCTGCGGGAGATGGCTGAGGTCAACCGCTACTGGCTGATCGCGCCGCCGCCCGAGGTCCGCAACTATCAATACGAATTCATACGCGGAGGCGACCCGCCGCAAACGTTCACCGTGAACGACCCATCGAACACAAAATCTGCGCTCCGTCAAGGCATCACGTATCGCGCGGGCATTCACGCACTCGGTGCTCTGCCATCCAATGTCGTCGTCACTGGGCTCGAAATGGGGGACGAGATAATCCGATTGCAGTTTTCACTGAAAGAACCATTTAGAGGAGACTGCGGAAATGGCGTGTCAGGCAAGTGGCTCGGTTATTTCAACTTAGGCGTCACGGACGGAACGCTGTGGCTGGATGCGAAGAAGCTGGCGCCGCTCGAGCTGCGATCCGGGATCCTGCGGGAACGGTTTGACGATTACGTGGACATGGGTGGCGGGCACTATGCCCCGCTAAGCATAGACATCAGCAAAGAACGGCCCGGTGAGAAAGGGATGCATTTTGCCTGGAAGTTTCGGGTTTACGACCCAGGACTTTGGTTATTCGACATGAGCCGCTACGCGTATGGTGACCACCCGGACCCACCGATAGTGGCTTCGATCCGGAACGTCAAGGTCAATTCGCTTGACGCCGTGAATGCCGAGCACATCGAAGCGTCGGTGGCCGTCCTCGCTGAGAGCCAGGAGGCACGCGAGACAAGAGAGGCCCTCGCGCGCGGCCAGGAATATATGGACGCCGTCATTGAGGCCAACCGCGCGTGGTTGCTTCCGCCGCTCGAACCACGGCGGGGTCTTGTCTACGACTACCGGCAGGAAGGCCTATACCGCGAACGGGTCATGTTCGACAAGCAAGGCAGCATTATGGTCCAACTCGAATCCACCAAGGATGGCCCTGAGATACCTACACGCCAACTGCTCTATCTGCCGGACGGCACAAAGGTGTCAAGCAACTACGGCGAGCCGTACGTTCAGGAATCCAAGATCGAGGGTTCGGGTCCCGGCTCCATTCTTCACCGCGACCGCAAAGTCAACGACCTCGCTACGGGCTTGGGTTTGGATTGCGCCCTGACACGCATGGCGCGCCAGCCATCGGCCTTTTCGTCCAAAGTAGAACGCGGCACAAGCAGTGATACGTACCGCCTTGTTCTCGATTCAAGCAACGGTGACACGAAGCTATTCACCGGCACGATGCTGACCTTCACCTCGTGGGCCTATATGCACGACGTGCGGTACGCCCGCTCCGAGATCGTCGTGGACGCTGCTACGCACCGGCCACTCGAGGAGAAAGATTTCGACTCGGGGGGCAAGCTAGTCGGCGCATACACGTTCTCTGAATACGTGGAAGACCCGTCCGGTGCAGCGCCCGGCAAGATTGAGGCGGTGATACCCTACGAAAAGGACGGCAAAGACCAGTCCCTCGAGATGGAGGCCACGTTCAAGTTCGTTCGTCCGGGCGTGTGGGTCCTCGAACGATGTCACAGCGAGTTTCGAGGTGAGATGGGGGCATCGAACGGCAACGTCTCGCTCGTCCCGCACTCGCCCGAACAGTTCGCCCCCGTCAAGGGACTATTGGCGCGGCTCCAAGACACGCGGGATACGCTTGCTGAGCTCGACGCCGCATCCGAAGGCGCGGCCCATGTACCGTTTGAAATCGGCCGACCCATGCTCGTTTGGACAAAGGCTGTTTGGAGCCAAACCGCCGGAGACCCGGCGGGCGCCGTCATCGCCGTCAAAGCGGCCCGCGCCGAGGCGCTCCCGGCTGATCAACTGCGCGTCACCCTCTCCTTCCTTTCCACTACGTACTGGAAAGAATACGAGACTGAAGTGCGTGTCAGTCTGATGGACGTCTCAGGACAGGCAATCGCGGAGCAATCGATGACGACACAGCTTCGTGTCGAGCGCTCACTGCGACCCGCTGAGGTCAGCTTGGTTTTCCCTGGCCCTGTGAACACCGAGGCGGTTCATCAGATGGCCGTGGCCGCCGTAGTCTTGCAGGCAACCGCCCGCCATTACGGCCACGGCATGTGGGTTCAGAGGCGCCCATCGTGGGGGGACTCTTCCGACTCAAGAGCCGACGGGAAACGTAACTGGGGTCCTGAACAGGCCGTGGGCGAACCGGACACTCACGAGGCGGGCGATATCGTGACGGCGTGGGCGTCGAAGACCCCGGACGATCAACAGGAGTGGCTGCTCGTCGAGTATAGCAGCCCCGTTATTCCCACCGGCGCGAGAATCTACGAAACCTACAACCCGGGCGCCGTGTTCAAGGTAAGCGTTTTCGACGCAGCCGGCAACGAGATCGAGGTGTGGTCCGGACAAGACCCGACGTCGGTAAACAGTGAGAAGGACGTCTCGGAGATTGCCTTCACAACAGACTTCAAGATAAATAGAGTCAAGATCTACCTCGATTCGCCAGCCGTGCCCGGATGGAACGAGATCGACGCTGTAGGGCTTGTCGACGACGCCGGCCTTATCCATTGGGCGGTTGCCGCGGATGCGAGCAGTACCTTTGCAAGGGGTCCGGCGAGGCCGACTTGGCGCTTTTCCCGTTCGGCCGAAACACCTGCGCCGACTGCGGGAACCATAGATCAGAATCCTATCCCCGCCGAAGCGCCAGCAACCGAGCGTAGCGTATCCAACGAAGAACCGCACGACGAGGCAGAAACGAACGACCAGACCAACGAGGAAGAACCTGCGCCTGCGTCGCAAGACTTTGTGAACCAACCGCACGGCGTGGTTCGCAACGCCGAGGGTGAACACGGAGCGGGCGGGACTGGGCGGGAACAGGAGGACGCCAAGACAACTGCGTCGTCGTGTTTGAGCCATGTCGACGATTCTGCCGAGGGCCGGCGCAGCATCGCGGGGTCCGGGCATGCGGTGCTGTTCGAGCGGCCTGAGGATGCGCGGTTTGTCGAGGCGGTCGAGATCTTCGCCAGTCGCTACGGATATCCGGAGCCGCCTGACGAGGATTTTCACTTGCATCTGCTCGACGAGGCTTTTGAGGTGCTGGCAGATTTGCCCTACCCCTACGGCATGATCGAGCGCGGCGATATGCGGTGGTACACGCTCGAAACGCCGTCCGTCGAAGTGCCGGAGCGATTCTATGTCGCCTTAGCGTTTAACCCGCATCGAACGAAAGGCATCTTCGTCGGAATCGATGAGGATGTTGAACAGTTCCATTCGTATGTGGGCCTACCTGACTCGGGCTATGAACCTGTGGACGGCAAGTATGACTGGATGGTGCGTGTGCGTCTTTCAGAGCAGCCCTCTGGAGACAAGGTTATTCATCGCCTCAGTGATCGGTCTCCTCCAAAGCATGTTGACCCATTCGAGGGGTGCATCGAGGCGAAATACGATAACGGCGAATCCGACGGCAGGCAAAGCTATGGTGGACGCGGTCCCGCCATGTACGTTGATGTGTCAGACTTCCTGCCAAGAACTATATCTGACGGCATTGACCTGGCCCCGTTGTTCTTTCGGCCCAAGAGCCTGACTCTCAAAGGCTTTCGTGTCTATGGCAGCCGCTATGGCAGCGGGTATGACCCCGAAACGACAACAGTCAAAGTGAGCGTGCTTGGCGCGGCCGGCAAGATCCTGCGGGAACAGAACTTCCCCTATGCCCTATTCAGCTACAAGGAGAAATGGGTTGACTTTGCGCTGCCTGAACCGATACGCGTTCAATCGAACATCGCCGTCCTATTCGACCCCGAGGCGCATCAAACCAAGGGAATCTATTTCCACTACAATCAGGCCCCTCCCGCCTCCCACTCGGGCATTGCCAAGAACGGCAGGTTCCTCAAGGAAACACCGGGCCGCGAATGGATGATCCGTGCCTACTTCGGTGAACGGGTGCCAACTGAGGAGGAGGAGAGCGAGGAAAAGGAGAGCTCGGCGGAAGCCGCCCCAGCATGGCGTTTTAGGCGGGAAGACGATGAAAGCGCCGTCGAGCCGTTCGCAGAGGCAGTTTCGGGGATGGCGAACGGGGTAGAAGGCACGTTCCGATTGGGTGTACTCACAGTATTGCCGCTGCAGAGCGTTACGGATGGCAAGTCGATTGTGCAGCAGTATCCGCGGATTGAGTTTGCTGAAGAGGACAACCGGCTGCGCGGGACTCTTCACATTCAGTTCGCGTCCTGGCCACATACGAAGTGGCTGATGAGCGTCGATATACTAGACGCCGATGACAACATTCTCCGCCACGCTGAGAACACACACGCGAATTCGGGGATCATAGAGAGAGTTGCCCAGATCGAGAGCGCAACACCCCATTTCGACTTCGACAGAGAGACGGTTCTCGAAAAGGCTGCCAAGTTCCGGTTTCAAATCGAATCCGTCCGGACCAGCCAAGGCAACCCGGTTCGGTTTGACGAGGTGATTCCATTGGAATTGGCGCTGGGCACACCGGAATATGCGGAGGCGATCAAGGCGCAGTGGATCAAGTTCAAGAAAGCGGACGATAAGGTCCGCGGAACAGCCCTTGTCTGGCTTCTCTGCTGGAGAGAACCGAAATGGCGCCTGACCGTAAGGCTAGCTGACGCCGACGGTCAACTTGTCGCGGAGGCAAGCAGGTGTATCGAGTCCCGCATGGAAGTACAGATTGGCAGCAATGTGCGGACTCGGCGGGACATCGAGTTTCTGTTCGGGGATCTAGGCGCCGCATCAGACGCATCGAGGTTCGAGGTCGTGCTCGAACGAGTCCCGCTCGACACGAACAACGAGTGAATCGAGTCCGAGATCCGGGCGTAAGGAACGCGGCAAGCTGCCGCGTCTACGTTGACGCCAATGTAGAAGCGGCATCTTGCCGCGTTGACAGCCTCTCTCGAAACGCAGAGACCCACAACGAGAGCGCAGAATAGGCCACCGATAAGACGGATTTGCACTGATAGGAATCGGGATCCGATGCCTTCTCAATCTGTGTCGATCCGCGCAATCCGTGGTGTGCTCTTGCTTCACCTGCATCTTCTATCGTCATTGGAGGGCAAGTTGCGTTCAGAGAGATGCTAACTCGATACGGCCAGCAATGCTCTGCGTGACAGATGTATTGAGTTGCGCGTCATTCTGAGCAACGCGAAGAATCCCGATTCCACGGATATTTTCACGAGTGCGAGATCCTTCGCTTCGCTCAGGATGACAGAAAGGCCATGGCTTGCCCGGAGCCATATGAATCCATGTCTGAATGTAAGCTGGTATGAACCATTGCCAAGCGCCCCGGTGCGGTTGTTTGATGTATTTTGCATTGTCCGTTGTCCGTTCTGGGTCTTGGATTTCCGATTTAACTTGGCTGCCCGAAACCTGCTAGCATTAGGGCATGTCGGACATCGAGCAGATAGGCCAGCAGGCGGATGTGCGGATCGGCGCGGCGGCGCTCGAACGGATGCGGCGCGAAATCATCGAGGCCGGTGGCCGCGAGGTCTTCTTTGCCGGGGCGTTGAACGGCGACGGCGTGGTCGAGCGGGCCCGGGTGTGTTCGCGCGGCACCGAGGACGCCGTGCCCGCCATTTTCGAGGCGCTCGAGGTCGGCGCTGTCGTCGTGCACAACCATCCAGGCGGCGACATCGGCCCCTCCGAAGCGGATCTCGAACTGGCCTCGATTTTCGGCCACCACGGCCACGGCGTCTATATTGTCGATAACGACGTCGCGCGCGTCTACGTCGTTGTCGAGCCGTTCCTCGAAAAGAACAAGCACAAACTCAGCCCAACGGACCTTGCCGAGACGCTGCGTCCCAACAGCCCCATGGCGCGTTTCCTGCCGGAATTCGAGGTCCGGCCCCAACAGGCCCAGATGATGGCGGCGGTGGCCGAGGCCTTCAACCACGACGGGATAGCCGTTATCGAAGCGCCGACGGGCATCGGCAAGACGGTGGCGTATCTCGTGCCCGCCATCGCGTGGGCGGTTCGGAACCGCGAGCGCGTCATCGTCTCGACGAGAACCATCAACCTGCAAGAGCAAATCATCGCCAAGGACATTCCGCTACTCGAGAAGTGTCTTGACGAGAAGTTCTCGGCGGTATTGGTCAAGGGCCGCGCGAACTATCTGTGCTTCCGAAAGTTACAGCGCGCCCTCTCCGAAGCCACCCTCTTCGACGACGAGAACGTCGAGGAGGCGCTGCGCACTATCTCGGAATGGGCGAACAAGACGAGCGACGGTAGCCGCTCGGACCTGCCGTTTGTGCCGCCTCGCGAACTGTGGGAACGGCTGTGTTCCGAGGCGGACCTATGCGCGGGCGTGCAGTGCTCTTACGCCAAGAAGTGCTTCCTTAACAAGGCCCGGCGCCAAATCGCTAAGGCCGACATTGTCGTGGCCAACCACCATATCCTCTTTTCGGATATGGCGATCAAGAAAGAGATCGGCAGTTTCACGTCGCTGGCCGTGCTGCCCGCCTACAAACGCGTGATCTTCGATGAAGCGCACAACATCGAGGACTCCGCCACCGAATACTTCGGCTCGAGGGTGACGCGAGGCGGTGCGTTGGCCCTACTCGGGCGCTTTGTCAACGCCGAGCGCGGGAAAGAACGCGGCCTGCTGCCGTTTATCACGCGAAAACTCGTCCAGAAAGCCCTGGCCGCTTCGCTTGCCGAGATCGAGCAAATTCAAGACCTTATCCATAACAGCCTTATGCCGGCGATAGCGGCGGCGCGCGAGAGCCTGATCGCCGTGTTTTCGGCCATCAGAAGCCTCGCTTCCGAGAAGTGCGGCGAGATCGGACGCGATGTCAAGTGGCGGCTGACCGAACAGATTCTTCAAGATCCCGAATTGCGCGAGATTCGCAAAGTCTACGCTCTCCCGGCGGTCGAGGACGTGATGGCCTGCGCAAAGCAGTGTAACGCGCTTCACAAACGACTCAAAGCCATCAAACCCAACCCGGGAGAGTCTGAGTTGCCGTTCCTGACGGAACTCGCCCAACTCCGCGGCTACGAAGGCCGCTTGCGGGCGCTCGCGAACGGTTTGGCCGAGGGCACGAGCGCCGACTTAAAGCCAAACACCGTCCGCTGGATCGAGATTGACGCCCACCGATCGACCATCTGCCGCATTGCGACCTGCCCCCTCGAGGTCGGAAAGCCACTCGCCGAATGGGTCTACCCAAATCTTAAAACCATCGTCATGACTTCCGCCACCCTAGCGGTGCAGCGGAGCTTCGAATACCTTTTCTCCCGCATCGGACTAGACCGCCTTGCGGATCGCGAAGTCGCCGCCGTGGCGCTTGATACGCCGTTCGACTTCACGCAACAGGCCTTGTTGTGCATTCCCACCGACATACCGTCACCGGAGCATAAAGCGTTTCTCGATGCGTCCGTTGAGCATATCCGCGAGGCCTTGGACATCACGCGGGGCCACGCCTTCGTACTTTTCACATCTTTCTACGCGCTAGACTATGCATTTCGGCGACTTGAAACACATTTGAAACAACATGGCATCGCGTCCATGAAACAGGGCTCGGCCCCCCGCACTCATTTGCTCGAACGTTTCCGAAGCGATCCATCGAGCGTGTTGTTCGCCACGGACAGCTTCTGGGAAGGCGTTGACGTTGCCGGCGAAGCCCTGCAGTGTGTTATACTGCCCAAACTGCCGTTTCGCGTGCCCACAGAGCCGGTGCTTCAGGCGCGTGCGGAGGCCATCGACGCGGCGGGCGGCAACTCGTTTATGGCTTACACGGTGCCGCAGGCCGTCATCAAGTTCCGACAAGGCATTGGCCGGCTCATTCGGCGCAAGAGCGATCGGGGTGCCGTGGTTGTGCTCGATCGGCGCGTTGTGATGCGATACTACGGCAGGGCATTCCTCGAGTCCTTGCCCGAACTACATACGGTCAAAGGGCCGGGGCAACGCGTGTACGACGCGCTGCGCGGTTTCTTTGCAGGAGATGGAGAGGGGGAACCATGAATACCGACATTCGAATCGATATCTCGCGCGCGACCTCCGCCGCCGTAGGCCAGGAGCACGGAATCACACCCGCCGAACTCAGAGAAATTGCACCGAGGGTCGAGTCCGCACACGCGATCCTTCAAGACGAGCGTCGGCAGGGCGTCTACGGGTTCTACGACCTTTACAAGGACCAGGCCGCGTTGAGCGACGTCAAGGCGACAGCGGACCATTTCGCCTCGTTGCGATATGACAATCTGGTCGTGCTGGGGATCGGGGGCTCCGCGCTGGGCGCCACTGCCTTGGCGACGGCGCTAAAACCGCCCTACTACAACGCACTTACGAAACGTGCGCGCAAAGGCTGTCCGCGCCTTTTTGTGATGGACAACATCGACCCCGTCACGTTTCGCCAGATGATGCGCCTGTGTCCACCCCAAAAGACCTTGTATAACGTGATTTCCAAGTCGGGCGGGACCGCCGAAACCATGGCGCAACTCATGATCGTGATCGATCTGATCGAAAGAAAACTCGGGGCACCGGCGGCAAAGGACCATATCGTCGTTACGACCAATCCCCGGGGCAACGACGCGCCCCCCAGCCACTTGCATCCCGTGGCCGACCAATACGGACTCAAGGAGTTTGTCGTGCCCCTCAACGTAGGCGGGCGGTTCTCCGTCTTTTCGCCGGTCGGCATGTTTCCGGCCGCAGTTCTGGGGTTAGACCTGGACGCCATGGTCGCCGGATGCGCCGCAATGGACGCACGATGCTCGAAGCCCGGCATCAAAGACAATCCTGCCTATCTGCGCGCGGCCGTCCAGTACCTTGCCGATACGCGCAAAGGCAAAGTGATGTCCGTGATGATGCCGTATGCCGACGCTTTGCGCGATGTTGCGGATTGGTATCGGCAATTGTGGGCCGAGAGCCTTGGCAAGCGCCATGACCTTGACGGGGACGAGGTCTACACAGGCCAGACCCCGATTAGGGCCCTGGGCGCAACCGATCAGCATTCGCAGATTCAACTGTATCGGGAGGGACCCAACAACAAGCTCATCAACGTCATCGAAGTGCGCCGATTCGCCAATACCCTCCGGATCCCGGACGTGTTGCACGGCATCGCCGCGCTCGATTATGTTCGCGGGAAAAGCATGAACAAGTTGATGGCGGCTGAGTTGCGCGGGACTATCGACGCCTTGCGCTCGAGCGCGCGGCCCGTAACGCGGATCATTCTGCCCCGCATCAACGCCCATTCGGTGGCGCAATTGCTCTATATGCTCGAAGTCGAAACGGCCATGGCCGGCCGACTCTACAACGTTCAGACGTTCGACCAGCCGGGCGTCGAAGAGGGAAAACGTATTGCCCGCCGCTTGATGGGAGGTAGTGCGTGAAACCACGATCTCGCGAGTTCCCCGAGCTGGGATTCGGCGGCGACCATACAGGCGCACGGCGTACGCGGCGGGCGTTTCGGTTGTGCGTCGCGGCCGTCGTCCTATTCGCGGCGACCCTTTGGTTCTCTGAGTGTTTCCTGCGGTATCCATCCGCTGAGCGGCTGTATCTGAGCGGACTCACGCTACCCAACAACGAGTCCGGCCGCGTCATGTTGCGCCAGGCCGTCAAGATCGACAACGAAAAAAATGAGTCGCCATCCCCCAAGTATTTGCAGGCCTTGGCCGAACGCGAAGAGTCGGACAAGATCCTCGCCGCCTACAAGACGGCGTACGAGATAGACCCCAGGAACTCCTTCCTTGCGATCCGGTACGGATGCTGCCTCTTCGCTCACGGCGAAGCCGCCGCGGCCCTAGACCGCTTTCGAGAGGCGGCCCTTCACCCCCCTGAGAACGCGTTGCCCGGTTATCTCCAGGCCGCCGTGCTGCCATGGGTAGACGAAGCATCCCGCGACCGACTCGCAGACTCATTGGCGCTCGTTGCGCGGACAAACGGCTCGAACGAAAGCGTGATTTTCCCCAGACCCTTATGGTTCCCGACGCTGCCTCAAGGGGGAGAACGATACGCCGAACTCCGCCGGCAAATCGCCCAAGAGTGCTGCGCCCCCTTATACCGCTACACGGACTGGATAGCCGAGGCCGCTGCAAGTAACATCGAAAAAAGACGTGTCCACCTCTGGAATTCCCGGCTCGAGACGTTGGAAACCATGGGCGAGAGAATTGCAGCAAGCCGCGGCTCCGGAACCATTCAGGCAATTGCAGGCCTACGAATCCAGCTCCAGGCCTCGACGTTTCGCGAACAGGTGGCCCAACTCGATAGCAGCGCTCCCGACAGGACGTCAATAACGAAACGAATGAAGCTGGAGTCGGCCTCGAGCAACTGACAGACTTCGAGAAAAGCCGGGACCCGAGAATTACCGTCGAGCGGGTGAAGTACGATCTCCCAAACCGCCTCGTTTGGCGCACGGCCTGGGTTTTTGCCGCGTGCTATGCTCTCGCGTACGCTCTCACGAAGCTGGCACGCACGGGCCGGGCGTCGTGGGCCTTGCCGCACACACCACTGGGTAAAGCCGTGTTCTTGGGCGGCGCCGGACTTATGCTGATTCTTCTGCACACGGCTATGGTGTTTCAGCGCACCTCCGGTGAGTCAATCGAGTGGATAGGCTCTCTCGAATGGATATGGTGGATTCTGGCGGCGGCGCTCGTCGTTTTCGGCCCTGTCTACCCGTTCACAGCCTTGCCCAGCGCCAGGACGATTTGCGAAAAATACGGACCTCATGAAAAAACCGACGGTATGGAACGCGCAGCAAAACGGTGTTGGCGCGTGGCCTATCTTTCGCTCGTCCGCCGTTACTATGGAATCCTCGGCGGCGCATTTCTATGTGTGATTTCCATTTGGGTGATAAACCATCGCCTTCTTGTTGCCCTTTACCCCTGGCAGAAGGTCTTGCTTACCACAGGGCTCCAAGAAGAAGAAACACAGGCCGTCCAACAAGCCCTGGCGCTTCTCCAGTGAAATCCGGCCAAATACGAGGGCTTCTTCGGACCCGAAATAGGCCGGGAGCGTCCGCGGCCAACAGGGACGGACGCCAGCGAACTTGTTTTGTTGGGCGTTCCCGGGAATAGTAGCATGGCGCTGTTGTTATTCCTAGCGTATGCGTCAAAGTTGACAAAAGGCGAAAACAGCGGTTATAATCTTTCAAAAATATGAGCATTCTGCGAATTGTAACCGAGCAATCGCAGGACGAAGCGTCGGTTTAGCAGGGGGCCGAAAGTGGAATGAACCCCCGGGAGGACATATTCATCGTGAGCGAACGGCATCGGGAACAGAAGGCTTACACGACATTTGAAGCCGCAAAAATATGTCATGTGACGCACCACAGCATCAAGAACTGGATCAAGCAAGGCTTGATTAAGGCGTCTCGTACACCCGGCGGTCACTATCGCATTCTCGAGGAAGACCTGGACAGTTTCCGAGAGGAATACGATATGTTTCCCCGCGAGAAGGGCTCGGCGAAGAAACGTATCATGATCGTCGATGACGACCCCGATGCGTTGGCGTTGATGGAAAAGATTCTCACCGATGAAGGCTTCGAGCTGATCAAGGTGAGCAACGCCACCGAGGTCGGGCTGAAAGCGGCGCAGCTTTCGCCGGATCTTATACTGCTTGACTTCTTGATGCCGGAGATCAATGGATTTGAAGTAGCCACTGCTTTGCGCGAGAATGAGTTGACCCGCGGCACACCGATTATGGCCGTGACGTGTCTGACCAAGGAGCAGGACATTGAACGCATTTTCGCGTGTGGCGCGGACGAGTACTTGGCAAAGCCGTTCAAAGTCGACCAGCTCCTAGAAAAGGTCCGGGAACTTATAGGGCGAGGCCGCGTGGTCGAATGACCAAAGGTGGGCTCGTGGTATCATGCCCAGGAATACGCCCCGAGGAGGTATCGAGCGGAAGATCCTGACCTCGATTCTCTGGGTGGGGATCCTTCCGGTTGCGTTGGTTCTGCTTGTCGGGTTGAACGCCGTGCGGTATGCACAGCGCATGGCCGTGGAAACGGCCTTGGCATCCGCCGCGCAGCGTACTGCCGACGGTGTTCTCTTGGCGTGTGAACCGCTCTTGAATGGCGCCCGTATGCTGGCCGCCCATCCCGCCGTTGCCGCTGCGCTGCAAGCGGACGGCGCGCTCCCGTTGCTCCATTCCCACTTGCAAGAGGAAGTAAGCTATTTTCGAGACGGCTTGTCGGTTTTCAGTGTGTTTGATCGGGCCGGGACGTTGGTGGCCTCAAGCAATGAGGACGAGGAGCGGCAGTTCCCTTACTCGGTTCAGGACGATAAGGTCACAGATGCCGAGTTCGTCAACATCTACTACGACGCCGCCGAGGGCGCCTATCTCGCCCGAATTGCCGCCCCTGTCACAGATCCGGAGGCCCGAAGGCTCCTTGGCTTTGCCTCCGAACTTACCGATATCACCCACCTCTTTATGTACGCATTGGGACACCCGCCCGAGGGTGATCGGGCGGCGCATCCCGATCCAAATGCCGATGTCTACCAAGCCGTGTACAGGGACACGGAATCGACCGCCCAGGTTCTCTATTTCGAACGGGATGCCGCGGGAGGCGCCAAGGCCGCCACGCGCCAAGCGTCGTCCGCCCTTGTTGCTGCGCTTGCCAGCCCCGAAAGCCCTGGGTATGGCACACTGCGCCTGAGGGACTACGAGACTCCCAACGGCGCTTTGGATGTGCTCTTGGCCTATCACCGCATGCAAGAAGATCTCTTTCTTATCGCCTACCGCCCGACCCGCGTCGTCTACACAAACATCAATATCGCGGCCGGCGTGGCCGTGCTCGGATGTCTCCTGCTCATCATGTTCCTCTGTGTTTTCGCGTACCGGAACGTGCACAACAATATCGTTCAGCACATTTCCCTGTTGAATGAAGGGGCCCAGATTATCCGTCAAGGCGACCTCGAGCTTAAGCTGAAGATCCATACCGGAGACGAGATCGAGGAGCTCGCCACCTCCTTCAACAAAATGGCCCTTGCCCTAAAACGCAACATCCAACAACTCGAGGAGTCCGAAGAGAAATACCGCAGCCTCGTAACATCCATGCGAGACGGTATTTATCAAACGGACCCGCAGGGCATGATAACGTTTATGAATCCGGCCGGCTTGGGCGTTTTCGGGTACCGCGACACGGAAGAAGCCGTGGGCAGGAACTTGCGGGAACTGTTTGTCGAGGAGATTGATTACGCCCGGATCAGAAGCGAGATGGCCGCGAAAGGCTTCGTGGAACGTTCTCGAATTTGGATGAAACGCAAGGACGGTCGAGCCATCTGCGTCGAGCTGTCTGGGAACCGCGTCTATGACGACGCCAATGTCTTTGCGGGAACCGAAGGCACGTTTCGCGATGTAACCACCAGTGTGCGGCTCGAGCATGAGGCGCGGGAGCGCTCCGAACGCATCAGCGCCATCAACATGATTGCAAACGTCATCAACTCCAGCCTCGAAGCAGGCCGCCTTTACGAAAGCTTGGTCGTTGAAATCAGGAAGCTCGTGGATTTCGACTATGCGGCCCTAGCCTTGTTGGAGCGGGAAAGCGAGGGGTTTGACACGCGGCAACTCTGGCCCGAACGCGAAGTCAGCCTCGGTAGCAATTATCGTCTGGACGGCAAGAACTCCTGCGCGGCCTGGGTGGCCGCAGAACGCAAGTGTCTTATCGTTGATGACCTGGACGAAACGGGATCGCCCTTTCGAAACGAGTACCCCGACTACACCAAAAGCTTTGTCTGCGTTCCTCTGTATGCCACAGGCCGCATTATCGGCACCCTCAACCTCGGCTCAAGTCTGCCCGCTGCGTTCTCCCGCCACGACGTTGAGGTGTTGGAGCAAGTGGCGCCCCACGTCGCCGTAGCCATTCGAAACGCGCAGCTCCTCGACAACTTGCACGTCTCGCTCGAGGAGGTGACCCGCGCCAGAGAAAAACTCCACGAAGCCATCGAGGAACTAAAGACGCTCGACGAGATGAAAACCAATCTCCTCTCGAACGTCTCGCATGAGTTGCGAACGCCGCTCGTCTCGGTCATGGGCTACACCGACATGATCTACAACGGCAAAGTCGGGCCCATTAACGACATCCAGAAAGAGTATCTCGAAATCAGCATGCGCAACATCGAGAAGTTGGTGACGCTCATCGAGAACCTGCTCGATTTCTCGCGCCTCCATCGGGGCGCCGAGAAAATGGTGTTTACCACCTTCGATCTGACCGAATGCGCGAACTCGTGCATGCGCAGTATACAGCCCGTCGCCGACGGACGCCGGATCGCCCTCAAACTCGTCGCGCCCGATGAGCCCGTGCTCGTCGACGGCGACAAGGGCAAGATGGGACAAGTCTTCAACAATCTGCTCTCGAACGCCGTCAAATTCAACAAGAACGGCGGCGCCGTAACCGTCGAACTGCGAGAAGCCGACGAGACCGTAGAAGTAAGCGTAAGCGACACGGGCATCGGCATTCCACCCGAAGCACTGGACAAGGTGTTTACGCGGTTCTACCAATACGACAGCTCTTCTACGCGCAAGTACGGCGGCACCGGCATCGGGCTCTCGATCGCCCAAGACATTGTCCGCCTACACGGCGGCCGGATTACCGTTACAAGCCGGGTCGGCAAGAGCAGCACGTTCCGATTCTCCTTGCCTATACGACGGCCAGCGCGAAAGACGACGGCCCCGGCTTTGCCGCAAGAAGCCCCGGCCTTCACGGAAACCCGGCTCCTTGTGGAACTCGTTACCCAGGATAGCGCCCTTTCGGCGCAGGTTCGCGAGTTGCTCGTGTCCGAGGGCATGGACGTTATCCACGCCGCTAACGCAGCACACGCGGCCGCCCTGGCCCAAAAGCACCGCCCAGACTGCATCCTCGTGGATGCGGATTCTGGCGACAAGGCCGCGCACACGCTTGACGCGCTGTTGGCGGACAAGTGGGCGGGCGAACTGCCCATTATCATCATCACCAACGACGACGAAGTATACACCCGCTACCACTCGTTTGTCGCGTCCCGGCTCAAACGCAGTTTTCGCAAAAGCAGCCTGCTCGGCAGAATCCACTACGCCTTGAGCCAAGGGCTGACCGGCGAGGAGCCGCTCGGAGAGAAAATCCTCTGTGTCGACGACGACCCTGAGGTCCTTGCCTTCATGCAGCGCTGCCTCCAGACCGAAGGGTTGCACGTCGAGTGCTGCGAGTCCGGTGAAGAGGCGCTCGAACGCGCCGCAACCCGGGAATACGGTTTGATGCTTCTCGATATCGCCATGCCGGGCCTAGACGGGTGGGAAGTGTGTCGGGCGATCAAGTCCGACATCTCCATGGCGGCCATGAAAGTCTACATGGTTACGGCCAAACCCGTCGACGGCAGTATGTCCCGGCTTCAGGAGGCCGGCCCGGACGGATTCCTTATGAAGCCGTTTCGCCCCGAAGAATTGTCCGAACTCGTTCGAGGCGTCGAGGTGATCCGCACGGCGAAAGACCCGTAATGCCCGATTCCGCAGTGCACAAAGCTTTTCCCGGACGCCCGTTCGCTACCATCGTCCAATACAATCGACCCTACTGGAAGGAGTACGGTGCCGGCGCCGCCCTCGCCGTCCTCTTCGTCGGCATCAGTCTGCTCATGCCGATGGTGTTTCGGGCCGTTGTAGCCCGTCTCGAAGCCGGCACGATGACGTCATCCGTGCTGTGGGCCTTCTTCGGCGTACTCGTTCTGATCGCCGCCATCAGCGGCGTGGCCCGCTACTTGCAACGCTGTCTTATGGTGAGAGCGTCGCGCAAGTTCGAGTACGATCTCCGCAACGACTACTTCCGGCACGTCCAGCAACTCTCTCAAGACTTCTTCCACCGAATGCAGACGGGCGATATCATGGCCCGCGCCACGAACGATCTGAACTATGTGCGCATGTTCATCGGCCCGGGCATCATGGGAACCGTCGACCTGCTCCGGCTTCCCCTAACGCTGGCAATGATGACCTATCTGAGCGCAAAACTGACGGCCATCGCTCTGATACCCCTCCCGATTATCTCCCTGCTCGTCTATAGCTTTGTTAGTCTTATGCACCGCCAGTCAAAAAGAGTCCAGGACCAATTCGCGGTTGTCACTTCTCGTGCCCAGGAAAACCTTGCGGGCGCTCGGGTCGTGAAAGCCTATGGCGTCGCGACCCGCGAAGTCGACGCCTTCAAAAACGTATCCCAAACCTACATGCGCGAAAGCATCAAGCTATCGGCGATTATGGCTTTTACGTGGCCTTTCCTTGGACTGGTCATGGGCGTCACCGCCTTGCTCGTCGTTTGGCGCGGCGGCCTGATGGTCGTCCGGGGCTCCTTGGCCTTCGCCGACTTCTCGGCGCACTTGTTCTATGTCGTCATGCTCGCCATGCCGCTGGCCCGATTCGGGTGGACGCTCACGTTGTACCAACGCGGCGCGGCCGGCATGAATCGCCTGCTCGAGGTCTTCTCCGAAACGCCCTCTATTCAAGATGACGAGCAAACGCAACAGCATGTCGCGTCGATCCGGGGCGCCGTTCGGTTCGAGGAGGTGTCGTTCGCCTATGACAAACTGCCCGTGCTCCACCACGTTGACTTCTACGTCGAAGCGGGCCAGACCCTTGCCATCGTCGGATTGACGGGGTCCGGCAAATCGAGCATAGTCTCGTTGTTGACGCGCGAATACGATCCCACGGAAGGACGCATCCTAATCGACGACGTCGATGCCCGCCGCCTGCCCGTAAGTCTGCTGCGCAGCAATATAGGCTATGTCCCGCAGGAAACCTTCTTGTTCTCCGATACGATCCGTGCCAATCTGACGTTGGGACGCCCAAACGCCACGCCGGAAGAAATCGAACGGGCGCTGAACTTGGCCCAACTTCGCGAGACCGTTGAAGAGATGCCCGAAGGCGTCGATACGCTGCTGGGCGAGCGCGGCGTCAACCTGTCCGGTGGACAAAAACAGCGGCTGGCAATCGCCCGTGCAGCCATCTGCGACCCGAGGGTCTTGATCCTCGATGATGCGCTGTCCAGCGTCGATACGCACACCGAAGAACTTATCCTTAGTGCGCTCAAGCAGTTTTTGGCCCGGCGTACGAGCATCATTATCGCGCACCGCATCTCGACCGTACAGCACGCCGATCTGATCCTGGTCGTCGACGACGGCCGGATTGTCGAGCGCGGAACGCACCCGGAACTGCTCGCCTGCGGCGGGCTCTACGCCGACATGCACGAGCGCCAACTTCTGGAAGAAGAGATCGAGCGGGAATGATGACCCAGGACTTCCACTTCGAGGACGAGGTACATCAACGCGCCTATGACAGCCGGTTGATGAAACGGCTTTTGGCCTACGTCCGCCCCCACGCGAAGCTCATGGCGTTTGCCACGGTCTTGTTGCTCGTCGCGACGTTGCTGAGCAGCCTCAAGCCGCTTCTGGACATGATCGCCATCGACCGATTCATCAATAATCCCCAAGCAGCGGAACGCGAGGCGGGACTGAACCGTTTGATCGCGCTCATCGCCCTCTTTCTCCTGGGGGAAATGACGATTCGAAGCGTCCAAGGCTTTATCGTGGCGTGGGTCGGCCAGAAAACGATGCTCGAGATGCGCGTCCAACTTTTCGCCCATCTGCAGAACATGTCGCTCCGGTTTCTCGATCGCAACCCCGTCGGACGTCTCATGACGCGCGTCACCAACGACGTCGAGAAGATTCAAGAGACCATCGTCTCGGGAACCGTCCAGGTTATCAGCGACCTGTTCACGATCTTCGTCGTGTTGTGCTTCATGTTGTGGGTGAATTGGCGTTTGGCGTTGATTACGCTTAGCACGGTGCCGTTCGTGTTCTTTACGAGTCTCGTGTTCAGAAGGTACGCACGCCGCACGTTCCTCGAAATCCGCAGGAAGATCGCCGCCCTCAACGCCTACATGCAGGAAAACATCGCCGGCATGCGCATTGTCCAGGCGTTCCGCCGTGAAGACAAAAACTTCGAAGAGTACCGCCGACGCAACGCCGAGCATCGCAACGAATGGTTCAAGCAAATACGCTATCACGCCACCTATTTCTGTCTGGTTGATTTCTTCGGGGCGCTGTCCGTGGCCCTCATCATACTCTACGGCGGCTACGAGAACGTGAACCTCGGCGACGCCGCATCGATCGGCGTGTTCTTTGCCTATGTCCAGTGGGCCGAGCGGTTGTTCCACCCGATACGCGCCTTGGCCGACCGATACAACCTCTTGCTCGAGGCCATGGCCTCGTCCGAGCGCGTCTTCGAGTTGTTGGATACGCCCGAGGATATAAAGAGCAAACCCAACGCCGTCGAATGCGATCGCCTGCAAGGGGCCGTAACCTTCGACGACGTATGGTTCGCATACGAGCCCGGGCAATGGGTGCTCAAAGGCGTCAACTTGGACATCGCGCCCGGCGAGCGCATCGCCATCGTCGGCCACACCGGCGCCGGC
>Ga0180438_10002237_pt1 | contig 32267 bp, 25 predicted proteins | sample SS_ome_12_FD_132455 | JGI IMG/M metagenome (GOLD analysis project Ga0180438, IMG submission 132455) | Hypersaline lake sediment archaeal communities from the Salton Sea, California, USA - SS_3_D_2 metaG | ecosystem: Environmental > Aquatic > Non-marine Saline and Alkaline > Hypersaline >... | reverse complement strand
TGGAGTCCTTGAACATCGATTCCCTGGTCTTTGATGGGACTGCCACGGATATCGCCCAGGCCTTGCAGATGATACAGGAGGCGAGGAGTGATGCGTATATCGGTGGCATTTTGCTTTTTTCCGACGGTGCCTACAACTCGGGAGAAGATCCTTTGAGCGTGGGTGAGCATCTGGGCTGTCCCGTGTATGCCGTCGCCATCGGTGAGACGAAGCCCAAACCCGACGTCCTGATCAGCCGCCTGTTGACTCATGAAATCACCTACGTGGAGAACCGTGTTCCCGTCGAGGTGTCGCTCAAAGGGCCGGAGTTCGCCGGAAGGCGAGTATCGGTTCGTCTGTCAAAGGGTCAGAAAGTCGTTGACAGGAGTGTCGTGACCGTACCTTCCGACGGTCTGGAGACGTCTGTTCGACTGCACTATACCGCAGAGCAGCCGGGCTTCCAGAAGATGACCGTGGATGTAGACCGTTTGGAAGGTGAAATCACATTTGCCAACAACCTTCGCGAATTTTACGTTCGAGTGCTCAAGAGCAAGCTCAATGTTTTGCTGGTTGCCGATGCACCCAGTCCCGATTTGGCATTCATAAAAAGGCTTTTATTGGCCGATGAGAGTATCTTTCTGATGACGCGAACCCAGAGGCAAGGGGCCGTATTCTACGAAGGCGCTTTTCCGTCGCCGTCGGAATGGTCGTCCATCGATATGGTAATTCTTCTGGGTCTCCCGAGCCAGACCACCGATCCGGCGATTTGGGATCGACTGATGGCTGTCCTTCAGACTCAGAAAAAACCTTTTTTAATCGTAACGACCAAGAGAACCGACCTTCAGAAAATCCAATCAATCGATGATTTGCTCCCTTTTCATCGTCTTCAAAAGACAATGGAGACCAGCATCATACCCAGACTGACGACGGAGGGTCGTGTCCATCCTGTGATGCGAATCGATGAGCGCTGGGAGGTGAACGCGTCCCTTTGGAATAGACTTCCCCCCCTCTTTTCCAACTGGATATCGGCGAAGGCAAAACCCGGGTGCCAGGAGCTGGCCCTGGGGATCTCACAAGGGGGGGCGCTCTCTGCACAAAAGACGGAGATGCCTTTCATCTTTGCCCGACATGTGGGAGATGAGAAATCGGTGGCCGTGCTGGGGTACGGACTCTACAGGTGGGATCTGCTGATGTGGGGTACGGGGGGAACCCATGATGTGATCAAGGGATTTTTATCCAATACGGTGAGGTGGCTCGTCACACGGGAGGAGGAGAACCCGGTCCGGTTGTCTACGAACAAGACGGTATATCGGTCGGGCGAGGAAGTCTTTTTAACGGCCCAGGTGTATGACGAGATGTATCGTCCCGTGACGTCTGCTCAGGTAACGGCGCGGATACTGGCACCTTCGGGTTCGTCCACCCTGCGGTTTACCGATGCGGGGGAAGGTCGATACGTCACAACGGCTCGGCTCTACGAGAGCGGAGCTTACCAGATCGAGGCAGAAGCGGTCGTCCAGGATCGATCCGTGGGGCGAGACAGTGTGGCGTTGTCGGTCTCTTCGTTCAACCCTGAGTTTTTGGATACAAAGGCCAACCCCCGGCTCCTGGACCACATAGCGACGTTGACGTCAGGACGATTCGGTCCGCCCGACAGCCTTGGCTCAATCGTGGATTCCATGCGGTTTCCGGAACAAACCGTTCACACATCCAGAGAAATCGAACTCGCCCACTTGCCTGGGATGTTGATTCTCATCGTGATATTGCTTTGCCTGGAGTGGTTCATCCGAAAACGCCGGGGCATGGTTTGACACCATTTTTACCAACACCGTGTATGATCTCGATGCCGACACCCTCCTGGCAGAATGTCATCACCTCACTCGAATTTTGTCGATATTATCTCAACCCGTCGTGAAAAATCCAAGGAACCATGTCCATGATACTGTCATTTAAGCCAATGAACGGCTTACAGAGCATGGGTTTTGAGACTTGCATTTCAACCTTTTAAATTGTATATTTGATTTTAAAATAATACGGGGAGAAGAGTGACCAAGGTTATCGCACTGGCGAATCAGAAAGGCGGTGTCGGCAAGACGACAACGGCCATCAATTTGGCCGCATGTATCGCTGTTTCTGAACGACGGATCCTGCTCATCGATATCGATCCTCAGGCCAATGCAACCAGCGGGTTAGGTGTCAATCATAACCAGCTTGACAAGAGCATTTACGAAGTCATCCTGAAGAATGCCAACATCAACGAAGTGACTATTCCTACGGCTATCTCGTATCTGGACCTGGTACCCTCCAGCATTCGTCTGGTGGGGGCAGAAATCGAACTCGTCAACCTCATCGGACGGGAGAAGGTGCTTCAGGATGTGATGGTGGATATTCAAAAGGAGTACGAGTATATATTTATCGATTGCCCGCCTTCTCTGGGTCTTCTTACGATAAACAGCCTGACCGCCGCAGATTCGATTCTCATACCCATACAATGCGAATACTACGCCCTGGAAGGCTTGAGTCAACTCCTTAAAACCATACGCCTGGTTCAGAAAAACCTGAATCCCGAACTGGAAATCGAAGGTGTGCTGCTGACCATGTACGATAACCGGCTTAATCTTTCCTATCAGGTTGCCGAAGACGTCCGGAAATTTTTCGATAAAAAAGTGTTCAAGACCGTTATTCATCGGAATGTGCGCCTAAGCGAAGCGCCCAGTTTTGGTAAGCCCGTTATCCTGTACGATGCGGTATGTACGGGATCGGAAGATTATATGAAACTGGCCGAAGAGGTTCTCAACCATGAAGCCTAAACGGTTGGGTAAGGGGCTAGAAGCCCTAATACCTCAGGTATCTCCCGAGGATGAAGAGACCCGGGGAGATGTCCTGTTTGAAGTAGCCGTGGATAAGGTGCATGCCAATCCGTTTCAGCCCAGAACCCAGTTCGATCGAGACAGCCTAGAAGAGTTGAAGCAGTCTGTGCTGGAAAACGGCATCATTCAGCCGATTACCGTGCGCAGAAACAATGGCGGATTCGAGTTGATCGCCGGTGAGAGAAGGCTTCGAGCCGTTCAGGAGTTGGGATACTCAAAAATTCCGGCGTTCGTGATGGACGTGAAATCGGACGATCAAATGCTGGAACTGGCATTGGTGGAGAATATTCAGAGAGAAGATTTGAATCCCATCGAACAGGCCGAGGCTTTCCAGCGATTGATGAAAACATACGGGCTGACACAGGAAACCGTGGCAAAAAAAGTGGGAAAAGACAGAGCCACGGTGGCCAATTTTATCCGTTTGCTCAAACTCCCGGAAGAAATACAGCAGAGCCTTCGGCGGGCGGAGATTTCCATGGGACATGCCAGGGCACTGGGGGGTCTCTCCACGGCTGCGGCCCAGATAAGTGTATGGAAGAAAGTGCTGAAACAGGGTTGGAGTGTTCGCAAGGTCGAGGATGTTGTAAGGGAAGAACAAGAAAAGGGGACACAGACAAAGAAACCGGAATCCAAGGCAAAACGCGCCCCTTACCTCGTGGAAACAGAGGATGAATTGCGAACCATTCTGGGAACTCAGGTGAAGATTAAACCCGGCAGCCGCGGTGGCAAGGTCGAAGTATCCTATTATTCCGACGAGGACCTGGAGAGAATCGTCGAATTATTTCAGAGTATCGGATCGTAGATGAGAAAGCGTAATCGAAAACAATTTTTTTCCCTTATCTTTGTCCCCGATCAAGAGCTGGATCCCAAGAGTGTTTCCATGAGTTATACGATGGGTCGGCTGCTCTTGGCGATCATGGCCGTCCTGGCAATTCATTTTATTCTGGGCGGGATCGCCTACTACCGTGTGATGCGATTGGAGAAAACCACGGGAACGCTCATAGATGAAAACCAAGAGCTCAGAGCCAGGAACAGGAAAATCGAGCAACTGTGGAAAGAATTCAATCAAATTCGGGCATTCGATGAGAAGATCCGCAAAGCGTTTGGACAAACGCTGGGACTGGCCCAATCTGACGAGCAGGATCTCCAATCTCCCCGGATGCCTGTACAGCAGAGACGGCGTGAAACAGGGGAGACACCCGCCGAGGTGTCCTCTCAGATGTCAAATCTCGAACAGCTCCAGAACAGTCGTTATTTTTTAACGGAAAAAAGGGGCGACTATTTCGATCCGGACTACATACCCACGAGCCTTCCCGTAGAAGGGTTTTTAACCACACATTTTCAACGAGGGGGCTGGTTCGAAGGGCGGAGTCACAACGGCATCGACATCGCAGCCAAGAAAGGCACTGTCATTCGGTCTGCGGGCGCTGGAATCGTCATACTGGCGGATTGGACACCGGATTATGGAAACGTGATGGTCATTTCCCACGGGAATGGTTTTGTGACGTATTATGCCCATGCCTTGCGATTGCTTGCCGGTCAGGGTCATAGCGTTCGAAAAGGGCAGCCTATCGCTCTACTGGGTAGCTCTGGAAGCAGTTCTGCACCGCATCTACATTTTGAAATATGGAAGGATGGCGTGCCCATCGATCCAGAAAAGTTTATTTTCGCCACGCAGCGCAGCGAAGCGGAAGCGGGATCTTGATTTTACGATTGTCGTTTCGATGATACACGTTCCAAAAGAGAAGTTTAGGAGAATCCTGTGAAAGTAAAGGCGAATGCAGAGTTTGGTCGGGGAGGGGAGCTCAACACGATTATCGGGAAGGGCTCGTCGGTCAAGGGTGATCTGAAAGTTCAGAACAGCCTTCGTATCGACGGCCAAGTGAAGGGAAGGATCGATGTCACCGACACCGTCGTGGTGGGCAAAGACGGGAGAGTGATCGGAGAAATCCATGCCAAGAATGTCATGCTGGCGGGTAAGGTTCAGGGGAATGTGACGGCAGAAGCCAAAGTTCTGCTGGAATCCAAGTCCTCCGTCGCTGGAGATATCAAAGCCTCTCGGCTTGTGGTCGATGAGGGTGCTTTTTTTGATGGTAAATGCATCATGAAGGAAGGAGAAGACGTAAAACCAGAACAGCAAATTCAGGTTTCAGGCGATGGGTAATAATGCTCCTTTGCAGGGTAATTTTTCCCCCAAGAGGAAAGGAATTCCTCGCTTTTGAAATACACACCATGGATGAGGTGGGTAAAAGATGCTCCATTTTATAATGACTTGTTATTATACCTATTTAGACGTCCCCAGTCTTTAAGATATATCTTACCTTCAATACTATTAGAATGATCTCTAAAGCATTTTAAGCACCTTACTCCGGATTTTGGTGTATTTTTTGCGTACGACATGTTGAATTGCATTGCATCTTGGGTTGAGTCGATAGAATAAGCTCGATGCGCACTGTGGTATAATACATGTAATGACCATTCTCGTTTATTCCGTGTTATCTTGTCAGATCATCAATCATGAGGGCGAATAGATGGACGTCAAACTCGAAAATCTCATTGAACGCATTAAACAAGAAGGTGTCGAGGGGGCTCAGAAAACATCCGAAGAGATGCTGAAGAAGGCCCAAAAGGAGGCGGAGGAGATTGTAAAAAAAGCTAAAAAAGAAGCGGAAAAGATCATCGAAGATGCCAAGCAGCAGACCGATCGGATGCAGAAGAGTTCAGAAACAGACTTGAAGCAGGCGGTACGCGACTCGGAACTCCTGATGAGAGAGCGGTTCTCGGCGTTGTTCGACAGCGTGTTCAAGAAAGAGGTGTCCAGCACACTAAAGCCCGATTTTATAAAGGATATCATCCTGAAGATCATCGATAAATGGTTGAAAAATCCCAACATCGATATCGAACTCAGCGAAGAGGATAAGAAGAATCTGGAAGAATTGCTTTTCACGAGCATCAAGAAAGATTTGAAAAAAACCATAACCCTTCATGTCAGTGGCGATGTGAACAAGGGATTCCGTATCGGACAAAAAGGCGAGGACGTATATTACGATTTCTCGGACGAGACCATCGCCAGCATGCTGAAGAGGTTTTTGAATTCCCGCCTGATTGAAATCCTGGATCGAAAGGATGGATAAGTACTACTATATCATCGCTCAGCTCCCCACACTCTATTTTGACCAGGGATCTTTCCTGACGATAGAGATTTTCCTACGAGAAGCAAAAAAATGGATGCGTTTACCCGAGTATCGGTATCTGTCGAGTATCGACTTGTACGATACATCCCTGCACAAGAAGGATCCGCGGATGTGGCGGGAGTTCAAGAAAAGAGAAATCCGTTTCCGCGAAGAGCTGGCTCAGTGGCGGCGCTCCCGAAGGGTGGGTAAGGAAATCAAGAAAGCGGCTTTTCAAGTTCACCTGGTCAAAGAGGGAAATCCGCTGGACGTCGAGAAAAAATTGCTGAAATATCGTTGGGAATACATCGAGGAATTGGAAAAGGTGCATCATTTTGATCTCGAGTTTTTGATCCTTTACTTTCTGAAGTTGCAGATTTTGCGCCGTCTGTCCCTGTTTGAGAAGGAGAAAGGCGAGGAGCGGTATCGCGAAGTTGTCACGGCCGATTACAGGGTGCAAGAATCGGAAGAAAAGGCAGACGAAACCGATGTGGAAACTCGAGAGACGGATCAAGCCAAGAACATTGGATAAGGGTACGGCATGAATCAAAAAATCGGCACAATCACAGGCATCAACGGAAACATGCTCACCGTGACATTCGACGGAACCGTCACTCAGAACGAAGTGGGCTATGCCATCCACGGTGAGGAGCGGATGAAGTCCGAGGTGGTTCGTATACAGAACGACCGCGCATACCTTCAGGTGTTCGAGAGCACCAAGGGATTGAAGGTGGGCGACTCCGTCGAATTCACGGGAGAAATGCTTTCGGTACAACTGGGCCCCGGCCTTATCGGCCAGATCTACGATGGACTCCAGAATCCTTTGCCTGAACTGGCGGAGATGTTCGGCAATTTTCTGCCTCGCGGTATCGTCCTCAACGCCCTGGATACAGAGATGAAATGGCGTTTTACACCGATTGTCAAGAAAGGCGACCGGGTGCAGCATGGCTCTCGACTGGGCCATGTCCCAGAGACGCAGTTTACCCATTATGTCATGGTGCCTTTTTATCTTCAGGGCAATTACACCGTGGAATCCATCGTGGAAAAGGGTGACTACAGCACCAAAGACCGTATCGCCGTGATCAAGGACGAGAAAGGGAGTAAGATCGAACTCTCGATGCAGTTCGACTGGCCGGTGAAGATTCCCATCACGGCGTACAAACAGAAACTGATGCCCACGGATACACTGACCACAAAGGTTCGTATCATAGATACGTTTTTCCCCATCGCCAAGGGGGGCACCTACTGTATTCCGGGTCCCTTCGGTGCTGGCAAAACTGTGCTGCAGCAGATTACCAGCCGGTATGCCGATGTGGACATCGTTGTCATCGCGGCATGCGGGGAACGGGCTGGGGAGATCGTCGAAACCATGCGGGAGTTTCCCGAGCTCGTCGATCCCCGTACCGGCCGGTCCCTGATGGAGCGAACCATCATCATCGCCAACACAAGTGCTATGCCCGTGGCTGCGCGGGAGGCCTCGGTCTATACGGCCACAACTCTGGGAGAGTATTACCGGCAGATGGGATTGAATATCCTGCTCCTGGCGGATTCCACGTCCCGGTGGGCACAGGCCATGCGTGAGGTCTCGGGCCGGTTGGAGGAGATACCCGGTGAGGAGGCGTTTCCGGCTTATCTGGAATCCCGCATCGCCGAGTTCTACGAAAGAGCGGGTCTGGTGGAGCTTTACGATGGAGAAATCGGCAGTCTGACCATCGGAGGAACCGTCAGTCCTGCGGGCGGTAACTTCGAGGAGCCTGTGACCCAGTCCACACTGAAGGTAGTGGGTGCCTTTCACGGCCTGTCCAGGGATCGGGCCAATGCCCGGCGGTTTCCATCCATCGATCCTCTGGACAGTTGGTCCAAGTATAAAAGCTTCGTGCCCGAAGAGATGATCCAGACAGCCAACGATTTTCTGCGCAGAGGCTCCGATGTCCATCAGATGATGATGGTGATCGGTGAGGAAGGGACGTCGACCGAGGATTTTGTCGTCTATTTGAAATCGGAGTTTCTGGATAGCGTTTACTTGCAACAGAACGGATTCGATAAGATCGACGCCGCATGCTCTCCGGAACGGCAGAACTACGTATCGTCGAAAATCCATGATATTTTAACCAGTGACATGGCGTTTGACGATAAGGAACAGGCAAGAGAATTTTTCTACGAACTCAGACAGAGGTTTATCGACTGGAATTACCTGGAATTTAATTCCGATCTGTTCAAGAAGCAGGAAAAGACGATCGATGATTTGATATCGAGTCGTGGTGAATCCAAGGGAGAGGAGACCCAGGAAGATCACCAAGGCGATGGGGCGTTGGTCGAGGAGGCAGAGAAAGGGGAAGACAGCGCATGAGAAAGGTATATAATAAGATATTGAGTGTCGTCGGCAATGTGATCACGGTAAAAGCTACGGATGTGGCCTACGAAGAATTGGCCGAGATTACGACGCAGCGGGGTAAATCCCTGGCCCAGGTTATTAAGCTGGAAGACGATATTGTCTCCCTCCAGGTCTTTGCCGGCAGCAGGGGTGTCTCTACCAGTGATGAGGTGCGTTTCCTGGGCCATCCGATGCAGGTGTCATTCTCCGAGAACATGCTGGGACGCATTTTCGACGGGAGTGGGACACCCAGGGACGGCGGCCCGTCTATCACGGAACATATCATTCCCATCGCGGGTCCGCCGGTAAACCCGGCCAAGCGTATCATCCCGCGTCGCATGATTCGCACCAACATTCCGATGATCGACGTGTTCAATTCTCTGGTCGCTTCTCAGAAATTACCGATATTTTCCGTATCCGGGGAACCGTACAACGAACTGCTTGCCCGAATAGCGCTTCAGGCCGAAGTGGATATGATTATCCTGGGTGGTATCGGCCTGAAATTCGACCAATACATGTACTTCAAGAGTGTCCTGGAAGAGGGGGGTGCCCTGAGCCGGTCTATTTTCTTCATCAACACGGCCTCCGAGCCGGTGGTAGAAGGCCTGATGGTTCCCGACCTGAGTCTGGCAGTGGCGGAAAAGTTTGCACTGGCGGGCAAGGACGTGCTGGTCCTCCTGACGGATATGACCAATTTTTCCGACGCGCTGAAGGAGATTGCCATCACGATGGAACAGGTACCCTCGAACCGGGGGTATCCCGGCGACCTCTACAGTCAGTTGGCCCGCCGGTACGAGAAGGCCGTGGATTTCGAAGACGCCGGTTCCATCACCACCCTGGCCGTCACGACGATGCCCGGGGACGATGTGACACATCCCGTTCCCGACAACACGGGGTACATCACCGAGGGTCAGTTCTACCTGCGCAACGGCCGTATCGAGCCTTTCGGTTCCCTGAGCCGTCTGAAACAGCTGGTGAACAAGGATACCCGGGATGACCACCGCGCCATCATGGACGGTATGATCCAGCTGTACGCCCAGTACCTGGAGACCGAAGAGAAGCGCGCCATGGGCTTTCGGATGAGTCCCTGGGATTCCAAGCTCCTGAAGTATGGAAAGATGTTTGAGTCCCAGATGATGGACCTGTCCGTAAACATTCCACTGGAACAGGCGCTGGATCGGGGGTGGGATATCCTGGCGGCGTGTTTCAGGTCCGAAGAAACCGGCTTGCGTACCGAATTGATCAAGAAATTCTGGCCCGATGGGGCCAAGGATGAAGAGCCGTCCACGGGAGAGGAAGAGAAAGGAAAAGAGAAAGAGAAAAAAGAGAAAGAGGAGACCGTGGAAAACGCTTCGTGATGATGGCGGACTCCTACTGAGGTTAATGCGCGCATGGCAAAGGTACGATTAACAAAGAACGAACTTAAAAAGCAGAAGGATGATCTCAAACGGTTCACCCGGTACCTACCCACACTGGAACTGAAGAAAAAACAACTTCTCCAGGAAATCCATCGGATTCAGAGAGAGATCGATCACATCGGATCCGAGTACAAGCGCGTGGAGGAGGAGACGATGCGTTGGGTGGGCGTGTTCGCAGAGGAGACCGATGTAAAAGAATACATCAAAATCAAGGACATCCGTATCGGCAGCGAAAACATCGCCGGTATCGATATCCCCGTGTTCGAAGACTTGACGTTCGAGGATGTGGAGGTCGATTTTTTTAACACACCCGTGTGGATCGACCGGGGGATCGACGTCTGCAAAGAACAGGTCAAACGAAGCATAGAAAAAGAGATTGCCGAGAAGCAGGATGCGATCTTGAGGGAAGAGCTCCGCACGACGATTCAACGCATCAAACTCTTCGAGGAAGTAAAAATCCCCGAGGCAAGGGAAAATATTCGGGTTATCCAAATCTTCCTGGGCGATCAGCAGACGGCTGAAGTAGTCCGGGGCAAGATTGCCAAGACGAAAATCCTGAAGAAGAAATTGGCAGGCATGACGGTATGATCGTAAAAATGAAAAAGATCACGCTCCTGTTGAGCGCCAAGCAGAGAAAAGATACTCTGTCAAAACTGCGCAAGCTGGGCGTGCTCCATATACACAACGTAAAGGCTCCTCAGTCGGATGATATCGATTCCCTGACATCCGAGATGGCCCATGTCACCAAGGCGCTCCAGATAGTGGAAGAGATCGAATCCGTTTCGAAAGACACCCCGAACGGAAAGACCTCTTCCCATGTCCACCGGATTGTTTCCCTGGCCGAAGAAAAGCGGGGGTTGTTGAGCGAGCTGGAGGAGAAAAACGAGTCGGTTCAATGGTTCGACGATTGGGGGTCGGTTTCGTATCAAACGCTGCGGGAACTCCGGCAGGCCGGCGTATTCGTCCGCTTTTACGTAGCATCCAAGTCTGCCCTCAAGAAACTCTCTGGCGATCCCCTGATCCATATCGTCAAGGAAGAGAAGGGAGCCGTGTATGTCGCCTATTTTGCCGAGTCTCCCGATGATCGACTGGATTTTCGGGAAGCGCACATCCCGGAGGTCGAGGAGGCTGCGGTCCGGTCGGAAATCAGCATGCTCCAGGAACAGGTTGCAGAGATCGATGAAAAGTTGAAAACATTGTCCCAGTTTCGGACAAGTTACCATGCTTATCTGGCCGATTTGGAAAAACGGCTCGAATTCTGCCGTGCTCTGCACGGTATGGGCGATGAAGAGCGTTTTGTGTACATGCAGGGATTCTGCCCCGCGGAGAACGTCGCTAAGATAAGGGAAGCCGCCGATCCGGAGGCGTGGGCCTATGTCATCCAGGACCCCGATGATCCCAGCGAAGTTCCTACTCTCATCCGGAATCCCGGATGGCTGCGCATCATCGATCCCCTCTTCAAGTTCATGGGAACCCTGCCCGGATACAACGAGTATGACATCAGCCTGTGGTTTTTGTGTTTTTTCAGTCTGTTTTTTGCCATCCTCATAGGGGATGCGGGCTACGGTCTCGTATTCCTGGGGCTCACCTTTTTCGTTTCAAAAAAGTCTAAAAACCTTCCCAAGGAACCCCTCCGGCTGGTGTATGTGCTGGGCACCACTACCCTGGTATGGGGATTGATCACGGGCACGTGGTTTGGATACGAGAAGATAGCCCAGCTGCCTTTCTTGAATTTGATGATCATCGATGAGATCAACAGCTTTGCGGAAGCGAATCAAAACTTCATGATGTACCTGTGCTTTGTCATCGGGATCATCCACTTGTCGATTGCCCACGCCATCCGAGGATTCCGTGTCATCAACTCGTGGGTAGCCCTGTCGGAACTGGGATGGATATGCATTCTCTGGATGCTGTTTTTCCTGGCCGGAGCCCTGGTCATCGGCAATCCCTTTCCAAGCTTCGCGTGGATTCTTCTAGTGGTGGGTGTTGTCCTGACCCTGGTCTTCTCGAACTTCCAGAAAAATATTCTTAAGGGTATCGGCGCAACGCTGGGGAATTTGCCTCTTGATGTGATCAGCTCTTTTTCGGACATCGTGTCGTACCTCCGCTTGTTCGCCGTGGGATATGCCTCGGTAACGGTGGCCAGCAGCTTTAACGATATGGCCCTGGACGCGGGATTCGGGTCACCTCTCACGGGCTTGATCGCCGCCTTTATCCTGTTTTTCGGGCATTCGTTGAATATCATGCTGGGCCTGATGTCCGTCATCGTGCACGGAATCCGGTTGAACATGCTGGAATTTTCGGGTCATCTGAACATGCAATGGGCCGGCAGGCAATACCAGCCCTTCAAGGAATAAAAGCGTGAATAAAGGATAGTCATCCGGAACCACAATAATGAAGAAAGGAAGAGAACGATGATTTCAGGATTCGGTGATTTGAATGCATCCTTGATCTTGGCAGCTCTGGGGTCTGCGTTCGGTACGGGTGTGGCCGGAATCGCAGCCATCGGTGCCTGGAAAAAGGCGTTTTCCCAAAACAAGGCAGCACCGTTCATTCTCGTCGCCTTCGTGGGTGCTCCTCTGTCTCAGACGATCTATGGTATGATTCTGCGAAATGCCATTCAAAGTGCCAACTTACCATCTAATACATTCCACCTGCAGATTCTCGTGGGAGGGTTTGCCGGAATCATCATGGGACTATCGGCCTTTATCCAGGGTAAGGCAGGTGCCAAAGCCGCGGATGCTCTGGCCGAAACCGGAAAAGGATTCGGAAATTATATCATGGTTCTCGGTGTGATCGAAACCGTGGCCCTGTTCGTCATGGTCTTCGCTATGACGGCTCTGCCTCAAGGGTAAACGCATCGTCCTTACCCGAAACAGGGTTCCGACATTTGAATTTCAATGTGATACCGTGGACACACATTTTCGTGTGTTTCACGGTATGTTTTTTGCACAATATATCAAAAATATTGACTTTTGGCCGGTTTTTGACCATATTCTACCGTGTGGCATGAATCGTAGCTGCGGTGATTTCGTATAGGAGGCCAATCGAGCGTTTTTTTGAGTCATCTGGAACTTTAAGCCGTCGGAGGGGTAAACCTCTTGTAGATAGACTATCTCAGAATGAAATGTGTTGATTCGCAGTGCAAAAGATACCGTATAAACAGGAGGATACCCATAGAATAAAGACCTTGGTGGGGAATTGGATGGAAAAACGTGTGTTCATCACAGCGTGTCAGTCACGCATTTTGATCTGCTTGTTATTCGTAAGCTTGATCTCCAATGCCTCTTTTCTCCCTGCTCAAGGATCATCTCCGTCCAAGAGCGGTCTCACGTACTATCTTCAATTAAAAAACGACGAATTCCTGCAGGCCATGATTCCCAAGGAACGTTTTCTCCTGGGACTGGTGCAGGGCGTGCACGAAGAAATGAAGGCCCGGCGACTAGAGGGTGCCGATCTCTCCGATTTGGGTATCCTCGAAGCCATACCGCCCGAGCAGTTATTTATCGAAGCGTTCGAGAAGGAACTCCAGAGAGTCGTTGCCTTGATGGATGAAATTGACCGTCTCGAACGAGAGGCAAAACGGCAATCGGATTTTCAGATTATAACAGCGCTGTCCAGGTTAAAAAACCGGGTTCGTGAGCTTATCGAGAAAGGACGGTACACGTCCAGTACAGGTTCCATGAACGCGGAAGTAACTTCTCCAGAAACACAAACCGTGGTCGATGATGTCCGTATCCAGAATAAGGGTGCCGGCCGTGACGATGCGGGTGAAGAACCTGCCCAAATCGATAATCTCTATGAACAATGGAAGTTCAACCGCATCCTGAATTACAAGGTCAAATTGACGGAGTATGAATTTTTCCGCACGCGTCTTTTAAGAACCGCGACGTCAGATCAGGAATTCAGGATGTTCAAGCATGACCTGCAGCGCGCCCTGGTGAGTTATTCGGCAGGGGATTTCCCCGTTTCCCGAATGCAGCTCCAGGATGTGCTGGAGAAGTATTCACAGTACGAGACGTTGGACGATGTCCTCTACTATGCCGGCGAATCGAGTTATGGATGTAATTTTTTTGATGAGGCTTTGGATGTATACAACCGTCTTGTAGAGGATTATCCTGATTCGCCCTTCTGTGCCAGAGCCCTGGTTAAACTTGTTTACATCTATTACATATACGGTGAGTTCGATCGGCTCTCGGGCATTTATCAAAAGATTCTGCTCCGCAAAACGCAGTTGGATATCGATACATTCGGTACGGTCACGTATCTGGTCGCTTTTTCCCAATTCAGAGCGGGGCAGTACACCGAAGCCCTGGAATTTTTAGCTCATATGGCACCGGAAGCCACGTATTTTTATCCATCCCTGTATCTCTCTGCGGCGTGTTATTCCAATGTGGGTAACGACGATTTAGCCATTTCCCTGTACAAACGGTTAATCCTGGAAGACTTTAAAGGAAACAGAGACCCCGTTCTGGCACAGATCAAGAACAACGCGCTCCTGAAGACGGGATTGATCTACTACGAACGAGGGGATCATGCGAGGGCTACGGAATTCTTCGAAGCCGTGACTCGGGATAATCCTCATTATGATCTCAGTGTCATCGGTAAAGCCTGGAGCGCATACCGTTCTGGGAAGCCCGGGGAAGCCTTGCAAAACGTGGATTGGGTACTGCAGAATTCTGTGATTTCCAGTTATGTGTACGAGGCCAGGGTCCTGGCGGCCAGTGCCAAGGACCTGTTGGGCCATTCCGAGGAGGCCATCGAGGACTTAAAATACGTGCTACAGACAGGAACACGGGCTGATGAGTTCGGACGGTATCCGTCCGCCGGAAAGCCGGGACAGCCTCGCGATGTGTTTCAACAGGAAAGAGAGATACGGCAACGAGAAGTACTGACCGAGATCGAGGATATACGGCAATTCCTGGAAAATTCTGCATCTTGGTCAGAATCCACCGACACACCCGAGGAGTCCGGTCAGGAATTCTCGACAGTGATGGGTTCCCTGCAGAACAAAATTGAAATGCTAGATCTTTTAGAAGAGAAGGCCAGAGAAAATGAAGACGCTTCCGCGCTGGACGAGATACGCATGCTCAGGAGCGACCTGATCGACACGCTGGATGATTATCGAGAGCGCGTTTCCAAAATTTCGCCTGAAGCGGGAGAGGATCCGCTCCTCAGGCGTATGGGTATGTCGGCATATCTGAAGTATGTATTTCGTTCGCTCCTGACACAGAACCTTCGGGAGAAACAGCAGACACTGAAAAATATCGAGGAAGCGAAAGCCCTGTTGGATGAAGCCCGCCGTCAGGGCCAGTTTGACCTCAGCCTTCGTATGGAGATTGCCCACGAGGAATTCCAGGACTATTACGGGAAATTAAACCAGCATGAGGTATGGCTCAAGGAAAACTTCCCCCAGGACTTCGAAGCGGAATTGGATCAGTGGACCAGATTCAGTGGGTACGGAATCAGTAATATCAATTTTTCCAGGATAAAAGAATACGACCGGCAGATTGCCCAGATCTCTCAGACCATCGATGACTTGGATTTTGTATTTAAGGCCAAGCGGAAGGATTTGGAAAACCGGATTCAAGGTCTTCTGAGCGACGTAGCCAAGATCGAAGAACAGATGCTCAAAGAGATCAACAACAGAGAACAGAGGGAAAAGGAACGGTTCTTCAAGACGGAATACTTCAACAGGCAACGCCAGGAGACCGTGGTGGGCGGCCTGAAGGAAAAACCGGAACCCGAGAAAAAGAATCCAGAGCAAGAGGAACAGGAATGATTCGAGTACGGCTCAACATCCTGATTCGGTTGGGATTCTGGATGGTGTTCGCCCATTCCGGCTTTTCCCAGGTGAATCCTTCGGCCATCGATTCCACGTTCTGGTTCCTTTCTTTGCCGGAACTCCAGAGTCATCGCGCCTATTATATCCAGGAGCTGCGAGCCCTTCAGGAGGAGAAACAGAATCTCATCAAGAGAGGGATCGAGGATGGAGAGCGCCTCCTGGAAATGAAGCCGGATCTGGAATACATCGACGAAATCCTCATCCGGCTGGCCGATCTCTACTACTACAAGGAAAAGGATGATTATCTCCAGCGCATGGAATGGTTCCAGCAGAAACTGGAGCGGGGAGAATTGGATGATCTGCCCGAAGAGCCGCGTCTGGACTGCAGTCAATCCCTGGAGATTTATCAACGCATCATCGATGAATTTCCCCAGAGCAAACTGGTGGACGACGCCTTCTACAACAAGGGATTTCTTTTAGAGGAGATTGGGAAGAATAAGGAGGCCCACCAGGTTTACATGCACCTGATCGAAGCCTATTCAGAGAGTAAGTATGTGCCCGAAGCGTACATGCGCATGGGGGAATATTATTTTAATCCGCCGATAAACGATCTCGACAGGGCTATTCAATATTATGAACACGTCTTGAAATTCCGGGACAACCCGCGGTACGATGAAGCACTCTACAAAGTGGGGTGGAGTTACTATCGTTTAAGCCGGTACCCGGAGGCCATCAGCTATTTTACGACACTGGTGGAGGGCCTCTACGCGGTGGAGGAATATGACCCGAACAGAATGATGGTTCGGGCCGATCTTCGGGATGAGGCCATTGAATATATTGCCATCAGTTTTATCGACTTTGGCGGACCGGTCAAGGCGCGGGAATTCATGGGCGGTATCGGTGATCCTCCGTGGGGTTGGGATGTGTTGAACAAGCTGGGGGATGTGTATAAGGATGAAAAAGAGGATTACGGCAACGCCATCCTCGCCTACGAAACGATGCTCCGATACGATCGATCATCTCCGGCAGCACCGTTTGTTCAGAAGAAAATCGTCGACTGTTATCAAATCCTCAAGGATAACGAACAGACATTCGCCGTCCGTCAGAGGCTGTTTGAAATGTATAAGTCCGACGGAATCTGGTGGAAAGAGACGACGGACGAGAAGGCAAAGCTCGACGCATACAAACTTGCCGAGCAGTCTCTCAGGGAAAATATCAATACGGTCATGCGGGAAGCCGAAACCAGCGAGAGCAAGGTATCGTATGAGAAGGCCGTGGAACTGGGTCGGTTGTACTTGGACTCTTTCCCGGAAGACCTGCATGCGTACATGATTCGTTGGAACATCGCCCTGATTCTCGACACCAAACTTCGGCAGTACAACGAAGCATTGCAGGAGTATCTAACCATCTGTATGGTATACACGAGCAAGGAGTATGAGACGTTTGCTCGGAACAAAGGATTGGCGACCATCAAGGATGCGGCCGAGAACGCCGTGGTCGTGGCCGATTCCATGGTACAAGGAGAGAGGCGCCAGTCGGAAGGATTGACTCGGCCGGAATCGGCCAACGGGGAGCGAGAAGCCGTTCCGCTTACCGCAGCCGAGCGCTGGCTGGCCATGGCCTATGATAACTACATCAAGCTTTTCCCCTTCGATAAGAACACGCCGACGATTCTGGCCAATGCCGGGGTTCTGTACTACGCTCATAATCAGTTTACCGAGGCGGTCAGGTACTACAAGACATTGATGAAATACTTTCCCCATAGCGATCAGGTGCAGTCGGCTCAGTACTCTGTGCTGGAGAGTTATTTTGGGAAGAAAGACTACGACAGTGCCGAGATTCTCGCCAAGAAAATCGTCTCCGAGAGTGAATCGGGTGAGTTGAAGACGAATGCCCAGAAGAGGCTGGGTGAGGCAATTTTCCTGAAGGCCGAGAAAAAAGCCCTTTCGGGGAATGCTTCGGCCGCGGCCGATGAATATTACCGGATGGCGTTGGAAGCCCCGGACCTGGAATTCGCGGACCGCGCGCTGTTCAATGCAGGAAGAGAGTACGAACGTATCGGGGATTATGCATCGGCCATTCGAGCGTATGAGATGCTGCGGGTATCCTACAGCGGCTCCTCACTGCTCCTGGACGCCCTGAACAACCTGGCCTTCGACTACGGAGAGATGGGGGAGTATCAGAAAGGGGCAGAACGATACCAAACATTGGCCAACCTGCAGACAGATGATGAAAAGGCCAGGGACGCGCTGTACAACGCATTCGTATTTTATGGCAATGCTCGGAACTGGCCCAAATCCGTGGAGGTGGGAGAGAGGTACGTCTCACGCTATCCCGATGCAGAGGATGCCAAAGCCGTTTATTTGAAAACCGGTGAATACTTTCAACGATTGGATAACATCTCTGGCGCAAGGCGTGTCTATTCCAGTTTCGCACGCCGCTATCCTGACTCGCCTCTGAGCGTTGAGGCGTATTTCAGGTTGGGACAGTTTTATCATCAGAAAGACTCCTTGAATCAATCAGAACGTTTCTTTCACCGAGCCTACACAACGAACGAGGGTCTCAAAGCGCGGGGACTGGAACCAAACGATTACTACGCGTCGGAAGGATTGTATCTTGCCAGTCGGCTGCTTCACGAACGTTACCGACAAATCGCCTTTTTCCTTCCCCAGGCGACACTGGATCGGCAGATTGAGGAAAAGCAAACCCTGCTTCGGCAGTTGGAGAGGCAGTATACCCAGGTAGCCACGTTCAGGACCCAACGCCTGCCGGAGACAGTCTACCGTATTGGCGAAGCGTACGAACAATTTGCCCAGGCATGGGTGGATCAGGAAATACCCTCCATGGACCCGACCTCCCGAGCCATCCGGGAAAAGGAAATCAACGAACGAACCGCAGAGATTTACAATCAGGCATTAAAATCTTATGAGAGAGCCGTCCTGGTATTGGAAAGGCTGGCAAATCATAATGTGTCTGGCGAAGAAAAAACCGGTTCCTTCTCTTCGTCTGTGGACGACAGTGTTTTAACCATGACGAGATCGTGGCTCGGGAAATCCAAGGAAAAAATATCAGAAACCCTCTATCAGATGGCCGAGGTGAACACAGAGTCCATCGAACGGTTGCTCTCGGCACCCGTTCCAGCGGACCTGAAGGGCGTGGCAAGGCTGGATTACCGGAGTCAGGTTCTGGTGAAGGCCATCAAACCCTTACTGGATGTGGTCGTGGGGGCGCATCGGCGAAATCTGCATGTGGCCGATAGTTTGGGATTACAGAACCAGTGGACCGAAGCCTCACGATCGAAACTCCTGTCATCCGTGGGACTGTTGGGTCAAAAGTATTACGCGCTAACGTTGGATGCCATGAGCGAGTACATACGAACGGTTCGTCAGTACGACAAGACCGTTCTGCAGGACGGTCAAAGCGCTCCGGAAGAAGTCGTCAACACCATGGCCAATCTAATCGAACTCTCGAAATCCTACGCCCAGGTTGCCGTCCTGTTCTATAAACAGGGTGTGGATGTAGCGGTCAAGAGCGGAATCGTCTTTTCCGATATCATACAAGTACAGGATGAGATGGTACAGCTCGTATTGCAGATGGCCGATTATTATGAGCGGCTTATCGCCCGTGGTTTAGATAATCAGAGGCAGGCCGAACGTCTGTTCCTTGCACAGGGGGAGTTATTCTACGAGGAGGCGCTGGCGGTTTTTGAAGATAACGAGTATTTCCTTAAAGACGGCCTCAAAACCCTTCTGGAAGAGGCTTATACGGCGGAAAAGAGCTTTCGAATACCCAGCCCTTCGGGAGGCTGGATTGCCGTTCGCCTGGTCAAGATGGATCCCGATACGTATTCCGAACAGATGAATATCCCTGTGGTGAGCATGACGATTCAAACCGATACGACGTGGTGGTTTAGTCCGATGCATCAGGAGGGATGGGAGAATCCGGATTACAGGATGATCGGATGGTTTCATCCTCGAAAGACGGCCGGCGGAAGCGTTTCTTGGAACCTTCGCTCTTCTTATCGTCCAAGAAACAATTCTGTCTTCGAAGCTGTCGATACGGTCTATGTCCGTAAGGAGATCATTGTTCTGGGATATCCTATCTCAGGAGAGATACAACTAAAGGGTCATGAGCCGCATCAGATATACTGGAATGGCAAGAAGATAAAAGAGGAAGCCCATGGGAGCAACCTTTCCGTCACACCCATTCTACAACAGGGTAAGAATGTGGTTGCTTTTGAGTGCTCCTCCCAGGCCAATCCGCCCGCGGAGGTCATCACCAAAATTCGTTATATACCCCAACGTGTTTTACCCTTAGGGAGGACGAGCGATTGAATCCTAAATGTATGATTTTATTATGGGTTGTGGTTGTCCTGACAGGTTTTTCAGGATACGCGTCAATCCATGCCCAGACCATGATTTCGGATACCACACTCACGAATGCGGATACAGAAACAACCGTCGATTCTGAAAACGGTGAGATGGTGCTGGACGTTATCGAAATTAAAGGAAAGGTTGAGAAACCGGGTGTGATCATCATGCCCAAACGTGTTGAACCCCAGATTGCAGAGATGGACTTGGAGAGAAGCTTCAACAAGGAAGTCAAAGAGGGTGTGGGAGAAATCCCGACACCGGAGAGGGAGCTCAGGCGTGTGGACAGGATCGAGAGCATCAAGAAAACGGTTGAACGGAAGCGAAAATGATGTTATATTGTTTCTGAATTGGTTACTAACGGAGGTCGTTTATGGCTGAATTTTGGCGCAGCTTTAGTCCGGGTTTGAGTGGGTGGGTTTTCATGTGGATATTATTGGTTGTGGCCGGTTTCATGATTGCCATCGCCATCGAGCGGATGCATTATATATATCTTGTATCCAGTATCAATGCAGCCAAGTTTATGGCTCAGGTTCGAAAACTGGTGGCTGCAAAAGATTTTAAGAGGGCTATTGCCTTGTGTAATAGCCTCAAGGATAAAGCCCTGCCCAAGATCGTGCTGGCGGGTCTCGTAAAAGCCAGTAAGATGAAGAATCCCAACTTTCGTGCTATCCAGAACGCCGTGGACGAAGGGACGTTGGAGGTAATTCCCAGGTTACAGACACGGACGAATTACCTGGCCATGATTGGGAATATCGCCACGCTCATCGGTCTGATGGGGACGATATGGGGCCTTATTCTCGCTTTCCGATCCGTGTCGGCTCCGGGGATCGATGTGGCAGAAAAATCGCGCCTTCTGGCGCATGGTATTTCTGTTGCCATGAACACAACGCTGTTTGGCCTTGCTGTGGCTATCCCTTCGATCCTCGCTTATACGGTGCTTCATAATAAAACCACACGCATCATTGATGAGATCGATGAACATACGGTACGGTTGATTAACTTGATGACCGAAGAGGAATAGAGCCCATGGCGTATCGACCTTCAAGACGGGGAACCCGGGGCTTTGAATTGGTTCACACCAACATCACGCCGATGATGAACCTGATGGTGGTTCTGATTCCTTTATTATTGACGTCTGCGGAATTCGTAAAGCTGGGCATCATCGAACTGAACCTTCCTCCTGCGGCCGTGGGGCCCGAAGCGGAAATGTTGGCCGAGCTTCCCCAGGAAGAAATGAAAAATTTGGATTTAACGATTACCATCACAGACCGCGGATTTTTTATCTCCAGCTCTTTGGCTGTACTGGCAGGAGAACAGTCGGGTGAGCCCTCCATCCCTCTGGCTGATGGTATCTATAATTTTCAAGAATTATCCGAAAAGCTCTACGAGATCAAGAGTCGGGCTATGGATCGCTTTCACGATGCAAACCAAATCATCATCATGGCCGAGCCCAATATCGATTATCAATCCGTGATTAGCACGATGGACGCGGCAAGGTCGATACGGATCAACGGACGAACGGAAGAACTGTTTCCCGATGTTTCACTGAGTGCTGGTATATTTTAATCGAATCCATCATATCAGAAAAAGGAATGCAGGACATACATAACGATAATCACTCATTAATACAGGAAGAACATGGCTTTTATACCGTCGCATAAAAAGCAGCACAAAACCAATCCCGGCGAGGCGAGGCTTCAATTGACGTCGATGATGGATATGTTTACGATTATCCTGGTTTTTCTACTAAAAACCTACTCCACCCACGGACAGCTCATCAATCCCTCACAGGATTTAACCCTGCCATCCTCCATGACTCAGCAAATGCCGGAATTGGGATTGGATGTGACCGTGTCTTCGGATTGGATCCTGGTAAACGGAAAACCCGTCGTACGAACATCGAGCCTTGAATCCCAGGATAGTTACATCGTCCCTGGCCTCCGGGACGAACTCTTCCGATACGCGCGGGAAGCCGAGAGAATGGAAGAATTGTACGGAGCCAAGTTTTCGGGTAAGGTGACCATTCAAGGTGATAAGAATTTGCCCTATCGTACGCTCATCAAGGTGATGGCAACCTGCGGGCAGTCGGATTACCCGAATATGCGTCTTGTTGTATACAGGGAAGAGGGCTGATGGCAAACGCGAGAGCCGTTCACATATCGAAACCTCTGGAAAAGCGGATCGCCGACGAGTTCCGGAAATCCCTCTTTTCCGATTGGGAGCCACGCTTTTTTACCATACTGAGTTTCTGCATTCTCTTCGAGGCGGCCATCGTTTTTTTCTTAGCCCAAAGGCCCGTACCGGAATACAGCCAGAAGGAGATCGAGCAGATACAGGAACGGTTTGCCAGTTTTGTGCTGGGGGAGGACGTGAGCGGAAGACGAGAGGGTGTGATTGTATCGACGATTCCGGGGACGGTTACCGGAGCCGGAGAAGGAACCGACGCCGATGGCGTTGGCGGTGATGGAGAGGGAGAGGGAGCAGGAGACGGAAGCGGTGATGGCGGTGGCTCGGGTGGGGGCGAAGGCCAAGGCGAAGGAACCGGTACCGGGGACGGCATCGGTCCAGGTGAAGGCGGGGTAGGCAGCGGTGTTGGCGAAGCCCGTCGGTTTTCCCGGATGGAGGCTGCAGAAGCCCGCCGCCGGACGAGAGAAGCCATTTCCAGGCAGGTAAGCAACAAGGGCATTTTAGGGCTTTTGACGGGTACGGGTAGGGCTGCCGGGGGAAAAGCTGTGTCCGGCTTGGATGTCGGATCGGGAGGTGGTTCGGGCGGTAACGAGGATTTGGATCGCGTTCTATCCTCTGTGAATGGTTTGAAGACGCAAGGGATTCCCGGTGGTGGCGGCAGTGGCGACGGAAGCGTGGGTGGTAGCGGCAGCGGCGGCGGCAGTGGTGGCGTCCGGGGAGGCAGATCGGGCGGGAAGGCGACCATCGATGACCTGGTCTCTGACCTCAGCAGCAGCAGTGAGTCTCAGACGCTTACACGAAAGGGAGAGCTCAGCATAGAAGCCCCCTCCGAAGTGGTCGGCCGAGGACGAAAGAGCATTTATCGGAGTCCAGATGCCATCCAGGAAGTCCTGATATCCCACAATGCCGCCATTCGGTACTGTTATGAACGAGAGTTAAAACGGAATCCGACACTGAAGGGCAAGATTACCGTACGCATCACCATTGGCTCGGAAGGTGCGGTTACAAATGCGGAGATCGTCTCGTCCACGTTAAACAGCGAACGCGTTGAACGCTGCATTCTGGCGAGAATACGGTTGTGGAACGATTTCCAACCCATCGAAGAGGCCGAAGGGGATGTGACTTTCCGGCAGGTGTATACCTTCGGTTATTGAGGCTATCCTAATAACATAAAATCAAAATCTTAACATACGAAACCAGCACGACTGACTTCCATAATCCAGCCTTCCATCGAACATATGGAGAAGGGATGAGATATCCATCCAATAACGGGTGGATGTATTTTCATCTTACTCGATGACGAGTGATGGATTTATGAAGGGTACAAACACCCGTCTCGTCGGGTAAACAAGACAGAGATGCCATGGGCTAACGGTTACCTATTTCCTGTCCGATCTAAATCCATAAAAATCAATTGTTATTCTTTATACATGCGAGAAAATATTGCGGCGTTTAAATCATGCCTTCACGAGCATGCCCGATCATCCCGGGGAAGCCATCGACACAGAAGGAAGCGTAACGCATGGGAGAAATCGTGTCCATGCGTTTGGCAGACGGCTCATACCACTATGAAGACATACTCGCAGATGCATCCTTTGTATAGGTCATAGATCATGCACCGTCAACGGTTTTTATATTGCATTTCAGCAGTGAATGCCGTATCTTTAATTTTATTCAGGAAATAGGGATAACAGGGGTATTGTCATCACATTCAAGGAGTTCGATTTGGGATCGGAAGCAAGCTGGAAACGAACACATCATTGCGGTCAATTACGATCAGAAGATAAGAACAAAGACGTTGTCCTGATGGGATGGGTAGCCGATCATCGGGATTTGGGAGGCGTGATTTTTATTGCCCTAAGGGATCGGTGGGGTATCACCCAGCTGGTCTTCGATCCTCAGGCGGATAAAGCATTGAGCGAGGTGGCCGGAAAGCTGAAGATGGAATCTGTCGTGGCGGTTCGGGGTCGCGTGATTCTTCGTCCCAAGGAGATGGTTAATCCGCAGATGAGTACGGGAGAGGTGGAAGTGGCTGTCAGAGAACTCAAAGTGCTCAACGAATCCAAGACCCTGCCGTTCGTCATCAAGGATGTGTGTGAGGCGTCGGATGAGCTCCGCCTGAAGTATCGGTATTTGGACCTTCGCAGGCCCTCGATGCAGAAGAATCTACTGCTCCGGCACCGGATGTACCAGGTGGTACGACGCTATTTTGACGAGGAAGGATTCGTGGAGATCGAAACGCCGTTCCTGATGAAGAGCACACCCGAGGGTGCCCGCGATTTTCTGGTTCCCAGCCGCATTCAGAAGGGTCGGTTCTACGCCCTGCCCCAGTCTCCCCAGACCTATAAGCAGTTGTTGATGGTTTCTGGCTACGACCGGTATTTTCAAATCGTCCGGTGCTTTCGAGACGAAGACCTCCGGGCCGATCGACAGCCGGAATTCACGCAAATCGATGTCGAGATGTCTTTCGTGGAAGAGGACGACGTTCTGTCCGTGGTGGAACGTTTGATGGCCCAGCTTTTCCGGGACGTTCTGAATCAGGACCTTGAAATTCCTTTTCCTCGCATGGGTTATGATGAGGCGATGGCCCAGTACGGGACCGATGCTCCGGATGTACGTTTCGGAATGCAGATCGTCGATGTCACAAATTTGGTGGCCGAGTCGGGTTTTAAAGTCTTTAGCGACACAGCCGCTAAGGGCGGTCGTGTACGGGGTATTCGGTGGGAAGCTGCCGGCCCTCTTTCCCGGAAGCAGATCGATGGTCTGACTCAGTACACGCAGACGTACGGAGCCAAGGGACTCGTGTCCATTCAAATCAAAGACGATGAAATCGTCTCCCCCGTAGCTAAATTCATCGATCCGGACGTATTGGATCGGGTGTGCCGGCAATTTCAAGCCAGGAGCGGAGACGCTCTTTTTCTCGTTGCCGATGACGAAAAAGTATGCTGCGATGCATTGGGCAATCTTCGGCTGAAACTGGCCTCGGAATCGGGACTGCGATCCAAAGACACGTATTCCGCCGTTTGGATCGTCGACTTCCCGCTGCTCGAATGGAGTGAGGAGGCAAAGCGTCACGTGGCCCGGCATCATCCCTTTACATCACCCAAGGACGAAGACCTGGCGTTTCTCGATTCGGCCCCGGAAAAGGTCAGGGCCAAGGCCTATGATTTGGTGTTGAACGGTTCGGAAATCGCCGGGGGAAGCATTCGTAATCACCGCCGGCCTGTTCAGGAACGCATGTTCCAGGTTCTGGGAATGGATCAGGCCACGGCAAACCGCAAGTTCGGGTTCTTGATGGATGCGCTGGAATGCGGTGCGCCGCCCCATGGCGGTATTGCGTTCGGTTTCGACCGGATGGTCATGCTGATGGCAGGAGAGGACTCGATACGCGAGGTCATTGCTTTTCCCAAGACGACCAGTGCATTGTCTCTGATGGACGGGTCGCCGTCTGAGGTGGATGACAATCAGCTCAAGGAGCTGGGATTGAGGATAGACAAACGCGACTGATTCGTCGATCCGATATGGGTTTAAATTGTTGTTAAACGTATTTTTTCCTTGACAATGTTGGTTTTTTTTGTTATACTTTCTCGGTTCATATTAAGCTATTGTAATTAAAAGTAAAAGGAGGTGTTGGGAATGAGAAGAGTAATACGATATTTTGTATTGACTCTGTTTGCTCTCGTCGTGATCGCTTCTCTCTTGTTGACCGGATGTACGCGGTATGCCAATGAGGAGCAGTTGACGACACTGGATGAGTCAGAAGCTGCCGTAAGTGCAGCAGAGGAGAAGATTGCAGAGAAAGAAAAAGAGAAAGCCGACCTGCAGCGAAAGCTGGCAGAAAAGCAGGATGAGTTGAAGAAAGTACAGGCGGAGAAAGAGAAGATTCAGTCCAAGATATAAAGGAGGGAGTAAGGATGAAGACTAAGGGTAAATTGGTGTGTCTGTTGTCGCTGTTATTCATTCTGCTTCTCGTTTTCAATACGCAGGCTTTCGGTCAGGAAGAGCGCAAGATTAAGATGGACGAGTACAGAGCTCAACTGACAGAGACACAACAGAGAGAGGCAGATGCCAATGCGAAACTTCAGCAACTCGACGCCGACATTGCCGCGTTGAAGGGTCAGATCGATGACATTCAAGGTCAGATTGATGCCACATGGAATGAGATTTATGCCATGTTGGGCACGGACAAGGCCGGTGTTGATGATTTTCGGAGGAGTCTGGATGCGATTGATGGTGAGATCGATGGCCTAGCCGCCCTCTCTCCAGAGGAGCTTTTCCGTCATCGCGAGGAATTGGAAGACATCGAGAAACGCATCGAGGAGAAGAAAGGGAGCCAGATTGCCCTGCTTTCCGAGATGGAGAATAAGATCGCCGCAATGGAGAGCAAGATTGCCGGATTGAAGGCAAAAATGCCGGCGAATATTTACGATCAGTACACGGTCATCAGAGGGGATTATCTCTGGAAGATTTCCAAGAAGGATGAGATTTATGGGGATCCCTATCAGTGGATTCGTATTTACTGCGTGAATAAAGATCAGATCAAAGAACCTGATCTCATCTACCCAGAACAGGTTTTCAACATCGCAAGAGGAGTTGCAAAGGACGAGCACTTGGTGGTCAAGGGCGAGTATCTGTCGAGCATCGCGGGATTGGCGAAAGTATTCAACGATCCTACGAAATGGACGCAGATATATGAAGCCAATAAGGATGTCATCACGGATCCGAACTTGGTTTATCCCCATCAGGTGTTGAAGATACCTGCTGAATGATTTCATGTGATGAGCAAGCTCACTGAGTTTGCGGATACTGTACTTAGGATGATTATTTAATATTTATGGTGGATTTTGAGCTCCCGGTTTCACGACTCTGTCGTGGGGTGGGAGCTTTTTTTATCGATGCCGGAAACCGCAGCCCAGTCTTGAGGGCCTTACGTTTTCGGGTCCGATTATGGAAAAACGAAAAATATCTTTAAAAGGGGTTGATCAACTCCATCTTCTCGGTTCCCAAGACGAGTACCTTCATCTGATTGAAGAAGCCTTCGATACCAAGGTTGTTGTTCGGGGAGATGAGATTCTTCTTTCTGGAGAGGCCGAAGACGTGGAGTCGTTAGAGCGCTTGTTCGTGGAATTGATATTTCTGGTGCAACGAAACGGCAAGCTGCAGGCAGCGGACGTCAGGACGGCCATCGATTTGGCCTTGACGAATGGAGGTGACACCAAGAAGGAACGGAAGAAAGAAGCGCCCATTATTTATTATGGCAAGAGGGGGGTGATTCGGCCAAAAACACCGGGCCAGGAGAGATACTGTGCGAGTGCGCTGGAGAACGATATCGTTTTTGTCGTAGGCCCAGCAGGAACGGGTAAAACCTATCTCGCCGTTGCCATGGCGATGATGCGGTTGCAGGCAAAAGAGGTGTCCCGGATTATACTCACCCGACCGGCCATCGAAGCGGGCGAAAGTTTAGGTTATCTGCCCGGTGACCTGATGGAAAAAGTCGATCCCTATTTGAGACCTCTGACTGACGCCCTTTTTGATATGGTCCCTGCGGATAAACTTCAACGGTATGTAGACCGAAAGATCGTGGAAATCATACCTCTGGCATACATGCGGGGGAGAACGTTGAACGACGCATTCGTCATCCTAGATGAGGCTCAGAATACGTCTCCCATGCAGATGAAGATGTTTCTAACCCGTCTGGGCGTCAGTTCCAGGGCTGTCGTGACCGGCGATGTCACACAAATCGATTTGCCCGATAACATAACCTCGGGCCTGGTTCAGATCCAGGAAATATTGAAGAACATCGAAGATATCGGATTTGTGTATTTGGATGGCAGCGATGTTGTCAGGCATCCTCTTGTACGGGAAATCATCCAGGCTTACGAGGTTTTTCAAGAAAATAATAAAGGGGACAAATTGGAATCATGAAAGCAATCGATTCTGTAACAAAGCGTTTTGATGACTGGGTCAAACGGAGCAGAATGTTAAGGCGTTGGCGATCGAGAGCCGTGCATGGGTGGCTGCGTTGGCTCATCGTATGTGGTCTCATCGCTGCCCTGGTTCCGATGTTTCCCTGGGGCCGGTCGTTACAGTTTGCAGATCTAAAAGAGGGGAGCATCAGTCCCCGTCGTATCGTTGCACCCTTTAGTTTCGAGATACTAAAAACGACTGAGGAAATACAGCAGGATCGAGAGTTCGCCGTTCAGAAAGTATATCCTGTGTTCGTCAGGGATGAGGGACAAACCTCCCTTTCGTTGCAGGATGTCGACGAATTTTTCCAGGAGGTGGAAGGGATCAGACGCCTGATACGTAAGGAACCCGAGCTGAGGAATGTTCTTCAGGATTCTCTCTTTACGCAATACCCCATTAGCGTTGTGGATACGTTGTACAGGGATCAGCTCATCGATCCCAAGGGCATTGTCAAGGATCATGATCTGCAGAATTTCCATCGCGTCATTGGTAAGGTGATCCGCGATTTATTGGCCGTCGGTGTGATGGATGTCGACAAGGGGCGCACGATGAATCCGGACCGCCGACTTATTATTACCGACGAGGAAGAGGAAGTTATCCATTCGTTTGATAACTTTTTTGACCTCGCAGAGGGCAGGAAGAAAGCTTCGGAAATGTTGAATAATGACTATCCCGAGAATGTATACCTGAAACAAATGGGATATGTCATCATTAATTATTTTCTTCGTCCCAATCTTATCTATGACGAAGAGACGCACAAGCAGAGAGTCGACGAGGCGAAAGCCCGGGTGCCGCTGAGCAGTGGTTTCGTATATAAAGAGAATGAGTTGATTGTTGACAAGAATGAACGCATTACCCCTGAAATACGAAAAAAGCTGGTCTCTTTGGCTACAAAGATGGCGGAGAAGGGTGTTCAGGAAGGAGGTATACAGCGCATTTTCCCCGTTGTGGGAAAAACAGCCTTTGTCGTCTTGGTTTTATTCCTGCTGGGTGCTTTTATAGGGATGGATAAACCCAGGGTGCTCCGAGAGACAAAGTCGATTTTACTGATTGCACTCATCATCCTACTCGTCTGCCTGATCGCGTTTTTTATTCATCGGTTTGGAGCATCGGAATATCTTGTGCCGTCGGCATTAGGTGCCATGCTTTTGGCGTCACTGTTCGATAGCCGGATTGGATTTGCGGGAACAGCTGTCATGAGTTCACTGCTGGGAGGGTTGTGGGGGAATGAGTTCAATTTGATGATCGTTTCATTCGTCGTCGGAATCGTCGGCGTTATTTCTATCAAGCGGGTACGCAGTAGGAGCCAGCTTATCCAGGTGATCTTTTATCTTATCGGGGCTTACATCGTCGCCATCACGACGATGGGATTTCTCCGCCTGCTTCCCCTCAAAGACATCGTGAGACAGTGGCAATGGGGCGCACTCAACGGGCTACTTACACCTATTGTCGCTTACGGTCTCTTGGCGCTCATCGAATCGGTTTTTGATCTCACTACAGATTTTTCTCTTCTAGAGCTTTCCAACCTGAATCATCCGCTGCTCAAGCGACTTTCGGTTCAGGCATCGGGGACGTATCATCATTCCATCATCGTCGGCAATCTGGCCGAAGCGGCTGCCCAGGCAGTAAGGGCCAACTCCCTACTGGCCCGTGTGGGCTCGTACTATCACGACGTCGGCAAGATCGAGAAGGCCGAATATTTTGTAGAAAATCAACTGAGTGGGGAGAATCCTCACGAGAAACTGACGCCTCGGATGAGTGCACTGATTCTGATGAATCATGTGAAAAAGGGACTGGAACTGGCCGATAAATACAAATTGCCGTCCTCGATAAAGAATATCATCGCCCAACACCAAGGGACTACGGTGATGTCGTTTTTTTACCGGAAGGCGCTGAATAAGAACGGCGCCGAAGAGGCCAATGAGGAAGACTACCGGTATCCCGGGCCGAGACCCCAGTCCAAAGAAGCCGCCATCGTCATGCTGGCCGATGCGGTGGAAGCCGCGACCCGGTCGTTGAAGGAGCCGACCCACAGTCGAATCAGCGGACTTGTCGAGGATTTAGTGGACGCCCGGTTCAAGGAAGGCCAGCTGGATGAATCTCCTCTTACGCTGAGGGACCTGGAACGCATCAAGGAAAGCTTTTTAATGATTTTAGCGGGTACGTTCCATGCACGGGTGGAGTATCCAGACAGGGAAAAACAGAAAACAACAACAAAGCCGAAAGATACAAAAACGTCCGTTGTACAAAATTGAAATCCATAAAGATTCACCCGGAAAGACATTATCCGTCGATTGGATGCGCCGGGTCAGTCATAAAGTTCTGGAGGGAGAGGCATGGGAGGGAGAGGGGATTCTTTCCGTCATTTTGGTGGACAACCCACGGATGCAACAACTCAACCGGCGTTTCCTCCGGAAGAACAAGCCCACAGATGTCCTCGCCTTTCCTCTGGATGACGGCGTGGGAGATGAGTGGGGTGAAGTTTACATCAGTGAAGACCAAGCCAGACTTCAGGCGCAGATGTACGGCGTTTCTTTTCGAGAAGAGGTGGCCCGGTTGATCATCCACGGAATACTTCACTTGATGGGCTATCAGGATAACGATGATCCATCGAGAAGGCGGATGATGGAAAAAGAAAATACTTATCTGGAACAGATTTTTTCTGGTGAATGATTATAATATCATTTTGAATGTTGCTATACATTGTATATTTGTTCGGCATTCAACACAGGATTTACAATCAGGAGGAACAAATAACTTTGGAAGTTGAGCTGTGGCTATCCGTCGGTCTTTTTATCTTTCTCATCTTTCTTTCTGCTTTTTTTTCGGGTTCAGAATCGGCCTATTTCTCATTATCACAAATCGAACTGCATAGGCTCAAGGAAGAAAAGAAAAAATCCAGGAGTGTCAAACGCATTCTACACCTCATGGAAAAGCCCCGGCTGCTGCTGATGAGTATACTCATCGGAAATACCATCGTCAACGTAGCAGCGGCTACGGTTGCGGCCCTGTACACTAGTCGAATGCTTCCCGAAGGCCATGATTCAGGGAGCAGTGCCATCCTGCTGGAAATTATCGTCGTCACACTGGTCATCCTGATTTTTAGCGAAGTATCGCCGAAAGTTTTTGCCGTAAAGCAGGCTTTCCGTTTTGCTAATCTTGTCTCTCTTCCTTTAACATGGGTGGTCAAAATACTATCTCCTATCTCCTTCCTGTTTGAGAGGATGACCCGGGGCGTCTCCTTTGTATTGGGTATACAGCGAGAAACTTCATTCATCGATGAAGAGGAGTTCAAAACCCTGTTCGACGTGGTGGAGGAAAAAGGAGCGCTCGATCGACGGGAAAGAGAGATGATCCATTCCATTTTCGAGTTCCGCGATACCGCCGTCAAGGAAGTGATGATTCCCCGTATCGATATGGTGTGCGTTGAAAAAGACACACCCATCCAGGATATTCTGAGCCTGGTAAAGGAGATGGGACACTCCCGAATACCCGTATACGATGAGGAAGTGGATAACATCGTGGGTATTCTCTTCGTGAAAGACTTGTTGCCTTATATGCAGGGTAAAAAAGAAATCCCCGAGCTGCTCAATTTGGTTCGCAAGGCGTACTTTGTACCGGAAAGCAAGATGATCGATGAACTCCTGAGGGAGTTTCAAAAAGAGCGGAATCACATGGCCATCGTCGTGGATGAATACGGAGGCACGGCAGGATTGATCACGCTCGAGGATGTCATCGAAGAGATCGTCGGTGAGATACGCGATGAATACGACAGAGAGACGCCTCTTGTCAAACAAATCGAAGAGAACGTTTGGCTTGTAGATGGGAAGATCGATATTGAAGACCTTAATGAATCCCTCGGCCTGAGCATACCCACAGAAGAAGATTATGAGAGTCTCGGGGGATTTATATTCAGCCAGATCGGTCGCATACCCCAAGAAAAAGAAGAAGTTCATTATCAGAATCTCCATTTAATCGTCGAGAAGGTCCACCGTCAGAGAATTAAAAAAGTCAGGCTCGTTCGGGAGGTCGATGGCGGGGGAGAGGTTGGGGGGTAGATCCCATGAGGTATGATGGGTTGACTAGCAACGCAATCTAATGTCTGCCATCCCATTATACACGATGCTTTTCGATACGTGTGTCCTGT
>Ga0180438_10002235_pt1 | contig 32286 bp, 25 predicted proteins | sample SS_ome_12_FD_132455 | JGI IMG/M metagenome (GOLD analysis project Ga0180438, IMG submission 132455) | Hypersaline lake sediment archaeal communities from the Salton Sea, California, USA - SS_3_D_2 metaG | ecosystem: Environmental > Aquatic > Non-marine Saline and Alkaline > Hypersaline >... | reverse complement strand
GTGCGGCGTCGGCATCCTCAGCATGATCTACGGCGCGTTCGCCGCCATGGCGCAAACCGACTTCAAGCGGCTGGTCGCCTACAGCTCGGTCAGCCACATGGGATACGTGTTGCTGGGCATCGGCGTCTGGAGCGCTGTCGCCCCGTACTACGTGGCCGACTACTGGAAGATGGGCGTCAACGGCGCCATGTTCCAAATGATCGCCCACGGGCTTAGCTCGGCCGGCATGTTCTTCCTGGTCGGCGTGGTCTACGAGCGGGTGCACCACCGCAATTTGAACGAGTTCGGCGGGCTGTTCGCCAAGATGCCGGTCTACGGCGGAATCTCGATGGTCGTCTTCTTCGCGGCCATGGGGTTGCCCGGCTTGTGCGGCTTCTGGGGCGAGGTCTACGTCGTGCTGGCGTCGTGGAAGTTCAGCATCGCCCTGGCGGTCGCGGCCGCTTCGGTGGTGATTCTGACCGCCGGCTATATCCTCTGGACCGTCCAGCGGGTTTACCTCGGCCCGGAGTATAAGGGCCCGCACGGCGAGGCCCTGGTGCCGATGACCCGCCGCGAAGTGGCCATCGCCGCGCCGCTGGTGTTGTTTGCCGTGCTGTTTGGGGTGTATCCCAAGGCGGTGCTTGACTACATGGCCCCCAGCATCAACGAAACGGTCGACGATTTGACGGCTTGGACGCGCGTGGCCCATCCGCCGAAAGCAGCAGATGATCTCCAGCCACCCGAGCCCGCCCGTGTAGAAGCGCAGCCGATGTCCGATCCGCTCGTCCGGGCGGAGGCGCCGCCGGCCGCCGGGTACTTTCCCCTTGGCGAACCACCTACCGACGTCCCCTTGAAGGAACCCCAGCAGCCGTGAGTTTTCAGCAACTGGTTCAAGACGTATTGAGTCAAGAATCGCTCGGCGCGTCGCTTAGTGCGTTCCGTGCAGAGTTGATGTTGTGCGCCACGATCGTCGTGCTGCTGCTGGTACGCATGCTTGCCCCGCAGTGGAAGACCGGCGCGTTCTACGTCATGCTCAGCGGCACGTCGGCGGCGTTGCTGCTGGCCATTCCCTTCGGCGATTTGGGATCGCAACTGCCCAGCGAGATCTTCACGGGCCTGCTGGTGTTCGACGCCTTTGCCGTCTACATGCGGATGCTGCTGCTGCTGTTCGCGCTGCTGTTCACCACGTTCACCCAGGTAAGCGGCGTTCCCGACCAGGAGGACGCGGGCGAATTCTACGTGCTGGTGTTGGGTGCCACGCTGGGCATGTGCCTGATGGTTTCGGCCAACCACATGCTGATCGTCTTCCTGGGCGTGGAGATGGCCAGTGTGCCGTCGTACGTGCTGGCCGGCCTGCTGCGGCATCGCCGGACCAGCAGCGAGGCCGCCTTGAAATATGCGGTCTTCGGTGCGGGCACCGCCGGGGTGATGCTCTATGGAATCAGTCTGCTGGTCGGCGCGCTCGGCTCGGCCCATCTGCCCACCATGGCCCTCCGACTGGCCGAGATGCTCATGCCGTGGCAAAGCGGCGGGGCCATGCCCGAGCTGACCGCCGCGCTCGTGCTGGGTGGGTTGATGGTGATGGTCGGATTGTCGTTCAAGCTCTCGGCCGTCCCGTTCCACTTCTGGGCGCCCGACGTGTTCGAGGGAGCCACCGCCGAAGTGGCGGCGTTTTTGTCGATCGCCAGCAAAGCGGCCGCGTTGGCATTGCTGGTGCGCTTGTCGCTCGGGTTGGGCACGGTCGACCGCTCGCTTGCTCAAGCCTATCGTCAGCCGACGGCTGAACCCGTCGCTGCCGCTCCCGCGCCAGCCGTTCTGGCCGGTGCCGCCGTGCTGGGCAGCGACCCCGGCAACGAACTTGAAGCCGATCCCGCCGAACTCGAAACCGATCCCGCCACCGAGGCGGCCCTGCGCCGGACCATGGAAGCCTTCCAGCGGCAACTGGAGCGCGCCGGCGTCACGGCTGCGGAGCCGCTGGCCACACGGCTGACCGCCGCGCTGGATCCGGTTCGCAAGTATCTGGTGGGGTTGATCGCGCTGATCGCGGCGATCACCTGCACGTTCGGCAATCTGGCGGCCTACGGCCAGACGAACATCAAGCGGCTGCTGGCCTACTCGACCATCGCCCACGCCGGCTACATGATGATGGCGGTGGCCGCCGCCGTGGCCCTGATCGGCGACGATTCGCCGGGGGGTGGCGACGCGATCGCCGCGCTCGCTTTCTACGTGGCCGTCTATCTGTTCATGAACCTCGGCGCCTTCGCCGCGGTGGCCTTCCTGCGAAACGCGTTGCAAAGTGAAGCGATCGACGACTACGCCGGGCTGGTCCGCACGTCGCCGGGGCTGGCCGTGTGCCTGGCGATCATCCTCTTCAGCCTGGTGGGGCTGCCGCCGCTGGCCGGGTTCGCCGCCAAGTTCGCCATCTTCTCCGCCCTGGTCGACGCCCGCCTGATCGCCCTGTTGGTCATCGGCGGGTTGAACACGGTGCTGAGCCTGTTCTATTACCTCCGCGTGGTCAAGGTGGTACTTTTGGCCCCGATGCCGGAGGATCGCCCGGCGCCCGAGATCCCGCTGAGTTCCACCGCCGGCGCGTATTGTGCCGCGCTGACGGCGCCGGTGCTGCTGTTGGGTGTTTGGTGGGGTGGGCTGTTCGAGTGGACCCGCTGGGCCGCTTCGGCCTTCTTCTTCTAGCGCACGGAAACTTCGATGAACGACTCCGAAGTCACCGCCGTCCTCAATCGGCTGTTGCACGTCCTCTGCCGCTCGCTGCCGATGTACCTGGCCGAAGCGAAACCCTTCGGCCGACGACGCGATCAGCCGCTCCAGGAGGCGTTGGCCAGCCTGGTGGCCGACCAGCACGCGCTGGCCGGGCGGGTATCTCGGGCGATCTCCGAGCGCGGCGGCCGGCCGGAGCCGGGCCGGTTTCCCATCGAGTTCACCGGTATGAACGACGTGGCCATCGATTTTCTCCTGCCGGAATTGGTGCGGCGCCAAGGTCACGACGTCGAGGCGATCCAGCGTTGTGTGGCCGATTTGGTCGAGGTCCCCGACGTGCGCTCGCTAGCCGAAGAGACCCTCCGAAGCGCGAAAGGACACTTGGACGCATTGAGAGAAATGACGAACGACCAATGACGGATTCCGCACGCCGGCCCTCCGTCAATGAGCGTTCGTCGCTCCCGCCATGTTCCTCGTCGACACCCACACACATCTCGACCAGCCGGAGTTCGACGCCGACCGCGAGGCGGTCATCGCCCGAGCCCGGCAGGCCGGCGTGGAAATGATCATTTCGGTGGGCATTTCGGCCGATTCGAGCCGGGCGGCCCTCTCGCTGGCCGAAGCCCATCCGGAGATCTTTGCCGCCGTGGGAATCCAGCCCAACCAGTGCGCCGAGGCGGCCGAGGGTGATTGGGACCGGATCGTGGCCATGGCCGGGCAGCCGGGTGTGGTGGCGATCGGGGAGACCGGCCTGGACCGCTACTGGGACTTCACGCCGCTGGACGTGCAGCGGGACTACTTCGACCGGCACCTGCGTCTGGCCCAAGAACACGACCTGCCGGTGATCATCCATTGCCGCGACGCGGCGGACGAACTGCTGCCGATACTCCGCGAGGCCCACGCCCGCGGACCGCTCCGCGGCCTGTTACACGCCTTCAGCGGCGATAAGGCCATGGCCGCCGAGTGTCTCGAACTGGGGCTGTACCTCAGCTTTGCGGGCATGGTCAGCTACACGAACAAGAAGTTCCGGCCGCTGCGGGAAATCGCCGCCGAAGTGCCCGACGACCGGCTGCTGATCGAAACCGACAGCCCCTACCTGGTTCCACACCCGTTGCGCGGCAAACAGAAGCGGAACGAACCGGCCTGCCTCGTCCACACGGCCGAAAGCCTGGCCGAGTTGCGGGGCGTCGACCCGGACGCACTGGCCCGCCAAACCACGGCCAACGCCCGGCGGTTGTTTCAGTTGGAGAGACCTCAGCGCGGCATGGCCGCAACAAATAGAGAAGGGGATAGGGGTTAGGAGTTGGGGATTGGGGATTAGAATTCTACGGCAAGACTGTCCCTAATCCCCAATCCCTAATCCCCAATCCCTAATCCCCAATCCCTACGCAGACATGATCAGCATCTTCAACGACGTCATCGGCCCGGTCATGCGAGGGCCGTCCAGTTCTCACTGCGCGGCCGCTCTGCGCATCGGACGGCTGGCGCGTGATTTGATGGACGGTCAGTTGCAGGAAGTCCTGGTGGAGTTCGACCGCGGCGGGGCCTTGGCCACGACGTACGAGAGCCAGGGGTCGGAGCTGGGATTGCTCGGCGGCCTGCTGGGATGGGAGGCGGCCGACCAACGGCTGCCCGATGCGCCGCAAGCGATTCGCGATGCGGGCGTGAAGGTGCAAGTCAACGCGATCGACGCCGGCGACCCGCATCCGAACACCTACCGGCTGACGCTCCGCAACGCCCGGGAGCAGCATGCTCTGAAAGCCGTTTCCACCGGCGGCGGTATCGTGGAAGTGATCGAAGTCGACGGCTTCTCCGTTTCGATCGCCGGCGACTATTGCGAAACGCTCATCCAAACGGACGGCGATGCACGCGAGTTCGCAGCGCACCTGGCCGGGGCTTTCGACGCCGATGAGATCTTGCTTCACCAGTCGGCCCAGGAACAACTGGTCGAGGTGAAGGCCCGGCAGTTCGTTTCCGAGGCGATGATTGCCGATCTCCTGCCGGCGGCCGCGATCCGGTTCGTCAAGCGGCTGGGACCCGTGTTGCCCGTGATGTCGCGCAAGGACATGACCGTGCCGTTTTCGACGTGTGCGGGGATGCTCCGCTACGATGCGGGCAAGAATACGCCGCTCTGGAAGCTGGCGGTGGACTATGAGCGTATCCGCGGCGACCTGAGTGAGGAGGAGGTCGTCGCGCGGATGACCGAGATCGTGCGGATTGTGAGAGGTTCCATCGAGGAAGGGATCGGCGGCACACAGTATCCGGATCGTCTGCTGGGCCATCAGTGCGGGGTGCTGAAGTCGCGGATGGAAGCGGGGCGGCTATTGCCGGGGGGCGCGCTGAACCGAATCGTGTTCTACGTCACGGCGCTGATGGAGGTGAAGACCTCGATGGGCGTGATTGTGGCGGCGCCGACGGCCGGGTCCTGCGCCGCGCTGCCCGGAGCCCTGGTGGCGGTGGCCGACGAGATGAATCTGTCCGAGGAAGCGATCGTCAGGGCCATGCTGGCCGCCGGCCTGGTCGGCGTGTTGATCGCGGGCGGCTCGACGTTCGCCGCCGAAGTGGCCGGTTGCCAGGCGGAGTGCGGCGCGGCAGCGTGCATGGCCGCCGCCGGTTTGGCGACGCTGGCCGACGGCAGCACGCCTCAGGCCGTGGCCGCCGCGTCCATGGCTTTGCAGAGTTCGCTGGGCCTGGTTTGCACGCCGGTGGCCGGCCGCGTGGAAGTCCCCTGCCTGGGCAACAACGTCGTCGCGGCCGCCAACGCCTTGGCCAGTGCGAACATGGCGCTGGCCGACTACGACCCCGTCGTTCCGCTGGACGAAGTGATCGAGGCGGCCGACCGCGTCGGTCGTAGTCTGCCGCGCGAACTCCGTTGCACCGCGCTGGGCGGGCTGTCGATTACCGAAACGTCTCGGGAACTCGAGAAACGGCTGGCGGACCGAAAGGCCTCTTCGTGAGGCGCATCGACTTCTCCCTCCAAGTATCGTCGGCCGCGTCCGGATGGTATAATATGCCAAAGCGTCGTGCAAGCGGGACAATACGATACATGGATAGACAGGGAAGAAATGCACCATCAACACTCAAGAACCCGCATGAAGAGAACCGGCAAGATCCTCCACCTGGGCTTGCTGTTTGCCGCGCTCTCACTCGCCTGCCTGTCCGCGCAAGCGGGCGACACCCGCCTGGCGATCCGCGGTAACCGGATTCTGCTCAACGACCGGCCGACCAAGCTGATCGGATTGCGCTGCTCCAACGCGTTGCTAAGCGACGACACGACGGACGATCTGATTGCGGCGCTCGATCTCTACCGTTCCTACGGCGTCAACACCGTCTCGGTTTACGTGATGGGATCGAGATTCGGCGACGTGAAAGGCTATCTGCCGGACGGCTCCTTGAACCCCGTCTACCGGGATCGTCTGGAGCGGATCCTGCAGGCGACCGACCGGCGGGGAGTGATCACGATCGTCGGCTGTCTGTATTGGAGCACCTCCAAAGCGAAGGAGGACCTCTCCGGCTGGACGCAGCAGGACGCCGACCGAGCCGTCGGCAACACGGCCCGATGGCTGGTCCACCTCGGTTTCTCGCATGTGATTCTCGATCCCGACAACGAGGGCATGGCGGTCCGGGCCGAGGGCTGGGAGGTGGAGTCGATGATTCGCGCCGCCAAGGCGGCAAATCCCGATCTGCCCGTGGCCAACAACACCAGGCAGGACCCGCCCAACGCAGATCTGAACATCCATTTCGGCAAACCGGAGGAAGGCAAACCCTGGCTGGACAGCGAAGCGACCCCCAAGCAAACGCCGGGCGGCTATTGGGGCCGCTTCAGTAAGCAGACGCACCAGGCCGACAGCAAGTACTACAACTATTCGCGCATCGGGCGCTATACGGCCGAGATGAAGAAAGAGCAGGTCGAGAAGACCCGCGATCAAGTGGAGCGGTTCAACGGGTATATGCTGGCCAGCACCTGGCTGCAGTGCAGTCCGGCCCAAGGCGTGGGCGGTCCGTTCAGCAGGCCGGGCGGACGATCCAACCTCGGTTCCGGCGACGATCAGCGAGCCGCCTGGAACGCCGACATCGACACGATCCATCCCGACGCCGGCATTCTCTGGTGGCTGGAGTTTGTCCGGGACCATTATGGTCCCGAAGTTGCCGCCGAGTCGAAGGCCGAGTCCAGCCGGTCGGACTGAGAGACTGGGGGTTGGGAATTGGGGGCTTGGAATGCCCAAAACCTCCCGGCACAACGCTGTCGGATATTCGGTCGCCTCGTCCTCGCTCGAGGCATAGCGGTCCGTACCGTGCCACCAACCGAACGTGTCGGGCACCACCGGCGCCCAGGCCGTATAGGCCGTGGTCGACGCTTTGCCGAGCATGGTGATCCGGGAACCGGTCCGGCGGTCGAACCAGCGGGAACCCAGGTCGCTGAGTTGCCGGTGGGTACTGGTTATCGGTTCGGCCGCCTTGGGCAGCCATGGATCGCATGCTGAGAAGGTCGGTTGCTTAGCGTTCGCAGAGGCCTACAGCACGTCGGTCAAGCCCGGAATCAGCTGCGGATAGGCTCCATCGGGGCCCGGCAACACGGGCGGTTCGGCGTTCCAGGCGTAGCTTTTTGGCGCCAGCACGCGTTCCGAGTGGAACGCCTCGTCCCAGGTTACCTTCCGGCCGCTGTGAGTGGCCATGCGCCCCAGGATGGCCAACATCGTGCTGCGGGCCATGGTCAGACTGTCGTTGATCGGCTTGCCCGCGCGGATGCCGGCGTACATCTCGCGGAACGTGGTCAGCTCCGGATGGCCCTGGTCCTTGGTCGAGGTCCAGTTGTTCTCTCCCTCGATCACGTAATTCCCCCATCCGCCGCGGCCGGGCGAGAGCCGGCCCTTGCTGCCCAGGACCAGCTTGGAGACCTCGTTGTAGCATCCGCCCTGCTGGCGACAGAGGGCATACAGCCGGGCGCCGCAGGGATACTCGTAAACGACGCTGTGATGGTCGAAGATGTCGCCGAACTTCGGATCGACGCGGACCTGCCGGCCGCCGTAGCCCCAGGCGTGCAGCGGCGGCTCCTCGTGCATGATCCATCCGGTGAAGTCGGCCAGGTGCACGTGCTGCTCGACGATGTGGTCGCCCGATAGCCAGGTGAAGTAGTACCAGTTGCGCATCTGGAACTGCATCTCGCTCCAGTCGGGCTGCCGGCCGCGATGCCAGAGGAACCCCGTGTTGTACGTCATCTGCATAGCCACGATCCGGCCGATGGCCCCGTCGTGCACGCGCCGCACGGCCTCGCGGGCGGCCTGCGAGTATCGGGTTTCAAAGCCGCTGACGAAGCTGAGGTTCTTTTGCCGCGCCTTCTCGCCGGCGTCCAGGATGCGGCGGACCCCGGGCGCGTCGACCGCCATCGGTTTCTCGGCGAAGACGTGGACGCCGGCGTCCACGCAGGCCTCCAGATGGATCGGCCGGAAATGGGGCGGCTCGGCCAGGATGGCCACGTCGACGCCGCTCTCGAGCAATCGGCGATGCCCGTCGAAATCGGCAAAACAGTGGTCGTCGTCCACCGCGACTTGATCACCGGCCCTCTTTTTCAAGGCTTTGCGGGCCGTTTCCATGCGGTCGGGGAAGGCGTCGGCCAAGGCAGTGAGCCTGGCGGCCGGGTCGACGCTCAAGGCGCTCACGGCGGCGCCCGAGCCGCGGCCCCCGCAGCCGATCAGGCCAATCTTCAGCGTGTCGCTGCCGGCGGCATGGGCCGCGCGATGCACCGGCAAGCTGGCGGCGGCGGCCGTGCCGGCCAGTACGGCGGACCGGGTCAAGAATTCCCGACGCGACGGCCGGACGGTCGCGTCTGGTTTACTCGGCTTGGACATGGTTGGCTCCTTGGCTGGTGATCGGTCCCGCGGATTGCGATTCGCCGGAATATGGCATGGAACGTCTACCGGCGGATTGTAGCGGAGATGCAGCCTCCCGGCAACCTTTCCGATATGTCACCTCCACGCGTGTCGCGGAAACCACGGCCCGGATCCGCCGCTACTTGCCGCGCGCTGGGCGACATGCGACAATAGCAGACAGGTAACGTCAGCCCTCTAACTGGTTCCCAAGCAGGAGCTTGGGAACCCGGACTACACCGAGAGTATTCCATGACTTTGCGCTTATATCGATGGCGTCTGCCGATCGTGCCGGCGTTGTTCTGTGCGGCACTAGCCGGCAGCGGCCGGGCGGAAGATCGACCGCAGTGGGGAGAACGCTTCTCGCGAAACATGATTTCCGAGGAGACGAGCCTGCCAGCCTCGTTCGACCCGGCGACCGGCGAGAACGTCAAGTGGTCCGTCTCGCTGGGAACCGAATCGTACTCGACGCCGGTGATCTCCGGCGGCCGGATCGTCGTCGGCGCCAACAACGGCGAGCCGCGCGACCCGCGACACCAGGGCGACCGCGGTGTGCTGCTCTGTCTGGACGAAGCAGACGGCTCGCTGCATTGGCAATTGGTGGTGCCGAAGTTTCAGGGCGACATCTATCTCGACTGGCCGGGGGCCGGCATCTGCTCGTCGGCCACCGTGGAAGGAGAGCGCGTCTACATCGTCACCAACCGGGCGGAGGTGTTGTGCCTCGATCTGCTGGGCCAGGCCAACGGAAACGACGGGCCCTATCTCGACGAGGGCCGCCACATGGTCCTGCCTGACCAAAAACCGATGGAGGTCACGCCCATCGACGCCGACATCCTCTGGCGGTTCGCCATGCCGAGCGAAGTGGGCATGCACCCGCACGACGCGGCCCACAGCGCGATTCTGATCGACGGGCAGTATCTCTACGTGAACACGGGCAACGGGGTCGACCGGACGCACCGCAAGATCCCCGGCGCCGACGCTCCCAGCCTGATCGTCCTGGACAAGAGCACCGGCCGGCTGATCGCCCGGGACGGCGAACCGATCGGCCCGCGAATCTTCCATTGCACGTGGTCCTCGCCCGCGTTGGGTGTGGTCGACGGCCGGCGGCTGATCTTCTTCTGCGGCGGCGACGGCGTCTGCTACGCCTTCAAGGCACTAACCCCGGGCATCGCGCCCGGGCCCGTGCAGACGCTGGATCGCGTCTGGCGTTTCGACTGCGACCCGACCGCGCCCAAGGAGGACCTCAACCGCTACAAGCGCAATCGCCGCGTGAGCCCCAGCAACGTCAAGAGTATGCCCGTGTTCTACAAAAACCGCATCTACGTGACCGTCGGGGGCGACATCTGGTGGGGCAAGGACGAGGCCTGGCTGCAGTGCATCGACGCCACCCGAACCGGCGACGTGACCGAGACCGCCCTGCTCTGGTCGTATCCGCTGAACCGTCATTGCTGCTCGACGCCGTCGATCCACAACGGGCTGGTGTTCGTGGCCGATTACGGGCGGACCATCCATTGCGTGGACGCCGAGACCGGCAAGCCGTACTGGACCCACGATACACGAGGCGAGATGTTCGCCTCGACGCTGCTGGCCGACGGCAAGGTCTACATCGGCACCCGCCGCGGCGAGTTCCTGATCTTCGCCGCCGAGCGGGAGAAGAAAATCCTCGCTTCGATCGAGATGGGCGAGTCGATCGCCGGCTCGCCGGTGGCGGCCAACGGGGTGCTCTACGTCGCCACGCTCGAGCGGCTTTGGGCCATTCGGGAAACGGCTTCGGCCGAGTAGGCGTGGGCGACTAGATGATTGCCACAAGCCGTTTAGCCGTCGACCGCAGGTCGACGAGCGGATAGGGCGGCTTCTCGCCGACGTGCCGTCGGCGGCTAAACGTTTCACTTATGAGGAATCAAATGCGATGGGAATCAACATCGGATCGCGTGCCTTCACAGCGACTACTTTCATGGTGTTTTCGTTATTGTCTTGCTGGTCATCCTCCGCGCTGATACCGACGGCCATGGCAGCCGACGCGCCGACCGACACGGCCGAAGAGCCCGTCGACTACATGATCGTCGTCACCGGCGGCGAGCTGCTCGCGGGCGCCTATGCGGATGGGCACACGCACTTTCTCACCCGTACGCTCCGCCCGCTGGGCCTGCATTGCGTGGGGTCGATGTGCGTGGACGACAAGCGGGAGCACCTTACCGACGCGCTCCGCTACGCCGCCCGCAAGTCGTCGCTGATCCTGGTGACCGGCGGCCTGGGGCCGACCGACAACGACATTACCCGCGAAACGCTCTCCGAGTACACGGGGATCCCCGTGAAGGAACACGCCGAGGTGCTGCAGCGGATGGCGCGGCGTTTCGGCACCTCTCCCGAGAAGCTGCGGGCCAACCTCCGCCAACAGACGCAGGTGCCGATCCGCGGCACGTACCTGAAGAACTCGAACGGCTCGGCCGTGGGACTGGTCTTCGAGTGTGCGGAAGGGGACAGTCCCATTTTTCCTGCGGGAAAGTCGCAGTCCCCAAGTTATTCCGAAGGGGACAGTCCCATTTTCCCTGCGGGAAAATTGGGACAGTCCCCGAGTAGTCTCCTTACGAGTCCTAAGGTTGTCGTGGCGCTGCCCGGCCCGCCGCGCGAATTGCAGGCGATGGTTCACGCGGAACTGGTGCCCTATTTGAACCGCCGCTTCGGCACGCGGCTGCCCGGCTGCTCGCTGAGGCTGCGATTCGTGGGCCTCGGCCAGTCGCAGGTTGACCAGACGCTGGAGAACTACGTCCCCTTGCCGCCGGACGTGGTGCTGTCCTCGCAATTTGACGGCAGCCGCGTCGATTTCACCTTTGCGCTGCCCGACGACACGCCGCAGGACCGCGCACGACTCGAGCGGTTGAAACAGAAGATCCTGCAGCACCTGGGCGACTACGTCTATGCCGACGACGACACGTCGCTGGAACGGAGCGTGGTGAAACTGCTTCAGGCGCGTGGCGCGACGCTGGCGCTGGCTGAAGCGGGCAGCGGCGGTCGTCTGGCCGCCGGTTTCCACGGCGCAGAGGGCGCCCGCGGGGTCGTCGCCGGAGCCTTCGTAGCCCCGACTGAGGAAAAGCTGCGCCGCTTGCTCCGTGTACCCGAGCCGAAGTGGAGTCAAGCCGGCTCCAGCCTCCAGCGAACCGAACTGCTGGCCACCGCGGTGGCCGAGTCGACCGGAAGCCCCTGGGCCATTGCCGTGGGCGAGCCGCAGCAAGCCCCGGGCGGCGGCCGCTACGTCGAGGTCGTGCTGAAGCTACCCGACGGCAGCCTGGAGAGTCGCCGCACGGGACTCCGCGGCACCGGCGAACTGACGCACGCGCGGCTGACCACGCAACTGCTCGACCAGCTGCGGCGCCGACTACGGTGAAACGGCCGCCACCGCACGAATCGGCGAGCCGTCGCGACCCTTGAGGTTCAGCGGAAAGCCGATGAACGTGAACTGCTCGGGCAGCTTGTCGAGATTGGTCAGCCCCTCGACGATCACGATCTCCGTGCCCTTGCCCAAAAGGATCCAGTGGCACTCCTGCCAGTCGGTGCTGGGCGTGCCCGTGTCCATGCCGAGCAGGCCGATGCGTCGCGCGGCGATCCAGCGGGCGGCGTCCAGCGTGAGTGTCGGATAGTCGGTGAAATACGCCGGCCTGTTGAAGTTCCGGTCCCAACCGGTGCGGTAGATCACCTTGGCGCCGGGCCGAAACTTGGCTTCATGCGGCCGGAGCATGTCGACGGTGATCGGCGTCTTCGGCTTTAGCGACGTCCCGGGCGCCAGATCGACCAGCCAGGCCGGGCCGTAGAAGCGATCCAGCGGCATCTGGTCCACCGTTTGGCCGTCGTCGAAGAAATGATACGGCGCGTCCAGGTGCGTGCCGTGGTGCGACGACATGCTCAGCCGGGTGAGGTTGTAGCCGAGCGACTCCAGGGTGCCGTGGACGGCGACGATCATTTCCGGATCGTCGGGAAACCCGAGCTGGCCGTGCTCCAACGGATGCGACAGGTCGATCAAGTCTGGCATGTGAAGATCTCTGCTGTTGGGAATTCAAATCCTACCGCTCTTTATCGGAGAGAGTTGCTGATTCGGATTATCCAGGGCGTAGGACGGATTGGCAATCCATCCGACCACATGGTGCCGCTTCCGTGTGCGAAGGGGGACAGTCCCGTTTTCGCTCCGCAAGAATCGGGGCAGCCCCCAGGCGTGACTCGGCGGACTCGGGGGTCAGACCGACTTCAGTCGTTAGAGCGGCTACTACGAACGACCAAAGTCGGTCTGACCCCCAACCGATCCTTCTCTACTCGCACTGATCCGGCCATCGGTCTAGAATGGTGCGCATGCCAAGAGACCGCCACAGACCGGCTGGAGCCGATGCGGCTCGATTCACCACGACGCATTGGAGCGTTGTCCTGGAGGCCGGGGCTCGATCTTCGGCCGACTCGCAACGGGCGTTGGAATCGCTCTGCGCCGCCTATTGGAGTCCGCTGTACGCCTACGTTCGTCGACGGGTCTCGGACGTCCACGATGCTCAGGACCTGACGCAGGCGTTCTTCGCCGAGTTGCTTCAGAAGAACTACGTCGGCTCGGCGACGCCCGAGCGAGGCCGGTTTCGCGCGTTCTTGCTGACCGCGCTGAAGCACTTCCTGTCGAAGCAGTGGGACAAGGCGAAGGCGAAGAAGCGAGGCGGCGGCCGGCCCACGATTCCACTGGACTTCGCGTCGGCCGACTCCCGGTGCCCGATCGAGCCCGCCGGCGGCCTGACGCCCGAGGAACTGTACGACCGCCGTTGGGCCCAGACCCTGCTGGATCAAGTGATGGCGCGTCTAGAGCGCCAATTCGCGAACGACGGCAAGCAGGTACAATTCGAGCGGCTCAAATTGTTTATCATCGGTCAACACGAGGGTGCGACCTATGCGGAAGCCGCCGAGGCACTGGGAACCACCGCCGCGGCGGCCAAAATGGCGGTCCACCGCATGCGGCGACGCTACCGCCGGCTGCTGCGGGAAGAGGTCTCCCAGACGCTGGTCGATCCCAGCGACGCGGACGACGAGATTCGGGACCTGTTCGCGGCCTTCTCACGGTAAAATCAAAGAAAAACGCGTTACCCGGGCCGTCCTTTCCGTCATAGATGATTAGGGACGCGAAACCAGCGAGGGTCACGGCATGGTAGATAACAGGGTCTGTCCGAAATGCGGGGGGGAGCTTCCGCAAGACGCGCCGGCGGGAATTTGTCCGCCGTGCCTGCTGAAGGCCGGGCTGGGCGGCTCGGACGCCAGCTTGCCGCAGCGACGCGCGGACGACGAGAACTCGTCGCGCCCCGCGTTTGTTCCGCCCACGCCCGAGCAGTTGGCTCCCCACTTTCCGCACCTGGAGATCCTGGAGTTGTTGGGCAGCGGCGGCATGGGCGCGGTCTACAAGGCCCGGCAGCCGAATCTGGATCGCCTGGTCGCCATCAAAGTCCTGCCTCCGGAAGTCGGCGCCGACGCCTCCTTCTCGGAACGGTTTACCCGCGAGGCACGTGCCCTGGCCAGGCTGAATCACCAGAACATCGTGGCCGTCCACGAATTCGGCCGAGCCGACGACCTCTACTACTTCGTCATGGAATACGTCGACGGCACGAGCCTGAGACAACTGGTCGACGCGGGAGGGCTTCAGCCGGCAGAGGCATTGTCCATCGTTCCGCAGATCTGCGACGCGCTGCAATTCGCTCACGACGAAGGAATCGTCCACCGCGACGTCAAGCCCGACAATATCCTGCTCGACGGCAAGGGTCGCGTGAAGGTCGCCGACTTCGGCCTGGCGAAGCTGTTGGATCGGGTGCCGGCCGACGTGAGGCTCACGGCCACGCACCAGGTGATCGGTACGCCGCACTACATGGCCCCGGAACAGATGCAGGGTTCCTCCGAGGTTGATCACCGGGCCGATATCTATTCGCTGGGCGTGGTTTTCTACGAGATGCTCACGGGCCAGTTGCCGATCGGCCGATTCGCTCCGCCCTCGAAGAAAGTGGAGGTCGACGTTCGGCTCGACGAGGTCGTGCTCCGGTCGTTGCACTGCGAGCCCGACCGGCGGTATCAGCACATCAGCGACGTCGGCAGCGCCGTCAAGTCGCTCGATCGTCCGAGCGACGTCCCTCTTCCCGAGGAGATGCAACTGGGACAATCGACGTTATGGTTCCGCGCGATCCTCTTGATCATGGGGACGACTATCCCGCTGGTGTGGTTCGTCATGTGGTGGGCCGATCCGGCGTGGCCGCTTTTGGGCTTCTGTCTCCCGCTGATCTTCTTGGGCGCCGCGACGGAGGACAACGGCACGCCGGTCGTCTGGACTGCCGCCATACTCTGTTTTCTTTGCCTGATCGGGTCGATCGCCGTCGCGGTCTGGCAGACCGAGGAGGCCTGGGCGTTGGGAGCCCTGCTGCCGGCGTTTTTTGCCTGGTGCTTCGGTTGTGCCATCGGAGAGAACGAGAAGAAGACACGGCGGAGGGAACGGGCCCGGCAAGAGAGGGCCGCTCGCCGGTAGCGGGATACCGTGTGCCACTGCTTCGCAGAAGCAGTGCGTCTGTGAGGAGGGACCGCCGGCGCTGCTTCTGCGAAGCAGTGGCACACGGTCAAAGATTTTCCCTGACCGGGGAGACCTTCGGGCTCGCTAAAGCCCCTTCTTCCGGCGAATGGACGCTTCGATATTGGCCGCCTCGAAGCTGGTCCACCCGCCCGGCAAGAGGCCGAAATAGGCGCGGCGGTCGTCGTCGGTGATATTCTCTTTCTTGACCACCGCGGGCACGCCTTCGGCGAAGGCGTTTTCGGGGATCACCTGATCGACGCGGGTGGCGCTGCCGTTGGCCAGCACGGCGCCGGGGCCCAGCCGCGTGTTGTAGTCGCAGCATGCGTTCAACCCCACGGCCGCCCCATCGGCCAGCTGCGTGCCGTGCATGGTCGCCCCGTGATTGATCCAGCAGTGGTCGCCGATGATCGAGCGGTCGGGCACTTCGGCGGTGCTGGAGCCGACCTTGGCGGGCCGGCCGCCTTCGATGTTCACGTTGTCGTAGATGTGCGTGTAGTTGCCGATCCGGTTGGTGCCGCGGATGGTCACGTTGCAGCGGATCAACGTATGATGCCCGAGCGTCACGTTGCCGGTGATGATCGTGCCGGCGTCGATCTTGGTAAACGGACCCACGGTCACACGGCCCTCCAGGTGCACGGTCGGATGAATATCGGCCGTGGGGTCGATGTCGTGGTTGCCCCCGCGTTGGGCCGTCGCCCCGGGCGTAGTCGACAAGAGGGCCAGCGCACCGACCAGCACGCCGAGGGCAACGGTCGCACCAAGCAAGGTTCGTTTGCGTTTTGCCATCGTGTTCTCCTTTTCTGCAATAGGATGGTCACATGATAACATCTGCCCGGCGCGCCGCGCGGGTCAGACCGACTTCAGACGTTAGCGGTAGCCTCCCTAACGACCAAAGTCGGTCTGACCCCCGGCCTGCCCACGACTCGACAAAACCACTGGTAGGGTTTTGGAAACGACCGCGCAGGGAATTTTTTCTAAATCCTCAACCTATTTGATAACAAGAGCTTGCGACAACAAAGCCCCCCCCCTCAGGGCGGTGGATCGCGGAAAAAGTGGTTGACCTCCTGGAATGATCTGGTAGATTATGTACTCTTCTATTACGGTGCCATATGCACCATGAAGGATGGATACCGTAGTAGGTAAACGCTGTCCACTGCGATCTGGGGTGCAGGATGCGGCGGCAACGCGGCCGGTGGGCAAGAACGGGGTGGCCGAGTGATGCTCGCGAGACTTTCGTGGCGGACGGCGCAGGCGTCTCGGTCCCGGACTTCACGTCCCGACGAGGGTCGGCCCGGCGCCGCGAGGCGTGCCGAATATGGTCCCGCCCGCATGGTCCTGGGGTTCGTGCTGCTGACCATAGAGTGGCCCATCGAGTGCCACACGGACACGGTGGGGTTTTGATCACATGAATTCGCAAGACCAACGGCTCCCTGGTGCCAGTTTTCGCAGCGCCGGAAGTGGGCGGAGAGGAGTGCTTTTGGTCATCGGTGTGATTGCGGCAACGTCGGTTGGCGCCCTGTGGCTTCGCCACCTTCCCAAGAGTGACTCCCTTGAGATTGCCTCAGAGTACCTGGCCTTTGGCGATGTATGGGAACAGCGTGAATTCCGGTGGACGTTACCGGTCAAGAACACCTCATCAGAGTCCGTTGAGATCGCGGACGTTGAAATGTCGTGCGGTTGCCGATCACTGGTTGAGCCGAAGCCGCTGATCATCCCGGCTGGTGAGGTCCGGGATTTGCGGCTTGTCCTGGATCTCACGGACCGAGGTGCAGAAGCGGCCCGTGCCCCATACCGGCCGTTTGCCGTCAAGTTGCACCCCATCATCAAATCGCGTCTTCCACGTTCGTTGATGTGGACGGTTCATGGGAAAGTGCGCAACGTGTTCCGTGAGTTGCCACGGTCCATCAGCTTTGAGGAACCTTGTGTTCAAGGCACACGGTTTCCGAGCAAGGTTTTCAGGGTCAGCACTCACTTTGGGATTGATGACTTGACGGCTGATTGCCCCTCTGCCGAAGCGTTGTGTGAGGTGCATCGTGTCGCTGAAGGGGATAGAGAATTCACCGTCAAGATTACCCCTTCAAGCGGCCTGCCTGTCGGTCCTTTTGCATTTTCCCTTGGTTTGGCGGCGGTCGGCGCCGGCGGGGAAGACTTGCCCCGGATGGAAATCGACGTTTTCGGCGAGGTGGCACACGACGTGGGCGCCGTCCCCTCCGTGGTCCTCTTCGCTGCCGTCGACGTGGGGCGGACCGTACGCCAAGGAGTCCGGCTGCGGTCGCTTACCGGGAGCGACTTCTCCATCGAGGCGACTGAGTGTGGAAGCGGAAATATCGAAGTAAAGGCGAACGATCGGGGGAGCGACTCGGACGGTGAATCAATGTTTGAGGTTATACTCCACAAAGCCCGGGAAGGGCTCCAGCGAAGCCATGTGCGGTTTCGCGTGTCCGAGCATGGTGGAGAGTATGTAGTCGAGGTGCCTGTCCTTTATCACGGCGTAGCGCCGTGAGCGATATGAGAAGTGGAGAGCGAAGGGCTGAGAACGAACTGGGCCAGACTAACTCCGCCGCATTTCAGTTGGCCCCATTGCGATAACAGGGAGGTAAGTCTGATGAATAGAAGTGTTCACCCGCCGGTTGGCTGCGCGTTGACCCTTCTGCTGTGCCTCTTGCCGGTGGGAGTCGCCGGCAACGAACAAGAGGTCACGGTTGAGGACGTGGCCGCAGAACTCCAGCGTCGTCAACAGCGAGTGCGCTCCGCAAGAATTGTCTGGGAATTGACGCGGACCTATCCCAAAGGTTCTCTTCAGGATGATGTGGAGTCGGAGTTGGAGTTGGAGTCGGATACGTCGGCTACCTACCCCGCGAAAGATACGACTGTTAGGGCCGAGTATACACTCTGGCTGGAGGGCTCTAAATGGAAGTCCACACGTCAAGGGAAGATCTGGGGAATGAATGTTCGGCGATTCGTCGAGCACCACTCGTTTGCCTCGTCAGACGGGCACGCCAGCAGGAGCTTCATTGCGGCTGAAGATTTGGCGTCGGCGCCCTTTGGAGTCGAGCATCACAACGGCCAGTGCAAGGAAATCACTCTTGTCGAGTACGGGCCGCTGCTGTGGTCGTTCCGGGCCACGGATCCGATGCGCGAGTCCGGTCGCTTCGTTGCCGAAGAGTGGTCGGTTTCAAACGCACGTGAAGAATTGGATGGGGTCGAGTGCGTGGTGCTCAAGAGGACGTACGAGAGACCGCGGGTCGACGAAGCCTGGTTTGCCCCGGGGCAGGGCTTTTCGCTGGTCCAGTACCGACGTTTTGACAAGGGGCAGCTTACGCTGCAAATCGATGTGGAGCATTCCAGAGATAACGATCATGGTTGGGTGCCTGCCACGTGGAAGATCACCTCCATGCTTCCGGATGGCAAGCTAGATTGGCTAATGTCGGGAACCGTCAAAGAATATGCAATCAACCTCACGATCGACCCGCAGACGTTTGCCCCCGAATTCCCCGTGGGTACCGTGGTGCGCGACGAGCGGACAGACAGTCAATACCTTGTCACGGAGGACGGTGAGAAGCCGCGCGTCGCGTTTGTGAATAATACGATTGTGCGATTGGAAGACGACTCGTATCCTTTGGCGTTCTGGTTAGGGTTGGCAGGGTTGGGCATCGGTCTGGTCTTGCTTATCCTGCTTGGAAGGCGTGCGAAGGTGAGAATTCGGCAGTAGGCCTCCGCTCGCGAACTTCAGCTAGTGTGCCGTTGCCGTCGATGGTTGTGAGACTCTATGGCGTCGTAGTCTTGGTATTCGTTAACCGTTCTGACGAAGGAGTAAGAAGCATGTTTCGATCAGTACTTTGGCGGGTTGGTGTTTGCGTGGTGATTCCATGGATGATTGTCGCATCCTCGGCCTGTGTGGTTGTGTTTGCGGCCTGTTCGGTCCAACCGTGTATCAAGTTGTCGGGCTCGAGTGAGGGTAAGATAACGAAGACTAAATGTTACTACTATAGTTCTGCGAGGGCGTTTGTCACCCTCTGGGCGAATGACACGGACGGTAAGTCGCGGTCCACTACTGAGAGCTTATCGACCCCATATGAGTGTCCTAAGGGTGACTGCACGTCTCAGTGCGCGGCGAATGAATACCCCGCCGAGGGGGCTGTCAACGACACCAGCAATTGCACGGGAGGTGCGGCCACAAAGTACTACGACACCTGTATTTCGGACAGCTAGTCGTCATCGTCTGTTGCTCAAAAGACGGCTAAACGGGAATAGCCGAGGTGGCCCGCCGCCAGACCAGGGCCAGACGATGGGACGTGAGCTGACATCTGCAGGCCTGCCATGTTGTGTTGCGGCCAGAAGGGAAGATCTCTCCTTCATCACTCCGCCTCGATCGCTGCTCACGAACAGCCCATGCTGTTGCCGCAATTGTAGCAGAGGTAGCAGTTGCCGTTGCGGACCGTGATCGCGCCGCAGTTGTCGCAGACGGGGGCGTCGGCCTGGAAAGTGGCGAACTGCTCGTTGCGGCCGGCTTTCGTGGCGGCCGGCTCGGCCGGCAGGGCGATGGTGGCGCGGTCGACCACTGCGGTCGCCGTCGACGCCCCAGCGGCCGTGGACGCGCGGCGGGAGGTGCCGTTGCCATTGCCGTTGCCATTGCCGTTGCCATTGCCGTTGGTCGAGCCGATCGAGGCGCCGGAACCGTTGGTCTTGGCGGGTCCCTGCCCGGGATTCGGCCCGCCGGCCTTCTTGGCGGCGGGCCAACGCTCGCCTTCTCCGTCGCCGGCGCCCCCTTCGACCGCCGGCGGCGGCGAGGACGACGCGCCCCCGTTGGCCTCGTGGCCGGCCGGCAGAAACGTGATTCCCAGCCAGCGGAAGATGTAGTCGACGATGCTCTTGGCGATCCGCACGTCCGGGTTTTTCGTGTAGCCCATCGGCTCGAAGCGGGTGTGCGAGAACTTGTTGACGTAGACCTCCAGCGGCACGCCGTATTGCAGGCTCATCGACACGGCGGTGCCGAAACAGTCCATCAGTCCGCCGATCGTGCTGCCCTCCTTGGCCATCGTGATGAACAGCTCGCCGGGCCGCCCGTCCGGATAGAGCCCCACGGTAATGTAGCCCTCGTGGCCGGAAACGCTGAACTTGTGGGTCAGCGACTGCCGGGTGTCGGGCAGGCGTTCACGGCGCGGGGCCGAGAGCGGCTTCTCCGCCCTCTTTTTGGTCGAGAGCGGCTGCACCTCCTTTGAGCCGTCGCGGTAGATCGCCAACGCCTTCAGCCCCAGCCGCCAGCCTTCCGTGTAGGCCTCGGCCACGTCCTCCGGCTTACACTCCTTGGGCATGTTGACCGTCTTGGAAATCGCCCCGGAGAGGAACGGCTGGGCGGCGGCCATCATGCGAATGTGGGCCTTCCAGGGGATCGAGCGCGTGCCGTTGGGCGGCGAAAAGGCGCAGTCGAACACGGCCAGGTGCTCCGTCTTCAGGTCGGCCGCGCCCTCGATGGTGTCGTTCTCGTCGATGTAGTCGACGATCGAGACGATCTCCGCGTCGCCGTATCCCAGCGTCCGCAGCGCCAGCGGCACCGTCTGGTTGACGATCTTCAACATGCCGCCGCCGGCCAATTGCTTGTACTTCACCAGTGCAATGTCCGGCTCGATGCCCGTCGTGTCGCAATCCATCATAAAGCTGATCGTGCCGGTGGGGGCCAGCACGGTGGCCTGGGCGTTGCGGAAGCCGTAGCGCCGGCCCTGGGTCAAGACGGCGTCCCAGAGTTTTCGGGCGGCGTTCTGCAAGTATTCCGGGCAGGCCTTGATCTGCTCGACCTTCTCGAAGTGCATCTCCATCACCCGCAGCATCGGCTCGCGGTTCTTGGCATACTCGTCGAAGGTGCCCACGGCCGCCGCCAGCTCGGTGCTGCTGAGACAGGCCGAGCCCTGCAGCAGGGCCGTAATCGCGCCGCACAATGCCCGGGCCTCCTCCGAGCCGTACGGCAAGCCGCTGGCCATCAGCAGGCTCCCCAGGTTCGAGTAACCCAGCCCAATCGGCCGGAAGCGGTGGCTGTTGGCGGCGATCCGTTTGGTCGGATAGCTGGCGTGGTCGACCAGGATTTCCTGGGCGATGAACACCAGCCGGCAGGCCGCCTGGAACCGCTCGACGTCGAACGCGCCGTCTTCCCGGCGGAACTTCATCAGGTTGACGCTGGCCAGGTTGCAGGCCGAATCGTCGACGAACATGTACTCGGAGCAGGGGTTCGAAGCATTGATCCGGCCCGAGTTGGGGCAAGTGTGCCAGCGGTTGATCGTGGTGTCGTACTGCACGCCCGGGTCGCCGCAACACCAGGCCGCCTTGGCCATGCGGTCGAACATCTCGCGGGCCTGGTAGGTGGGACCCTGCTGGTTTTCGTCGGTGACCCAGTGGGTGGTCCACGGCTTGTCCGCCTCGACCGCCTGCATGAACTCATCGCTTAAGCGGACCGAGAGGTTGGCGTTTTGGAAGGGGACCGTTTCGTAGGCCTCCAGCGGATCGTAACCCTCTTCGATCAGCAGCCGGACCTTCTTCTCCTCCCGGTTCTTGCACTCGATGAACTCCATCACGTCGGGGTGCCAGTCTTTGATCGACTGCATTTTGGCGGCCCGGCGGGTCTTGCCGCCGCTTTTGACGACCGCCGCGATCTGGTCGTAAACCCGCATGAACGACAACGGCCCCGACGGCTTCCCCCCGCCGGAAAGCTTCTCGCGATTCGACCGCAGCGTCGACAGATCGGTTCCCGTGCCCGAGCCGAACTTGAAGAGCATGGCCTCGCTGCGGGCCAGCTCCATGATGTCTTCCATGTTGTCTTTGACGCTCTGGATGAAGCAGGCCGAGCCTTGGGGATACTCGTAGGGATTCTCCGGCTGCGAGACCTCTTCCGCTTCGGCGTCCCAGCGCCAGTTGCACATCGCCCCCTTCACACCGTACTGGTGATACAACCCGACGTTGAACCAGACGGGCGAATTGAACGAGGCGTGCTGGTGGAGGCAGAGCCAACTCAACTCGCGATAGAAGCGCTCGCCGTCTTCGGGGGTGGCGAAATAGCCGTCGTGGATGCCCCAGTCGGCGATGGTGCGGCAGACGCGGTGGATCAACTGGCGGACGCTCGTTTCCCGCTCGGGGGTGTTGATCTCGCCGTAGAAGTACTTATTGGCGACGACGTTGGTAGCCAACTGGCTCCAATCCGCCGGGATTTCACAATCGGTTTGCTCGAAGAGGACCTCGCCGCCCTCGCCCTTGATGGCGGCCGTGCGGAGGTCCCACTCGACGGTGTCGAACGGGTCGGCCACGTCGGCCGGACAAAAGACTTCCTCGACCCTCAGTGCCTGGACCTCCCTGCTGCCCCCTTTTTCGACAGGCCCCTCGGCCGTCATGACCGATGCCTTGTCAGCTTGGTTCTCCGGAGTGTTCATAACTGACTTCCTTCTTCAGTGAACAACGTGGGCATCCGTGCGATTTAGTATACATGAGTACACACACGAGATCAGCTATGCGTCGTGATCGACTTGAGCCGAAACCTCCTGCTTCGGGGGAATTTGCCATTCTTTTTACTTCGAACAGGGGGTGCTGGATTCGATGTGCAACACCAATATATTGTACCTGATGCCCTGGCAACCACAACATACAGGTGTAATCGTCAAAGTGTAGCGAGATCTGTCCCCCGGTCAATGACGGTTGGAAAAGTCGTCCTAAGATGCTACAGGGAGACGAGTTGCGACGAACGGGCCCTGCTAGCACTGACAGCACCTCTGGAAGCGCCGCGGGACGTAAACCTCTATGCTTTCCGAGGTTTTGGCGTTTCCGGACCGGCGCGCCCGCCTTGGCCTTCTGACGGCCCGTTTTGAAAAACTTTTTCCCCCGACAGTTAAGCTGGGAAGAGCCGGAGGCCGGGGAGGAAAAAGCAAAGGGCGGCACGTTACGCGCCGGCTTCACTGCCCCAACGCACGCCGGGCAAGCATCTCTCCGGCGGCGCGACACTCCTGCAACACCTCGGGCGTGGGCCGGTACTGGGCCTTCAGCGGCCCGCGGAGGATTTCCCACTTCACAGCCTGGAGCCACTCGTCGATCGCCTCCGGCCCGCCTCGACCCCAACCGTACGAACCGAACGCGAAGCCGGCCTTGTTCGTCGGCCTCAAGCCCTTCAGATACGTCAGCACCGCGCCGGCCATGGGCATCATGCCGCGGTTGAGTGTGGCCGATCCGAACGCGATGGCCGCCGCGTCGATCACTTCGGTGGCGATACGCGTGAGGTTCGAGCGGCGAATGTTGATCAGCATGGCTTCCACGCCGGTCTGCGAGGCGCCTTCCATGATCGCCGCGGCCATTCGTTCGGTGCTCTTCCACATCGTGTCGTAGATCACTAGCACCTTGGGCTCGGCGCGACAGACGGCCCAGTCGCCATAGGCCGCCAGAATATCCGCCACCGCGCTCCGCCAAATGACGCCGTGACTGGGCGCGATCATCTCGATCTCCAACTCGGCAGCCCGTTTCAGACACCCGAGCACCTGCTTGCCGTAGGGCATCACGATGTTGGCGTAATACGCCCTGGCGTGGTCGAGCAGAGTTCCCAGCGGGAGTTCGTCGTCGAATCGTTGCGAGGAGGCGTAATGCTGGCCGAAGGCGTCCATGGAAAACAGCAGCTTCTCCTCGGGGACGTAGGTGAACATCGATTCGGGCCAGTGGATCATGGGCGTTTCGACGAATTGGAGCGACCGCTCGCCCAACCGGATCGTATCGCCGTCGGCCACGACCTGCACGTTCCACGACGACGTGTCATAGTGTTGCGAGAGCGCGGTCCGGCACTTCTTGTCGCAGACGAGCGTCGCGTTGGCTGCGGCCGCCATCACTCGCGGCAGCGCGCCGCTGTGGTCCGGCTCGGCATGGTTGCAGACGACGTAATCGACGTCCGACCACTGGCCGAGCGCCGCCACGTTTCGCAACAGCGTCTCGGCGAACGGGGCCTTGACCGTATCGATCAGTGCCGTCTTCTCGTCGCGGATGAGATACGCGTTATAGGTTGTGCCGTATTCGGTGTCGTAGCTGTGAAAATCGCGAACAGTCCAGTCCACGCATCCCACCCAGTCGACGTTCTCTCGCAGCGTGGTGTTCATGGTGTTCCTTCCTTGTGCAAACTCGCAACATATCCGAGCGAACCTACCGCTGCAAGCAGTTGCTGGGTATCGAAGCGGTCGCCGGTGACGACGGCCCGGCCGCCGGCGAGGTCCACCTCGGCCGAACGGACGCCGCCGCACTCGGCCAGTGCCCGGCGCACGGTCTCGGCACAGTGGCCGCACGTCATGCCGCGGACCGAAAGCTCGACGCGTTCGGCCGGGGGCGGCGTTTCGGCGTCGGCTGCTTCTTGTGGCGCGGAGTGCGATTTGGCGCGTTGCCACCAGCCGGCTGCGTACGAATATGCCACCACGGCCAACAGGGTGACGGCCGCTGCGTGGGTCATCCACTCGACGCCGGGCGCTTCGTGGACGTGGGATCCCAGTTGCGGGACCTTTGCCTGCACCGTGGTAATCATCCAGTCGAGCAACAAGCCGGCAGCGATCGCGCTGGCGGCCACGGTAATCAGATACAGCGCGGCGGTCCGGCGACCCAACAGCTTCCAGATGGTCGTAAAGGTGGCGGCGTTCGTGGCCGGCCCGGCGATCAGAAACGCCAGCGCCGCCCCGGGTGAAGCCCCCATGTGCATCGCACCCGCCGCAATCGGCACCGACGCGGTGGCGCAGACGTAGACGGGCACCCCGGCCGCCATCATCAGCAGAATCGAGCCGATGCCGCCGCCGATATAGGCGGCGAGCCGACCTTCGGGAACCAGTACGGCCATCGCTCCCGCAATCAGCACTCCGACCAGCAGGGCGACTCCGATGTCACGGGGCAAAGTTACCAATCCATAGAGCAACGCGCGAACCACCAGGTTTCGCGTGCCTGCCCGCTCGCAACAAGCCTCGGTGCAGGCGGCCGCCTTGGGCTGGTCGGAGTCCGCCGTCCCGTCCTTCCGGTCGAACAGTTGCACCAGGTAGCCGCCGAAAAGCCCGGTCAGCAAGGCCACCACCGGCCGAAACACGGCGAATACCCATCCCAGCAGCGCGTAGGTCACGGCGATGCTGTCCACGCCGGTTTGGGGCGTGGAGAGCAGAAACGCCGACGTGGCGGCGCGGCTGGCCCCGTGACGGTGGATCGAAGCGGACACCGGAATCACCGAACAGGAACAGAGTGGCAAGGGCACGCCGAACAACGATGCCTTCAGCACGGGCCCGAAACCGCGGTGGCCCAGGTGGCGTTCGACCCACTGCGGCGAGATGCACACCGAGAGCAGGCCCGCCATCAGGAAACCGAACAGCAGGTAGGGGCCCATCTGGCCGAGCACCAGCCAGCTTTCCCAGGCAATTTCCGCCAGTTTGTCGATCATCATCGAAGCATCTCAAGGCCGCCCAGCGCACTGCCCCGTCTGCGGGGGCGGCCGGATTCATTCACCTTTCCACAAGCCATGGAGGTTGCATATCTCGCGGGCGACGACCGCCCCGGCGTCGGTTGGGAAAAAGGCCTCCGGCGCTCCACCCGGGCTGAGGTACTGGCGGCACTGTTTGCCGTCCGCATTGATTTCGATCCATTCAATGTGGTGTTGCTCTTCCATCGGGTGCGGCACCGACCCGACCTTCACCCGCACGCCGCCTTCGACCTTCTCGATCACCGGGACGTGCTTTTCCTGGGCGGCGTCGGTCGTGTTTTCCGTCAGCAGCTCCATGGGGACGCCGCAGCAGACGAGCTTGCCGCCGCCTGCGCGGACGACCTCCACCACGTTTCCGCAAACGCTGCACTGATAAACCTGCGATTTTGCGATAGCCAACTTGGGGTCTCCTTACAGAATGTTTGTTGGGCGAACACGGGATTCGTAACGATCAGCCGACCGGTTGGGCCGCGTGTGCGGCCAGGTATTCGGCCACGCCTTCGGCCGTGGGCTTCATGGCGTCTTCACCTTCGTGCCAATTGGCCGGGCACACTTCGCCGTGCTCCTCGGTGAACCGCAGGGCGTCGAGGACCCGCAGCGCTTCGTCGACGCTGCGACCCAGCGGCAGATCGTTCACCAGGGCGTGGCGGACGAACCCTTCCTTGTCGATCAAAAACAGGCCCCGCAGCGCCACCTCGTCGTCGAACAGCACCCCGTACTCGCGCGAGATGTTCTTGCTCAGATCGGCGACCAGCGGGTACTGGACCTGGCCGATGCCGCCTTGCTCGGGCGGCGTGTTTTTCCAGGCGAGATGCGTGAAGTGGGAATCGACCGACACGCCGATCACCTGCGCGTTCTTCGCCCCGAACTTCGCCACCGCCTTGTCGAAGGCGATGATCTCCGACGGGCAGACGAACGTGAAGTCAAGCGGATAGAAGAACAGCACCACGTACTTCCCTCGATACGAGGAAAGCGTCAACTCGGCGAACGAATTGTTGGGCAGCACCGCCTGGGCGGTGAAATCGGGGGCTTCCTTGGTTACCAGGGTGGACATCGTTCGTTTCCTTTACTGAAAGAGGTTTGGTGTATGTTTCGTGTCGCTACGGCCGTATCGGCTACGGGGCCGTCGCCGCGTCGGCGCCAGCCGGCGGCGCCGTCCGCTGGCCCAGCTGCCCGTCAATCATGTACAACGCCACGCCGTTGTCGCCGACCAGCTTGAGTTGATCCAGGATGGTCGATGCGTTGGCTTCTTCCTCGACCTGTTCGGTGACGAACCATTGCAGGAAGGTCTCGGTGGCGTGGTCCTTTTCGGCGACGGCCAGATTCACCAGGTCGTTGATCAACCCGGTGACCTTCTGCTCGTGTTCGTAGGTGTCTTCGAACACGCTCCGCGCAGAGTCCCATTCGGTCTTGGGCCCTTCGACCTGAGTCAAGGTGACCCGGCCGTTTCGCTCGTTGATGTAATCGTAGAACTTCAGTGCGTGTGCGAGTTCTTCTTGGGCCTGAATCCGCATCCAGTTGGCCATGCCCGGCATCGTTGTCGCCTCGAAATGGGCCGCCATGGAAAGGTACAGATAGGAAGAAAACAACTCCGCATTGACCTGTGCGTTCAACGCATCCTGAATCTTGGGGTTCAACATGATCTACTTTCCTTTCGGTAGACGTGTGGGGTTAGGAGCCGGGTTCTCGCGTCGGGGTCTTGCATTGGGGGCATATCCCGAGCAGTTCCAGGCGGTGTCCGAGTATCTCATAACCGTTGCAATCGCCGTGGTCGACGTCCGACAGTTTAAGGGACTCCGCGCCAATGTCATCCACCCGCCCGCAGCGAATGCAGCGGACGTGGTCGTGGCGGTCGGGATTCCCGTCAAAGCGGGCCTCATTGCCGCTGTACTCTAGCTTCTGGACGATCCCCATCCGGGCCATCAGCTCCAGGTTCCGGTAAACGGTGCCGAGGCTGACCTTCGGCAGCCGCCGCCTGACGATCTCGTAGAGTCCGGTCGCGGTTGGGTGGGACGTGAGCCGGCGGAGTTCCTCCAAAATCACCTCCCGCTGCCGCGTGTTTCTCTTGAACGGTCTGTCATGCATGGCTCGGGCCTGCTGCTACTAATGAGAATTATTACTATTAAGTCCCGAAAGGCAAGACCCGAAGGGGAGTTTTTTGCCTGAGCGAAAAGGGCACCGACACACATGGCTATATGGCGCCACACTACAGATGTATTTTGGCTCGAAGTCTGGTGGTCTTTCGCCGCCATTCTTCCCCAAACGCGCAGCCGACCGCAGAGTCGTCTCTCTATCGGGATTGTCTCTCTGTCGGGAGGTGCTGCGAAAAAGAGGCAGCGGCGACGAGTCGCCGCCCTCCAGAGCCTCACCGCCGAAGTTCGTCGGCGTGAGGCCAAGGGCGGTCAGCCGACCTTGATCTTGTTGATTTTCACCCGGGTATACAACTGGCGGTGGCCCTTTTTCGTGCGGGAATTCTTCCGCCGGCGGAGCTTCTGCACCACCAGTTTCGGGCCCTGGCTGACCGAGAGGACCTCGGCGGTGACGGAGGCCGATTCGAGCATCGGTTGCCCGACCTTCAGTCCGTCATCGTCGCGGTAGGCCAACACGTGGTCGAACGTCACTTCGTCTCCGCTGGACACTTCGCGGTAGTCGATATCGAGCTGCTGGCCTTCTTCTACTTTGAACTGTCGTCCGCCGTCCTGAATGATTGCGTACATGGTCTTCAAGCCGTGATCAACGCCCGGCGGTTGCATCTGCCGGGCTCGGGTCGGAATACGGGTTTCCCAGGGGATGCAGCCCCTGAGTTTGATGTCGATTTCGTGCCAAGAGACCATCAGTGTAATGGATTCTATGGCGGTTGTTCAAGTCCTACGGCCGGGGAAACTTCACTTCGCGATTCTCGGCGTCGCTGCAGTCGACCACCAGATGCTCGGGCGGAACTCCTTCTGCGCCAACGACTTGCACCGTCATGGTCCCCTCGTCCTCCAGCCGGGCCAACTCGCGGCGCTTCTTGTTATTCAAATAGTCGGCCACCGCGTCGGCCACGGTCACGGTCACCCGGGCAATCGGCGGGTTCTGGCTGGCGAGGATCAACAGGCGGATCACTTCGATGGCCATACTCTCGGGCGTCTTGACCACGGCGGCGCCTCGACAGAACGGACAGTCGGTGAACACGCTCCGCTTGAGGCTGGGACGAATCCTCTGCCGGGTCATCTCAACCAACCCGAAAGGACTGGTCCTGAGAATCTTCGTCCGTGCCCGGTCTCGGCGGACGGCGTCGCGGAGCGCCCGCTCAACGCCCCGGCGATGCTTCTCCTTGCGCATGTCGATGAAGTCGTTGACCACCACGCCGCCGAGGTCGCGGAGCCGGATCTGCCGAGCGATTTCCCGGGCGGCCAGAAGGTTCATTTGGAAGGCCGTTTCTTCGGCCGAGTCGTCGGCCCGAAAGCTGCCGCTGTTGACGTCGATGGCCACCAGGGCCTCGGTCTGGTCGATGACGATCGATCCGCCGCCCTTGAGCGGGACGGTCCGCTGATACATCTTGGCGATTTCGTCGTCGAGGCCGTGCTTGTGGAACAGCGGCTCCTTGCCTTCGTAGAGTTGCAGACGGTTGACGTACCGGGGCATGACCAGTTGCAGAAATTCCCTGGCGCGCTCGTAGGCCAAGGCCTCGTCGATGTAGATCGTATCGACGTCTCCGGTGAAGATGTCGCGAATGGTGCGGATGATCATGTCGCTTTCTTCGTAGATGTCGACGGGGGCCTCGAGCTTCTTGACCCGGCGCACGATCACTTTCCAGAGCCGCAGCAGGTAGGCCAGGTCGCGGGACAGTTCTCGCTTGGTCCGGTCGGAACCGGCGGTGCGGACGATGAATCCGACGCCCTTGGGCGGGCTCAACTCCAGCATCACCGAGCGAAGCCGGCGTCGGGTTTCTTCGTCCTCGATCTTTCGTGAGACGCCGATCCGGCCCAGGGCCGGCATCAGCACCAGGTATCGTCCCGGGATGCTGATGTAGGTCGAGAGCGTGGGGCCCTTGGTGCCGATCCCTTCCTTGATCACCTGGACCAACACCTGATCGCCGCGTCGGAGGATGTCCTGGATGGGGGGCTTGAAGCGGGGGCGGCCGCCGTAGCGATGGCTGCGCTGTCGCGGCGGCTCGTCGCCTTGGCCCTCGTCGATTTCGTCGTCGGCCGAGACGTCGGCGGCGCGGAAGCCGCCGCGGCGGGAGCCGTTGGGACCCTCCGGTTCGTATCCGCCCTGGCGGAAATACTGCGGCTCGACGTCGCTGATGTGCAGGAAGCCGTTGCGTCCCACGCCGAAATCGACGAAGGCCGCCTGGATACTCGGTTCCAGATTGACCACGACTCCCTTGTAGATGTTTCCTACGTAACTGTCTTGGCCTGCCCGTTCTACATAGAGTTCTTCCAAGACCCCGTCTTCAACGATCGCAATCCGGCATTCCTCCGGCTGCGAGACGTTGATCAGCATTTCTTGTTTCATGTTGGTGCTTTCTTGTTCGGCAAGACAAGCGAGCACACATTCGGTCGGCAAGGGGTTCGGGATGTCCGAACCGGAGCGAATCGGATCCGTGCCAGTGCTTCATGATTGGACCTCCACGGTGGTGCGCGTCAGGTGAACTCCCTGATGCTCCACCTCGGCCAGTCCCAGCTCAGCAAGCACTTCACGCGGCCGAACGCTTCCTCCGTGGTCGGTCCTCAGCCGCATCGAGAGCACGCCCTCCCGCAACGTCAACTCCTCCAGGAGCGGTCGCAGATCGAGGGGCGTTTCTCGGTTGGGGCGGTGGATCGGACAGGAGGAACCGGCCAGCAGGCGGTCGACCTTTTCGGACAAACCGCTGCGGCACGGCGGGGGAATGGGCACCTGGTAGGAAACGGAGCGGACCTGGGCCTTTTTGCCGTCCGGTGGAACACGTTCCACCCCCTGGAACGTCAACCCCGGCGGCGCATGCCGCCTGAGTGCTTCCAGCACGTCGCTTTCGGTGCGGGATTCGGCCAGCCCAAGTTCCATGATTTCGTCGGTACCCTCAATTCCGACCGCCAGGGCCGCCGGGAAGGTCATCCGCGGTTTCGGATGGAACCCGCGGCTCATTTCCAGGGGCAGCCCAGCGCGGCGAAACAGCCGCTCCAGACACCGGATCAAGTCTCGGTGCCCGATCCAGCGCAGGTCTCCCTGCTTGCAAAATCGAATGCGTACTCGGTGTCGAACCATTGGTTCGAGTTTCTCCGCCTCTGTCGTTGAGGACGGAGGGTTTTCCCGGCCGGTGGCTACGGATTCCCGTGACCACCAGCCGTCTTGATTTCCCGTTCCCGCCTTACTTGGCGGAAACCTCGTTGACTTGTTTCACCCGGCCACCAGCGTACGGTTCGGTCCGACCGTGGCGAGCGGGACACTTTTGAGACGCGCGGCCGGTGAAGGCTCGGCGTCCCGATTGGTATGTTTTCTTACCGCTACTCTCCCATTTCCGGCAAGCGTTTCTTCAGTTCTTCCTTCAGGTAGCTCTTGATATCCCGGGCGTTCTCCATGGTCATGGCTCGGGCGGCCACGGCGCGGCACTGTTCGGTGGTCACGTGGCGGCAGACGTTCTTGATTTCCGGAATCACGCTGGGGGTGACGCTGAACCGTCGCAAACCGAGGCCTAACAGCAACATCGTGTACGTGGGGCTGCCGCTCATCTGCCCGCATAGATTGACCGGGACCGACGCGCGCTCGGCCGCGTCGATGGTGGTGGCAATCAACTTCAGGATCGCCGGATCGGCGGCGTTGTACAGGCCGACCACGTCCTTGTTGCTGCGGTCGACCGCCAACGTGTACTGGATGAGATCGTTGGTCCCGATGCTGAGGAAATCGACCTCCTCGAGGAACCGATCGATCATCATCACGGCCGCCGGGACCTCGACCATCATGCCGATGTCCAGGTTGCGATTGAACTCGACCCCGTGCTCTTCCAGATCCTCCATCACGTCGGCCAGCACCATTTTCGCCTGTCTCAGTTCCAGCAGCGTGGAGATCAACGGAAACATGACCCGCAGGTTTCCCAAGGCGCTGGCCCGCAACGCGGCGCGCAGCTGCGTGCGAAACAGGGGCAGGTTCCGCAGGGCGAGCCGTATGCTTCGCAGTCCCAGGAAGGGGTTTCGTTCGTCTTCGGGCGCGGGCAGGTGAGGAACCTTGTCGGCCCCCAGGTCGAACGTGCGGATGGTGACCGGCCGGTCCCCCATCGCCCGAACCACCTGCGAATAGGCCTGGAAATGAACCTCCTCGGTCGGCTCCGACTCGCTGCCCAGATAGAGGAACTCGGTCCGGTAGAGTCCGACCCCGTCGGCTCCGCGGTCGACACAGTGGTCCACCTCGTAGGGGAATTCGATATTGCCGAGCAACTGCAGGCGAACGCCGTCGGCCGTTTCGGCCGGCAGATCGCGGAGCGATTCCAGCCGGACGGCCAGCGTGCGGATTTCCTCAACTTCGTGCTGGTACCGGGCGAGCGTTTCCTCGTCCGGCTGGAGGATCACCAGGCCCTTGTCGCCGTCGATGATCACCTGATCGCCGCCGGAGACGTCGGTCAGGAAGGGGCCGGTGCCGACCACCGCGGGGATTTCCAGGGCCTCGGCGACGATGGCCGTATGGCCGCCGGGCCCGCCTACTTCGGTCACGAAACCGCGAACGAACCGGCGGTCGAGGTT
>Ga0180438_10002234_pt1 | contig 32286 bp, 29 predicted proteins | sample SS_ome_12_FD_132455 | JGI IMG/M metagenome (GOLD analysis project Ga0180438, IMG submission 132455) | Hypersaline lake sediment archaeal communities from the Salton Sea, California, USA - SS_3_D_2 metaG | ecosystem: Environmental > Aquatic > Non-marine Saline and Alkaline > Hypersaline >... | reverse complement strand
CCGCTCGCTTCTCCCCCTTCCCCCTCACCGTCTCCTTCCCCATCTCCACTAAACAGTCCACCACCATCTCCTTCACCCGGTCATCCTCTTCCTCCGCCATCTCCCTCAATAACGCTCCCTTCCCTTCCTCCCGCAGTATCGCCGTCCGCACTGCCCCCCACAGGTACGGCCGCGCCTCCGTCTTCCCCACCAACCGAATGTACTCCTCTACCTGCCTCTTCCCATCCTCTCCCACCAACTCCTTCAGCCGCTTCCCCACAAAGTACTCGTAGAACCGCTCGTACGCAAACTCGATCCGGTAGGCCTGCGCCCCTCCCCGCAATGCCAGGATCTCCACGTCCGCCAGGTTCTGAAACCCCTGGTTCACCCGCCGACCGCTGGTCCCTACCCCTAGGTTGTGAATCAGGTCAAACAAAGCTACCTCCTCCGCTGTCTTTGCCTCATCCACCCGTTCCGCCGTCACTGCATTCCCATACCGCCCTCCCCCCACCATCAGCGGCACCAACTCCCGCTCCAGAAACCGCACATCTCCCATCTCCAGCCGCTTCGTCTTCACCAGCATATCCACATAGTCTCCATAGATCTCCCCCATCCGCACATCCGCCGGTACCCGCTTCTCTGCGCAGATCCGCGCTACCAGCTGCATCATCAGCGGGTCTCGCATCACCTGCCGCATCCGCTCGGTCAACTCCTCGTACCTCGTTTGCAAGCGATACACCCCTCGGTACTTCTCATACACCTCCGGCAGCTCCCCCCCGCCAAACTCTTTCATCTTCACCCATGGCTCCTGATACGTGAATCCCTCCAACTCCACCCCCAGCCGGTGTTCCCCCCGCCGCCGGTAGTAGTGATCCTCCACCAGCTTGTCCTTCAACTCCCGCCGTATCGTCCGCCATGCCTCCGGCCGCGATGTCACCACCACCTTCAACCATGGCGTCTTGGCGGTTTTGATCACTTCATTGATCAACTCCATCACCGCCGCCGCCTCCGGATGCTCATTCACCGCATCCACCGCCAGCACCACCCGACACTCCTCTACCCCCTCTATCTCCCCGATTCTCCCCAATACCCGATCCAGCCTCCGCGCCCCCAACACCCGTCCTAGGTCCTCCCCTAAACGCTCCAGCAAGTCCTCCCCTACCTTCAGATTCGCCCCGTTGTACACCACCATGCACACATCTCCGCCCCTCTCCCGGTACACGTCCCGCAGCGCCAGCAGAAAGTTACTCTTGCCTACTCCCGACCTTCCTGTCAGGACAAACCCCCGCTTCTCTCCCCACAGGAACTCCTCAAACGCCTCCTTCACCTCCTCCCGCTCCAGATACAGCCCCCGGTCATACTTCCCTTCCCCTTCCCCCACCTGTTCCTCCGTGATCCCCTCCAGACCCTCTATCAACAACTCCCACGTCAACTTTGGCGCCTCTGCCCACTCCTCCCGCGCCAACTGCACCAGCACCTGCAGCTTCACAATCTCGTCCACGACCTCTTCTGTAGGCCGCTCTACAAACATCACCGGCAGGAGGTAGATGGCCCGGCTCCCGCTCAACCACTTGTACAGCGCCGCTTCCGCGTTGGCCCCCTCCATCCCTGTCAACGATGCCTCCAGCAACCACGAAAACGTCAGCGGGTACAACTTCAATAGCGCCCCGCTCTCCCGCTCCCGCAGATAGAAATGCCCTTTCTCCACCTTTTCCCCTTTCCTTAACTCCGCCTCCCCCTGCCAGATCTCCAGCCCCCTGTACCGCTCATACTCGTATCTCCCCTTCTCCACTCTGTCTCCATCGCTCGGATCAGATCATACCGCTCCAGAAAGCTAAATCCCACCAACACTGCTTCTAAGTGCCCCGCCGCCGCCTCATACAGTTGCCGCCACCCTTCTTCATTCTCCGGTTGCCTTTCCTTCAACTGAAGGTATTCGTTCCACGCCTTCAACAACGCCTGCAGATGTTCTCGTACCGCCTCCCGCCCCCGCGGCGGATCCTCACGATAATCCCAGAAGAGATCGTACAGCTCTGGAACAAAGAAGAGGCCCCGCCCACCCCGGTAGGCATCCATCGCCGCAAACAGAATCTCCTGCCACACCCCCAAATGGGTCCGCTGAAAGAACTCTTTCTCCAACATCCGGTTCAGATGCTCGTTCTTCACCTGCTCTAGATCCCGCAGCAGGTACTGCCCGACCACCGCCAGCACTAGCAGCCGTGCCCCTAGCTCGTAGAGGCGCATCACCTCCTTCACCTTCTCCCGCCAGCCCTCCGCACGCAGCAGCCGCCCATAGGCCACCGACAGAAAGTGCGGATACTCTTCTAGAATCCGCCGGTCGAATTCCTGCTGGTCAACGCTCCTTGACGCCATCAGTCTCCTCCTGCTCTCCAATAAGACACTCCGCCGCCTGCCGAATCCGCACCACCACCTCCGGCTGCCGGAAGAAGGCCAACGTCGCCGCTTCCACCCACCCCCCGCGTGATACCAGGCTCCGCCGCATCTCCTGCAGTGCGCCAAGATCCGGTTCTGGCTCACGCAATATACTCAGCATCTCTTTGAACTGTCCTTCCACTTCCTCGACAGCCAAGTCTGACAGGTCTTCTTGCGTTGAGACCTTCTCTATCAGCCGGCTCACGACCTCACCTAATGGATGCTGACTCCCCACGTTGACTTGGTAGACCCCCTTACCAATCGCGACGTTGGTGGCGTGATCACCCACTGTCACCTCAACACGGTCGCCAAAGTAAATATGCTGGTGAACCTCCTGCCGCGGGAACTCCCCATCGAGTTTATCAAGATGCTCCACCAGATCAATTCCGTCTGGTGTAATCTGGACAAACTCAAAACGCACGGCTCCTCTCTGACGAGCAACGACGTCGATGTATCCCTTACGCTCCAACTTCCTGATGCTGCCTGCCACTTGCGCCTTGGGCATCTGCAATCGCTCCGCCAAACGTTTGCACTCGATCAGACCGGGTGGATCCTCATCATGTAGCGCATAGAGCAGGCGCAACACGTCTCTTTGGGTGGCCTCGTTGTCCATTTCTCGCTCTCTTCCATTGATACCAGACAGATCCCAAGGATACCGGTCGCCGCGTCTCAAGAGCTGCCGAATAAGCGCCGTTGCTCTACTTGATGATCAAGAATACCCCTGCAATAAGGGGATTGACCAGATTTCCAGTGCCAAGATGTAGCTGGCTATCCACAGAAGCCAGCAATACAACAGCTTGGGCTCTGGTCGAGCCCAAAGTGCACTGGTATCAACTGTAACTACCCAAAACAGCAATAGACCACTTCCTCAGCTGTAAGCTTTCACCCTTCCGCAAGCTACGACGATATCTTGCGCAGAAACACGCCTCTGGTTCGGTTTTGGCTCGCTGATCAGAGCGATTTTCAAGCCTGTAGGAGGGTAGCTGAACCGATACCCTAGCTTACTTCGCTTTCTCGACGGCGGTCTTGCCACCAAAGCGCTTCCGCACCCACTCAACGCCTGCGGAACCTGCCTTTCCAATGATTCGGCCTACAGCGGGGTTAGCGAAGAAGGACAGCAGCGCCTCTGCCATGTCCGGGATGTTGTCCAACAGCCAGTCCACTGCCCGAGAGACGCGACTCATGTCTGGAGCTTGACCTTGGTTCGCCAATTCCTCCTCAAGAATCTGGACACGATCCTCAGCTAAGACTCGTTGAGCTGACTCCCAGTCTTCTATCTTGGAAAGTCGCGCTCGCAAGTCGTCCAGAGCAGCTTCTATAGCTCGGTAGTCCGCATCTGCCGGTTCTCCTAAGACCTCGCGAATTAGCCTGACGTCCTTCCCTGCTGCTATTTCACGAGCATGATCGCCGATTTGCACAACGACCACGTCACCGCTAATGGGAATTTCTTCCCACCAACGTCTCTGCTTCTTGCTCATCATCCTACCTCCTTAAGTATAGAATACTTCCAAAGAGCGACTGCGCAGACCGAGTGCCCCAGGTACAACCCGCTCCGGTTCGGCGTGGGCCGAACCACGGGCCAACCGGGCAAATCTCTTCCTCCCCACCAGACCTGCGTGACGCTCATCTGAGGAGAGGCAACTTCGCGACCCCAGGTGACGGGTGTGGGGCATCGTTTCCATCCGGTAAACCCATGATGACCAACCCTGAATATGAACCTCGCACCATCAAGAGCCGCCTATCGAAACAGGCGGCCTTCATTATTTGGCTATGACTTTGCCTAGTATTACAACCGTATTTGCATCAAAGGCCCTTTTCGGCGATAATAAGGACAACGCGTAGCACAGGAGAGGGCCTATGACGCCTGAAGAACTCGATCATTGGAATGGACGTGGACAAGCCACACCAACTGGACATGGTGCGGGCCACCCTGGAAGGCAGGTCTACATGAGTTCGCCAGGTGAATGGGGCAACCTGCTGAACCGCCTGGTCGCTTTGGACAATAATCTGAGCGCCCGCCTCACCCTCACGGAAGAGTCGGGATGGCGGCGAACCGTCGCGGTTCTGGGGGCTCACCTGGGGGATGGACCTTTGTGGTTTGTCGTCGCCGTCATAGCCTTCTGGCTGGGCGATGAAACGATCAGGCGCTCTGTCCTGCTGGCTGTTGTCGCCGTCATCGTCGCCGGAGGGCTGACCACTGTCCTCAAGTTCCTGACGAGACGAGGCCGGCCACGGGAGATGCCTGGTTTCTACTCGACCAGGTACGATCCCTATTCCTTCCCCTCAGGGCACGCGACGCGGGTAGCCTGCCAGGCTATGGTTTTCAGCCACCAATTTCCTCGCTGGGCCGTCGCCTTCCATGCCTCAGCTCTTTTTGTTACCCTCTGCCGGGTAGTTCTGGGCATTCATTACGCCTTCGATATCCTGGCAGGGCTGGCCATAGGCTTTCTTGCCTCGTGGGCCATCGTTTCCATCTTTTAGATCCATGACGACCTATCCTGAATATGATCTCCATACCACCAAGGGCCGCCTTTTTCGACAGGTGGCCCTTGTTTTCAACAAACTCTTATTCAGGCAGAGCCCGCGATCCCTGCAAAATACCGACAAAATCGCCGTCGAAATCTCTCAGGAACTCGTGCATATTGAGGACATCGTCGGCATCAATATGGGGCATCTCTCGAAACCTGTCCCACTCCTCAAGTGTCAGCTCAGTGGGACTCTCTGACTCCCTGGTTTCCTTTATCATGGCAAAGATCAGCCCCCGTGTATGGCACTGACCACAGGTCACAGCCATGACCCAGAGTTCATCGCGGTGGTCTATGACATGGATATCCCCTAGCTCATAATTGCCCTGACAGACAGCGCATTTTATGTTCGTGATCAGATGTTTGATAAAAAGTTGTCTGGCCAATCCGTCATCAACGCTCATGGTTGCATCCTCCCTCTGCTCCCGGATACCCGATTCTCAAATCCCAGAGGCAGTCTCTTCTTCCCTTTCAACAATGACTGTGATTTGAGGTGCAAGATCAGTCAAGAGTTTGATGGGCACGCGATAAGAGCCCAGCTCACGGATTGGTTCCTCCAGTTCTATCTTGCGCTTGTCAATAGCCTGGCCTGTCTCACGCTCAAGGGCTTGAGCAATGTCGGCATTGGTGATAGACCCATAGAGTTTATCTTTCTCTCCAGCCTTGGCCCGGAGCGTCAGGGTCACTTGCGATAGGTTCCTGGCCAGCGACTCGGCTTTCATTTCCTCCCGTTTCTGGCGCCTGGCCTCGGCCTGGCGTCGAAGCTCGGCCTGTTTGAGAGCTCCCTCTGTAGCTGGCACGGCCAGACCTTTGGGAATGAGAAAGTTGCGCGCATAGCCTTCAGCCACTTTCTTGACCTCACCAGCACTACCCAGATTATCCACGGTCTCGATCAAAAGTACTTTCATAGCTTTTTACCTGTCTCGCCTTTCTATTTAGAATCAGCGGGCTGACCTAATCATACACCAAAACGGCCTAAAACTCAAGTCCAGATAGCTTGTGATGGATCAACAAGTATGGTATAATACAAGCTGAAAATCCCCGGTACTTCTTTTGTCAGAAAACTGAGACCAGTACCAGCAACTATGGGATTTCAGGCCAGAGCAATTGGAATTCCGCAAGACCCAAAGGGATGCGGAAGAAATTAATTGGCGCTGGCCAGACTGTTTGAGAGGAGAATGAAAATAGCAAGTAATGAACAAATCCCTGTTGGTTATTCTCATTGCAGTGTTGGTTTTGGCAAGTGCATTGGGGTGCCTGGGTTGTCCGCTCACCTCGCTGATCGCCAGAGCCCCAACGCCGGTGCCAACTCCGACCAGAACCTCCAAGCCAACTTTCACTCCAGGCCCAACGGCCACTGACACGCCCATCCCTACCAACACCCCCAATGTGCCGCCGCCGACTGACACCCCTTCCTCACCACCTGCCCCTCCCACGCCGACGCCCATCTCTCAGCCAGAGGCCACGGTAGCGACCAAGGTCCTGAATGTGCGATCTGGGCCCGGTGCCAATTACAGTAGAGTCGGGCAGGTGAAAGAGGGGGAGAGGCTGAAGGTCGTCGGGCGGACAGACGCCAGCGATTGGCTGAAAATCGTGACCGGCGATGGCAAAGAAGGTTGGGTGGCAGCAGAGTTTATGACCGTCAACACCGATTTGGGGCCAGTGGCAGTGGCCCAGGCTCCACCTCCACCTACGCCGGTGCCAGCGACGTCCACGCCTCCTCCGGCACCTCCCACAAACACCCCCCCGCCTCAGCCGACGGCAGCACCCAGGCCCCAGTTTCAATACAGTCTTGGGCGTGGGGTAACTTGTTCACCTAACTGTGGGACTACAGGAATCAAGGGTACTGTGTATGACGTCAACAACAACAAAGTAGGTGGCCTTCTTATGAAGATTTCGGCTGACGGATGGTGCTGCGGAGAGAAGGAGACAAATAGTTACGGGCCATACGAGGTGCTTTTGGGCCCTGGCGCGAGACCTGGACACTGGTATGTGGCTGTTTACAGCAATGATGGGAAAACGCAGCTTTCAGAAATGGTCACAGTTGACACGGTTGCAGAGCCCTGTGAGCCGAACTCGAGCGGCTGTCAGTGGGCAGTGGTAGATTTCAAAGCCAATTGGTAGCCTTTACCATGCCATTGCGGGCACATAGGTCGGGGGCGGCAACATACCCCCGACCTATGTTCTTTTGGGACCAGGTCCGCCAGGATGCCAGGGTTATTGCACCAAAGTGCAGGGTGGGGTATAATGCAAGAGTGAAATCGAATCAGTCTTCGACAACCAGACGAGCGCTTCTCCTACTGCTTATACTGATAGCTTTCAGCCTGCGGGCAACCAGGCTGAATTTTCAACCCCTCTGGTGGGACGAGGGCTACAGCCTGTATTTCGCCACAATGGAATTGGCCGCGATGGTTGCAGGCACTGCCAGCGACATCCACCCGCCCTTTTACTATGCGTTGCTTCACGTCTGGATCGCCCTCCTGGGGTCTGGTGCCGTAGCCGTGCGTTTGCTCTCGGTATTTGTCGGTACGCTGACCTTACCCCTGCTCTATCGGGCAGGCCGTCGCCTCATAGATGGCAAAGTAGGTATGCTGGCATCTCTGGTCGTGGCCATAGCCCCTTTCCACGTCTACTACTCTCAGGAAGTACGGATGTATGGGCTGGTCACCCTGCTGGGACTGCTGTCGGTGTATTTTGCCCTCCTCTTGCTGGAGACACGGGAAACAGCGAGCAGGCGGCGACAGATCCTGCTTTGGGCAGGGTACGTGGCCACCACCCTGGCCGCCATGTACACCCAGTACTATGCCGCTTTCATCCCCCTGTTCCAAACCGTCTTTGTCCTTTCTCAGCTCAAACGAAAGGAAAGACCCATCGGCCAGAGCGACATTTCTGCGGCTTCATTGCTCGTTCGGTGGCTGGCAGCCCAGGGGGTTCTCTTTCTGCTGTATGTCCCCTGGATCATCTACGCTGGTGGACAACTGACCGAATATGTCATAGGCAAGGTGGGGCATGAGGGGTATCATCCCTTAGGACTAGGGGCTTTCTTCGTCCAGCATTTGGCAACCTTTGGCCTGGGACACCTTGCCCCGGACCAGGGCTATCTGTACTGGGCTGGACCGCTCTTATTTCTGCTGGCACTTGTGGGAATCCTGGGATACTATCGCAGATTACGGTTTCGTAGTAACGACTTCAGTCGTCTCGGCACATGTGCGACTGAAGTCGCCACTACGAGCCTAACTCGCGGTCTACCGAGTATCATTTTCCTGCTTCTCTATCTACTCGTCCCCCTCCTCATGGCTTATCTCGTTAACCTGCGTTTCCCTTTCGCCCCCGTTGGCGTGGAGCGCTTGAGCCTGTTGGCAGCACCGGCCTATTATTTGCTGATTGGCCTGGGATTGGCCTGGCTCTGGAAAGGCCCGCGCCCTCTGTTTGGGTTATCAATCCTGGCCATGATCTGTGTGAATGGCTTCTCCCTCCACAGCTTTTACACCGTGGAACGTTATCCTCAGGATGACTACCGGCCTCTCATCGCACGAGTCCAGACCATGGCCTCCCCCGATGATGCCGTCTTTTGCATCTACCCCTGGCAAGTGGGATATTTCGAGAGTTATTATCGGGGAGAACGGCCTCGGGTGATTCTCGCTTCCAGTGGGGAATGGGGCCCCTCCATTCAGAGGGAGTTGGAGGAGCTTTTGGCTGAAGGGCCTGCCCTGCCTGCCCTGAGCAAAGTCGAAGGGAGCCACGCCGAAGGGCGGCGACTCTGGGTCCCAGCCTACCAGGCCAAAGGCGGTATCATGGAGAGCCAGGTGGAACAGTTCCTGCTCGCCAACAGTTATCCCATCCTCAATGAATGGTATGGGACGACGCGGCTTTCCTTCTACGCTCCCCAGAGCCAGATGACCGCCTCCCAGGGTCCCTTGAACTTTGACCATCGCCTTCAGTTGCTGGAATACGCCCTGGACCCCGGTCCGATGGAAGCAGGCTGGGGGGTGGTCACCGTGAACCTCCTCTGGCTGAAGGAGGGGAAATTGGATGGCCGTTACCTGGTCGGTTTGCGCCTGACTGACCGGGCCGGGCGCACCTGGGGCCAGCGGGACAGCGAACCCATGGCCGGACTCAGGCCCTTCTCGGCCTGGCGGGAGGGAGAACAGATGCCAGACCACCACGGGCTCCTGGTGCCAGCCGGCACTCCCCCAGGTGACTATCAACTCAGGCTGGGAGTGTACCGGGCCGCAGATGAACAAGGGTTGACCGTCCTGGATGAAAACGCTGTCCCCCAAGGCACCGAGGCTGTGTTGGGGATGGTCCAGGTGGTGTCTCCAAGCCATCAGCCTCCCGTTGAAGCCCTGACTATCGGACATCCCCTTTCAGCCGACCTGGCAGACCCAGAGGAAGGCCACGTCCTACGCCTTTTGGGATACAGTCTGGGTGAGGGCCCCCTCAAGCCCGGCCAAGTCCTCAAACTGACCCTCTTCTGGCAGACCCTGGCGGATGTGAGCCGTGACTACACGGTCTTTGTCCAACTTCAGGACGAGAAGGGAAAGCTGTGGGCCAATCGGGAGACGGCTCCTGTAGATGGCCACTACCCCACAACCGGCTGGCAAGCTGACCAGTTGGTGCGCGATCCCCACGACATTGTGGTGCCGGCCGCGGTGCCTGATGGTTCATATCACCTGGTCGTCGGCCTCTACCGGGCCACGGACAGGGAGCGCCTGGCAGTCCTTGCCGGCCCCCAACGGGGGCGAGACAATCTGATGCTCACTGAAGTAAAGGTCCTGGGCCGCCAGCACGATTACCTGAAGCCGGAGGTCTCGCATCCTCTTCAGGCCAGGTTCGGCGAAAGCATTGTCCTCATCGGCTACGATTTGGAGGCCCAGCAAGCCAGGCCGGGCGACAAACTGGGGTTGACCCTTTACTGGCACGCCTTGAGCCCCGTGGACAAATCGTACACGGTCTTTGTCCACCTGCTGGACGCCGACGAGGTCATCCAGGGTTGGGGCGACAGCCTGCCTGGCAGTGGCACTCTCCCTACTACCAGTTGGCTGACAGGCGAATATGTGCGGGACCGGCACGAGATCGCCATCAAGCCCGAGGCCCCCCCAGGTGAATACTTGATTGAAGTGGGGCTGTACGAAGCGACCAGCGGTGCACGTTTACCCCTTCTGGACGAGAAGGGGCAGATACAAGGGGATAGGGTTTTGCTGGCCGACACCATCAGCCTTTTGACCGAAACGGATGGCTAAAGCATACTACCTGTCATCCAGAGCCGCCACTCCAGGCAAGACCTTGCCCTCCAGCAATTCCAGGCTGGCCCCACCCCCGGTGGAGACGTGGGTCATCCTCTCGGCCATCCCCGCCTGTTCCACGGCCGCCGCCGTATCGCCGCCGCCCACAATGGTGGTCGCCTGGCTCTCGGCCAGCATCTCGATGATGGCCTGGGTGCCAGCGGCGAAGCGGGGGAACTCGGCGACCCCCACAGTGCCGTTCCAGACCACGGTTTTGGCTGTGTAGAGCTCCTGAGCGAAACGTTCCACTGTGGCCGGGCCGATGTCCAGGATACGCCAATCCGCTGGCACTTCCTCTACGCCAACGATTTCTGACTGCGCTTCCGCGTCGAACCGGTCGGCCACCACCACATCCACCGGCAGGACCAACTTGCGGCCCGCCTTATCCAAGAGCCCGCGGGCCAGCGGCAGGCTCTCCTCTTCCACCAACGACTGTCCTACCTGGTACCCCTGGGCCTTGAGGAAGGTGTTGGCCATTCCGCCGCCGATGAGAAGGGCGTCTACCTTGCCCAAGAGGTTGTCCACCACGCCGATTTTGTCAGAGATCTTGGCCCCTCCCAGAATGGCAACAAAGGGTCGTTCCGGGCTTTCCAGAGCCCTGCTCAAAAAGTTCAACTCTTTCTCCATCAGGAACCCGGCCACAGCCGGCAGGCGGTGAGCCACACCCTCGGTCGAGGCGTGGGCGCGGTGGGCCGTACCAAAGGCATCGTTGACATAGACCTCGCCCAAAGCAGCCAGCTTGCCGACAAACTGGGGGTCGTTGGCCTCTTCGCCAGGATGAAAGCGCAGGTTCTCCAAAAGGAGGACGTCGCCCGGCTTGAGCCTATCAACCGCTGCTTCCGCCTCCTCCCCCACACGATCCACAGCTATAGCCACCGGCCTGCCCAACAACTCGGCCAGCCTTTGGGCCACAGGGGTCAAGCGAAATTCCTCCTTGACCTTGCCCTTGGGCCGCCCCAGATGGGACATCAGGATGACCTTGGCCCCCTGCCCCATCAAATACTGGATGGTAGGCAGGGCCGCCCGGATGCGGGTGTCGTCAGCCACTTTGCCCTGGTCCAATGGCACGTTAAAATCCACCCTCACCAGGACCCGCTTGTCTTTGACATCAATGTCTCTAATGGTTTTCTTATCGCTCATTTCTCTCCACCTTCATATACTCTGATTTCGCATTGCGTGGGCCGCGCCATGGTTTCGATATGCTGGCTTCGGTACGTTACGCTGCTCAGCAAGCTGCTACTCAACCGACGGCGCTTAATCGTAACAGGCGTTCCTGATAACTTTTGGTCAGGTCTGCATCACCTATGTGGTGACCATATTGCACCTGGAAGATGGCCGCCGCCAACTGGTAGAGCCTCAGCCGATCCCAGAAGCGTTCGGAGAGTTCCACGGACTCGGTGTAGCCATTCAAAAAGCCCTCCTGCAGGCGGGGGTAACGGTCGAAAACGCGGCCAAAGAGCTGGACCATGTCCCACTCCCGGCTCCAGGCCTGGGACTGTTCGAATCCGGAGATGCCCGTCACGTGGTAGCCCACAGCTCCCTCTTCCACGTTCACCTTCCCCTCGTGGTAATCGCCGTGCACCAGGCATGGCTTCTCCTGGTCCAAGAAATCGGCCCTTTCACAAGTCCGCCGCAAGGTCTCGACCACGCTCGGATTGATCAGGTGATTGTCTGCGCACTCTTTCAGCCAAGAGCCCACCCGGGCCAGGGTATAGTCCCGCTCGTGAGGGCTGGCCAGGGGATCCGCCACGAAATAGTCCCCGTAGCGCTCCCCTGACATGACGTGCAGCCGGGCCAGGTAGCGCCCCATCTCGTAACCCACCACCTCTGTGTCTTCCTCGGCCATCTCCGGCAGGACCGCGCCCAGGCTGCGCCCGGGCAGGCGGGTGTGGACAGCATAAGGCCCGTCCAAAAGCTGACCACTGTCGTCGAAAAGGAGCACCTGGGGCACGGGCACGCCAGTTTCCCCTGCCACCCGTTTGAGAATGTAGGTCTCCTTCCAGGGTTCACGTTTCTCCGTTGGCCGCAGATAGACCTTGAGGGTCAGACCCATCTCAGGATTGGAGAGATGCAGGTCGTAATGGAGGTGGGCGAAATCCGACCCCAGTTTCTGGCAAGATTCGACCTCAGCGTTGGAAAAGACCTTTCTGATGATCGTCTGGATTGTCTCGGTTGGGATCTCCTTCATCTCGCCTTCCTCATCCGCCATTCGCTATTCGCCATTCGCCATTCGCCCTCAATCCTCCCGGTAATGGCAGCCCCGACTCACCTTGTTCTCCCAGGCAGCGTGAGCCACGATCAGAGCCGCCTGTACACTGTTGCGCAGGCCAATCAACTCGTCGCTCAATTTGGTGGTGCGGTAGAATTTATCAATCTCAGCCTTCAGGTGCTGCAGGTCATCAATGGCCCGTTCCAGACGGCGGGTGCTGCGCATCAGGCCCACATAGTTCCACATGATGTATTTGATGTTGGCCGTGTCCTGGCTCATGAGGGCCGGATCGGCTACCTCTGTGAGGCCCTCGTCGTACCAGGGTGGGATGTCAGCCGGCTCAACTCCCAGCGGTTCGTCAATAGTGCGCAGGGCATCCTCGGCGGCCCGCCAGCCCCAGACCAGACCCTCCAGAAGGGAAGCGCTGCCCAGGCGGTTAGCGCCGTGCACCCCTGTGCAAGACACCTCACCAGCGGCATAAAGGTTCTTGAGACTGGTCCGCCCCCACTCATCTACCCACACCCCGCCACAGAAATAGTGGGCGGCGGGCACCACTGGCACCAGATCGGTTGTGATGTCCACATCGTATAAAAGGCACTTTTCATAGATGTTAGGGAAATGCTCCACGATTTTGTCCCTGGAGATGTAGGACTTGATATCGAGGTAAACGGACTTGGCACCGGTAGCCAGCATTTCTTGGTAGATGCTCCGGGCCACCACGTCGCGAGGGGCCAGGTCCTTCCACTGGGGGGCATAATTCTGCATAAAGGGCTCACCCTGAGCGCCTACCAGGCGCGCTCCTGCGCCCCGCACCGCCTCGGAGACCAGGAAACGAGCCAGCCCATGACGGTAGAAGGCCGTGGGATGAAACTGCACGTACTCGGCGTTGATCACTCGCGCCCCGGCTCGATAGGCCATGGCCAGCCCATCCCCCCGGGCGATGGGTGGGTTGGTAGTATGGAGATAAATCTGCCCCAGTCCTCCTGTGGCCAGGATGGTCTTCTTGGCCAGAATGGTTTTTACCTTCCTCTGTTGCTGATCAAAAACATAGGCCCCCACACACGACGGCGGTGGATAGACGTCCAGCGGGTTGCGGGAATGATGGGCCGGGGTGAGTAAATCAACGGACGTGTGCCTGGCCAACAGAGTGATGTTAGGGCGAGAGCTCAGGGCCTCGACCAGCTTCTCCTCGATGGCCCGCCCTGTAGCATCCTCGACGTGCAAGATGCGGTCGGTGGAATGGGCCGCTTCCCTGATATATTCCAACCCCTCAGCGGAGGTGCGGTCAAAAGGCACTTCCAGTTCGTCCAGCAGCAGTTGGCGCATGAGCCTGGCGCCTTCCTCGGTAATGATTTTCACCGCCTTGGGGTTGTTGGTATGAGCTCCGGCCCGTTCCAGGTCCTCTGTCAGGAGCTCGGCCGAGTCGGCTGGCCCCCGCCCGATGATGCCCCCCTGGGCATAGTAGGTGCTAGATTCGCCGGGGTCTGGAGCCTGAGTGATGATGGTCACGTGCAGGTTATTGTTTTCGGCCAGCCGCAGGGCCGCCGTGCCGCCAGCGATGCCGCTGCCGATGATCAGGATATCGGTGTAGATCTGTTCAGAAGATGGGATCATATGTACTACCCTTTGAGGGCCAGCATCCTTTCCAGGGCTACATTGGCCCAGCGGGTGGTCTCCTCAGGTACAGTGACCACTCCGACCAGCTCACCCCGCACCAGGCTCTCCAGGGTATAGAGCAGATGATTGGGGCTGGTGCGGTACATGGCGCCACACAGGGAACGGGTCAGGGGCACGACCAGCTTGTCTGGATAGTCGCTGGCTAGGCGGGCCACCATATTGATTTCCGTACCGACGGCAAACCGGCTTCCCGCCGGAGCATCCCGCACCGCGCGCAGGATGAACGAGGTCGAGCCGTTGAGGTCGGCAGCCTGCACCACTTCCATCGGACACTCGGGGTGGACGATGACGGTGATGTCGCCGTATTTCTTTCGGACGGCCCTGACGTGTTCCACAGTGAAACACGTGTGCACGTGGCAATAGCCTTTCCAGATCACCACTTTGGCCCTTTGGAAACTGTCCCCGCCCCCCGGCTCGTCCGGGTCCCACATGGCAATCTCCTCCAGAGGAATGCCCAAAGCCAGGGCTGTGTTGCGGCCCAGGTGCTCGTCGGGGAAAAAGAGGACGTGCCCCTTCTGGGCCAAAGCCCAGCGAAAGACGGCCTGGGCATTGGCCGAGGTGCAGACGGCCCCGCCGCGTTGCCCGCAGAAAGCCTTGAGCCCGGCATAAGAGTTCTGGTAGGTGATAGGGACCACATCATCGCCCCACAGGTCGGCCAAGGCATCCCAGGCCACCTGGGCTTCGGCAGCGTCGGCCATGGCGGCCATAGGGCAGGGGGCTTCCAGCGCAGGCATGAGCACGGTCTGAGAGGGGCCACAGAGCATGGCCGCTGTCTCGGCCATAAAGTCCACCCCGCAGAAGACAATGTAGCGGGCTCCCGTAGCCTGAGTGGCGGCGATGCGTGAAAGCTCCAGCGAGTCGCCTCGGTAATCGGCGAACTGGATGATCTCGTCTCGTTGGTAGTGGTGGCCCAGGATGACCACATCCGGCCCCAGCTTTTCCCTGGCTGCCCTGATGCGGGCAAACATCTCGTCATCTGATAGGTTTCGGTATTCGTCAGGAAGGTTGTTCATTAGTCATCTCCATATTTAGCGGTCAGCAAGTTGATGATTCCTTTGCGCCGGATTTGGACTGTCACTGTGACCACTGACTATCCTCCTACCCCGATTATAACCCAGGTGGCGTAGAAAGGCAAAGCCCCCGGTATTGGATGCCGGGCCTGCCTACATCCCCTGGAACCACTGAGGCCACTGAGAGCAATGAACGCACTGAATCAGTGGCCTCATCCCCCTCAGTGTTTCAGTGATTCTCACCCTCACAGCCACCAGCGGCCTACGCCCTGGAATCACTGAATACGCTGAACTTCGCTGAGCCCGCTGAGGACATTATCCCTCAGCGCTGTCAGCGCCCATCAGCAGCTTCAGCGGTTCAATCCCCCGAACCGCTGAACCCCGCTGAAAGCATCATCTGCGCTTCTCATCGTACACTATCCGCTTGACCTCCAACTGCTTGGCTCCAAAGTTGAGCAGCAGGGCAACCTTGTGGCCGGAGGCCTTGAGGTAAGAGAGGGTCTGTAAAGTCTACATCCTCGATGACGGCTTTGGCCTTGATCTCAACCAGCACTTCCTCAACGATAAAGTCCACCCGCTTGCGACCGACTTTCTGCCCCTTGTAGTGCACATCAATCCACACTTCACGGGAAAAGTCCAGTCCGTGAGTAGGGAACTCCAGGGCCAGAGAGCGTTGATAGAGGACCTCTTCGAAGCCTGAGCCGAGTTCCTTGTGCACTTCTTTGGCTGCTTTGATGATTCTGCTCGTAATCTCGGATAGTGGGTATTCCTCACGGACATATTGGTTGGTCATTGTTATCTCCTCGAAGCCTTTGAGCCGCTGAGGGTGCTGAAATCCACTCAGCGCTATCAGCGCCTATCAGCGGCCTCAGCGGTTCAATCCCCCGAACCGCTGAATACGCTGAACCCCGCTGAAAGCATCATCTGCGCTTCTCATCGTACACTATCCGCTTGACCTCCAACTGCTTGGCTCCAAAATTGAGCAGCAGGGCAACCTTGTGGCCGGATGCTTTGAGGTAAGAGAGGGTCTGTACAAAGTCTACATCCTCGATGGCGGCTTTGGCCTTGATCTCAACCAACACTTCCTCAACGATAAAGTCCACCCGCTTGCGACCGACTTTCTGCCCTTTGTAGTGCACATCAATCCACACCTCACGGGAAAAGTCCAGTCCGTGAGTAGGGAACTCTAGGGCCAGAGAGCGTTGATAGAGGACCTCTTCGAAGCCTGAGCCGAGTTCCTTGTATACTTCTTTAGCTGCTTTGATGATTCTGGATGTAACCTCGGACAGTGGGTATTCCTCACGGACATATTGGTTGGTCATCGGTATCTCCTCGAAGCATTTGAACCGCTGAGGGTGCTGAAATCCACTCAGCGCTATCAGCGGCCTCAGTGGTTCAATCCCCAGAACCGCTGAATACGCTGAATCCCGCTGAGGACACTATCCCTCAGCGCTGTCAGCGCCCATCAGGGGCCTCAGCGATTCAATCCCCCGAACCGCTGAATACGCTGAATTCCACTGAACCCCGCTGAAGACGCCACCTTTCAGCGTCATCAGCGCCTCTCAGCGGTATCAGCGATTCCAACCTACGGCCACCAGCGGCCCACATCCTAGACGGCGCGGAAGGTCTCCACCTCCGCCCCGCCCAGGGCAGCAATGATCAGGGAGTCCCAGAAAACAGATTGTCCCAAAACTCCCCAGAGTCACAGGCAAATCTCTGGCCTTTTGGGATGATTATTTTTCTGGAAACGCCTGACTTGTATTCCAATGTCGCACTCTCACGCACGTGATCGGCAACAAGTTGTTGAACATCATCATATTCCCAATTCCATGGCTCTTTCATCGTTCAACCTCCAGTCTATCAGGGCCATCAACAATGTCGCGGTGTCGCCCACTGCCTTCACAGCAACCGCCCCTGCACCAGCTCTGCCTCAGCGCGCATCAGCGCGTTGTCGTAGTACATTAAACAGTAAAGATTATGTCAAATCACGACGAGGATCTAAGAGGCTCTTCCACTTCCAGGCTGATATCCAGCGCCTCCACCGAATGGGTCAGCGCGCCCACCGAGATGTAATCCACCCCGGTGGCGGCGATGGCGGCCACGTTCTCCAGGGTCACGTTGCCGGAGGCCTCCAGGGGGACCCAGCCAGCGGTTATCTCCACCGCCTGGCGCATCTCGTCCAGGTCCATGTTGTCCAGCATGATGCGGTCAACACCCAGACCTAGGGCCTCTTCCAGTTCGGCCAGGCTTTTGACTTCCACCTCGATGGCCAGACCTTGCCGGTTCCTCTGGCGGACCCGTTCCACGGCCTGGGTGATGCCGCCCGCGGCGGCGATGTGGTTGTCTTTGATGAGCACCATGTCGTAGAGGCCCAGGCGGTGGTTCTGACCGCCGCCCAGGCGCACGGCCCACTTGTCCAGAAGCCGCAGGCCAGGGGCGGTCTTGCGGGTGTCCAGGATGACCGCCCTCGTGCCGGCCACCGCCTCCACGTAGCAGCGGGTCAGGGTGGCGATGCCCGACATGCGTTGCAAAAAGTTGAGGGCAGTGCGCTCAGCGGTGAGGATGCCAGCGGCGGGACCTTCGACCGTGGCCACGATGCCGCCTTCGGAAAGGGCATCACCATCTTGCATACGGGCCTGGAAGGTGATGCGTTCATCCACCTGCTGGAAGACCTGACGCACCACCTCCAGCCCGGCCAGCACCCCTTGGGCCTTGGCCAGGAAACGGCCGCGCACTTGCGTCTCCGGCGGCAGGACCCACTGGCTGGTGACGTCGCCAGGGCCGAGGTCTTCGGCTAAAGCGCGCTGTACAATAGCTTTAATCTGTTCGTTGTCCATTTATGTCAACCTTTCATCAAACGCTAACTTTACGAGGCAACTACTTGCGCAGCGCCTCAAGCTGGGGGCGCAGGGAGTATTTGCGATTGTGTTTGGCGATAAGGCTTTCCAGGTAGGTGCGCCACTCCCCAGCGCGACCAGCGGCCAGATAAGCCTGGCGCGCCTTGCCCAGCCAGCGCACGGCGTGATGATAGTGCTGGGATTTGCCTCCATCCATAATCGGCTCTGCCTGCCTCTTACACTGGCGGATCACCCAATCGGGATGGCTTTCCCAGGCCGCATCCACCACGCGCTCCAGCGTATCATATCCGACGTAGCCGCTCTTGTCAACAGCCTGGACAGCCTCGTCCACCAGGCCTTCGTGCAGGTAAATGTCTATCTTGGCCGTGGCGTAGCCCACAGCAGCCAGGTGGCTGAGCAGTTCCGCTTTGACCTGAGGCCAGGCAGCCCCAGCCAGTGGCTGCACCGCCTGGTAGTCGGCCAGGGTGGGAGAACTGGTAAAGGCCGTGCGCGCGGCCTTGAGGGCCAGCTCTGTCTCTCCCAGGCTGGCAGCAAAATCGCGCAGCCAGCGGGCCAGAGTCGCGGTGTGTCCCCCCAGCGTCAGGCCATGTTCGGCGACCTGCAACGCGAGTTGGGGCATCTGGTGTTCGCGCAACGCTTGAGCCAAAGCCAGGGCATCGTCAGTGGTCGTCAGGTATTGCAAGCCATAATCAACCGCTTCCTGGCTCCGGCCCAGCTTGACCAGCATGGTGACATAGCGGGCTGTCTGGCCCTCGGCCTCAGCCAGGTTGAGGTATTCGTCTGCCCTTCCCTGGCGCTCCAGCACGTTCAGGCGGGCCACGGCCAGGTCATCAGCGTACCAGGGGGCCTCCCCTTCCCAGGCACCCAGTTCTGTGATGTGCCCTTGCGTGGCGCGTTGCAAGGGCAAATAGTCCCAGCCTTGGGTAGCGGCGGCAATGGCCACATCGAACCCTTCGCCAATGCCATAGCGTTCGATTTCGCCCTGCCAGGCGGTCAGCTTTTCCGCCCACGCAGCGCCTTCTTCGGGCGAAAGGTCAGCACTGAGGATGGCTTCGGCAAAGACGGGGCCGAAATCGGCAAAAAGCCCACCCAGTTCACCATCAGAGTCATCGAACTCGAACCAGTGGTCCACATAGGCTTCGGCCACCGCCTCCAGAATCACCAGCGCGTTGCGCCCGTCACCAGCCTCCAGGAAAGGCTGGGCCTGTCCGATGACTTCTCGCAACTGGTCCACCATGCCACCCGTGTGCCAATACGCTTCCGAGGGTCTCATGCGGTCCAGGCTGTGCAAGATGTTGTATACCTGGCGGCGAAAGGGTGTGGGGTCGAGGGGAGTGCGGCGCTGACGGGGCTCAGCAGCAGCTTCAGGTTGCTTTTCCACCTCTGGCTGCTGCTGGCCGATGGCAACCCGGGCCTCCACCCAATCGGCCAGGTGCGGGTGCTCGTCCAGCAGAGCAGCAAGTAAGCCAGCCAATGTGTCCCGATCCAGATCAGCCAGGAGGTCAGCCACCAGGGGGCGTTCCTGGATTTTGTCCGGCTGGCGCACATAGGCCAGCAACACAGCCACGATGTGTTTGCAGTAGCCACCCCAATCGTAGGGGCAGGTGCAATGCGCCTGGGCAATGCCCCCAGCATCCAGCTCGATGGTGACCTCGTAAGGTTCGTAGCTGCTGCCCTCCACCTGGGCCAGCAGGGTGTCGCCCCGGCGCTCCAGGTCCAGGACGGCACCGGTATGGTAGTACTCTTCACCACGACTGAAGGATTGCGGCGTGGTCAGGCTGCGGATGGCAGCCTCAGTCAGGTTGGGTTCGGACATGTTTGCAGTTACCTCCCCATCTTATGGCTCAACTCGTAGACGCACGGCCTGGGCGTGGGCCGTCAGCCCCTCGGCCTCGGCCAACTCGATGGCAAAGGGGGCGAGGGCCCGGGCCTCTTCCGCGCCCAGGGCAAAGACGCTGGTGATCTTACAAAAGTCCCACACGTTGAGGGGCGAAGCGAAGCGGGCCGTGCGGCCGGTGGGCATGATGTGGCTGGGCCCCACCACATAGTCGCCCAGGGCCTCGCAACAGGCCTCGCCCACAAAGACCCCGCCAGCGTGGCGCACCCTGCCCACCCAGGCCCACGGATCGGCCACCAGCAAACAAAGATGCTCAGGGGCGTAATCGTTTGCCAGATCCAGGGCTTCCTCCAGGTTCTCCACCACGACAATGCTCCCCCGCCCACCCAACGCCTGAGCGATGATTTCCTTCCGCGAGAGGGCTGGCAGTTGCGCCTCGATTTCGTCTTGTACGGCCTGGGCCAGTTTCTCCGAGGTAGTGACCAGGACAGGTGCGGCCAGGGCATCGTGTTCGGCCTGGGCCAGCAGATCGGCGGCCACGTAGGCCGGGTTCGCCCCACCGTCGGCGATGACCACGGTCTCGGTGGGCCCGGGCAGGCTGTCAATATCCACCTGGCCGTAGACCTGCCGCTTGGCCAGGACCACAAAGAGATTGCCTGGCCCCACGATTTTGTCCACCCCGGGCACGCTTTCGGTGCCGTAGGCCAGGGCAGCGATGGCCTGCGCCCCTCCCAGACGGTAGACCCGCTCCACCTCGACCACCCGCGCCGCCGCCAGGATCACCCCGGCCACCCGGCCGTCGGCTCCCGGCGGGCTGGCCACGACGATCTCCCGCACGCCAGCCACCCGCGCCGGAACCGCGGCCATGAGCAGGGTCGAGGGGTAGGGCGCTGTGCCCCCCGGCACATAGACCCCTACCTGCTCCAGGGAGCGGACCATCTGGCCCACTGCGCCGCCCTCGTCGTCCCACTCCAGCCAGGAACTGGCCCTTTGCTGGTGGTGAAAGGCGGCGATGCGCTCCGCCGCCCGCTCCATAGCCTCTCGCAGCCCTTGGGGCGTCTCCTGATAGGCAGCCTCGATTTCTTTCTCGCTCACCTGAAGGTCATCCAGAACCACGCCATCTATGCGCCGCGTATAGTCACGGAGAGCAGCGTCTCCCTCGCGGCGCACATCGGCTATGATGCGGGCCACGGCCTGCTGGGGAGTCAACGCCTCACCAAAGACCTCCTTGATGCGCCCCATGGTCTGGGGGGAGACGCTCATCTCATCCAGCGAGCGCTGGCTCAGTAGGGCCCGGCGGCCAGCGGCCAGGCCACGGACTAGTTTAATCGTCACGGTCATTTCCCCTCCTGAGCAAAAAGATAACACAAGGGAAAGAAAATGTCAAGGGTTTTTCCCCAAATCGTGTTTTGTGTGGTATAATTAGGGCGTCATCTTCCCTGACATTTCCTCACGAGATACATCCATCAAACCAGGAGGACCATCGGTTCATGCAAAATATCCTCATCACCGGCGGGGCCGGCTTTATCGGCTCCAACTTTGTACATTACATCCTGGACAAATACCCTGATTACCAAGTCGTGGTCTACGACAAGCTGACTTATGCCGGCAACCTGGACAACCTCAGAGACGTGGCCGATAACCCGCGCTACACCTTTGTCAAAGGCGACATCTGCGATGAGGCGCTGGTGGATCAGGTCATGCGCCAGCACCGGATTGACACCATCGTCAACTTGGCGGCTGACACTCACGTTGATAGATCGCTGATGGGCGCGGGCAGTTTTATCCAGACCGATGTCTATGGCACCTACGTCCTGCTGGAAGCGGCCAGGAAACATGGCCTGGAGCGAATGCACCAAGTCAGCACAGATGAGGTCTATGGTGAAATCGCCGAGGGTTACTCCTCGCTGGAGACGGATCCGCTGCACACCCGCTCCCCCTACTCGGCCAGCAAGGCCGGCGGCGACCTGATGTGCTACGCCTATTTCGTCTCTTTCGGGGTGCCGGTGACCATCACCAGGGGTTCGAACAATATTGGGCCATACCAGTATCCTGAAAAAGTCGTCCCCCTCTTCATCACCAACGCCATTGATGACATCCCCTTGCCTCTCTACGGCGACGGCTTGCAGATGCGGGACTATCAGTACGTTCTGGACCACTGCGAGGGCATTGACGTGGTGCTGCACAGGGGCAAGGTAGGCGAGGTCTACAACCTGGGTACCGGGGTGGAGACACGCAACATGGACATGGCCCGGCTCATCCTGAAACTGCTGGGCAAGCCGGAGGGTCTCATCCAGCACGTCCGGGACCGCCCCGGCCACGACCGCCGCTACTCCCTCGACTGTGGCAAGATCAAAGCCCTTGGTTGGCGCAGCCGCCACACCTTTGAGCAGGCCCTGGAAAAGACGGTCAGGTGGTACGTAGACAACGAATGGTGGTGGCGCAAGATCAAGTCGGGGGCATACTGGGAGTATTACAAGAAGCAATACGGAGGGCGGGAGTTATGAGATTTCTAATCACTGGTGGGGCCGGGTTCATCGGCTGCGCGTTGGCCAACCATCTCGTCAGGGGAGGACACCACGTGCGCGTCCTGGATGATCTGAGCGCCGGTTGCGACCCGACTCGATTGAACTCCAAGGTGCTCTTCACGCGGGGCGACGTGAAAGACGTCCCCAAGCTGTGGACTCTGCTGCAAAGGGTAGACTGCGTCTACCACCTGGCGGCCCGGGTCTACGTGGCCCAGTCCGTCCTGTACCCCCGCGAATACAACGACGTCAACGTCGGCGGCACGGTGGCCGTCATGGAGGCCATGCGAGACGCGGGCGTCAAGCGGGTCGTGCTGACCTCCTCAGGCGCGGTCTACGGTGAGCAGGCCGGACAACCGGTGAAGGAGACCCAGCCTCCTAACCCCCAATCACCCTACGCGGTGAGCAAGATCGCCGCCGAGTACTATGTTTTCACCATCGGGGCTTTGTGGGACATAGAGACGGTGGCCCTGCGCATTTTCAACGCCTACGGACCAGGCCAGCAGGTGCCGACCTCCCACCCACCGGTTGTCCCCCAGTTTGTCAAACAGGCCCTGAGCGGAGGCTCGCTGGTCGTCTTTGGCGATGGCAACCAGACCAGGGACTTTGTCTACATTGACGATGCGGTAGAGGCGATGGTGGCGGCCGCCACTGCATCCGATGTGGATCGAACCATTATCAACGTGGGCAGCGGCCGAGAGCTCAGCATCAACCAACTGATTAAAAAGGTAGAGCAAGCCACCGGGCGTGAGGTTCACCCCCTCCACAACGAGGCCGAAAGCGGCGGCGTCTCCCGTCTGGTGGCCGACATCAGCCTGGCCAGGCACAAACTGGGCTTTAACCCCAAAACCGATATTGACAAAGGCTTGAGACTCTTACTGGAGAGGGACCCCCAATTCAAGGCCAAAGACAAAACGCAATGAAATAGACCTCCGAGGTCTCACCTTCCCGAAAGCTCCGGTGATGCACTGCCAAGCAATTTGACAGATGTTTAGACAAATTCTCGATCAATCCTGTGCCGTTGGAAGCTTTCGGGAAGGTCTGCTGCTCAGATGCTGTCATCATCGCCAGGTCACAACCTTGTTATAGAGCCAGGCCAGAGCGGGCCTGTAAATGTAGTCATAGGCTCCCACGTAGCGGACCACCTGGCCCCCAAAGCCCTGCTTGAAACGATAGACCCCCCACAGCCCACCCTGGCGGTCGGTGACGGTCCTGGTGTATTTCTCTGGCTCCTCTCCTACTTCATCGGGAATACCCCACAGATCGTAGGTCAGACAGCCCCGCTCCCTGGCCCAACGGATGGCCTGCCATTGCAAGAGATGGTTGGGCATCAGGTTGCGTTCCCTGTCCGACGAAGCGCCATACAGATACCAGGCTCGCTGGCCGAAGGCAAAGACCATCAGCCCAGCGATGACCTCATCGCCATAGGTGGCCAGAAAAAGCCTGGCCAGATCCAGAGGGACAAAGAGTTGATAGGCTGTTTCAAAATACCCCTGGCTGTGGACGGCAAAGCCATCCCGCTTGCCCGTCAGTTCGGTGAGACGATAGAAGATGGGCAGGTCATCGGCTGTGCCCTCCCGCACCAACACCCCCTTGCGCCCTGCCAGACGCACATTGTAGCGCGTCTTGGACTTCATGCCGGCCAGAATTTCATCCAGATCAGCCTGCAGGTCTATGTGGATGGTGCTACGCGGTTGGATTGTCTGGGGACTGGGGCGAAAGCCCCAAGCCTGCAATGGCCCCTCTGCGGCTGGGCCGTGGGGCAGTTCGGGCTCGATTTTAAGCAGGACAGCCCCTTTCTGACGCGCCAGGCGGTGGATGGCCGACAACAGAGCCTCACAAACCTCCTGGTCGCCCAAGTCAAGGATGGGACCTTTGGGCACGTAAGCGATGGAGAGGTGGAGAAAAGGCAGGAGAAAGCGGAAAAGGACCTGTGCGCCAGCTACCAGACGGCCTCTGTCTTCAACACCCACGCGCACGGCCTGCCATCCAAAAGCGGCTTTAAGCTGGCCCCACTGCCACGATTGCAACAGGTGCCCTGTGGGTGAGGCAGCCACGAAAGAGTTCCAGGTTTTGCTGTCCAGGGGTTCCCTGTCAGTAGACAAACGGATAGGCATGGACATGGAGCGCTAACCCTCTTGCACCACTGCTATGATACATGCGGTACCGGTGACTGAATTATACCCCTATGAACCCATGATGTCAAAGCAAGGGACGGCTTTTTTGACAAACGGCGCCAAAAAGGGTATACTGGTACTACAGATGAGATCGAGTCCTTAGCCAACATCTGTGGGGTGTCGCCATGATGAGGATAGCGCCACAGCCCTATACCGGTTTTTCAAAAGACACTGAGGTTGTCTGCGCCTTGGTGTTTTTGTTTTTCCAGCGTCAGAGTGAATGACCTGAGAGATACCACATTTCGGGGAGGATAAATAGAAAATGGACTCGGGGATGATCAGCAAAATTCAGAAGGCCAAGCGTTACGCTCAGGAAAGCGAGAGGATCCATTTCGTAGAATTTGAGGTAACTTTCAGAGGAGATCACAATTCGTACACCGTTTCTTACGATAGAGGTCAATGGAATTGCGACTGCCATTTCTTCGCCAGCCGGGGGGTGTGCAGCCATACCATGGCCCTGGAGCGGGTTCTGGGAGCCATGCTCACCCCAGAAGAGGAGAGACAGTCCGAGCCGGAAGTGGCAGTGGTTGGGGTGACCGGTTAATCCATCACTCACAAGGTGGGGGGGTATCATACATAGAGGAGGACAAGAGCTTGGTCTTCAGCCGATACCCCTTTTTTTGTGCTTTATGAAGGGTGTGGTAAAATAGCATCAGCAACACGAAACTGAAAAGCACAATGGAGCAACGATGCTGAAAAGGTGGCAGTTTTGGCTCGGCGTGATGATCAGCGCCGTTTTCTTATACTTTGCCCTCCGGGGTTGGGAACTGGACAAGGCCTGGTTGGCCCTGAGGACGGCCAACTATGGGTGGATCATCCCTGGCGTGGTGGTCTATTTCTTTGGCGTGTGGGCCCGCACCTGGCGCTGGCATTACATGCTGCGGCCCATCAAGGCCGTGCCTTTGGTCCGCCTCTTTCCGGTAGTGGTCATTGGCTACATGGGCAACAACATCTACCCGGCCCGCGCCGGTGAACTCATCCGCGCCTACGTGCTGCGCAAAAAAGAAGCGGTCAGCATCAGCGCCTCCCTGGCCACCATCATCGTGGAGCGCATCTTTGACGGGGTGATTATGCTCCTTTTCGTCTTTGTCTCTCTGCCCCTCACCCCCATGCCGGAGGGACTGCGGCGGGTGGTGGTCCTCTTCAGCCTGCTCTTCTTCGGGGCTCTGGCCATCTTTTTCGTCATCGCCGCTCGCCCGGCCCGGTCGCAGATCATCTACAACTGGTTCATCGCCAGGCTGGTGCCACCCCGCTATCAGGATTTGGCCCGTGGCTTGCTGGACCGTTTCATGGACGGGCTCCACTGTCTGCGCAGCGGCAAGGACGTGCTAATGATCTTTGTCACCTCGCTGGTCATCTGGCTGGCCGAGACGGTCAAGTACTGGTTTGTAATGCACAGCTTTGACTTTAGCGTGCCCTTCTACGTCCTGATGCTGATGAACGGCGTGGTCAACCTGGCCACCACCATCCCTTCGGCCCCAGGCTACGTGGGCACCTTTGACGCGCCGGGCATCGAGGTGTTGGAGCAGTTCGGGGTGGACCGGGCCGTGGCCACCAGCTACACCTTGGTCCTCCACGCCGCCTTGTTGCTGCCCATCACCCTGCTGGGCTTCTACTATATGGGGCGAGAGAGCGTTTCATGGGAGGATTTTGGGACAGCGACCAAGATTGAGAAAGAAAGGAGTAGCCATTGAAAATCGCTATCATCGGCGCAGGCTTTGCCGGCCTGACGGCGGCCTACGACTTGACTAAAAGTGGCCACGAAGTGACGCTCTATGAAAAGGACGCCGTGGTGGGCGGGCTGGCCTCCGGCTTCAAGGCCCCCCATTGGGAATGGCCCCTGGAGCGCTTTTACCACCACTGGTTCGCCTCCGACGCGGAGGTCATCGGCCTCATCGAAGAGCTGGGCCTGAAGGACAGGCTCTTCTTTCCCAGGCCCACCACTTCCGTCTACTACCAGGGTCGGCTTTACTCCCTTGACAGCCCTGTCCCTTCGCTCCGGTTCATCCCGTTGTCGCCTCTGCACCGTGCCATCCGCGTGCTCCAGTTTACCCCGCTGCCGCTGGTAGACCGCCTGCGGGCCGGGCTGGTAGGAGTCTACCTGCTGCTCACACGTGACTGGAAGTCCCTGGAGCGACATACAGCCCACCAGTGGGCACTACGTTGGATGGGCCGCCGGGCCTATCAGATCCTGTGGGAGCCCCTGCTCACAGGCAAGATGGGCGAATACTACCAGGAGGTCAACATGGCCTGGTTCTGGGCCCGCCTCTACAAGCGCAGCGCCTCCCTGGGCTACTTTGTGGGCGGCTTCCAGGCCCTGGCCGACACCCTGCTGGAACAGGTGTGCGCCCAAGGGGGCACCGTCCACTTGAATGCCCCGGTGCACGAGATCAGGTCCACAGCCGAAGGCGGGCTTACCCTGCAGACGGCAGAGGGCGAGACTGTCTTCGACCGGGTAGTGGCCACTGTCTCTCCCCAGGCCATGCTTCGGTTAGCGCCCGACCTGCCCGCCAGCTACCAGGCCCAACTGCAGGAGTTGCGCTCCCTGGGAGCCCTAGCCCTCATCCTGGCTCTGGACCGACCCCTGACCCAAGGCCACTACTGGATCAACCTGCCCAAGGCCGAGTTCCCCTTCCTGGCTCTGGTGGAACACACCAATTACATTGATCCGGCCCACTATGGCGGCGACCACCTGGTCTACCTGGGCGACTATCCCCCGCCAGGGCACGAATACTTTCACTTGAGCAAAGAGGACCTGCTGGAGAGATTCCTGCCCCATCTGTCCCGTTTCAATCCAGACTTTGGCCCGAGCTGGGTGCGCCAGAGCTGGCTCTTCCGCGAGGAGTACGCCCAGCCCGTGCCCTTGCTGAATCACTCGCAAAAGATACCCACCCTGCAGACCCCCGTCCCCGGCCTTTTCTGGGCCAGCATGAGCCAGGTCTACCCCTGGGACCGGGGCACCAATTACGCCGTGGAACTGGCGCGTGCGGTCAGCGCCGCGCTGCATGAAGGCGCTTGAAAAGGCGCTGATTTTGTGGTATAGTTACTCTAGACATCAAGTCGAATCTTTGAGGAACAAGGCAAGATTTTGGACACGGACGAACACGGAAAAACACTGATAGAGCAGTCCTTTTTCATCTGTGTGCATCCGTGTTAATCCGTGTCCTATCTTACTCGCCGGTTTGAGGAAGCTCCTAGAATAACGTTGGATAAGGAGGCAAAGTGAGAAAGATTTGTGTAATCGGGGTAGGCTACGTGGGCCTGGTGACCGGCACCTGTTTTGCCGATCTGGGGAATCAGGTGACCTGCATTGATATTGACGAAGCCAAGATCGAGAAACTGAAGGCCGGTGGGATGCCCATCTACGAGCCCGGGCTGGAGGAAATGGTGCGGCGCAACGTACAGATGGACCGCTTGCGTTTCACCACCTCCTACGAGGAAGGGGTCCAGGACGCTGAATTTGTCTTCATCGCCGTAGGTACCCCGTCGGGAGTGGACGGCGAGGCCGATCTCAAATACGTGCGCATGGCCGCCGAGAGCATTGCCGCCGTTATAAATCACCCCCTGACCATTATCAACAAGAGCACCGTGCCCGTGGGCACCGGTGACTGGGTGGCCGACATCGTGGAGAAGCACAAGGTCAACGACGTGGGCTTTGCCGTGGTCAGCAACCCCGAGTTCCTGCGCGAGGGTTCGGCCGTCCATGATTTCATGTACCCCGACCGCATCGTTCTGGGCTCCTTGAAACGAGAGGCGGCCGAGAAGGTGGCCCAGTTGTATCTCCCCTTGCGGGCGACCATCATGATCACCGACTTGCGCACGGCCGAGATGATCAAGTACGCCTCCAATGCCTACCTGGCCAACCGCATCTCTTTCATCAACGAAATCGCCTCCGTTTGCGAGGCCCTGGGAGCCGATGTCAAAGAGGTGGCCATCGGCATGGGCTATGATAAGCGCATTGGCTCTTCCTACCTTGACGCCGGCATTGGCTACGGCGGCTCCTGCTTCCCCAAAGACGTCAAGGCTCTGGAGCACATGGCCTCCATTCACGGCCGTCACCCTCAACTGCTGCGGGCGGTGATGGAGATCAACCGTGACCAGCGCCGCCTGGTGGTGCAAAAGCTGCGAAACCTGTTGGATACTCTGGACGAAAAAGTTGTGGCATCCTGGGCCTGGCCTTCAAGCCCAACACCGATGACATGCGCGATGCCCCGGCCGTAGAGATCATTCATCTGTTACAAAATGAGCGGGCGCGTATCAAAGCCTATGACCCTGTGGCCATGGAGGTTGCCAAAGGCGTCCTCAACGATGTCACCTATTGTGCCAACCCCTACGAGGTGGCTGAGGGCAGCGACGCCCTGGTCGTCATGACCGAATGGAACGAATTCAAGCACCTGGACATGGCTCGCATCAAAAAAGCCATGCGCCAACCGATCCTCGTTGACGGCCGCAACATGTACGATGTGGAAGAGATACAAAAACTGGGCTTTGTCTATCGGGGGATGGGGCGAGGGTACTGAATTAGCGTAAAAGCTTGCAAACCGACAAGGGAAAATATGTCATTCTGAGCAAGTGGAGTGAGCGAAGAACCTCGTTGCCTCTGAAGAGATAGAGAGATGGCTGTTGATTCTATCGTCGGCGGTTCTCTTTCCGTCGGCGTGGACATTATCGAGATCGAGCGCATCAGGCAGGTCTTCCAGCGACATGGCCAGCGTTTCCTGCGGCGCGTTTACACCGAAGCGGAAATAGCCTACTGCCGGGGACGGGTCCCCGAGCTGGCGGCCCGTTTCGCCGCCAAGGAGGCCGTGTCCAAGGCCCTGGGCACGGGCCTCGTCGGCCGGGGGGGCATCTTCTGGCGAGAGGTGGAGGTGCTGCCCAACGCCCGGGGCAAGCCGCTGGTCCACCTGCACGGCCGGGCTCAAGACCGGGCCGAGGCTCTCGGCCTGAGAGAGTTCGCCATCAGCCTTTCCCACTCTCAGGAATACGCCGTGGCCTTTGTGGTAGCTACGTAGCGTTCTGCTGTCTTTGTTCACAGGACGCCTCTTCCCTCGATGTCGTAATCAAAGAGGAGAGCTCTGTCCTCAGTCAAGTGGAAGCCCATAGGAGTTTGATTAGGAGGTGCACTGTGGGCGGGTATGTTTTTGTCAGCTATTCCCACGAGGACAAGTACTTCGTGGACGACCTGGTTTCAGGATTGGAAGGCCAAGAGGTCGAAATCTGGTACGACGAGTATATCCCAAAGGGAGCTAACTGGAATCAAGCCATTGACGATGCCATAGAGGGCTGTGCGAAATTCTTGATCGTGTTGTCGCCCTCGGCGACGAGTTCCGAGGCAGTTGAGGGGGAACTCCTTCGGGCACTCGAGCTGAGGAAACCGATCTTGCCCGTGCTCTACGAGGACTGTCATAGGCTACCTCGCCGGTTGCTAGGTATCCAGTATATAGATGTGACAGAATTCGATTCAGACGATGAGGATGTAGTAGAGTTGATACTGGACGGACTGCAGGACCTGTCATCCGCAGTGTCAGAATTGGACGAGTTGGACGAGGATGAGTATCTCTTGGAGGATGATTGGGAAGATGAAGAATATTTCTTAGAAGACGATTTGGAAGATGAAGACGAAGACGATTGGGAAGATGAAGACTTTATTTAGGCAAAACCATCGCTGCGGCTATAGGAGAGCAGGGGTAGGTGTCATTAAGAAATAGCTTCCTGTTTTAGCTCAGGGCAGTATGAACAGGACAAGGTTGCAAGGACAGGAATGGCGGTTCGACAGGCTCACCACAAGCACCCTGAGTAGGCCGTAGCGAAGCGAAGGCCGTAGCGAAGGGGGCGGGTTGTGGCCATAGCAAGGTCCTGGGACCCTCCGCCGATGTGGTGAGAGAGCAATGACCAAAATCTACATCTCCTCAACCTACAGCGATCTGGTAGAGCACCGCCAGCAGGTTTATGACATCTTGCGCAAGATGCGCTACGACGTGATGGCCATGGAAGACTATGTGGCCACCGACCAGCGCCCGCTGGACAAATGCCTGGCCGATGTGATCTCCTGCCAGGTCTACGTCGGGATTTTCGCCTGGCGCTACGGCTACATCCCGCCCGGCCAGGAACAGTCCATCACCGAACTGGAGTACCGGCAGGCAGGCCAGTCCAGCCTGGAGCGTCTGATCTTCCTACTCCATGAAGACGCGCCCTGGCCGCGTAGCAAGATGGAGAAAGGAGTAGGGGGGGAGAAGATCGAAGCGTTGCGGGCGGAACTGGCGACAGAGCACAGCGTGCAGTTCTTCAAGAGCCCTGAGGAACTGGCCGCACAGGCGGCCACCTCCGTCGCCCAGTGGGCGCAGGCCCAATTGGACGCCCGCATGGACTCTCTGCGAGCCAGGCGAGACCAGGCCGACAGGGAACGCCGCGAGATGCGCGATCGCCAGCGCGTGGTCAACCTCCGCCCGCTGGACGTGACCCATTTCAAAGACCGCCTGCGCGAGATACAGGCCCTCTGCGACCACCTGGCCGACGCCAGCGTGCGCCTGGTCAGCGTGGTCGGGCGGGGCGGGATGGGCAAGACGGCCCTCGTCTGCCGCGTGCTGGCCGACCTGGAGCAGGGCAAACTACCATCGCTCCCACTGGATTTGCAATCCAGCGGCCAGGCGGCGGATGACAAATCCGCCGCGAGCAAAAGAGTCTGGCAGATAGACGGCATCCTCTATCTCAGCGCGCGGAGCACCGGCCTGGGCCTGGAGCGCATCTACACCGATGTGGGGCGGATGCTGGGCGAGCCGGCCGCCAGCCGGTTGGCCGCCCGCTGGGCCGGGGACGCACCTCTGGTGTCCAAAGTCGAATACCTGCTGGAGACCATGCGGGACGGCCTGTACCTCATCCTGCTGGATAACCTGGAAGACGAACTGACCGAAGAGGGCGCCATCGCCGAGGAGGGCCTACGGCTCTTCGTCGAGCGCTGCCTGACCCAGCCCGACGGGGTACGATTGGTTGTCACCTCACGGGAGGAGGTCCAGCTCACCGCCGCCGCGCTGCGTGGTGCACGTACCATCCCCCTGCGCGAGGGACTGCCCGAAGACGAGGCCGTCGCCCTGTTGCGCGACCTGGACCCGCAAGGGACATTGGGCCTGCGCGATGCACCAGAAGACGACCTACGCCGCGCCACACAGATGACGAAGGGCATCCCCCGCGCCCTGGAGATCCTGGCCGGTATCCTGCACGAGGATCCGACGGCCAGCCTGCCCAAGCTGCTGGCCGACGAAACCACTTTCGGCGCAGAGGTGGTGGAACGGTTGGTGGCCGAAGGTTACCACCGCCTGGGGGAGGACGAGCGACGGATCATGGAAGCCCTGGCTGTCTTTGACCGGCCGGTAGAGGAGACAGCCATCGCCTATCTGCTGTATCCTTGGTTTCCTGGCCTGGACGTGCGGGCTGGCCTGCGCCGCCTGGTCAGCGGCTACTTTGTGAATGCCAACCGTGTCACTGGTGAATACAGCCTCCACCCCCTCGACCGTGAGTACGCTTACCGCCAACTGCCCGATGGCGAAGAGCCTGTCCTGAGCGAAGTCGAAGGGCCGGACGCCTACAGCCGGCGCAACCTAGAACTGCGTACCGCTGATTTCTACGCGGGCCTCCGCAAGCCCGAAAGCGAGTGGAAGACAATAGACGACCTGGCCCCCCAACTGACCGAGTTCGAGCACCGCATCCGCGCCGGGGACTACGACGGCGCTTGCCGAGTTCTGAAGCCGATTGATTCCGGCTATCTGGACCTGTG
>Ga0180438_10002230_pt1 | contig 32317 bp, 22 predicted proteins | sample SS_ome_12_FD_132455 | JGI IMG/M metagenome (GOLD analysis project Ga0180438, IMG submission 132455) | Hypersaline lake sediment archaeal communities from the Salton Sea, California, USA - SS_3_D_2 metaG | ecosystem: Environmental > Aquatic > Non-marine Saline and Alkaline > Hypersaline >... | reverse complement strand
GGTCGAAGGATGTCCCAGGTATTCAGGTTGCGGACGTGCTGACTGGCGCTATTACGTCGGCGCATTGTCGCCACCGTGACCCATCTACCCGAGTGAACGCGGCAAAGTCCCTCGCTATCAAGAGACTGGCGAGTATGATCGGGTGGGACGATTTGTGCTATGACACATTTCCCCATGCCAAATTCAACATATGGCACTTTCCGACTGAGTACCGGGCCTGTCCGGAAAGCAGGGATCCAGTGCCGACATCGACAGTACCCTACGTGAAACCTCATAATCTTAAGAGATAGGTGTCAGGCATCTCTTATGACACGATTCGAAGCGGGTCTACAGTGCGTGTTAAGCGGAAATCCCATACACCGTAGTTGGCTGCCCTGGAATCAAAGATGAAACGAGTCTATACAAATCCAAGTGCCACTCAATGCAACCTTTTGAGATCGCTGCTGGAATCGAACGGTATCCCCTGCGTTGTCAAAAACGAGACTCTTTCCGGTTTGACGCCCAGAGTACCGTGGACAGAGGTGTGGCCGGAACTGTGGGTGGCTGATGACAGCCAGTTCGACGAGGCTCGCCGGATCGTGGAGGAAGCAACAGAAACCACCAATCAGACCGCCTAGCTTGAAGAGGGGGACACCGCACTGAAAACGTGGTGAAATCAGTATGGCGTCCCCGGAATTCCCGGAATTCCGTACAGGAGCAGCTCAATGCCATACATACTCACCTGCGAATGCGGACAGCAGATGAAGGTCATGGATGCCCACATCGGGAAGACTGGCCGATGTATAAGTTGCGGTCGCAGCATACGGATAACTCGGGATAGACTCACGCCCGTTTCGGCAACATCTACGTCCGCGCAACCGGAAGGTCCTCGGAAAGCTGGTTTACGATCTGCTGGTCTACTTGCAACCCTAGCGCTTGTTCTGCTCGCCCTGTTGTTACTGTGGTTGTCAGTACCGTCCTGGCTCGTCTACTTCAACAGCGAGAACGGCACAATCCGGGATAGGCTCTTGGCGATGGGTAGTGGCTTGCTCGCCATGGGTTCTGCGCTACTTGCTAATGTCCTCTCTTTCCGAGGAGCACTCCGCCAGTACGCGGAAAGTCCAAGACATCTGCTGAATGAAGGAATCAAAGAGGCCCGGGAATCGTTTGTGATATGTTTGGTTCTGGTATTCATTTCCTTCTGCGCAGCTTGGGCGGTAACCTTTGCGGGGAATCAAATTGCCGTTAGGATGCGCATCCTTTATTGGGGACCATACGTGGGCGGCGTTTACTTCTGGCTTGCGGCGCTGGGAGGCGCCATGGAAGTCTCGACTACAATGCGCGACACAATTGATAAGAAGCGTGCAAGCGTGGCAGATTTGGGTAGAGACGTATTTCTAAACGTGGTTCTGGGGAGTGCACTATTTAGCGAGCGGGATGTCGAAACATACCTCGCGGAAAGTCCGGTACCGGAGAAGCATCGGGAATTGAAAGACCTGATGCAGTCTCTGTACGCACGATACCAAGCATATTGCGAGCAGGAAGGGTACCCTTGTCACCTCCCTTCAGATTTCGAGCAAGCCGTGAAAAGGAGACAGATTGAGAACTTCATTCGTCAACAGCCCAAATCGGCATTCCGTGCTGATTTCTATTGCCGCACTCTGTTCGACAGATTTGTCAAAGAAGCACCATCAGTCGCCGCATCCTGCGACCGCCACCAATTCGATGCCATCGCAAAGAAGATGCGGGAATACAAACTAGCCGATGAGATAGAAAAGTGGAGACGATCGAGTGAAATGATGAGAGAGTATGAGCGACGTTTGGAGCAGCAACGTGCGGAGAAGCAGTGGCGACGCTTGGAAGAGCAGCGACAAGCTAAGTCGGACCGCATGACCCCTGAAGAGCGTCGGTGGCACGAGCAGAACGTGAGAGAACTTCAAGATAAGCATTGGCAAAGATGGCACGAGCGGGACTGGTGGTAAGAAGCAGACTATGAAGAAGAGAGGTGGAAGTGGCGACAGGGGGCTTGCTGCTAGAGCGTTCGCGGACAACTGGATGTAATTATGGACGAAGCGACAATACTTAGGTTTTTAGGCTTTTTCGGAAAAGCAGATCCTTCGTCCGCCGCCCCTGCCTGCCGCGGGCATGGGCGGACTCAGGTCGAAGACTCGCCGCGGCGAGATGACAAGGAAGCGCACTTTCTCACCATACCCTGAGCCACCTGTCTTATGATGCTTTTCGACAATCGTGGAGTGAGTTGAAATGACCAAGTTCATAGTAGGAGTTATGGGACCGGGCGGAGGTGCACGGGACGAGGACCTTTCCAACGCACGCGAGCTCGGGAAACTCATCGCTGAAGAGGGATGGGTGATGCTTAGCGGCGGTAGGAACGCAGGTGTGATGGACGCGGTCAGCAGGGGTGCGAAAGATGCCGGAGGGTTGGTGGTGGGCGTTCTTCCTACCAGCGACCGTTCCGGCTGCTCTGACGCGGTTGATATAGCAATCGTCACCGATATGGGCAACGCGCGGAACAACATCAACGTGTTGTCGAGCGACGTTGTTGTGGCATGCGGTATGGGACCGGGTACTGCATCGGAGGTGGCGTTGGCGCTCAAGTCCCGGAAACCGGTTGTCCTGTTGAACACCGGTGCTGACAGCGAGAAGTTTTTTGGCAGCTTGTGTCCTGACAAGATCTTCACCGCGAGCACCCCAAAACAAGTGATCGAGATCATAAAACAGTTAGCGAATAGGTGAGGGGGGGGCCGTAGCGGGGGAAACCTTTCTAGGCAGAAAGGTTCTCCCCCACCCCCGTTTCCTCGCCACGGCGAGTCTTCGACGAAGATCTTTGGACAACGCCGTCCCTTCGGCCAACCCATGATGGTGGGACAGACATTCCTGTCTGTCAGCGGCCTCCTTCACTCACGGCAGGTCAGAATTGGTTGACAATCTCAGGGAATCAAGGCTACTCTAGTTAACGAGAGATCATAATCGGGTCAGGGGCATCTTCAACACGATCGTTGCTCAACCGAACGGGAGGGCCGCTATCATGCCTGCAAAAAAGTCCACGAAACCGGGCCGCACGCGAAGAGACTCGTACACGGTGATACATGTCGAATCGTGGGGCGAGTTCGTCGAGCTTGCTACCGGACCGAGATACTTGAACTGGGCGTTTCGCGGCCAGGCCGACGCCCGATGGTCGCTCACAAGCACCTTGTCCAGGTACCTCAAAGCGTACGTGGATCCGAGACTATGGAATGAGCGCGAAAATCGGATATTGCGCGTGTTCCAGAGAAAAGCTCACCACTTCCTTTCCCATCTGCCGGACAAGGACGACCACTTCCGTTGGCTGGCGCTGATGCAACATCACGGCGCTCCGACACGGCTCCTGGACTTTACATGGTCCGCATACGTGGCCGCTTTTTTTGCAATGGAGCGGTCAAGAGCCGAATCCGCCGTCTGGGCACTGAATCCCGCCGAAACCCGTTTCGTTACCGAGCATTTTGACGAGTATATGAAGTCAAGCGACGAATCCTCGCTGTGGATCGGCGAGCCGTACGAGATGAATAAACGCCTGATCGCCCAGTCGGGCACTTTCGTCATCTCCAAATCGCTCGAGAAACCTATCGAACGCATCGTCGAGGAGAGGAAACGTTCCGGCGACACGTTGGTGAAGTTCGTTTTGCCAAGAGATGTGGTTCGCCAGGAAGGTTTGAGGTCGTTGTTCAGCATGAACCTGACCAACGCCACTCTATTTCCCGATCTGGACGGTCTCGCCCGGTCGATGGCGTACGAGCTCGAGTTCAGCTGGACTTAGCATGTCCCGGGCCGGCTTTTTTCTCAACCAGGATAGTCTGAACGGCGAAGACCATGCAATACGGCTTGTCCTAAAGGATGCCTAACGATGTCTGACGCGTCTTACTTGAAGTTGCGCGAGTTTCTGGACCAGTTCCCGCTGGGTTTTCCGCAGACACCGTCGGGAGTGGAAATCAAGATATTGAAAAGGCTGTTCACGGAGGACGAGGCGGATATAGCGGTGCTGCTCACACCTTTTCCGGAGCAGGTCGGCCAAATAGCCGGACGAACCGGGATGGACGCGAAAGCGCTCGAAGAAAAGCTCGAGTCGATGTCGAACAAGGGGCTAGTGTTCCGGCTCCGACGTCGCGGCAAGACGTTCTACAACTCGGCACCGTTCATGATAGGGCTGTACGAGTACTCTGTGAAGAAGATCGACAAAGAGCTGGCTATGCTTTTCAAAGAGTATTACGAGACGGCCTATCTCGATGAGATGGGAGTGAGCAACGTGCCCGGGTTCAAAGTGATTCCGATCGAGAAGAATGTTGCGGCGGACACGGTGCTGCTTCCGTTCCACAAGCTCGAAGAGGCGATCAGAGCAGCCAGGATAATCTCCGTTGCCGAGTGCGTCTGCCGCAAGGAATCGCGTCTGACCGGTGAGGCGTGCGATCATCCCGTCGAAACCTGCCTAAGTTTCGGTGTCGCGGCAGAGTACTATATTGAGAGCGGTATGGGTCGGGAGATCACCGCTGACGAAGCTATAAAGATCGTCAACGAAGCGGACATGGCTGGATTGGTCCACGCCTCGGCAAACTCGAAACATCTCTCGAACATCTGCAACTGCTGCCCGTGTTGCTGCGCTTCCATGAAAGGGATAACCAAGAGAGGTCACGACAAACGCAAGTATATTAACGCGCTGTTTGAAGCAGTTGTGGACGAAGACGAATGTGTTGGCTGCGAAGAATGTATCGACCGGTGCCCGGTTGGCGCGGTCGGCGTGGACGATGTGGCTGTCGTGGACAGGCAGAGATGTCTCGGTTGCGGGTTGTGCGCAAGCAGCTGCCCGAGCGAGGCGATCACGATGTGTCTGAGGGAAGATCGGGAGGAACCGTTTGACAAAGTCTTCCAGATGGGTATGGCAATAATGGAGGCAAAAAAAAGGAATGCCTGAGCGCGACGACGGGGAAATGGCGTCCGGAAGTCCGCGTAATCCGATCGCATTCTCGCGATATACGAGAGCAAACCGTTCTGGATTTCCTCTCACTAGCAACTAGCTGCTGACAACTAGCTACTGTTTCTCAAAACGCGTTTCTCTCTTGAACATTCCCTGCGGTACATTGTATCATAGAGCGCCACGGACGGCTGAGGGGATATCGGGATACAGTCTGACGAAATGGGATTCGAGAAAACGGCAATTCTTTCCATTTCGTGCATTTCGTGATACATCGCAACCACCAAAAGGAGAAGACCAATGAGCGAACTGGTATCGTTGACCAAAGACGGCGAGATCGGCGTGATCACAATCAATAACCCGCCGGTGAACGCGCTGAGCCCGGGCGTGCCGGAAGGTATTGACGCATCTATCGCGGAAGTCCAACAGGACGATTCGGTGAAAGGTGCGGTGATCATCGGTGGAGGTCGGACGTTCATCGCCGGTGCCGACATTAAGGAGTTCGGCAAGATAACCTCCGGCGAAAAAGGCCCTGACGCGGTCAGCATGCACGACGCGTTGAAACGTATTGAAGATTGTCCGAAACCTGTCGTCGCCGCTATCCACGGCACAGCGTTCGGCGGCGGGCTGGAGTATGCGATGGCGTGCCACTACCGCGTGGCGGTTGCGTCCGCCCAGGTGGGTCAGCCGGAAGTCAAGCTCGGGATCATCCCCGGCGGCGAAGGTACACAACGTCTCCCGCGTCTGGCGGGCGTGATCAAAGCCATGGAAATGTGTACGAGGGGCAACCCTGTCAAGGCCGCCGATGCGCTTGAATCCGGTATACTCGACAAGATCGTCGAGGGCGATCTGTTGGAAGGGGCCATCGCGTTTGCGCGAGAGATGGTCGCGAAAGGCGGAACTCCTCCGAAAACGTGCGACCGGACCGACAAACTGGGTGACGAAGAAACCAACGCGCCGATATTCGCCGCCGCACGCGATATGGCGAAGAAGAAGGCGCGCGGCTTTATGGCACCGCTCAAGGCTATCGACGCGATCGAAGCGGCCACGAAACTGCCGTTCGACGAAGGGTGCGAGAAAGAGCAGGAGATCTTCACGGAGTGTCTCTTCTCGGACCAGTCGAAAGGGCTGATCCACGTGTTTTTCAGCGAACGTACGGTCCGCAAGATACCCGATGTCCCGCCGGATACGCCGACGATGGACATCAAACAGGCCGCCATCATCGGTGCGGGAACCATGGGCGGCGGGATCGCCATGACCTACGTCAACTCCGGTATTCCCGTCCTGTTGAAAGAGGTCAAACAGGAGTTTCTCGACAAAGGTCTGGCCACGATCAAGAAGAACTACGAGATCTCGATGAAACGCGGCCGGTTCACAAAGGAAGACGTCGACCGCTTCATGGGGATGATCACGCCGACGCTGACGTACGACGGGTTTGAGAACGCCGACATCGTCGTCGAGGCCGCGTTCGAGAACCTCGATCTCAAGAAGGAGATATTTGCCGAACTGGACAAGGTGTGCAAACCGGAGGCGATACTTGCCAGCAACACCTCGACGCTCGATATCGACGCCATGGCGGCGGCAACGTCTCGACCGCAGCAGGTTATAGGCCACCACTTTTTCAGTCCCGCGAACGTGATGCGCCTGCTCGAGATAGTCCGCGGCAAAGAGACCAGCAAAGAGGTGATCGCAACATCGATGGCGTTGGCCAGAAAACTGCGCAAGGTCGCCGTGTTGGTCGGCAACTGCCGGGGGTTCGTAGCGAACCGCATGGCCGGACCGTACGGTCGAGAAGCGTTGTTCCTGTTGGATGAAGGTGCAACGCCGCAGCAGGTGGACGAGGCGCTGATGAAGTTCGGTATGCCGATGGGCGTATTCCGGATGTACGATCTCGCCGGGATAGATGTCCTGTGGCATGTCAGACAGGAAGCGATCAAGGAAGAACCGATTCCCGAAGGACAGCGCGTATCGAAGATCGGCGACCGGCTATACGAGCTGGGTCGGTACGGTCAGAAGACCGGGGCCGGTTACTACAAGTACGAGGAAGGCGACCGGACGCCCATACCCGATCCGGAGGTCGATAAGATTATCGAAGAATGCGCCAAGGAAGCCGAGATCGAACGGCGCAAGATCGACGACAGTGAGATTGTCGAGCGGACGATTTACGCGCTGGTCAACGAGGCGGCCAAAATTCTCGAAGAAGGTTTCGCTCTGCGGGCGTGCGATATCGACATAGTGTTCATCTACGGGTACGGTTTCCCGCCGTACCGGGGCGGACCGATGTGGTACGCCAGCACCGTCGGCCTGAAAAAGGTCTACGACCGGATCTGCGATTTCCAGAAAGAGTTTGGCGAAGCCTTCTGGCAACCGTCGGAGCTGCTGAAACGTCTCGCGGAGGAAGGCAAAACCTTCGAGGATTACGACCAAGGGCGGTAGAGTCTAGACTTTAGACTCGAGACCGGAGACGTCTCCCCGTCGTCGTTGCGAGCGACCGAAGGGAGCGCGGCAATCTGGTTTTGTGGCACGGTGTGACAAATCGAGATTGCTTCGTCGTCCGCTGCAGCGGACTCCTCGCAACGACAGCTTAGGCAGGCACGAGAAAAGGGGTACAGACACGTGTCCGCTCGTACCTCGCTCCGCTTGTGTCAGTCCCCTTTTCCTCACTAACAACCAGTAGGTAGCCACCATTACCTGTTTCCTGGTTTTCGAAAAGTTCTTTTTCTTCTTGAACGATTTCCCTCCCAGGATGTAAGATAGGTCGGAGACGTGGCGACTGCGACAACGGGGTCTTGGCTAGTCGCCCGACCCCACGGGGGACATTGAAGGGGTTACGCGAACGCTCCACTAGGAACCCCAAGACAGAGACTGAGAGTGATATGGGACGCCTGAAGATAGTAGCGGCTGGCGCCAGCCAACAGGCTCAGGCACAGGCGCGGGGGAAGCTATTTGAAAAGCTGATGGCTGATGTCTTGCGCTGCTGCGGCTATAGTGTGGATAAGGTCAGCACTAGCGTGAACTATGCAGGAATGGAGATCGACATTGAAGGCAGAGCTATTATCGCAGATGTCCCGCTTTATGCAGAATCCAAGTGCTACGAGACGGAAGTAGACTGTCCTAAATTCCAGAATTTCTACGCGAAATACATGGCAAAATGGCGACAGAATCCCCGTTGCCAAAGCCTTTTCGTCGCACTGCCCGGCATCAACAGCCACGCGAAAGGATTCTACCGGGAGTATTGCGAGACAGACCGTGAAATCACACTGAAGGTGTACGAAGAAGAGAAGGTGTTGGAGACTATCTTCGGGATGTCGAACGTGGCTCATCCGGACACGATTTCCAGAGCAATTGATGCGGGCATGGGCAAGGCAGGTGATAGTCTACTACTGTACACTGACCAAGGCTTGTTCTGGGTCCAATACGTGGTTCCTCCAGGTGCAGGCATTGCTGCGAACTATGCGATCTTTGACGCCAACGGAAAACCGGTGCTGGACAGGGAAACAGGCGATTATTTGGTGCAGCTGTATCCTGAACTTCAAGACTTTGACAGGATTATAGTTGGCTCTTCGGTCTCACCGACTCTGGTTGGTGACATGCAAGATGGTGAGGACGTCGTTGAGGTCCGAGGGAGCTCAGAATGTTTCGAGTATCAGTTTCCGGCATCACCCGAGCACTTCGTGGGCAGGCAAACCGCGCTTGCAGACCTTGATGCGTTTGTCACAAAAGTCATGAATAGGCAGACCTCTTCCCGGGGCTTACTGTTTCTGGCCAACTCGGGATGGGGCAAGAGCTCAATGGTCTTGGCGAGTGTGGACCGACTCAAGGCCATGGGCCATTTCGCGATTGCCATAGACTCCCGTTCCGCATCATCGTCTCAATTTGTTCTTCGCGCCGTGGCCTATGCCCTGCGCAAGTTTGGGGAAATCAGCGAATTGGTGACGGCCCCGGACGCTGTCACGGGCTTCGACGGAGCTGTGAAGGCTGTTATTGACACCGGAAGAGCGCTTGAAAGCCACGCCAGGGTGCTGTTGATCTTCCTCGATCAATTCGAGAACCTTTTCTATCTGAGAGAAGCCCTCAAACGGGTCACGGATCTGTTCTTAAGGGTGTCCGACGCACAGACAAACGTCGTCTTAGGATTCTCTTGGAAAATAGACCTGGTAGGCTCAACAGATGATTTTCCCTATCAATTACGCGACACGATCTCAACCGCAAGCGAGTGTTTGACCCTGAAAAGGTTCGCTGAAGTTGAAACCAACGAGCTGCTCGACAGGCTAAGTCGGGAGCTGCACGTTCGCTTGCGAAGAGACCTTCGTTTTTTCCTGTCCGAATTCTCGCAAGGGTATCCGTGGTTGCTGAAAAAACTCTGCGCTCATGTGAAGGCGCAGCGTGAGTCGGGCGTAGCTCAATTGGACATAGCCAGAAGTCTTCTCAACGTCGAAGATCTCTTCGAAGAGGATTTGCGGGGTCTGTCGGCTGAAGAGAGGGAAACCCTGGAGCGTATTGCCAAGTCGGCGCCCGTCAACATTTCTGACTTAGGGGAAGAGTTTAAGCATGAACTGGTTCAAAGTCTGGTTGACCGGCGGTTGGTCGTGAGAATCGGAGCTAAGTACGACGTGTACTGGGACATTTTTCGTGACTACCTTACTTCCGGAGACCTCCCTATCCAAGAGAATTACATCCTTCGCGCCCAGGTCGGTACTGTTCAGAAGGCGACGAAACTACTGATAGACGCAGAGGGTACTCTCGAACGTGCCGTCTTTAAGCAAAGAGCCGCTCTGACGGAGGGCTCCTTCTGCAACGTGGCGAGAGATATGGAGCTGCTGGGGCTTGCTAGAATTGATGGCAGCAACGTAGCGCTCCAAGTGAGGCTTCCCACGGAAGGAGAAGACTTGCGAACCCCGCTCCGAAATCATCTACAAGATCGGCTTCGGCGGAACCGACTCGTCTGGGGTCTTCTGAGAGAATTAGACGACAAGGGTGAACTCAAGGTGAATGATGTCGCTTCCCTGCTTGAGCAGGCGTGCCCTTACATTTCAGCAACGAGACAGACGTGGATTACATATGCCCGTATTTTTGCCGGCTGGATGGACGCTGCTGATTTGGCTCTTTTCGACAGAAGTAAAGGGTCCGTCACGCGGTACGAGCCAGGGCGGGAGATACGGGAGCGTGATCTTCTGTTACCCAAACGGAGGGGTGGCAGAATTCCGCGTATACAGTACTCGCCCGTTGAAGGGATGGCCATAAGGCTTGTTGATGCCTTGCGGAACGGGTGCCCAGTTGACTGGAGTGGGTTGAGCAAGAGTACAATCTTCAAATCGTTAGCAACCCTGGAGGATCTCGGGTTCGTTGTTCGCAAGACCCGATCAATAGAGCTGCTGCCCAAGGTGGTAGAGTTCGTCTCAAGCCCGGAAAAGCGCCCTTCGTTGTTCGCAGAGGGTGCTTCGAAGATGGCGGCTTTTGCTGTGTTTCTGAGTGTGCTTGAAAAGCACAGGGACACGGGCCTGACACTTTCAGAGCTCGGAGCCGAACTCAACGCAGAGCTCGGAGCGAAATGGAAGAGATCTACGGCCCAAACGGTCACAAAGATCATGTTGAACTGGGCGCGACACACATGCCTTGCTCCGGGCGTCTTCGCTACGGGGCGTGCGAGAGGGAGCACAAGAGAAGAGACAAAGGCTGGCCCGCAAACAGGTCTCCTGCCGGGTATGGACGGCCGATAGGTGTTCTATACCTCATGGGACTTCGAGGGGCGTTAGGGGGAATGGACTGCGCATCTCTCGCGCCGTGCGCGTTAGTCCGTTGCCATCCCTGACGGCCCAAATGAAAAAGCGAAGGGGTATCGGCGCGAGGAAAGACAGGTGAAAGCCGATGCGTAGTCTGAAGCGGGACAATGTCACTGCTTGGTTGCGCAAGAACGTGCCATGGCTTTTCAGCGGCATAGGAGTCTGGGCGCTAGGTGGACTTTGTGCTGTGATTGTGGGGACTATCGCCTGGATATCTCGGTCGACACCTTCGCAAGTGGAGCGGCCCGCTGGCGGTGGCGGCTCCCAAGAGCAGAAGCTGAGCATTAGGAGTGGACCCCGCTCGCCCGTCACAGTGACGCAGCATACGGGCCTGACCAGCGAGGAGATGGAAGCTGTGATTGCTCCCTTGCTCGCGCAGGTCGCTGACGCGTATGAACACGTAGGAGCACTTAAGGAACAGCTAGGAGAGGCGCTACGCCGCGCTGAGGCTGCCGAGCGGGGCGCGGCGACCGCCGGAGAGCGTGAAGAAGTAGCCGGAGTTCTCCAAGCGTTGCGCGAATCCGGCGACGCCAGCCGCCTGCTCGCATTCCTGATGGCGGAGCTTCAGCGCGACAAGGATGACGTCGTTGCCCGCAACCGCGAAATCGCAGCCGTTGCGTACGTGACAGGAGACATCGGGATTGCCGAGGATGCCTTGAAGGAGATCTTGGCTCGCCGCCCCGACGATACTGAGGCTATCAACCGCCTGGGCCACATCCGATTGCTTCGCGGAGAGCTCGATCAGGCCGAGGATCTTTATGAACAGGCCCTTCGCCTTGGCGAGGAGCGGCGTGACGAGAGAGCTCGCGCCTCAGCCTACGGCAACCTCGGGGCGGTTCATCAAACGCGCGGTGACCTCCACAAGGCCGAAGAGATGTACATGAAGGCGCTAGAGATCAGCGAGCAACTTGCCTGGCTCGAAGGGATGGCGAGTGCATACGGCAACCTTGGGCTGATTTACCGAACGCGCGGCGATCTCGATGGTGCCGAGGAGATGCACACGAAGAGCCTGGAAATTGAGACAAAGCTTGGACGGCTCGAAGGGATGGCGAAGCAATACTGCAACCTTGGGCTGATTCACCAGACGCGCGGTGATCTTGACCGAGCCGAAGAGATGCACACGAAGAGCCTGGACATTGAGACGAAGCTTCGCTGGCTCGAAGGGATGGGCCGCCAATACAGCAACCTTGGCCTGATTCACCTGACCCGCGGTGATCTTGACCGTGCGGAGGAGATGCAGAGGAAGAGCCTCGAGATTGACGAGAAGCTTGGACGGCTCGAAGGGATGGCCACTGACTACGGCAACCTTGGGCTGATTTACCAAACGCGCGGCGATCTTGACCGTGCCGAAGAGATGCACACGAAGAGCCTGGACATTGAGACAAAGCTTGGACGGCTCGAAGGGATAGGCCGCCAATACGGCAACCTTGGGGTGATTCACCAAAGGCGCGGCGATCTTGACCGGGCCGAAGAGATGCTCAGGAAGAGCCTCGAGATTGACGAGAAGCTTGGACGGCTCGAAGGGATGGCCACCGACTACGGCAACCTTGGCGTGATTTACCTGACCCGAGGCGATCTTGACCGGGCCGAAGAGATGCTCAGGAAGAGCCTCGAGATTGACGACAGACTTGGCCGGCTCGAAGGGACGGCCACCGACTACGCCAACCTTGGGGGGATTTACCGAGCGCGCGGCGATCTTGACTGTGCCGAGGAGATGCACAAGAAGAGCCTCGAGATTGACAAGAAGCTTGGTTGGCTCGAAGGGATGGCCAATAACTACGCCAACCTCGGCAGCATTTGTTGCGACGACCGGGGCGATGTGGCGCGTGCGCGGGAGTATTGGACCAACGCGCGCGACCTGTACCGCGAAATCGGTATCGACCACATGGCCAAGCAAATGCAGGACTGGCTGGACGGCCTGGGCACGGCGGACATTAGGCTTGAGACCAGAGATTGAACATTACAGGGTAGGAGCTGAGGAGAAGGGGTACTGCACATTCCCGGTCGCACGTCGGTCGGCTTGTGTCCGGTCAAGCCACAGAGGACACAGAGAACGCGCAAGCTCTTTTCGGACAAACGCGACCCTTTAACACCACGCCCTCGGTGTCCTCTGTGATCTCTGTGGCAAGAGGTGGCAGTGCCGGCGACCCCGACCGGCTCGGCGGGAGCCTCGCCCTCCCAAACCCTACCCCTTCCCGTCTCAGTCGCCGGTGTTTCGCTGGTAACTAACCACTAACAACCAGCAACTAATCCGTGGTTGATTAATCCTGACGGTACCTTGTATCATAACCGCTGGTCTCTTGATCCGCGTCAATCATCATTACTCACGAAACAGGAGGTTCGCATGAATCGCAGGACGTTTCTGAAAATTAGCGCCGGCGCTGTCTGCGGGACATCGGCAGGGCTGTTCCGGCTGCCCGTGACGACCGCCCAGGAGAAAGATGAACCGTTCGAGATATCTCTCGCCGAATGGTCGCTCAACAGAACCCTCCGCGCTCGCAAGATGACCAACCTGGACTTCCCGCGCGTTGCCAAACAAGAGTTCGATATCGACTGCATCGAGTTTGTGGACCAGTTTTTCGCCGACAAGGCGAAGGATATGGACTACCTGAACGAACTTAAACGGTGTGCCGAGAGTGAAGGGGTGAAAATGGGCCTCATCATGATCGACACGACCGGACCGCTCGGGACGAGCCGGAAGAAGCTTCGTGACAGGGCGGTGGAGAAGACGTTCGAGTGGATCGACGCGGCTAAGTTCCTCGGCTGCCATACCATACGTGTGAACGCGCGTGGCGTCGAGGACCCGGACGAATTGCGCGGTTGGATGGTCGAAAGCTGCACACGTCTTGCGGACTATGCCGCCGAACGGGGAATCAACGTGACAATCGAGAACCACGGCGGCCTTTCGTCCGATCCGGAATGGCTTATGTCGGTTATGGACCAGGTGAACAGACCGAACTTCGGGACGCTGCCGGATTTCGGCAATTTCCCACCCGAGATCAACCGGTACGACGCCGTCGAGATGCTGATGTCTTATGCCAAGGCGGTCAGCGCCAAGGCGTCGAGGTTTACACCGGACGGGCTGGTGCAGGAGACGGATTTTTTCCGCATGATGCGTATCGTACGCGACGCCGGTTACAGCGGCCACGTCGGCGTGGAATCGGGAGCCGCCACACAGGAAGGCGAAGCCGACGCCATTCGCAAGACGCGCGACGTGCTCAAACGGATTCGCGAACAGCAGAAACGGTGCAAACCGATTTTCAACGCGCGCGACCTGGACGGTTGGGTGAAAGTGGCGGGCGGCGACTGGACAGTCGAAGACGGCGTACTTGTCGGACGGAACGGGCGGAACTGGTCGGAGGATCCGGAGACGACCGGATCCTGGTTGCGCACCGCGAAACAGTACGCCGATTTCCGGCTCGAACTGCAGTACGCCATCAGCAAGAACGGTAACAGCGGCGTCTTTTTCCGGTCGGCCGCCGAGAAGAACCCCGCTTTCACTGGCTATGAAATGCAGATTACCGATTCCGCCGGCCAGGAACCGCCGAAACACGGTGCCGGTTCGATTTACGACGTCGCAGCACCGAGCAAGAACCTGGTACGTCCCGCAGGCCAGTGGAACACCGTGACTATCATAGCGCGAGGTCCGCGGATTGTCCTCGAGATGAACGGCGAGAAGGTGATCGACACGGAGTTGAACCGATCGATGAGCGGGTACATCGGGTTGCAGAACCATGACGAGCGCGCCCTGGTTAAATTCCGTAACATCCGGGTGGAGGAAATCCTGTGAGAAGCCGGAGAAGAAACAGCGGTCATAAAGCCAAGAAGATCTCCCGACGCAGTTTTGTGGGCGGCGCAGCAGCGGGAGCCGTGTTCGCGACTGTGCCTCGTCACGTGCTGGGCGGCGCAGGTTACACGGCGCCGAGCGAGCGGCTCAACATAGCATGTATAGGTGTGGGCGCCCAGGGTACGCGCGTAATGCTCGGGTACCTCGCCAGAGATAACGTTCAGATTGTCGCCGTGTGCGACGTCGATAAAGGAAGCACCGGTTATACCGAGTGGGGCGTAGGCGAGATGCGCCGCAGCGTGAGCAAGCTGATCGGCAGCACTTACGTCGAAAAGGGATACTACACGGACGGCTTCTGGGCGGGACGCGACCCGGCACAGTACGTGGTCGAAAGCTATTACGCCGCGCGAAACGGCACGGGTTCGTACAAAGGTTGTCCGGCTTACAACGATTTCCGCGAAATGCTCGAGAAACAGCAAGATATTGATGCAGTACTGGTCGCCACACCAGATCATCTGCACGCGGTTGCTTCTATCACCGCCATGAAAATGGGCAAACATGTGCACTGCCAGAAACCGATGACACATTCGGTCTACGAGGCGCGCAAGATGGCCGAGGGCGCCAGACGGTACAAGGTCGCTACTCAAGTGGCCACGGGAAACCAGGCGTCCGAGGAAACGCGATTGTTGTGCGAATGGATCTGGGACGGCGCGATAGGTCCGGTTCGCGAAGTACATAACTGGTCAAACCGGCCGATCTGGCCGCAGGGGCTCGAGCGGCCCGAAGATACCCCGCCTGTGCCGCCCAATCTGGATTGGGACCTGTGGCTGGGTCCCTCACCCTACCGGCCGTACCATCCGGCCTACTTGCCGTTCGTCTGGCGCGGCTGGCACGATTTCGGAACTGGCGCGCTCGGCGACATGGGCTGCTACAGCTTCGATACGATTCTCCGGGTGCTGAAACTGGGTCATCCGACGAGCGTCGAAGCCATCTCGACAAAGCGGCACGAAGAAAGCTTTCCGCTGGCGTCAATAGTGCGTTACGAGTTCCCTGCGCGCGGAGATATGCCGCCTGTCAAGCTGACATGGTACGACGGGATGCTGACAGCGCCGCGACCGCACGAGATGGACGACGGTGTGCGGTTGCGCAAGGAAGGGCTGTTGTTCGTGGGCGACGACGGCAAGATCCTGTGCCAGTTTACGGGCGGCGACCCGCACTTGATACCCGAGTCGAAGGATAATGCGTACAGACGGCCGCCGAAGACTCTTCCGAGGTCGATCGGACATGACGAAGAGTGGATTGAGGCATGCAAAGGAGGCCAACCGGCCGGCGCCAACTTCGAGATTGCCGGTCCGATCACCGAAGCACTACTGCTCGGCAACGTCGCACTGCGCGCGGGCGGGGACAAGATCCGCTGGGACGGGCCGAATATGAAGGTCACCAACGTTGCCTCGGCCAACAACTACGTCGCCGGCGAGTACCGCGACGGGTGGAGTCTGTAGCCGTTTGGCAAATGGTTTCACTGGGAGGGAAAATGGACCATTTCAAAGACAAGATCGCCATTGTGACGGGTGGAGGTTCAGGAATCGGGGCTGCACTGTGTGAAGAGCTTGGTCGAAACCGGGCGGTTGTAATTGTGGCCGACATCAACGTTGAAGGCGCTCTACAGGTCGCAGCATCCGTCAACGGGAACGGCGGGCGGGCAACGGCGGTGCAACTTGACGTCACACAGGCGGATGCTGTCCGGCGGCTCGTGACCGATACAGCCGACAAGCATGGTCGGCTTGATCTCATGTTCAACAACGCCGGGATCGCCGTCGGCGGCGAGTTTCTCGATATGAACCTCGACCATTGGCGACGCGTTGTGGACGTCGACCTTTGGGGCGTCATCAACGGTTCAATCGTCGCCTATTCGTTGATGGTCAAACAGGGGTCCGGACACATCGTCAACACAAGCTCCCTGGCCGGCCTCGTACCATGTCCGATGAACACACCCTACTGTGCGAGCAAGTTCGGTGTTGTCGGGTTCACCAAATCGATCCGGCGGGAAGGAGCGGCATTTGGCGTCAAAGCTAGCGTTGTCTGTCCCGGCGTCGTTCAGACTCCGATTCTCGACAACAGTCCTCTTCTCAATACTGACAGGGAAAAGCTCGAGGCCAAGTTAAAGGGAAAGGTAAGGACGGTGGACCCTGTGGATGCCGCGCGGGTGATCCTGCGCGGTGTCGCCAAGAATCGGGCAATCATCATCTTCCCCTTCCAGGCCCGTTTTCTGTGGTGGCTCTACCGGCTCCATCCATCTCTATCCGCTTTCTTCGAGAACATGTTGATCAGGGAAATCCGCGCGGTACGAATCGAACCCGAAGGATGAGCTGCTGTGGCCATCCGGACCTGACGAGGAACTCGGCGCTATGCAACTTGTAGGGCGTGCACGCCCGCCGCTTGGAGTTCCTTCGTGCCCTTCGTGGTGGGAATCAGACCGCGCACAGGCAAGCGCCAACCTTTACCTCACTATCATTGCGCCATGATAGCCCTCAGCTCTCTCAGCAACTCGTTTGTCTCTTTGCTGGCCGCAAGAACTTGCTCTGAGAGCGCCACTGAGCGCTCCGCCAAATCCAGCGACTTCCTCTCCATTTCGAGACCTTGTTGCTGTCCGGCTAAGGCTTGTCGCTGGACCGCATAGCCACCGCGAAGCCTGGGCCAGGCAACGATCAGATAAACTAGAAAAAAGATCGGGAAGATGAGCGAGAAGAAGTATGAAAGTAACTCACCGATCGTGTCCATGTCTAAAACCTCCTTGGCATGTCCGGCCGCTGGACGCCGGATCCCCCCCATCGGACGCCAAACCCGCCCTGTTCGACAACAAGAAAGTTACTCGCGCTGGCAATCGTATCATGGCTCGCACGCCCAGATCCACCCCCCTGTCGTCGCACTTTTCGTGTCGGTCGGCTTGATCGACTTCAATCAGTTTCGCCCGGCCCGCTATTTGCCATATTCGGAAGTTGCTTGAAAAACGCGGGTAGGGTATAATGTAGCCATCTCCGCTGTGAACGTCTTGAACAGGACACGGGAACGAGGGAATTATTGTCGGGTGTCGGGCAACCGAACTAAAGGGAGAAAAACAATGAACGTATCGAGGAGAAAGTTTCTAGGATCATCGGCAGCGGCGGTAGTAGCTGCCGGCACGGTGGCACGAGGTAAAGTGTTCGGAGCTAACGACCGGATCGGCGTGTGCACCATCGGTTTCAACGGCCAGGGTAACAGCCACATCAAGGAGGTCATGGCGCAGCCCGGCGCGGAAATCGTCGCGTTGTGCGACGTGGACGAGCGCGTGCTCAAACGAGGTGTGAAATCTGTCGAGGAAACCCAGGGAAAGGCACCGAAAACCTATACCGACATGCGCGACGTTATGGCGGACGACAGTATCGACGCCGTCACCATTGCGACGCCCAACCACTGGCATTCGCTCGCAGCGATCTGGGCGTGCAAGGCGGGCAAAGACGTATACGTCGAGAAACCGCTTTCCCACAACATATGGGAAGGCCGCCAGCTTGTGGCCGCGGCGAAGAAGCACGGACGCGTCGTCATGCACGGCACACAGAGCCGTAGCGACACTACGCTGATCCGCGATATCAAGCTGATGCACGAAGGGTTCATCGGCAAGATCGTCCATTCGCGCGGGTATGTTTACAAGAACGGCAATCGCAAGGCCATCGGCCACGGTACGCCGGCCGATCCGCCCGAAAATCTCCACTGGAGTCTGTGGCAGGGTCCGTCGAAGGACCATCCCTACATGGTGACCGAGAAGAAACGGGGGCTGTACGTCCACTACAACTGGCACTGGTTCTGGGAATACGGCAACGGGGAGATCGGGAACCAGGGCGTGCACGAGATGGATCTCGCGTGCTGGGGTCACAACCGGGGTCTGCCGGTTAAGATCATGAGCCAGGGCGGACGGTACGGCTGGGACGACGATGGCGAGTCGCCTAACACGCATGCCACTTCGTTTACATACGCCGACGGCTCGATGATGACCTTCGAGGTGCGCAACCTCGGTTCGTTCGAGGAAGCCGGTGGCGGCAGCTGCGGCAACAGCTTTTTCGGCACCGAGGGCTACTACGTGCGGCGAAAAGGTTTCTTCGACTATAAGAACGAGCCTATACCCGTCGAAGTCGAAAGACCAAGGGGCAAGACTAAGTTCACCCACTTCTTCGACGTAGTGCGCTCGCGCAAGATGGAGGACTGTCCTGCGCCGCCGTTGGCGGGCCATCTATCGTGCGTCCATTGTCATCTCGGCAATATCGCATATCGAATGGGACGGTCGCTCGTGTTCGACCCGAAAACCGAACGGTTTGTCGGCGACGATGAGGCCAATGCGCTGATCAAACGCGACTACCGCAGGGATTTCGAACCGCCGCAACTGGCCTGATCTCAGTTCGGGAAAGGCCGACTGGAGCCGCAGCCGCACCTGCAGTGGATTTCTGTGCGTTTTTCGGCAGGGTGAAGCTCCGAGTGTGCTTTGGCGCATGACTTCAGGAAAGGAGGGGTACCCCGATGAGATCCAAGGTGATCGTTCTGCTTGGACTGTTCCTGGCCGTGGCGTTATCGTCCGCCTGGGCTGAAGAAGGTCCTGTGGTCCCGAAGAAGAAAACGCCGCTGTGGAACGGTAAGGACTTCACAGGCTGGAAGCTGTTCATTCCGGACAAGAAAGTGGACACGAAAACCGTGTGGTTGGTTAAGGACGGCGTGATCCATTGCACCGGCAATCCGGTCGGGTATATGCGTACCGAGACCGACTACGCCAACTACAAGCTGCACGTCGAATGGCGCTGGCCTGCAAGACCGGGGAACAGCGGCGTTCTGATCCACATCAGCGGACCGGACACGGTATGGCCGAAGAGCATCGAGTGCCAGTTGCAGGCGCGAAGCGCCGGCGATTTCTGGGTTATCGGCGGTACCGATTTCAAAGAACACACCAACCCTGACGACCGACGGGTTCCCAAGAAGGAGAAAAGCTCCGAGAAGAAACGCGGTGAGTGGAACAAGTACGACATCATCTGTAAGGACAACACCATCCGCGTGTTCGTCAACGGTGTGCTGCAAAACGAGGCCACCGAGACCACCGTAACTTCCGGGAAGATCGGCTTCCAAAGCGAAGGTGCCGCCATAGAGTTCCGCAATATCTACCTCGAACCGCTGGATAAATGAGAGATCTTGCGGGACGGGCGCAAGAGACGAATGACAGACAGGAATGTCTGTCCCACCAAGGGAAGCAGCGTTTTTGGGAGGGCGAGGCTCCTGCCGAGCCGGGCGTTTCTCCGCAGGCCCAATGTCGTCGTCTTAAGACTTACGCGACACAGGGACTGGAAGTTGGGCGTTTGATCGGTCTTTAAGGAGGGTATAGACAGAGATGACACCGACAGAACTGAAAAGGCGTGATTTTCTCAAAGCCGCGGCAGCAGGAGTTACTGTCTCGACCCTCTCCCCTTGCGCGTTTGGCGAAGCCGAAGAGTTGAACGCACTACCGCGTCGTCCTAACATTCTCGTGATCATGTCCGACGAGCACAACGCAAGCGTCACCGGTTGTTACCGCAACGGCATTGTACAGACACCTAATCTCGACCGGCTCGCCCGGCAGGGCGTGACTCTGGAAGCTAGCTACTGCAACTCGCCGCTGAGCGTGCCGTCGCGGCTATCGTTCACATCCGGCAAATACATTTCCTGCGTTGGAGCCTGGAGCAACAACACCTGGCTGCCGTCGGCGGACTATCCGACGCTTCCGCGCATAATGAACGGCGCCGGTTACGAGCCGGTCCTTTGTGGCAAGATGCATTATGACCGCACACGCCGGTACGGGTTCACAGAGATCGGCGGGAACATGAACACCCACTGGAAGACGGGAACTGGGACACGACGGCGAGCCGATAATCTGAGGCCCGGACGCGGGATCTCCAAACGTTTCGACGATTTTCATCCGGGAGAATCATGGATCCTGGAACATGATCGTGCGGTGACAGCAGGAACGATAGACTTTCTCCGGCAACGAAAGTCTGATGTCAAACCGTTCTTCCTCATGGCGGGCTATCTTGCCCCGCACTTCCCTCTGATCGTTCCGGAAGAATATTGGGAGCCTTACAAAGGCAAAGTGCCGATGCCTCAGATCCCCGACGGACACCTGGAATCGTTGCCGCTCAATTACAAACACCTTCGTATAGCGTTCAACGTCGAAGATGCTCCGGCGGACATCGTCAGGAAAGGCCGAGAGCTATACTACGGTCTCACACAATGGGTGGATGACGAGATCGGCAAAATCCTGAAAGCCCTTCAAGACAGCGAAGTGGCCGACAACACTGTGGTCATCTACACCACGGATCACGGTGAGAATATGGGAGAACATGGTTTGTGGTGGAAAAACTGCATGTACGAGCATGCCAGCCGGGTGCCGCTTATTGTCAGTTGGCCTGCGCGCTGGAAAGGAGGACAACGCCGCACGGAAGCGTGCTCGCTGGTTGACGTGGTCCAGACTATCGCGGAACTGGGCGGCGCGGAATGTCCGACGGATTGGAACGGCGACTCGATGCTCCCCTGGCTAGACGACTCCCGGACAGCGTGGAAGAATCTCGCGGTCAGCGAGTACTACGGCCACAACATCGCGTCCGGTTTCGCTATGATTCGTATGGGTCGGTACAAGTACGTGTACCACAGTGCGCCGGACGAGGACCATCCGGCTGAGCGTGAGTTGTACGATCTCGTCGACGACCCGGGCGAGTTCATCAATCTTGCGGCACAGCGCGCACAGAAGGAACGCGTCAAAGAGATGCATGCTGCTCTCGTAAAAGAGCTCGGGGAAGAACCGGACAGGGCCGAGCAGCGCTGCCGGGCGGATTACGCACGGGGTTACGACCGGGAGAGCAAGCCGCGAAAGGGATAGATGATGCTCAAGAGAATGGCGGCTCTGGCATGTCTGAGTTTGATTTCCTCGGTGATGGTCCTAGCCGCTGGCTGTTCGAGGCAGGACGAATCCGAGACGCCAGCACAAGTTGAGGAGTCCGCCGCCAAGAAACCGGATAAAGGAGTGATCGCGCTGTCGGTGCTAACACTGACGAACCCCTTTTTCATAGAGATTGCCGACACCATGAAAGATGAGGCCGCGAAATACGGGTACGAGGTGCTTGTGGTCAGCGGCGAGTTCGACCCGGCAAGACAGAACGATCAGGTCAACGATTTCATCGTCAGAAGGGTGAGCGCGATTGTGCTCACGCCGTGCGATTCGAAATCTATCGGTCCGGCCATAAAACAAGCCAACACAGCCGGTATACCGGTCTTCACCGCCGATATCGCCTGTCTTGCAGAGGACGCCAAAGTCGTCTCGCACATTGCAACTGACAACTACGACGGCGGGCGCCAGGCGGCAAAGGCAGTCATGCAAGCTCTTGGCAACAAAGGTAAGGTGGCTATAATAGACCACCCTATCGTTGAGTCGGTCATACTGCGCACAAGAGGGTTCAAAGACGAGCTCGCCGAGTCCGCCTCGCCAATTGTGATTGTCGGCAGCTGGCCCGGCAAAGGTTCCAAGGACGAGAGTTTCAAGGTTGCCCAGGAAATCCTGCAGGCTTACCCGGATCTCAACGGCATCTTCGCCATCAACGACCCGTCGGCGCTGGGAGCGTACGCGGCACTGGAAATTGCCAAGAAAACCGGCCAGATCACAATCGTCGGGTTTGACGGTCAGCCGGAAGGGAAGAAGGCCATTCTGGAAGGTAAGATCTACGCCGACCCCATTCAGTTCCCCGACAGAATCGGCAGAGAGACTGTCAGGACGGTGGTGAGGTATTTCGAAGGCGAGAGGGTTGAGCCGGAGCTCTTGATTCCAACGACGCTTTACTACAAAGTTGATGCTGAGAACGATCCACTGTTCAAAGAGACCTGATCAGGTCTGGCCGGCCGACGCATTGTTCTCCGGCGTTCATGTTTCCAATAATGCCTTGAATCCAGCACAGAATACATCAGTCTGAAAGAGACCAGATGGCCAAGGGTGCAGCCAAGAACAGCTTTCTGAGGTTCTTCTCCGAATACGGAATGCTGTTCATTCTGCTGTTGCTCTGTGCGTATTACAGTTTCGCGACACTGAACGAGCAGCATCCTACCGGTGCGGACGCAGCCAAACAAGTCTCCAGTGATGTAATCAAGAGCGCTAAGAGCGGACAGGTCAGCGTCCTCGTCGCGGCCGGTGAAGGGACTGAAGCGGAAGTTTTCGTTGACGCCGTAACCGCAATGCTCGAAGAAGCCGGTGTCACTGTTGCGGATACAATCAAGGGCGATCCCTCCGACCTACGGGAGGCTTTCGACGAGATTGCCAAATCCGGCCGCAAGATCGACTTCATTGCCGCTACTCAAGAAGCGTCCAGATGGGCTGTGCTGACGAACATCGCAACCAACTTCCCGTCCCTGACCGACACTGTACTGGTGACACCTCGCAGCTACTTATGGCCCGACTTCCTCAAAAGAGCCAACCTGATAGCCGTTGCCGACAGGATCATTGTGATCGCAGTGGTTGCCATCGGAATGACTATGGTTATCATCACCGCAGGTATAGATCTTTCTGTTGGCAGCCTGATCGCACTCTCGGCGGTCATGTCGACGCTGCTGATCCGCGATTTGGCCGGTGCCGAAAACGCTTCCGCCTTCGGAATGACGCTGTGCTGTCTGGCGGCCATCGCCGCTTGCGGTTTGATGGGCGCGTTCTCCGGACTCATGGTAAGCCGGTTCCTGATCCCGCCCTTCATCGTGACGCTGGCCATGATGATGGTCGCCAGCGGTCTTGCGTTCATTATCGCCCGGGGCCAATCGATCTACCAGGTGCCCGACTCGCTGGTATGGTTGGGCCGCGGAGCGAACCTGTTCGGTATACCCAACACCATAGTGTTGATGGCGATCCTTTACGCTGCAGCCCATATCGTCATGACGCGCACAGTGCTCGGCCGCTACATTTACGCGGTCGGCGGTAACAAAGAGACCGCGCGTCTCTCAGGTGTGCCGGTTAAAGCAGTGCTGCTGACCGTATACGCCATCTGCGGTGCACTGGCCGGTCTGGGCGGTATCGTTCTCGCTTCACAGCTCAAGAGCGGCGCGCCCACCTACGGCCTGATGTACGAGCTGTACGTGATCGCCGCCGTCGTTGTGGGAGGTACAAGCCTTGCCGGCGGCCAGGGAACGATTATCGGCACGCTTATCGGCGCTTTCATCATCGCCGTCATCCAGAACGGTATGAACCTGACAGGTGTCGAAAGCTACACACAGAAAGTCGTCCTCGGCCTGGTCATCCTCGGAGCCGTCCTCCTCGATATGCTCAAGAGACGCGGCTGGCGGGGTGCGCGGCAGACAGGTTATTGACGTCGAATTCTGCGCTGCCGGGATGACATCGGGCCGTCCAGTGGGGTAGAATGAACTTGGCCGAATGAGTAACTGTCTCTGAAATTCGCTTCTGAAAGGAGCACCGATGATGAGTATTCCAATGATGGTTCTTTCCGTGTTGGCAATCATGTCAACCCCGCCGCCGGAACCGGTGCTGCCGGTGCCGACGCCGGCCCAGCTCGCGTGGCAGGAGATGGAGTACGGTATGTTCTGCCATTTCGGTATCAACACGTTCCACAACGAGGAATGGACGGACGGGACGAAAGATCCGCGAACGTTCAACCCGACGGATTTCAATGCGCGCCAATGGGTCGAGGTCGCGAAAGAGGTCGGGATGAAATATCTCGTCGTCACGGCCAAACATCACGACGGGTTCTGCACGTACCCGACCGCGTATACGGATTACGGCGTCAAGTCGAGCCCGTGGCGCGGCGGGAAGGGCGACGTGATACGCGAGGTGGCCGACGCGTGCCATGACCTGGGCGTCATGTTCGGGTTCTACCTATCGCCGTGGGACAGGCACGAACCCGCGTACGCCGACAGCAAAGCGTACGACGAGCATTTCAAGAAACAGTTGCGCGAGCTGCTCACAGGGTACGGCAAGGTCGGCGAGGTCTGGTTCGACGGTGCGGGAAGCGAAGGGCACGTGTACGATTGGGCCGGGTACTACTCGCTGATCCGCGAGCTGCAGCCCGGAGCGCTAATCGCCATATGCGGACCGGATATACGGTGGGTCGGGAACGAAAACGGTGTCGCGCCGGAGACGCTCTGGAACGTACAGGAACGGGACGGCGAGAAGGTATGGCATCCGGCCGAGTGCGACGTGCCGATACGCAGGGGGAATTGGTTCTTCCACACCAACGCTGAGAGACGGCTGCGCAGTATCGAGGAGGTGCTCGACATATACTACAGGTCGGTCGGACACGGCGCGGTGTTGCTGCTGAACGTGTCGCCCGACCGGCGGGGACTTCTGCCGGAAAGCGACGTCGCGCGGTTGCGTGAGCTCTGGAAGGTCGTCAGCGAGACGTTCCGAACCAACCTCGCGGAAGGTAAACCTGCGACGGCGAGCAACGTTCGCGGCAACGATCCGACTTACGGACCGGACAAGACGGTTGACGCCGACCCGGCCACATACTGGGCGACCGACGACGGTGTGACGCAAGCCTCGTTCGAGATCGATCTGGGCCGGTCAACGACGTTCAACCGGTCGATGGTCCAGGAACATATCGCGCTCGGCCAACGAGTTGAAGAGTACTCTCTGGCAGCATGGAACGGTCGCCGGTGGAAACGCGTGGTGAGCGGTACCACCATCGGCCACAAACGGCTCGACAGGTTCCCCGACGTCACCGCATCGAAAGTCCGACTCACAATTCACAAAGCGCTCGCATGCCCAACCATCCGCGCATTCGGCATCTACCGCGCTGAACACTGATATTGGGAACACGGCGCCTCTTCAAGAAGAGCTCTTTGCTGTCATCCTGAGCGCACGCGAGTCTCCTTTCGTCGTCGTTGCGAGCGTGAGCGAAGCAATCTCGCTTTTAACCCCTTGCGATACAACCAGATTGCCACGTCGCTACGCTCCTCGCAACGACGACGGATGATCCTTCGTGGAGTCAATGCGCCATCAATGGACGCGCCGGTCACGCGTCGCCGTGAAACAGATGGCTGAAACAAGCGCCTGTCACACTTACGCTGGATGCACTCTTTAGCCCACAATCCTCTGTGACAACAGGGAGTTTTGAATCCAGCCAGGCACTTTGCTAGCATAATGCCAGTTAAAAGGGTGTTTTATCTTCTGAAAGTAATCGCCTACAACGGCAAGACCTAGGAGAACAAGAGTGATGCCATCGAGCGATTCTACAACATCACAGTGCATGCTACTAAACCAGAAAGAAGCTAACTCTGGCTGGGCCGCCGCGCAATCGTCAAGCGCTACCATCACGCATTCGTTGTTATTCAGGCCTTGCGTATGAAGGGACCTTGTTTCGGACGCGGCATGAGCGTCCGCTAGCAGAGCGGCCATAATGAGCTTCAACTCCGTATCAGTCTGCATTGCGTGAAGCATCCCTTCGAGCGCCCGGAATCGGACGCGAGGTTCTGGGTCCTCAAGCAACGACAGCTTCTTCGCTAGGGGCACTCTGTCGTCAGCTGCCCAGATGGCTGAGGCGGTTTCTCTGGTCCGCCAATTGTCGGCCCTCGCCAGCTTTTCAAATCGAGAACTGGCATGATGGAACGATGCGTGACGGAGCTCCCTCCCGGCGAGGTGAGGATCGTTCGCGAATACGTGCCACATGAAGAGCGGGGCTCGCTCCATTAATCGCGCCACCGAGGAGACAGGTGTTATGAAGTTTCGGAGAAGAGCTTGCCCACCTCTGAGGCGGTCCGGGTTCTTAGCGTACTGCTCAAGCCAGTCGAAGACCCTTGTCGGCGGCCTCTTGGCTTGAGTAAGAAGCACGCTGGCAATCGCCCCGACCTCGGGGACATTGTGCTCAAGCCACATTCGCAATGTAGAGCGCTGTCGCGGCGGGATAGCGCGCCTGTTGTACGTTTCCGCAAGTACTAGCGCGCATGCAGTCGCTATAGCTGGATCCCTAATCTGATTTAGTGCATTCGTTGCGTTGTCCAGCGTTGAGTACGTAATGTCAACCTTTGTAGACCAGGAGGCCCTGAGTGCCTCCTGGAGATCCCCCCTCACCATAGCAGCCACACAGCTGGCAAGGGCCGGTCCTAGAGACCCGGCGTCGGACTTTACGGAGTCTAGCACTGCGCAAAACGCACGAACCTCTGACGCCGCCTCCGCTTGGCTGCCGCCGCCCTCGCTTATTGGGAATTGAATGGGCGTTGGCGCCAGGATGTCGGATACAAGAGCAACAAGTTCCTTAATGGTTGAGCGATACTGCGGATGCCACTGGAACTGGCGAAGACTTATCGCATCAACTCGGAGGTCTGGAACGTCACAAGGCTCGAGAAGCACAGGCACCAGTGAGATTCTCGTCGGCGGCTGCTCCAGAGCGAGGTCCAGCGCCAGGCGATATTCGCGCTGCACATACCCTCGCTTGGCCAGCGATTTGCGCGACAGAAACACCAGGACGAGAGCGGCTTGACTAATCCTCTTTCGGATCTCGGGCGCCCATTCCTGTCCAGGCAGGATTCCCTCCCCATGCCAAGGCTTCGGAGGCTGGTCCATCCATGGATTCAGTCCGGCATTGCGAAGGGCCCTGTAAATGTTGAGGACGCGGCGACGATCTTCCTTCGCATAGCTAAGGAAGATTATGGGCTTTGCAATAGGCATCGGTCTTTCTCACGCTGACCAGTGACTACACGCGCTCTATCGGGCGCCGGGGAATTCGGTGACAGACTACGGCTCTCGCACTGCTTCCGCGGTCTTCCGGCCTAAAAAGCCTGCTACAGCTACTCTGGCCATACGTGCCGTGACAAATGCGTGCGGTAAGTGTCACCTAGAACGCCACCAGTTTAATAGCCTGCCTCCATTCGCCTACACTATCCGTCCTTGTGCGAGATAACCCGCGATGTCCTTGCGCAACTGCTCTTCGTTTCCGGACCAATTGAAAAGCCGGAAACATTCGTCGACAATCGATACGAGACAATCCTCAAACTGATCTGTGAGCAGCTGCTTTGAATATCTGCCCGTAACGTGAATTTCATCTTCCCGGCAAACGTATTCTCCGGGCAGCAAAGGGCCTCTTCCTTGCAAGTCTACTTTTAAGCTCCTATTCTTGCAGCCGCCCAGCCTGAAGTTGTAAATGAACCCGTCTTCATTAGACGTTCTCTCCATAAGCTTCCCTAAGAACAGAAGCGTTGCGCACGCAAATTCTAAGAGCGATGCTATTCCTACTGTACCCTCGAACCGTGGATCTGTGTCTTCCCAAAGACTCTCCCTACAATTAAAGAAGCCGTTACTCAAGAAGCGCCAATACTCGTACCCGTGACCTACCGGCCCCGCTCGTTTGTACTCAATGCCGCCTGTTATCTGGTAGCGGTCGGCTCCTCTTCCCTCATATGGGAACCGGCGCCCGTGGTACTTTGTCTGACACTCATCTAAGAGTCCCGGCAGCTTTCTTGGCCGAACTAATTCCCCTATGAAATCCACAGGGTGGAACCAAGCTTCCCTGAATGCGCTGAATTCAGCAGGGACATTCATCTCGCCCCATGACCGGCCGCTTTTCAGATGCTCGGTTTCATAAATCGGTTGGTCCGCGCTTCTTTCTGCTGGCATTCGACCTTCAAGAGTCCGCGAAACTCCCCTTAATATCTCCGCTCTTCTCTTCGCTATACATCTGTTAATAAGTGCATGCATGTCCTCTGCTCTTTGAATTCGGGCACTGTTGTTGTCGTCTGTTCTGACAAGCAAGTCACCAGGTCTAAGGATATTGTCGTAATCTCTTTTCAGTACATGAGGAATAACAGCGAAAGGTGGTACATATACGATGGCGTAATGCTTGCCCTTAAAGGCTACTTTGAAGAGGACGGCGTTGATTGGTGGATCTGCGTAGTTGTTTACGAACTCGTTTATTCTAGTTGTGTCCAGCTTCCCCAACGTGTCGCCAGACAGCCCGGCTGGTTCAAAGCCGGCCTCTGCATCACTTACCCCAATGACAATGTACCCGCCCTCAGTGTTTGCGAAGGCCAGTATGTCCCTAGTTAGTTCAGCCCTTTGTTTCTTGTCATCCCAGTCAATGTCCTTCTTGTAGTCAAGGGCCTTACTCTCGGCGCCCCTCTCAAGCAGGTTGCTCAACTCCTCCTCGCTGAACTTCCTGACTTTCATGCTGCTATGAAACCTCCTCTTGAATCGCCTCTGTGAACCGCAGAGCTTGTGAACACGTTGATCAGATGGAGGAATCCATCTCTCTTCTTTCGGTCTCACGTCTCCGCGGCCAACGATCGCGGCGTTGGGCATCTGGCTAGCTAACGTCTCTTACGAACCCATGAAAGACGAGCGCTTCCAGAAACCTCACCGTAGCGCGGAGCATTTTGTCCTTGTCCATTCGGTCAAAAAGGATCAATTCCTTCTCCGCGTCGAGACCAGCCAAGTCAGTAATTCCTTCCTCAACAAGCGCAATAAGATCTTTGCCCTCGCCTTTGACGAAACCTGTCTCTCTAATGAGCCACTGGGTCGTGAGTACCTTGCGTCTACTCTTGTCCTCGTAACGTTTAACGTAAATGCCGATCAGGAAATCACATTTTCGGAGCCTCTCGTCAACCTTCTGGGGGACGGAAACTCCCGCATACTTCTCGGCAGTTTCAAAGGGAACCCTGAGAGCACGCAAGATACCCTCGAAGTACCCGTTGAGCTCCTCATCTTCCGGCGCAAACGACTTCGAGACGAATATGATTCGTCTCGCCGTCTGAGCGATGGCGGGGGTTTCGGGTCCTGCAGCCGCACTAAAACGCCCACTCCTCAGGCGCTCAAGGATCTGGTTCCTTATGGCGTTGAGAACGCCTTTTATCGCGACCGGGCTGAACACGAACTTGTAGACGTCAACATCGAGATGCTTCTTCAGCAAGGCAATCTGGTCGGGCTGAATGAGGCTCACCCACCCTTCGGCGTTTGCATAACCTTCGAGCTCAGCCACGGAATGCCACAGACGGACCTGTTGGATGGAATGCAGTTCTGGATCCTCAATTACCAGTGGCCTATTGAAATAGTCCATGTACCGACCTGCGACTGTCCTATACTCGGGGACAGCATCTTCTTTTCTCATTGCCGGGTTGTGTTCTACGTATCCATCGGACTCAAGCTTCGCCCACCGCTCCAGCTCGGCATCCTGAATCTCCTGCGCTAGCAAGATCAACTCAGTAAGGCTTTCACTGAGACACGTAACCGATGTCTCCTCGATTATCTTTTGACGAAGTTCGTCAACCTGCCGCATGTACTTGCCTTTGCTATCGACAAAGCTATGGAACTTGGGGACTTCGAGGACAGAGTGCGCATTTCACATTGTTTCCGCGTTCCTCGCAGGGGGATCCCCTGCTAGAACTGCTCCGGGCACACGCTCCACCCGATTATCATACCGCACATTTCACCAAAAACGCAAGGAATTTATTAATCTGTAACTGAATCTCCCGCAAATTTCCCGAACATCTTCATCAAGTTCCGGTCATTCGGACACGGACTACGAATTCCTATGTCACTGGCGCGTCATTAGCAAAAGGGTACAGACACGTCTCCGCTCGTACCTCGCTGCGCTCGTGCCAGTCCCCATTTTCTAACGCAGAGGCGCGGAGTGTCCTTCGTGCTTCTCGTGGTAGCAGACTAGAAAATGGACGCAACGTCCATTTTAGTACAGTGTGAAGTTGAATGCGGAGCCGAGGGGTGTGGGGCGGTCGGGTTTCGTGCCATTTTCGTTCTTGAAGATGTACACGGCGTCCTCGGTAGCGATCATAACGTCGGGAACGCCGTCACCGGTCATATCGCCGATAAGCAGAGTGGTTCCTGGTTTGGCCGTGTCGAACGTGGCGATACGTTCGCCGCGATGGTTGTACATCGCCCGGTTGAACGCGACAATTATCTCGTCGAACCGGTCGCCGGTCCAATCAAGCAGCCTATGATGGCGGCTGGAGTCGGTGACGATCTGGCCTAGCAGATCACCCTGTTCGTTCAGCACCCAGATGGGACTCTCCCCGCGCGGCCGGTGATCGATATCAACGACGAGCTGCAGTCCCGGACGATCCGGTATGACGTGACCGACATCCACGGACTCAAAATGGTGGCCGGCGACCTCCCACAGTACCTTTCCGTTACCGTCCGCAAGAGCGACGTTGTCCGCACCGCAGCACGTCAGCACCAGCCACCACTCTTCGGGATTTTCTCCGCGGCGGACGACCCGGGCACAATCCAGATGTCCCCGTTTCTGGTCAACCGTCTGCGACTTGAACACCCACCGTACCGACCCGTCGTGGTTCAGCATTGCGTAACCGGCCATGATCTCGTCGCGCCTGTCACCATCGATATCCATCGGTCGCGGCTGATGTGCCGTACGATACCCCCCGGGATCTTTAACAGTCCACAGGAGATCCCCCTCCCGGTTGTAAGCCCAAATTTGGTGGTACCGGTCTTTGACCAGGACCTCTGTCGGCCGGTCGCCTCCTGTCAGGTTGCAGAACACCAGACAATCGGTCGCTTCGTCCGGAATGGGGAACCGTCTGCGTTCCCGGCCGGTAGCACCGTCGAGTTCCACCAGGTGACCCTTGGTGCACAGCACGACCTCGTTGGTGCCGTCGCCGTTCCAGTCGTGTATCTGGCACGCGACATCGTGGTGACGTCCTTTGCGACCGACGGCCGGGTCGCCCCACTGCCACAGAACGGTTCCGTCGAGCTTCTGAGCCACGGCGGTGCTCGTGTAATGCACGTCGTCCTTGTTGAAATTCTCGCAGCTTACGATCTCCGCCTCGCCGTCCCCGTCAACATCACCGGCAACCACCCACTGACCGCCGAACTCAGGATCCAGCGTGACAACCTTCCAGGGCTTGATCAACGGCACTTCCGCCCGAGTCTCGCCGACGTCCTTCACGTCGAAACAGAGCGGTTCCGTTTCGTCAGCATAGGCCATGGACATGACGCCAAAGACAGCCGGCAGACAGAGAAAACCAAACCAATAATGTCGGTGTATACACTCCCATACTTTATTCATCGCAACCGATCTCCGAGACCAAGTGCGGCACTACTGCTGCGGATGCCAATTACCCAATGTTGTATCACGTTTTCAAGCTGTTCGCAAGGCAGCCGGTCACGCAAAACAAACAAAAAAACCTCCTGACCCCGACCAGGAGTCAGGAGGCTCATAGAAAATCCCCGGCAGCGACCTACTCTCCCGTCCCGTTGCCGGGGCAGTACCATCGGCGCTGGAGGGCTTAACTACCGTGTTCGGAATGGGAACGGGTGTGGCCCCTCCGCCATTGCCACCGGGAAATCCCAGTACAGTATAAGTGCAAACTGGCTAAGGTAAAAAGGGCCAATTGGTCGTCTGATTTATATAAGCCCTTCCTTAGCCAGGAGAACCTCAAACAACATGAATATTGCGGTCAGGACAGCGGCTGACGCTCGATGATGCCAATTTCGGCCAAGCCTCACGACCTATTAGTACCGGTCGGCTGAACCCATTACTGAGCTTACACCTCCGGCCTATCAACCTTGTAATCTCCAAGGGGTCTTTAGTCCCGCTTACGCGAGAGGGATATCTTATCTTGGGGAAGGCTTCCCGCTTAGATGCTTTCAGCGGTTATCCTCTCCGAACATAGCTACCCAGCTGTGCCGCTGGCGCGACAACTGGTGCACCAGAGGTTCGTCCACCCCAGTCCTCTCGTACTAGGGGCAGCTCCCCTCAAATATCCTGCGCCCACGACAGATAGGGACCGAACTGTCTCACGACGTTC
>Ga0180438_10002228_pt1 | contig 32324 bp, 25 predicted proteins | sample SS_ome_12_FD_132455 | JGI IMG/M metagenome (GOLD analysis project Ga0180438, IMG submission 132455) | Hypersaline lake sediment archaeal communities from the Salton Sea, California, USA - SS_3_D_2 metaG | ecosystem: Environmental > Aquatic > Non-marine Saline and Alkaline > Hypersaline >... | reverse complement strand
CATTCTCGGAGTTCCAACTGTATCTGATCGCATCGCCCAAACGGTGGTAAAGTTGGTATTGGAGCCGATTTTGGAACCAGTGTTCGATGAGGACTCTTATGGTTATCGCCCTGGCCGCTCAGCGCTTGATGCGGTTGAGGTGACTCGAAAGCGGTGTTGGTATTACGATTGGGTTGTAGAGTTTGATATCTGCGGTCTATTCGACAATATTCGCCACGATTTGCTGATGAAAGCTTTGCGCCATCACTGCGATTGTCGTTGGGTATTGTTGTATATAGAGCGATGGTTGAAAGCTCCTCTCAGGCAGCAGGATGGCAGTCTTGTGGCTCGCCATAAAGGTACGCCACAAGGGGCAGTAGTTAGCCCCTTATTAGCGAATCTGTTCCTGCACTACACGTTTGATGCGTGGATAAGACGTTCAATACCTGGGATTCCATTCTGTCGTTATGCTGACGATGGGTTGTTGCATTGCAGAAGTCGGTATCAAGCTCAATATGTGATGAGGTGTATCTCAGAACGATTCCGGCAGTGTGGGCTGGAAATCCATCCCGACAAATCAAGTATCGTTTATTGCAAGGATGTTAATCGTACTGAAGATTATTCAAGAATCAGCTTTGACTTTCTTGGGTACACGTTCCGTCCTCGACGGTGTGTTAATCCACAAGGTCAAGTTCACGCGAATTTTCTTCCGGCGATAAGTCGTGACTCCATGAAGGAGATCAACCGACGCATCCATGGCTGGCATATCCAGTTAAGGAGCGATAAGATTTTGTTGGACCTCTCACGGATTCTCAATCCCATTCTGCGAGGCTGGTATGCCTACTATGGGCGTTTCTACCCCTCGGCACTTGGTCAAATTTGGAATAACTTCAATGAGTATCTTGCCCGCTGGGTACGCAGGAAGTACAAACGTTTCTTCCGACGCAAGAGACGGGCACGTAGATACCTCTCCCGTCTCGCGCGTGCTCATCCAGATCTGTTCATCCACTGGCGTCTTGGAGTATTTCCATGCGGTTTGAATGATAGGAGCCGGATGAGCTGAGAGGTTCACGTCCGGTTTTGGGAGGGGCCGAGGGTGAAATTCCCTCGGTCTACTCAACCTATATTCAGAAGAATACCTTTGAAGACGAGAAACTGAACCATGTCTTTGTGGCTTTTCCTTGCTACCCAAGCCAGGTGTTTTAATTATTTTTATTTTTATTGAACTAGGGCCGGATTTTGCCGTATAATGACACTAAGTGAAGCATATTCTCATGTCTCTCAAGAATATTCTCCATAATAAAAAAGTCGAGGGGCACAGTTTAGGGCCGTTTGAAGGCCAAAGGAGTACAATAGTGAGTAAAGGTATAGTAAAATGGTTTAACGAGAAAAAAGGATTTGGTTTCATCACCCCTGATTCCGGAAGTGAAGATTTATTTGTTCATCACTCGGAAGTCAAGATGACCGGCTACACAAGTCTTGCTGAGGGACAGAATGTAGAGTTCGAGATCGGGCAAGGCAAGAAAGGCCCATGTGCGACTAACGTGGTTCCGGTGTAATTCAAATCTACAAGTCGTAAAAAACCAACGGGCTCTATAAAAAATGGAGCCCGTTTTATTTTGGGAGTAAATCCAAAAAATAAAACGCATTTGTATAAAACATTCAGATAGGAAGGACACGCTTTAAGACTGCAGAAACATAAGTATTTCGGCAAATCGCGGTTGCATGCAGGAGGTCAATTAAAGAGTGACCAGACCCGGCTAATCGGGCAAATCCGTCTTTCTATTACTGCACTGGCTGAAATATCTGTGGGTGGCTGCAAGAAAGTTTTACATCTCATAGTAAATTTAGTATCCTATCTAATATGAAGCTTAATGGCGTAGCTAAGCAATCATGAAGGGAAAATCGCAGTTTAAGAGATTTGAAGGCCCGATAGATTATGGCAATCGATGATACCAATACAGTACTTACGAAGATTTATCAGACAATCGATCGGGGGCTTCCAAAAACAGCTGCGAGACCTGACGCTTTAGTTAATCACCTAAACGATTTGTATAGCGAATACGCCGAAGGTTTTGCTTCGAAAGAACTATTCACATACGATGATGTCGGCCGCCCGTCAATAACACTCACTATTCAAATTGATGTGGAATTTGATTCAAAAAGAGTCATGGAGCGCATGCAAACAAAATTGCAAGCTACTCCGCAAGAAGAGGCAGATGAAATAGGAAAAAAAGGCGTTGTGTGGTCTTATGGGCGCTATGATTTTGTGCATGATGATAATTTAGGACAGCTGCGAATATCACATCAATATAGCCATAGACGTAGAGATACACAATCTGTATTAAGCATAGTAAAGAAAATGATTGGTTATGCCAAAGACTACCTCGAGCAAGTCAAGAAATCTGTCAAAGAAAATACCAGCACTCCGTAAATAGAATGAGATACATTTCTATGCATGCTCAGTGTCCAATTCAGCCCGTTCAGAAATTCAACTGTTACAGTAGGAATACAAGATTCGGAGTGTTTATGCCGCTTGACCTCTATTGCCCTTGGGTGGAATTTAAGAGAAGCCCCAGACTATGCCGAGTTCACTGCCGGGTAGGTTAGATATTATTATTCTTCTTTCGGTTCTTTCGGCTGGTCCACCTGTACATTAGAAGAGGAAAATTAGGAAAAGCAACCATTAAATCTTGCCAATTGAAAAGCCCAATGCGGCCGGCTTTCTTTACAATACGGAGAATCTGTGGGATGTCATAGAACTCTGAACGAATCTGGTTCCGGATGTTCTTTAATTCCTTACGCCCATAACGGTCTGAGTACACCGGACCGCCGATACGATTATAGTAATAGCCCGGCGTTTCCTCGACCACTTCTTTTAAAGGTGAGAACTTCTCAATCCTGAGTTTCTGGAAGCTGATGGAATCCAGCATGATTTCTTTGGCGGACTTCGGTATAAAGAGCATTTCTTCTTCTGTTTCGCCGATGTTACCATAGATGAAGTATTCATGCAGATAAAAATCGTATTGTGTCAGGACCGCAAAAGCATCCCGGACCTGCTGCTGGCTGATGCCCTTTTGAAGCTGCTTCAATATCCAGTCGTGCGGTGATTCAATTCCTATAAGCAATACCTTAACGCCTGCTCTCTCTGCTTTCTTAAGGATTCGAGGATGCTTCGCAACGTCAATCCTGGCCTGAACGACAAAAGACTTATTGATGTTGTTCTTGATGATTAAATCACAAAGTTCTTCACTCCTTTTCGGATTTGTGAAGAAGTTATCATCGCTGAGAAGAGTACGACACTGGCCTTAACTGACTTCAACTCTTCAATAACAGAGTCGACGGGTCTTTCCGTGTAGCTCCTCTTCTGCCCAAGTGGATTTAGACTAAAGGTGCAGAACTTACATTTGAACGGGCATCCTCTCGTCGTCTGCACTGCGTCGAATGTATGGCTGCTGACTCGAACTCCATATACACTGGCCCGATAGTCCTTTTTTCTCAGAGACCGATCAGGAAACGCAATACTTTTGATGTCAGGAAGAGAATGAATTTTGTTATGGACAAATTGTCCATTTTCCCTATAGGATAGCCCGCGAATATTCTTGTATAGATCCTTCCCTGTAACGATCTGTTTAATGACTTCTTCGCCCTCACCTCGTACGATCATATCGACATTCGGATAATGATCAAATATATACTCCACCTCCTGTGTTGCTTTGTAATCCCCGACGACCGTACAGACCTCACGAGGTAATTGAGCAACAAAATCACAGACTTGCTTGAAGCGAGCATCCCACTGGATGCTGATACATAGAAGATCGATCTTGTCCCTGATGAACTTGCTGAGTATTGTCAGATCCTGGTAGGCCGTTTCATGACGAAGGTCAAGAAGCGTCACCTTACCGGCCAGGTCTTTAAAGCTCCCAGCTATATACTCAAGACCTGTTGGAGGGGAAATCCCCATGGCGGCCGTAGAATCCCAGAATAAGGGTATAAAGCTAGAGCGTGATTGTATTGTTTCATGCGGCGATTATATTCCTAACGGTGTTGGACCTTCCTTATAAGACTTTTCAATATGATCCTTTTTCATAGCTATTTTGAAAATCAAAATCAAAGATTCAACCTTGGTAATGTTCAAATATTTGTGCAAGAAGTAAAAACTGAGCTGCATGGCCAAGATAATTTCTGGGTAGCCGTATTCGAATCCGGTGGCGATAGGTACTTAGTTTGTTTGCCAAGGTATCAAAAGCCTTACCTTCGGAATGCCTTATTTTTTCAAGATCCAGGATTAGCTTTCCCCTGTCCTTTTTGAGATACTCTTCGATCCTCTGGGCGAGTCTTTCTGCACGAAGATTATCCAGCACGCCATTCAATTGCAACCATACCTGCCTTTTAGCATGTTGGAGGTCTACCTGAATAGATAAGTGCGGGGAAATGCATTCATCCCGTAGCGATTCCCAGATCTTAGTCGCCCATAAGCCCAAACCTTCTTCTGACATCCTGAAAGATACCCGGTCAAGACGCGGGTGCTGGAAGATGCCCAAGCGTAGCTTCAGTGCAGTCCATGCCGCTGCTCCCAGAGCACTAAGAGACATAAGTCTCTCCACCAGCGTCGGCTTACCCAGCTCGGTATGAACCTTGTGCTGCAGCTCTCTGATCCATGAACGAATATAACTATTAGGCCCTAATAACCGCCCGACTAGAAACAACAAGTATGCCTTTCTGATATCCTTTGCCAGGTCGGCAGCTTTCTTCTGAAGGAAGTCACTTGAAGATACTCTCCATTTCCTGTGTCTCAAACACCACATGTCGACAAAGCGATAAATCGATGGACCGAGTCTCTGAAATTCCTGCTCAAAACACCAGCGCTGCATGCCCTCTATTTCGGATGAGGACATAGTTGGATGCTTTACTATGGATTTGAAACCACATCCATCATGCCAACGCTTGTCGACATCTTCAATGTATTTATCTCGCATAAGATCCTGAGACATGACTCTTTCATAGAAGGGTGTTCCGGGGGGAGGACTATATATCAGGAACTGTGCAAGCTCCGGCCTAAGGTCCATCAGCCCGTCCAGTTCCTCAGAAATTACTTCCGGAGTTTGGTAATCGAATCCGACAATCATAGACGTTAGAACAGCAATTCCATTCTTTCTGAGTTCACTGATAAGCTCATTCACAGGTTTGCCGTTCTGCTTGCTGTATCCTGAGCGGGTTCCCTCGTAGCCGATCCAGATGCCATCTATGCCCATTTCCAGGATTTCCTGAACAGTATATCGGCTGAGGGCCTTGACGCTTGAGAACACGAAGATAGAAATCGGTCTGCCTCCGTTGAGTACACAATCCCTAAAATCCATAGCCCTCTTTTTGTCTAAAAGGAAATCTTCGTCGATAATGGTGAATACCATACTTGAATCCCTTATGAGATAGCGTTCGATAACATCGTAGATATCTCTCCCTTCGGGAAGCAACTTGATGTGTCTCCTTTTGAAGAAATGGGAAGTACAACAGAAATCACATCCATTGGGACAGCCCAATCCGGCAAATATCAGGCCTGTCTTTGAGACGGGAACCGATAAGACTTTCATGCAACTTTCAATCAGAGGGTGCTTGTACGGCATAGAGATTTCAGGCTCATCGAGAAGGCGTCGCATGAATCCAACTCCTTCCTCTCGACATATGTAGTCACCATATTGCTTGAGTGTATCATCGTCCAGAACTGTCCCATAACCGCCTAAAATGATCTTACTCATAGGAGAATACTTGCGTATTAGGTTTACTGTTTCCTTTGCTCGGTGAAATGTCGCTACTATGAAAGATATTCCGACAAAATCATATCCCTTCTTGAGCTCTTGAATTAGTTCCCTACGTGATGGGTAGTGAAGTACTACCGTGGGGATTTCCAGATTGTTCGCTATATAATCTAAAGAGTAATGAATATGTGTGGCTCGAGGACTGAAGATACCCTGAGCCCTCGTAACCTGTCCGTAGAGGAGTTCATAACCTACGCTCTCACCATCTCCGTATTTTGGTCCAAGAGGTCTGCATACGCTAGTCAAAAGCAATTTTCTGCTTTGCTGCTGTTGTTGTTTATAAGAATGCATTGAATTATCTCTTTACCTAAGTTTATCTATGGATCCGGCCCTGCACACTGCTGAATTCAATCGGGCGAATCAGTAATCTCAACGAGTTCCAGATTAAAAGTCAGATCTTGTCCAGCCAAAGGATGGTTAGCATCTACTGTTATACTGGAATCAGTCACCGCTGTTATAGTCACGACAACTTTTTGACCATTAGGTTGCGAAGCCTCGATTCTCTGGCCCACTTTCAGCTCAAGATCCGGATTAAAGTTTCCAGGATTTATCTCTGCTACCAAATCTTCTCTATAAGGTCCAAACGCACTGTCTGAACTGATTGTAATTCGTTTCGATTCGCCCGGGCTCATTCCAATCAATGCCTGTTCAAAATCAGGAATCATTTGTTCTTGACCAATAGTAAATATGATCGGATCTCTGTTAACGGATGAATCAAATACTTTGCCATTAGTTAATTTACCTGTGTAGTGGACCTTAACCTTGTCGCCGGATTTTGCCTGTTCCATTTTTGTTACTTTCAAGTTTTAAATTTTTACAAACAAAAGGACATCAGGATCAACTCTGCGAATAACTTGACAGGTGAACTCAATGTGCCTATACATTTTGGATTTAGAATCTGAGCGTTTCTAATTTAATACTGCCGTAGTACAGAGTCATATTATCAATAACGACGGTTACCACTACGATCGCCGCCACGTTCACTACCAGAGCCACCGCGACGGGCACCGCCACGACGATGGGGACCACCGCTGGGACGAGGATGGGCCTCATTAATCCTGATGGCTGATCCCTTCAGATCTGTGCCATTGGCCTCTTTTATCGCCACCTGAGCTTCATCTCTTGACGGCATTTCTAAAAAACCGAATCCTTTCGATTTGCCACTAAACCTGTCCTTCAGAATATTGACAGATTCAACTTGGCCAAAAGCATCAAAAATTCCACGCAGATAATCCTCGCTGACTTCATCTGCTAAATTGCCTACATAGATATTCATTCCATTCTCTTATATTCTTGCCAATAACTTCAAAGTTGACAACCTGCTGGGCAGGCGCACTTTTTGGATACCTTTAATACACTTCTTTATAAAGGGCGGTAAAATGATGGAAATGAAGGATAACAATGTGGCGTGAGGTTGTTTTAGTTACTCTTAATTCCGCAAAATCGACTCATTATATTCTCATTTCAATCAATTATACACGGTTAATATATCGACACTATTTGCTTAAGTCAAGTAATTTATTTTATTTTTAGAAATATATTATGAGGACCTGCTTATATAACTGCAGGTACTTTACAAGGTAAAAATTGATTAATTCCCCTTTATAGTGCGGAATAATCGGGCTTTACAATCGTAGTAGGCCGAAAGTAACATAATGAAATCGAAGTGGTATTGAGCTTCCATGACACTCCTACTCCCTATGCTCGTGCTGGCAGGTACACTTTACTTTGTACTTCGCTAAAAAGATTTGCTCAATACGCCCGGAAATAATACCCGAAAAAATGCTTTTCTGGTTTTACGGCTGTATTACTTGCTATGATGTGCCTCCAGCAGTACTACCACCGTGTTTTGATCGTTCCAGTATAGTTTGGACAAAAGTCTCAAACCGTATATGCTGTGCAGGACCTTCACTACTTCCGTATGTCAGCGTGATGATAGGCGTATCAGTATATTTATTGCGCAGGAGGGGCAAAGCTGCATCGATCGCCACTCCCACCATACAATGAACGGCAACGGCGTTTATGACTCCCTGAACGCCACACTCAATGTAATCAGCGATCTTGCCAACGCCCAGTAAGACGAGCCAGTTTGTGTTCTCCGATACAAACTGTTCGGCAAGTTCAATTAGTCTGGAGGGTTTCTGCTCAGATGCCATTCTCAGCGCTTCGGGATCAATTTTACGAAATAGCCGTTTCGAAACACCTGTTGTAATCCCCCAGGAAAGAGTCTCCCAGAAGGCATCTCTGATGTGTAGTCTCCTCGCATCTCGCCTACTATCTCTCCATGCTGTTATGTCCACGCTAGCTACAAAATATGGACTTGGCCAAACTTCGCATCCCCTGTTCTCGATGTGGTGAAAAAGATCCCTATTGCCCACGGGATTAATCCTCGTGTACAGATCGCCTGTTACACCTATGACCGGCTTGTCACCGGGATTTCCGTCTCGCCGCGCGGCAAGCAATGCACGAACTCCATTTATTAGCTCGGTTTCTATGCTTTGTTTGTTAGCAACGGCACACGAAACTTTGGCTATCGCCTCAGTGAGGATATCATCAACCGTGCCGCTCTTTCGCTCATACGCACGTAACCTTGTGGCCAATACGTATAAGAAATCGACTGAACTAAGACCTTCATAGAGTCTAAGTAGCCCAGACATACTGATGATATTGCCGATTTCACGTCCGGCTGCATCCCATATCTCGATCTCTGGTAATTGAGCACGATCTGCGAGGATGCGATAGGCATCGCCATATTGTCTAATCAAACACGGGGTCGTGGTAGAAGGGCTGACAAAGACATCACCCTTTTGTAATTCCCTTGAACGCGAAATCCTTGCTAGTTCACCCAGGATAATAGAAAACGGGTGACATTCCCGGCCAGAGCTAAGTTCTTCTCCCAAATGCAATGTTTCAGCATCAGGAATTGGCAGCACCTGTGCATCAAAGCCTGCTGACCGCAGGACAGCCGCATAGATGTGGGCATGTTCGGAAAAATACGGGATGAATAATCGCTTCCCACAAGGCCTCGGCATACTTCCACGAGTAGATTTTGATCTCGCAGACCAAACAGTACCCATGTCAATGAAGCTGTTGATCTCATCTGCAAAGGCCTCAAGCCTTGTTACAAGGCCGGCTTCCCCACGGTGCTCGTCAAACTCAAGAAAAAGCCTTGGCCTGTCACATAACATTTCTTCCAAGTGCTTGATTGTAAAAGCATCTGGTCCGCACCCATAATTGGAAAGCAAAACTGGGAAAAGCCTATCATCGGACCGGATTAACTCCAATGCCCGAAGCTGTTCCCTGCTGTAATGCCATGGAAGAGTATCCCACCTCTCTGAAAGGGCAACCTGGCTCAAAGGCAGACAATCCCATGGAATCGCAGGCAGGCCGAGTCTTTCAAGGTGACGAGCCAGGAACAGATTCAATCCCGGATCGTGTGTATTGTAAGGCTTGCCCAGCACAATAATGGCTCTGTCAAAACTCGCTTGCAATGCCTCGCGTCCAAGCTTTTCTCGAGCCTGGACGAATTGCTCGTAAACTTTTCGCGCATTCTCCATGGCAAATAGTACCTTGTGAAGCGGTTTGTTAAATGCTTTTGCAAGTGACCTGGTTCCTTCCAAATCGTCCCATGGTTTTTCACCAAAGGCGAATTGTGCGTGAATAAGCTTGTCTTTATATTCGAATCGGAGCATGTCTGGGAATTGTTGTGCATACAAACATGTGTGCGTCTGGCCCCCATCTTTTCGCGGCAGGCATTCCAGCAAAGAAGGCACAAATACGTATGGTACTTGTTGCTCGCCGATCAAAGAGGCGACGCATGCTGCCGCGGCTTTGAGCGGCAGGCATACCTCGGCCGGTACACCCCGACCCATCTGGGCAAGCTTTGCCGGATCTGCTCTCGCAGAGACAACAGGGGCAAAACCGAGTTCAGAAATTAAACTCATCCAAAAAGGTAAAAACTCAAGAGCGAGTGACGCCCTCGGAATACCCACCATCATCCTGTCATTCTCTGCAGAAGATGCAGTAGTGTTGGTCTTTTGTAGCAAATCCTCTCGAAGGGCAAAAAGTTCCGGAAACGGCCGCTGTGTCTTCGTCTTTTCGATAGCTTCTGACCTGTAGAGATCTTTTTCAGTGTAACGCTCACAAACGTCTCCGAAATGAGCCGTCCGGCCCGAAACCGTGATTCTATTTACTTCGCAGCGGTTTTCACATCTCCTACATTCAAAACTTGATACTGTTGCCATTTTGCAGGCTTCAAAACCGGCAAAGTTCGTTTTGTAAGGGGTGCATGCCATCCGTCGAGCGGCAAGCAACGCAGCACCAATGGCTCCTGAGAGCCTGTTGTAGGGATGGATGTGAACATTTCGCCCGAGTATCTTACGAAATGCAGCAACAACCGCACCGTTAGAGGCCGTACCGCCTTGAAAGACTATGGTCCTGCCAATCGGTCGACCCGCCACCACTTTGTCCAGGTAATTTCTTGCCACAGAGTATGCAAGCCCAGCGCAAAGATCGCCCATGGAGGCTCCTTGTTGAAGGGCGTTGACAAGCTCGGAATCCATAAAAACTGTACAGCGCGTTCCGAGGTCACATGGTGAGGCGCTCGACAGTGCTTGCTTTGTGAACTCCTCATGGATGTCGATCCCCAGTCGTTGGGCTTGCTCCTCGAGAAAAGATCCTGTTCCGGCACTGCAGACCTTATTCATTTCGAAATCCAAAAGCCGGCCTTCTTTCGCATCGATATATTTGGAGTCCTGACCCCCTATCTCAAAAACTGTGTCTACATTGGGGAAGTAATATGCGGTAGAGGTTAGTTGTGCCGTGATTTCGTTTCGCACCACATCGGCACAAAGGACCTGGGAAGCCAGGTAGCGCCCGCTCCCCGTTACTCCGACACCCAGAATCTCAAGCCGGTCGCTGTACCGTTCCTGGATTCGGCCCAAACCTTCGTTCAGGGCAGCCAGCGGCTCACCTCGCGTCGCCAGGTATATGCCCTGAATAAGCTCTGCCTCAGTGTTCAAGAGCACAAGATTCGTGCTAACAGAGCCAACATCTATACCCAAAAAAGCCTGAGTAGTGCTGTGAGTTGGCTCTGGATCTTCGTTCAGACACGGATCGCCGTTCCGGCCGGGTGCAACAAGAGGTTCGAGTGTGGCTTTCTCTTTGGAAATGTTTGTAGCTGGACGACTCATCAAGAACTCTACCAGCGCTTCTACAGATATGGCCTTGGCCTGTTCGGCTCGGAGGATTTGCGCCGCACCCAATGCGCCCAGACACATAGGATTTTCAGGAACAATAACAGAATCATCAGAACCGAGTAGATCTCGAAATGCGCGTACGAGACCGGGATTGGCAGCACCACCACCAACCAGTAGAATGGGAAGGGTCATTGTCCTGCCATGCATGACAGTGGTCATGAATGTACGAACCAAGGCCAGACAAAGACCATAGGCAATTTCTTCTGTCGGTGTTCCCTTTTGCTGCAGGTGGATCATGTCCGACTTCGCAAAGACAGTGCAGCGGCCGGCAATTGTGCATCCTTTTGGAGCCATACTCGCCATTTCACCGAGTTTCTCCACACTGATCTGGAGACGACCGGCCTGACGTTCCAGGAAAGCCCCGGTCCCGGCAGCACACAATCCATTTGTAGCGAAATCCCGTACTTCGTGGGGATTCGGCCCAGAGCCTGTAAGCAGAATCCATTTAGAAAACTGCCCACCCATATCCACCAAAGTGCGAATGCCCGGAAATAGGTGTGCGACGGCTCTGGCCGTGGCCATTACTTCATTGACCATATGTACTTCAGCCATGCCAGCAAGCAAGTCCTGTCCGATTCCTGTAACTGCCAGGCAAATATGCACATTGCCGACGAATCTCCGGACCTCGGTTTGAAGAAGTTCGGTAAAGACATCAAGGGGTTTGCCCCTCGCAGGCTTCACCCACAAATGGTGTTCCCCGTGTGGAGCGATTGCAGCAACTTTGACGTGCACGGAGCCGACGTCAACGCCCAAATGCCAAGAAGTGCTCATAGTTTCGCCTTCAAGCTATTTGAGACTCACGGCTCAGGAATGAACTCAAAGACAAGTATATGTCTCAGAACTTTCGTTTCCCTTATAGCCAGCTCGATTGAGTTTGATTTCACCCTATGGTCTAAGGACGGCAAAGAACTCCCACCTTGTCCCTGGGGTTCTTTGCAAATTCTTGCAATGTTAGGAATGAACATGCAAACCGGTTTTTTAACCTGTACTATATGATAGCATTAACTCAAGATAAGTGCAAGGGAAGTATTCCTAAAACTTTGCGATTTTGTAGTAAGATTCCCCGCAAGAAATCCATGCGAAATCTAAGATTTTGTTTATTGCTCTGGTTACAGTGTCTCACATCAAATACTACGGAACAGATGAGCACAATATGTAAAGATAAGGTTACAACCAGTCATCAACCGGTATTAGATCAACTGCTTGGTGTAAGACAGGATCAACATTTGTATAGACCTTATTTGTAAGATCCGGAGACGAGTGTGAGGACTGCAGAATCATCTGAGCGCGTCGAACAACACGGCCATCCTCGCGACTGTGGAGTAAACGCGATAGTTCCAACCGCTCGGCCTTCTTGAGTTTGCGAACGAATACAGCCATCGGCGAATCCTATCACCAGGCCAATATGCTCTTCTACTGTATTCTTCGACTTAATAAACATGAAAATATTTCATTTTGTTAGAAGCTCTTAGCTATCTGTTCACACAGAAAAGTCGGTCATTTTCGTTTTCGCCAAAAATTGGCAAGGATTGAGCCTGATACGTTCATCCACGGACTGAAAATTGCCGGTGCAAGACCGACCGTTGCCAGCTTTCCCATTTGCCCGGCAAGACCTGAGGCCATGCCGCCGTTTTGCAATCCCACTTCAATGGCAATGGTCCTGCAGGAATTTTTATCCAGGCCGAACAAACGACAGCCCCAGTAACCTAAGATATATCCGGCGGCATTATGAAAAATCGCCGCTAAGACGAGCAAGGCTCCTATCTTTAGTAAATGGTCTCGTCCGGCAGCGGTCGTCACGGCTGTAAAATAAATAATCCCGGCCATGGAAATGACCGGCATAAAACTATGAAGCTTCTTGAGTCGGTCCTTCCTGAGCCAGTTGTAAATCAACGCCGCTATAATAGGTAAGACAACCATCAGGATAATATTAAACATCATATTGAAAAAATTAACTTCCACAAACTCACTCGCCAATATTTTCATCCAGAGAGGCGTCATAACCGGTGCGATTAGTTGAGCAATTGCCGTGAGAGTAACGGACAATGCCAGGTTGGCCCGAGCCATGTGAGTCATGACGTTGGACGCAAGTCCGCTGGAACAAGAACCAATGAGAATTATCCCTGCTGCTACTTCCGGAGGAAAACCGATTGCTTTTGCTATTGTATATCCGACCAGAGGCATGATTGTAAACTGGCATGTGATTCCAATAAGTACGGCCTTCGGCATCTTAACGACGCCGATGAAGTCACTTACACTCATTTGCGTACCCATGCCGAACATGACCAATTGAACAATGAACATTATCAGTCTTTTATTTCTTAAGTTTATACCCGCCGGCTCGAGAAAAAAGTGCGGATAAATCATAGGCGTGACAACAGCGGCCAAAATACAAACCGTAAATCGATATCCACGAAGTTTCGGTACACTGGACAAGCCGACAGCAAGTAGAACGACACAGGAAACCGCAAAAGGCCCGCAGGCCGCCGGTTTCTTTCCGATCCAGCAGACAATTAGAGCCAGGAAACAGACACCAGATAAATACAGGCAAATTCTATGGATTGTGCTTATTATTTTTTGGGCCATTTACATCTTTCGAAGAAGTTTCGCCGATTCTCAGAGTAATGTCACCAAATGCTCTACGGCCAATCTCGGACTCGATAAAATAGGGATTCTTTTATTTTCGGCGGGGAGATTATCAACAACTCGCGCCATCGAGGCCTGGGCGAGCACAATGACATCGACCTGTGCAGTCAATTCCTGTATTCCCGCTGCAACAATCTTGTCGTGTGTAACACCGTCTCCGGAGATAACCGCCTCAAATGCACCTTCACAGAGCTTTTTTGTCAGATTAATTTCTTTACCCTTCTTTTCGGCCTGAGATTTGATTAATTCGGCCGTAGGATTTAGCGTCGAGGGCAACGTGGCGACAACACCGATACGCGAACCCTGCCCGACTGCCGAAACGGCCATCGGCTCATCGACACGTACAACGGGGACATCTACAAGCTTCCGGCCCAGGTCTGCAGCAGGCCCAATTGACGAGCATGTCACCATGATACAATCAGCACCGGCCTGCTCGGCGGATATGATATGATTGACCACTCTGCGGGTGGTCGATTTTGAAAGTTGCTGCTCGGTGATAATATCTTTCAGCAGACTTTCATCGACCGTATGCAATACCTCTACGTCCAGCAGAAATTCCGTACATAACTTGCTGAAAACCGGTATCATAATCGCTGATGTATGAATAAGAGCCAGTTGCTTTTGTGGCATTTGAACACTCCGGAATATAAAAAATCAAACTCTTGTTTTAATTGCTCTTTTCGCTGCTTCGACAATATCCGTTACAGACATTTTATAATAATCCAGCAAAGACTCCGGCTCTCCCGAACGCGGATAGATATCTCTCAGGCCAATCCTTATAACCGGGCACGGCAGTTTCTCGGCGCTCAACTCGGCGATGGCACTTCCAAGACCACCGATGATATTGTGGTCTTCGACGGTAACGGCGGCTCCGGTTCTTTTCAATATTTCGATAATGGCCGTTTCATCAAGAGGTTTTAAGGTGTGGACATCCGCAACGACGGCATTAATCCCTTCGGCCTTTAAAACATCCGCCGCCTTCAGCGCCCGATTAACAACGAATCCATTAGCGAATAACGCGATATCACTCCCGTACTCTTTCAGGATTCTGACTTTGCCTAACTCGAACGGGATGTCACTATCTACGACCGGGTCTCGTCCGCTGCCGATTCTCATATACGCCGGTCCCCGAATCCCGTGGATTGCTTTGGTAGCCTGGCGGACCTGTGCGTGATCGGCGGGAACCACAACCGTAACGCCGGGGATGGCCCGCAAAATGCCTATATCCTCGAAGAACTGGTGAGTGACGCCTTCTCTTTCGCCGGCGGAAATCCCACCGTTTGCTCCGACAAATTTGACGTTCAGGCCCGGGTAGGCAACAAATGTCCGCACTTGCTCACAGGCCCGCATCGTAATAAAACCGGCGTACGTCGCTACAAATGGGACTAAGCCGCAGGCCGCCATTCCCGCCGCACAGGCGACTGCGTTTTGCTCGGCTATGCCGACATCGAAAAACCTGCCCGGATATTTCTCGATAAAAGCCTTGCCCTTGACGACCAAAACTGAATCGGCACAAACCAGAACAGCGTTGGGATCCTGTTCCACGATTTCCGCCATACTCTCGATAAAGGCAACGCGGGTATTTCCAAAAACACTCATGTAATTTCTCCCCCCAAGGCTCGCATGGCTTCCTTATATTCTTCTTTCGTCGGTACTCGTTTATGCCAGGAATTGTCTCCGATCATATAAGGAACTCCTTTGCCCTTTATTGTATGGGCCAGGATAAGTGAGGGCTGTCCGGTATTTTCTTTGGCTTTTTCTGTAGCCTGCAGGATCTCAGCGAAATTATGACCGTCGATTTCCTGGCAGTGCCAGCCGAAGGCTTCCCATTTAGGCAGGATGGGATTCAGACCGCTGACTTTCTCAATAGGCCCGCCGCTCTGGATGCCGTTATTATCAACAAATACAATCAATCTTCCCGTCTTATACTTTTTCGCCGACATGGCCGCTTCCCAGACAATGCCTTCCTCGATTTCTCCGTCGCCGGTAATAACGTATGTAAAGTAATCTCTTCCGAAGTATCTACCGGCAAGTGTCATTCCCAATCCGATTGCCACGCCGTTACCGAGTGAGCCGGAGGTCGAATCGATTCCGGGAGTTTTGTTCATATCGGGATGTCCCTGGAGGAAGGATTCCAGCGAGCGAAGACCGACTAGCTCGGAGTGCGAGAAATAACCCTTGCGGGCCAGAGCTGCGTAGAGAGCCGGGCAGGCATGGCCTTTCGAGAGTACGAACCGATCCCGGTCTTGCCGGCTGGGATTTTTCGGATCTACATCCATAATGTGAAAATACAGTGCTGTTATTAAATCCGCCGCCGAAAGTGCCGGGCCGGGGTGGCCGTCGCCGGCCTTATGGATCATTGTTACAACGTCGATCCTGATAAGCCGGGCAATTTCTTCTAATCGACCAATATTCTCCTTCAAAATCTACCTCCGTTTTTCTGGCTACCTTTTTACAAACACTAATACGGATTAGCACGAAAGCGGCATACGTGATCTATCACTATCACTCTCCTGTTACTTCATTCACACGAAGGATTAACACCCAGTCTGTGTCTCGTGATGGAGGTGTGAATGAGACTGGGTCAACATCATCTGTCTTAATATGCATAGGATTGATTTGAGTTTTCGTACCGGTCTTTGAATCGATCCAGACGTTTCGAACGTAATCCCTCGCCGCCACTTGCAATTTGAACGGTTCGCCCGCGGTCGCAAATGTCAAATACTGTTTACCGGATTCCGAAAGACACCAGACACGAAACGGATCATGATTGCTCAGCACAAAGTCATTCGGTACCATCCGGTGGAAATCGATCTCGTTGTTCATCACGTCGGCCAGGATATCGACGTATTTCGCCGACACCGTATAAGGATTGTCGTCACCGTGGAAGGGTATTCCCTCCGGACCCCGCGCGCAAAGGTCGTATTCCCTGGCGTGGCCGTTCCAGCAGAACGAGGAAGCAGCAGTGACACAACCCCATGCGGCCTGGCGCAGATCGTCCTGCGTGGCGCCGCATTTTTCATGCCAGTAGCGGCGCCAGAGGGCGTTGCCCTCGGACATGTAAACCGGCTTGCCGGGAACGTACCCCAGCAGACAGGCCTGGTGGTGCGTCCAGGACGTCTTCCAGTAAGACACATCGAGCGCCCGCTCAGGAGCGACAATGCGATGATTCTCAATCGCGGCGAAGGTGTACTCCGGTCGTCCGTACTCATGGTCGCGCGGCGTCTCATCCTCGTAGGTGCGGAGGTGATGAAAGACGTCGTGCTTCTCCAGCAGGCGGGCAAGTCCGAGTTCATGCGTCACACGATAACCCGGATCCTCCCAGACAAAATTCCAACCGGCCAGGTTCGCATAGGGCCCGATGCGCGCCACCACATAGCGTACGTAGAAGTCCTTCTCTTCCTCGCTGAGCGCCTCCCACTTCGGTCCGTCATTTTTACGTCCCTCGAAACCGAGGAACATGTGAACGCCGACGTTACGATCGTTTAACCAGCCGAGATGACGCTCCATCATCTGCCAGACGTCGAGTCGCATGGTGCTTGAAGCGCGGCCCTCCTCATACAGCGTCAGGTTCTCCGTCGAGGGTTCTGGGCCGTCCTTGTAGTATTGGCCAAAGCAACATAGAGACAGCAGCCAGTTTACCTGAAGATGATTGTAGCCCCGATCCACCAATGGCTGATATACATTGGCGGCGATCCAGTCGAAGTCCTGGGCGATCGAGCCATGGCCGGTTTCGTAATAGGATTTGATCCAGACCGGCTCGGTGCCGTTGTAGGCAAACCAATGAGGATTCTTCTGGTAAGGCTGCAATACGCCTTTGCCTGCGCCTTTGGAAACACATACAAAACTGCCGGAGCCCCCCTCGGTTTCATCGCTCCAGGACCAGCGATATCGCCACTGGCCTAATTCATCCGGCATGAAACGCAGCTTCCAGACGTTCCCGGTGTCAAGATCTCCGCCACCCTGCCCGTCACCGTCGAAAAATCCCCAAAAATCCACCGTCTTGCCGGAAGGAGCTGTGTACGTGACAGTCAGCTCAACATCCGTAAACTTATTGGTATAAGTTGTGTCGTTGCTGAGACGTGTTTCAAACACGCGATACAATCCCACATCAGGCTCTTGAGTCGCCAAAGCGCAATTGCCCCACACAATCATAATCAAACACAAACATGCTTTCTTCATTATAAATACCCCTTAGCTGGAAAATGTACTCTTGAACATATATTTCCCTGAAGGAACCTTAAACACCACGAACTGTCCTTCCCGTCCAAGCGATGCGATTTGCGGAACCTGTTCAACCGGGATGTCGCCCTCTTTGACCATTGTCCCTTCATCTCCGGGCACATAGACGAGTGCTGTCGTATTAGCTGGAACGGACACGTACAAAGTCATTGCAGTGCCATGCCGCTGCCATTGGCTCCGGATCATACCGTAAATGGATCGATAATTCGCCCCGGCGTATGACAGACCTCCGCCCGGGTAAGGCTTGATTTGGAATTGTTTGAAGCCGTTTATCTTCGGGTCCAACTCGATGCCGGCAACATATCGGTAAAGCCACTCTCCTACCGATCCCAGAGAGTAGTGGTTGAAGGAATTCATCAACGGATTGAAGAAACCATCTTCCTTCGTCCATCCGTTCCACCGTTCCCAAATCGTCGTGGCACCATGAATCACCGGATAGAGCCATGAGGGATAGTCTTCATTGAGAAGCAGGCGATAGGCGACGTCTGCGTGTCCGGTCAGTGTGAGGATAGGATTCAGATGGCTGATGCCGATGAAACCGGTGCTCAGGTGCCAGTCGAGTTTCTTGATGTTCTCCACGAGATGATCCGCGGCGCATCCACGCACTTCCTCAGGCAGAAGATTGAATGCCAACGCCAGCAGATACGCTGTCTGTGTCTCCACAGTGAGCCGGCCGTCTTTCCGGAGCCATTCCTTCTGAAACGCCTGCCGTACCTGCTCGTGCATGGCCTGAAATTTTTTTGCATCCGAAGTCTTGCCCAATTCAAGGGCCATGCGTGTCATCTTTGCGGCGTCATCAGCCCAATAGGCAGTGGCCAGCAGAGTTTTCATGGGCGATTGCGTGCGGAACTCACGGTCGGATGGAATACACAGCCAGTCGCCATAGTTGTTGTTTAAGTTATGACAACGAATGCCTTCAGGATTGGTTTTCTCGAGCCAGTCCAGCCACCGAACCATAGCGTCCCAATGGTGTTCGATGATCTGCTTGTCGCCATACACACGCCAGATCGTCCAGGGAACGATGATCCCGGCGTCAGCCCATCCGGCACCGCCGCCCAGACCATCCAGGCCGACGAAGTTTTCTCTTTCACGCAAGCGCGGCGCGACATCCGGGAACACACCATCGACATCCTGTGAGTCAGTAACATCGGTCATCCATTTGGTGAAGAAAGCAGCCACATCCATATTATAGGTAGCGGTACGCAAAAAGACCTGCGCATCGCCCATCCAGCCGAGACGTTCGTCACGCTGTGGGCAATCAGTGGGTACGGATAGAAAGTTGCTTTTCTGACTCCAGATCGCATTGCTCCAGAGACGATTCACCAGAGGATGTGAACATTCGAACTCGCCCGCAGGTAATGTCGAGGACATGACTACGCGGCCTGCTATCTTGTCCAGGGGAAGTGCTGCTTTAAGCCCTGTCAGTTCGATGTATTGAAATCCGTGGAACGTGAAGCGTGGTTCCCATACTTCCTCGCCTTCGCCTTTGAGGATGTACACATCCGTGGCCTTGGCGCGACGAAGGTTCTCGGTGTATAGGCTACCGTCTGGATTCAACCGCTCGGCGTGGCGCAGTTGAATACGTGTGCCTGCCGGTCCACTGACGGCAAGCCGTACCCAGCCGGCGATGTTCTGACCCAAGTCATAGATGAATGTGCCGGGACTAATCTCATTCATCGAGATCGGGTGAAGTGTCTCAACAACGCGGATCGGTTCGGAACGTTGTGCCACTAAAGGAAGATCGTCGCCGGTGTCTCCTGGCTGATTGTTCGAGAACCCGAACGTTGGAATGTGAACTTTCGACGGCGTGACTTCAATCGCTGCCATCCACGTGGAATCGTCAAAGCCTGGTGTGCACCATCCCGTGCGCTCTCGTCGAGCGTCATAGGCCTCCCCCATCATGAAATCGCTGGAGAGAATCGGGCCGGCCTCGCATCGCCACGAAGCATCAGTAACGACAACAATATTTCTATCGTCTTCTAGTTCTACTTCGAGTTGAATCAGTAAGCTGTTTTGCAGCGTGCCGTACTGGCCACGCGTTTCCTGCCAGCCGATGAAGCCACTCCACCAGCCATCGCCGAGCATGGCGCCTAAAGCATTATCTCCGGTGACGAGCAATTCAGTGACATCGAAAGTGCGGTAATGCAGGCGCTTATTGTAGTCGGTCCACTCGGGCATGAACCTGTCCTCGCTTACGCGCCGGCCATTTAGTTTCAGATCAAAGATGCCCCGGGCGGTGGCATAGAGGGTGGCGCGGCGGGGTTTTTCAGGAAGCGCGAAAGCCTTCCGAAACAAAGGTGATGTGCCCGGCTCAGTTGCGGTGCTTTCGATGGCCTCAGGATCGCGATTGATGATTTCCGGATTTTGAGAAATCCAGCGTGCCTGCCAGTCATGCGGCTCCAATAAACCCATAGCCCAGAAGGCCGGTTCGCTGGTGTTGGAGTTGCCTGTCTCATCCCAAACAGTGGCACACCAGTGGCAGGCCATCCTCGATACGAGTGGCACACCATTATAGACGACGTGTGTGGATTGGTCGGTTTCAACACGATCACTATCCCAGAAATCGGCGTTTCCTTGCTCCAACCTCTCGCGTGAACTCGCCACCAGGACCTGCCAAGCTGTCTGTCGCGCGCCGCGCCGTTCGCTTTCCATCACCCAACTCAGTCGGGGCATGGTTTCATCAATGCCCAGCGGATTTTCCAAATACTCACAACGCAAACGAGTAATGCGGGTATTATTATTCATAATCCCTTTTTCGGTTTAATCCAGAAAATAGCTGTGCTAAACCACATGATCATTCCAATCGCCGTGATTAAGTAATGCGTCTCATTTTTTTCAAAAACGCCGGAGGCATAAAGAATTGACGGCAGAATCGATAGTGCAAGACCAGCATATGAGATATAGGGTAAGTATTTCATTTTAAGCTCCTTCTTCCGTTGCTTATTGGTGAAATCTTCTGTTGAATGATGCTGCAAATCAAATAGAAAGTGATTGCCATCACCCAGGCCGGAAACGCCAGAATGAAGATATCGAACTGCGTGTCGGCGATCAATTCCGGCATCAAAACCTTGGACCATTCCATCCAATCGTATTGATCTTTGGCAAACAACAGGAAACAAATAAAGAACGAACCGAACCAGCCAACGGTAGCCGGCCAGCTCCATAGCAAGCCTTTATGCTCGGCATAATATCGCTTCATGCCAAGTTTGGGAAATATCCAGAAATCGATAAAAATAAAAGCGCCCAGGGGCATGAAAAACAGGCCGTAATAGGCCACGATATAATCGAGATTGGCGATGATAAAAGGAATGCAGGCCGTAATCACCATCAGCAGGCCGGCAAACATTGTCACGGCCCAGCGTCGCCAGTTCGGCGTTGCGACCTGAAAAGCCAGGCCCGCGCGGTACAGGGTTGGATTAGCCGTCGTCCAGCCGGCCAGCACGACGCAAATAATGCCGGCCCACCCCGCACCCTGCCAGGCGATTGCGCCGGGATTGGGATTGCCGCCGGGATTACGACTGAGAAAAGCGCCGACCATTACGCCCGAACACAACCAGGCCATGAAGTGACCGATGAACATACCAAAGGCCGAGCAAAATCCCATCTGCCACTTTTTCGCATAACGGAAGATTGTCACGTCGCCCATGCCCATATGCTGCGCGATATTGCAAAGCCAGGCCAGCCCCATGCAATTCCAGAAAGTATAATGAATTCCTACTGCCGGTTTTTGGCCCGTCCAGATTTTTTCATTGGCGACCTCCCAGAAATTGCCCCAGTTCATTTTTAATTCCGGAATCGAGGCAATAGCGCCGGCCAGGAAGATAAACGGCATCCAGGGAGCGACGACTTTGGCAAAATGCGCCAGGCGCTCAAAGCCCAAAACTGCCAGCACGGCAATCACGATGCCAATCAGCGTTGCCAGCACAATCCAGGAGAATGTCGGTATAACGTCGCCGGCCGCATAGTTGGGATTGGGGATTTGCAGCGCCGTATGCTCTGAGATCGCCTGCGCCACTGCGGTCGTCGAAACGGCTACCATCGAGCCCGCCAGCAGGCAAAGAATCAAAGCAAAAAGAAACGAATATAAAATCGTTAAGTATGGACCAGCCAGCCGGCGGATCTGCCAGTAGATCGTCAGGCGCTCCTTCACAGCGATCGGCGCGCACATGAACGCCCAGCATAAAACCGCCAGCAAATTACCCACCAACAAACCCAGGACGACATTGCCGGCGGACGCACCGCGCGCAACCAGCAATGCACCAAGCACAAACTCGGTACCCGCAATATGTTCGCTGGAAAACATGGCAATATACGTCTTCCAGCCGTGCAACTCTGTTTCTTTTACCGGCTCGCGGTCGTATTCATATAAAGCGTCCAGACGTTCAATCAGGCTTGATCGCTGTGTTGTACTCATAGGCATCCTATTTAAACTTACAATATCCTTCTGACCATTCAAGATTTATCCAAAATCCCTGCATTTCTGTCAATTATAAAGTTCGTATCCATAGTAGTTTTGTCACATATAAAGTTTCAGTGTCAGGATAGTGACGAAAGGAGCACGTAGGGTGAGTTGAAATACACCATGTGTCATTGCGAGCGCAGCGCGTCAATCTCAATAATCAGTAATCATTAATCAATAATCAATTGATTTGCGGATGTTGTAAGCCATATTCTGGGGCAATATTATTTTTCTTAGTTTTTCTAAATTGTAAATCGCAAATCGAAAGCTTGTCCTGATTTAGCCTTTAGCCCTGAGCAAGGTCGAAGGGGCAGCCGAATGGATAATCAATAGCAAATAATCAATAATCAATGACAATGGCCGCCACCGAGGATCAATGGGTATAGAAAGAGCTCCCTTAGCGTGATTGTCCTGGCACTAAGGTGAGTCCACATGGCAAAGGCATAGACCGGAACATATACCGTCAGAACGGCAAGGATGTGGGTTGTTGGATGGCTTTGCCAGGACTTGGGAGCCGAATTGACAGGTGGCTTCATTTTAGACACACTTCCAGGAACGTGAACGAGCGAGTAAATCCAACTTCCCGGCTGCATAACAAGATATTACTGACATTTCCCATATACCATTATATATCTTAACTCAGTCCTGAAAAATAATAAATTATCACCAATCAATAATCTATGGCAAAGGCTTTCTCTAGTTTGATCAAAGTATGGTGTCGCCGAAATTCCGCTACTGCTTGTAAACAGTAAAGATAAAAAATTACCTGACACTTTTTATTTTCTCAAATAACTATATCTATTGCACAGATGGTACAAGTTTACACAGATTATTAATGTGAATTAAGTATGATGTCCCCCGAAAAACACCGAATTTCGTGTTAATTTCATCGTCACTTATAGAGGTCTGCAATATGCATAAGGTCTTCGACACATAGTCGTAAACCATCCTTGATTGAATCCAAGTCCGTTTTTTTGGCGATGTACCTTCTATTATGTGCTGAATGGTCACCTCGTCTTTTTATTTCTTTTAATGCTTTTTTAGAATCTCTACCAACTGACAATCCTCTAGGGCTAACCGATTTATCTACCAATCCGCTGAGCATTAAATAATTATCATTACTATCTTTTATTTCTGATTCACGTTTTAGTTTTTCATAAGATTCGATTATCAATGTTTCCACCATACGTCGAATCATAACCGCAGCACAATCAAAGTACCCATGAAGATATGCTCCGTTTAATTGAAGACCGACTTGGTTGATATATCCTCGGGTACTATTATATATCTGTTCGGGTAAAAACTGTTCATCAAGCGGCACGGATTGTGGCATCCCAACCAATGCTTCATTAATCCAGTCACGAACAACGTCTTTTTTGTCTTCTCGAATCCAGAAAGAACCCGCTCTCCTATAAACACAACCTGTCTTTGGTATGCGTTCGCGAAGGTCAGGTGGATTTGGGCTTCCAATATGGTTTGCTCTTATTATCTTTGACAGTTCCAAATGTGTTTTTTTAACACCATGTTCCTGTTGGTCAAAGAACCATAATATTGCAACAGCTTTTTGAGCAGTGCTGAGTTTAATCCTGCCGATTGACATACAAAATTCTTCGAGTGTCATATATTAACTCTTTTTCTTAGCCCTTTTTTTGGAAGATTTCTTCTTAGATTTTTTTATAGTTGTCTTTGGTTTCCACTTTCCAGCAACATCTTTGTTTAAAATTTCCTCGATAACAGTTTTTGCATCTTTTTTTGCATGAAAATCTAATTTCAATGTACTATTTTTTTTCCCACCCTCTGATATTATACCGCGATGATCGGCAATTGCACCTACAACACTCCCACTCGTGAGACGCCAACTTTTCAACAATGGAGTGAGTATTTTTGCTCGCGGCATTTCATCTTTTCCTGTAAAGTGCTTATATACATGGCACGTAACCAAAGCAAGACGAACTGCTGCATCACGTGCATTTTTGGCTTTAATGTCTTGAAATGTGAATGTAATTTTGTCATCACCATTGTACATTGCAATACCCGGAATTTCATTTTCAGTTGCAGGAGGGATTTGCTGGCCCATATTCCCCGGAGTCTCGACCTCACCACCTCCAGTTCCACTGCTACCTTTCTGAAAATCAAGCCCTTCAACTTTGTACTTGTCAACAGCCCATCTTAATATTCTTTCAATTGCCGCATTATCCTTTACTTTTGCTAATGCTTCATCAATTGTCCCCATAGCTTTAATTTCTTCACTTGGCATAACTAGATCTCCTAACACTCGTTAAATGCTCATCTCATTTTTCAACTTTCCGATGTTTTTTAATCTAATTAATCTAATAGGATTTTATTAGGGATAGGCCCAGTTCTTTAAAAATTCCTACATGCATCCAAATTCATTTCAATTGGCCAATTTCCTCCTTCAACTCTGTTTGCATGATCATGGATATCACTCTCATTTTTGCCAATCTCTTTTATTCGTTCAATTTCACCTCTTATTCCCAAAGAATTATCTTGTTGAGCTTCATTTTTAACATCTAATGATGGATAAATAATCATGGCAAACCATCCGTCTAAAGGAATTAAATATTTCAACTTTGCTTGCTCACTGGGAGTAAGATTCTTAAAATAATTATGCTCTTTTTTGTTTTGAGGATCACGAGGGTCAATTATCAATCTCTTTTTTAATAAATCTTCAAAATAAAGAATTCTCCATTCAGATTCAGCATATAAGTCATAGGTTAACGGTTTGCTAAAGCTATTCATAGGCTTAAAAAAATTCAGCAAAGTTTTATCCTGTAAATTATTAATACAGCTATTCAGAAATATATCATCCTTTTTACGCCCTCCAAGATAATAGACTACAGGTCTTCCATTTCTATAAAATAGAAACATTCTTTTAACACCTATTCCAAGTCTGCCATAGCTCTTGGCATGTTTCCTGGATTCTGAAAGTTTTAATTCCGTAAAGCATGTTTTGGAAATTGTAAGTAGTTTTAAAAAATCATTTCCATCTTCTTCTGTCATCCAAAGCCCAAACTTCAATATATCCCTGAGACGCTTAATATATTCTTGTTTTTCGTTTGGTTTTGTTTGTGACTTATCTGTCTTGCACCATATAGGATTTCCCTTTGCATCTCGAACATCAATATCTTTTCCTGTCCAATGAATCAAGAAATCGGAATGGATAGCATAATCAAAATTCATATTCTTTTTTTTAGAAAAATAAAAGGAGTCAGGCACTTATTCTCTGACATTTATTCTGCCATATTCAGTTCTTTTACTTTTGTTTATTTACAATTTAAAGCCTGCTTTTTCTTCTTTCTATGAGTTACTGCTCATGAACGAAGCATAAAAACATTAAATGTTCCTAATTATTATTTGTTCATTTCTTCCTCTTCATCTCAGCCATAATGTACATGGGCTTTTGTCGTGCAGTTGCGATCTCTTTGTGGTGCTCCAAAAGGGCATTGGCGAAGTCCCAAATGGGTTTGGCAAGTGCGCCAGCCACGACGAAACTCGGTGCGCCGAGCCAAAATGATAAGCCAATAAGGCAACTGGTCACGAATACAGTGCGCTGTTTAAGCGCTCTCATCTTTGCCGCACCCTTTAGTGTCGCCTCGACCTCACGCAGTCCTTTCGCGACAATGTCTTGGAAAATAATCTTGACCTCTCGCTCAAATGCGGAAGATCCAACCTGGCTTTCAACCTCGTCGAATGCCTTCAATAGAGCCGACTGAAAGTTTTCGAGTGCCGGTTTGTTATCCGTGCGCACCTTCGCAAGAATCTCCGGATCAACATTCTCAAGATACGGAATGTCGAGCAACTGAAGCGCGGCCGCCACGTTCTCATTGAGTGGTTCGGATGCCAGTGGGAGGATGTGGGATTTGCGCAACGCATCGTTGAGGTTGATTCCTTTCTCGGCGCATGCGATCTCGACATGCTCGACAGGCAAGACGGGCGCATAGGTAACCAGACCTTGATCCACCCAAGGTTTGCCCTCCCCAACGACCCAATTCATGAACTTGGACATTTCTTCACCTGCGGGGACACCGCGGAAATGTGGCAGAAGAGGAAGTTTTTCCAATTCGCTAAGGTGCCGCTCAATGAAAGGCAGTTGGTCAAATCCTGAGAAGTCGAGGGGGACGTCTGCCATCAAACCACCACCAGCCGGCAGAAGTGTCTTGTGTCGAATGACAACGTGATCTGTGAAGAGGAGGGACTTGCGAATCTGTGCCGTCAGCCCTGTGGGATCATCCATTGCGATTGCTAGTTTGTTCCCTGGCAAGTTGGCAATACATCCAGCCAGTGCGGGGGCACGAGCGCCATAGTAGAAAATGGGCCAAGAACCCCAGCCCATCTTCTTGGCTTTGCCGTAGTGCTTTGTAAAGTCGGCAGTCAGTTCCCGGTGTAGTTCAGCAAAATCTGATGGTTTCATTTTCTCCTTCTCCACACAACAATGTCTATACGATTCCGTATAACATCCCAAGCCTCTCGACATAAAACAAGAAATCAAAAATTACGACGTTGCCGCTTCAAAGGTACTAAATTCGCCATGTACAATTATAGATGAGTGTGTTTGTCGAGCAAGTAAAAAAGCCTGGAAAAACAAGAACTCAGATCACAGAAGAAAAAGTGGGGAAAAATTTTGATGAAATTTGATGTTTTTAGTACCCTCAAGGGCGTTTTTTTATCTGCTTTTGAATCTTTCTCAATTCGGCAGTTCCCTTTTGCCAGTATTTGAGCTGCTGCTCAAGAGATTTTCCTTCGAGCTGCTCGCGTACTAATTCCGCTCCCTGCCTTTTCATTTGAACACAATCGAAAGTTTTGTGTCTGGCCATTTCTTTTATCATTATACCCTAAATCCTGCCTATTGCAAAGTAAAAAAGCCGGCGGGAACGAGACGACGTCGTTTCAACCAAAAGCGACGGTAGTTAAAAACAAAAATAGGAAATTTGAAATAATTTTTTATCCCCTATTAGGCAAGAACTTACGGCTAAATTAGTCGTTAGTATATAGTCGCTGGTCGTTAGGCTATATACCAAATACCATTAACCATTCACTATTTCATCTCTTCGTGGTTCTTCGTGGTGAGAGTTAAAGAACGCCGTGTAACGGACATTTTTTAATAATTTGCCGAAAAATGCCCGCTTTTTCGGATTGACGGTCGTAGAATACTAAAAAAGAATACAGAATACAGGAGCCAGGAGACAGAATGGAGAAGGCGGGGAGCAGAGAATCAGTATATCAGGATGAAGGATAACAGGAGACCACGCCATTTATGATTTATTAATTATGATTTATTATTAAAATTGCTTATTTCTCTGTGGCCTCTGTGCCTCTGTGGCTATGGGTAGATTTGAAAAAACAAAGCCAATTTTTAAATGGGCAAATTGGCGCAAGTTCTTATGCGAAAGGAGATTATGACAAAATTTCGCTTTGCGGGGCACAAAAAAACAAAGCCAAACAAAGCCAATTTGCTAAATACGGCTGAAACATGGCAATAACAGGTAAAGGATGGCCGGGCCGCAATGTCTCCAGTAGCACACCTGAGAGCCGTTCAGGTCGATAAGCAGGATTTACGCCGACAACGCCGACCGCTTGAGCCGGACGAGGTAAGGCGTTTATTGGAAACCACACGGTACTCTGAGCCGAGTTTCGGCTTGACCAGATACAAAAGGGCGATGATTTATCGTCTGGCCATCGAGAGCGGTCTGAGAGCCAATGAAATACGACAACTCAAACGAGTCGACTTTGACTTCAATAACTGCACCGTAACTGTCCGAGACAATACGGCCAAAAACCGAAGAGAAAAAACTCTGCCGCTTCGGCCGGATACGGCAAATAAGATCGAGGCAATGCTTTCAATGAAACTGCCGGACTTTTCAACACCGGATAGTCAGAGCCAGAAGAAAACAGGGACCGACGATGTGAATGTCACCACTGGTTCTGTCTTGGCGTCCTGCTTGGCGCTTTCGTGCGCCCGATATAGCCCGACTACGCCTTTAGGTGGAAAAGCAAACATCACTGGCTCTGTCATAAACAGCATTTCCCAACGCGCCCGGCAGGACTCGAACCTGCAACCTTCGGATTCGAAGTCCGCGACTCTATCCAATTGAGCTACGGGCGCAAAATCCATAAGTGCCATTAATTAAAACATTTCCATTATCATATGTCAACTCTTTTTAGTATCGACCGGGCCGCTCAGCGCTTGATGTGCTTGCGAATCACTCGACTCAAAGCCGTTCTCATGGTATTCTATTATGTGTAACAAGTCATATATGGAAAACGTATTGTGAGAAGTCCATGAGTTCCTGAAGGAGCATAGTTATGAATGCTGTCAATAAAAGATCCAAAAGATTCATCATTTTGATTGTGCTTATAGAGGCGCTTGCCTTGGCACCCGGGCAAATCCTTGCTTGCTCGACTATCCTGGCAGGCAAAGAGGCGACGGCGGATGGTTCGGTTCTGATGAGCAGCTCATGTGATGGTGATATCATGGGTTTGATTTATGTCATGCCTGCTCAGAAATACCCTCAAGGCAGCAAGCTTCCCATGTATTGGAATCTCCCCAGGCCCAGGACACATGCGGAGTATCTCTCCAATCTTCGTAAAGGATATGATCTTGTGGGCTACCTTCCGGTAGAAGAAACCTATCGCAGCATTATTCTGGCCGGTAATGTCGAGAATATGACCACAGGTGGTATGAACGAGTATGGTCTCAGCATTGCTATAGAATTCATACCTATGCGCCCCGGCCTGGCATGTAAGCGAGGTGTCGTAGGCCCCAACAGCAACCATTGGACGACCTCGTTGATAGCCAACGGTTTGATGAGAGCCAGAACCGCACGACAGGCCATTAAAATAATCGGCAGTATGGTAGAGCAGTACGGCTTTCTGTACTATCGTGCTCCTCATGCCGGAGTGGCCTTGCCGATAGCAGACGACAAAGAAGCCTGGCTCATGGAGATCTTTGGACCGGGTGAGGAATGGACGGCAGAAAGCGGAAAACCGGGTGGCCTCTGGTGTGCCCAGCGCATACCGGATGGGGAGATTGGCTGCAGTGCCAATCGCAGTCGTATCGGCAAGGTTGACCTGGATAATCGTAACATGTTCATGGCATCCGGCAATATTTACTCACTAGCGGAAGAGCATGGATTCTGGAAAAGAGGCAATCCCTTCGTATGGCACGATGTATATGGTGACCCGGGCAGTACCTATAATTCCTTACGTGAATGGCGGGCTTTGAGTCTGGCTGCCCCGACACTGAGGCTACAATCCACCGGTGATCCCGTGGTGGATCGCTACCCATTTTCCGTAAAGCCGGATCAGCCATTCACAATCCAGAGACTCATGGGTATTATGCGAGACGGCTATGAGGGGACCGAATTCGATCTTACGGAGCACCCGGCTTTTAATCCTCAGGGCAAAAAGAGCCCTTTGGCACGTCCCTGGGGGCCAACGGAACTGTTTGACCTGTTGGACATCAAGCCAAAGCGTGCTCTCTGTACTCCAACAAGTGGATATGTCTTTGTCGCACAGCACAGAGATTGGCTGCCGGATACAATTGGCAATTGCTTGTGGTTTGCCTACGGCCCGGCATACACCAGCTGCTTTGTTCCAATTTATGCTGGAGTGACTGATCTGCCGGATGCGTGGGACTTGGCCCCGGACTATACTCAGGTAAACAGGAACCAGACGCAATGGAACTTTCGGCTGGTGTCCGGTCTGGTTAACAACCTGAGATATCAGGAAGCGATTCAAGATGTTCACCGCGTAATTAAACCTGCAGAAGCAGCATTTATAAAGATCCAGCCGGATGTTGAAAGGACAGTCGCTGAAGTTGCCACGAAACATGGCGCCAAAGGTGTCGAACATTTTCTGAATTCCTATGCAGAGCATTGTTTGACACAAGTAGGCTATGCTTATCATGAACTCGTCGATTACCTGATGTTTCGGTATTTAGTTGACCATTGGGAGGTAGCGCCGCCGAAACTGCCTGTCATAGGCGCACCGGTCATTCCCATAGCGCCAGATGCTGGATGGCTCGATTCATCGCCGGAAAAAACGAAACAGGATTTGGATAAGGAATTCAAATAATGTATAAAAGAAAACATTTAAGTCGTCGACAGTTTATTGCTAAATCGACAACTCTGGCCGCGTTGAGTATTGTTCCGGATTTCGTCCTTGGTGGTCCGGGTCACATACCGCCAAGTAACCGGTTGAACGTTGCCGTTATAGGTACCGGCGGGCAGGGCATTACCAACATCAAAAATCTGCTGCAGCACAGCGATGTGAATATCACGGCTATTTGTGATGTGGCTCAATTCTGGGACAACAGCGACCTTTATTACCGGCATAACGGCGGTCGCGGACCTGCAATGAAGGCAATCGAAGAGCACTATCGCCGAACCGGGTCCGAGGGACATCACGATTGTAAGGTGTATGTCGATTTTCGCTCAATGCTGGAGAAGGCCGGCAAAGATATCGACGCCGTACTGGTAGCCACGCCGAATCATACGCATGCTGTAGCCAGTATGGCGGCAATCCGTGCCGGCAAGGGTGTGTACTGTGAAAAGCCTCTGACGTATTCTGTCTATGAAGCACGCAGGATAGCACAGGCCGCGCGCCAGGCAAAAGTTGCTACGCAATTGGGAAATCAGGGCCATTCCTCCGATGACATTCGACGGGCGGTGGAATGGGTGGCCGATGGAGCTATCGGCAAGATACGACAGGTGCATGCTTGGGCCGGCGAAAACCGTATACCGAAATATACCGAACGTCCTAAAGAGACGCCGCCCGTGCCGGAGGGACTGAACTGGGACCTCTGGCTGGGGCCGGCCCCGGAGCGGCCGTACCATCCGGCGTATGCACCGCTGATGTGGCACTACTGGTGGGATTTCGGCGGCGGCAAGCTCGATAATTTCGGATGTCACACCTTGGATACTGCTGTCTGGGCACTGGATTTGAAGCATCCCACATTGATTGAGGCAAGCTCAACGCAACTGAGCAGCGAGACAACCCCGATAGCATCCACGTGTCACTACAAATTCCCGGCACGAGGCGAGCAGCCGCCGGTCGATCTTTTCTGGTATGACGGCGGGATAAGGCCGCCCCGGCCGGATTGCCTTGAGTCGCAGCGGGACCTGCCGCGAAATGGTGGATCACTGCTGATTGGTGATGATGGCGCTATTCTCTCGGGTATTTGGAGTGCGTCCCCGCGGATTATCCCGGAGAAAAAGATGCGCGATTACGAGCAGCCGAAACCGACAATTCCCCGCTCAAAGGGTCATCATCGTGACTGGATCGATGCATGCAAAGGCGGGCTGCCTGCCAGTTCGAACTTCGAGTATGGAGCACGCCTGACTGAGATTGCTCTGCTCGGTGTCGCTGCCCTGCGAACCGGCAACACGCTCCACTGGGACGGCCCTAACATGAAAGCAACCAACGCACCCCAACTGGAGCCGGTCATCCACGGCCATTTCCGTAAAGGATGGGAGATCTGAATCCTATTTGTAGGGTGGCGGCTTGGCTCTGCCACAGGTACCCCACCAATTATGGTTAAGATTACCACGAAGGACCACGAAAAAAAAGTAATCAATAGTCATTAATCAATAATCAATTGCTTCGCCCCACCAAATCCTAAATCCTAATTTCGAAATCCGAAACAAATTCAAAATTCGAATTGCCAAAATACAAACATTATTCTAAAGGTGAGCATAATGAAGCTGAGTGTAGGGTGCCGTTGTAACGCACCATTAGTCTTAGCATCTGTTGTGGTTTGATTCTAAAAAGATTTGTGCGATTCATCGCACCCTGATATGGAACGACCTATGTCAAGTGTTAATATTTCGATATTTTTTACATTTTTTTTATGACACATTCAGGTGCAGGCTGCTTCGACGATGAATCAGTCTGATATTCGTGGAT
>Ga0180438_10002225_pt1 | contig 32343 bp, 29 predicted proteins | sample SS_ome_12_FD_132455 | JGI IMG/M metagenome (GOLD analysis project Ga0180438, IMG submission 132455) | Hypersaline lake sediment archaeal communities from the Salton Sea, California, USA - SS_3_D_2 metaG | ecosystem: Environmental > Aquatic > Non-marine Saline and Alkaline > Hypersaline >... | reverse complement strand
TGAGCCGGATTCCAGTACATGCGGTATTTCTTAAATACATCAATCGATTGATAAATTAGTTGTTGTGGTTTAACTTTTACCTCTTGAAGGCAAATAATATCTGGGTCAGTAACCAAAACCCAATCAAAAGCATTTTTGTTTAATGACGAACGAAAACCATTTATATTCCAGGTGATTATTTTCATCAACAATCTCTCCCAGGATTTGAAATTTTAATTTTCCAAACTTGTATCAAAGAGTATTTAAACATAAAATAAACCACGCCTGTTATAATAATTATGAGAATCTGTTATATGAATGAAAAGCAATTACTATGAGTAACAAAGAGAATAAAAAGATACACAACCAAGACCTTCCCACCAAGTTTAATTATAGAAGAGAAACTGGTGGATTTAAATCGTTAGCTCGTTTTCTAATTGGAACAATTGGATTGGGATTAGAAGAATTTTCAGAACGTCTAGATAAATGGGAACAAAGATCAAATGAATTCGATTTTATCATCAGTTCTGAAACCATAAATTACCAGGACCAGCCAGATAAAACAATTAATAGCAGTAGCCTTTACATGGAGAGTATCAAAAGCGATAGCTTGAGGGAAAATCTACAATTCGCATTGATCGGCTTGCTAATCGACTCCCAGGATCGGATTGAAGCAACCTCGCGCATTTTACAGCCAATAGGTTCCACTCTCAACAGGTTTACCCGCCCTATCATTAATACTGTTGGCCGGATTCCTGTAATCACTCCCTTTCGGAAAGGGTATTCTTCACTTGTTGAGAGAGGCGAAGATGAATTCAACCGACTGATATTATTGGGCCGAATTGAATATCAAAAGAGCCATCAAATTGCTGAAATAGCGATTGATGATACTTTTGAAGAAACAGTAGATTACCTGGCGACAAACCAGGAGATTCAAGAACTCATTCAATCCCAAAGTGTTGGATTTGCAGGTGAAGTTGTGGAGGAAATCAGAGAAAGGGCAGTAAGTACAGATAATTTCATTGATGGCACTGTCAGATCTTTTTTAAAACGAAAACCCAGGTCAGAGATACCAACCCCACAATTTGATATAGAGAGTACTAAATCGATTTAAATAATTATTAAATTATGTAAAATGGCAAATTCCCCCGAAAATATCCCTCTTCTTAATTTGAAAGGTTATTATGCAGGCTTAATGAGCCGTTTATTGGCATTTATACTTGATTGTATGATTTTGAGTATCATTTTCCTTTTTATCGGCTGGTTTGTCTCAATCACACTGGCCTTACTTCAAAATCTATCGATACTGGGCATAGATTTTGATAATTTACCGTTTATCACAAAGATCATTTCTGTAATTACTGATCCGTATTTTATTTCGGTTTTTATTTTTAGCATTATATTTATCTATTACACCTTCTTTACTATTTTCTCCGGTCACACACCTGGAAAAGCGATAATGGGTCTCCGAGTAATCAGCACAAAAGGAAAAGGGATATCTTTTGGCCGATCGACATTAAGGTTGATTGCTTACATCCCTACCCTGCTGTCTCTTGGGATAGGATTCTTCTGGTTAATATTTGATGACCAGCGCCAGGCATGGCACGACACCCTGGCAGGTACATTTGTTGTGTATACCTGGGAAGCCCGTCCCGATGAAAAATTCTTAAAAAACGTTTTTTCTGATTTGCCATGATTGGTATTCTTACGGTATTAATACAGATACCTGACCCAACACCAACATCAATACCTGCAAGCATATACCAACCCGCTGACCCAAACTTGGTAAAAATAATGATTGGTGTGGCTTTTTCTGCCATTTTAATTGTGTTAATTGGAGTTTGGATAAATCGCTAGAATCTAATAAATAATGTCTATACGCAATATATCAAAAATTAGTAGATTCTACACTTGATAGGTATATTTCTCTATGAAACTCGCAATCACTGGTAAAGGAGGGGTTGGTAAAACTACCCTTTCTGCTCTGCTTGCACAGGTTTTCGCTGATCTAGGTTATAAAGTATTAGCAGTTGATGCAGACCCATCTCCATGTTTGGCTGGCGCACTGGGATTTCCAGAAGATATTAAAAGCAAGTTATCCCCAATTTCTGAGATGGATACTTTAATCGAGGAAAGAACTGGCGCAAAACCAGGCACTGTTGGTGGATTTTTTACATTAAATCCAAAAGTTGATGATATTCCTGAGAGGTTCAGCGCTGAATACCGGAAAGTCCGTCTTTTGGAAATGGGTTCTGTTGATATTGGCGGTTCTGGTTGTATATGCCCGGAAAGCGCCATGTTGAAAACATTGTTCACCCACTTACTTTTCAGGAACGACGAAGTTTTATTGCTGGACATGTATGCTGGCGTTGAACATCTTGGCCGAGCCACGGTAGATTTTGTCGACGCAATGCTGATTGTCGTCGAACCGACCAGAAGAAGCCTCGGTACAGCCCGCCAAATCAAAAAACTCGCAAATGATATTGGGTTAAACAAGTTATGGTTAGTGGGGAATAAAATCAGAAATGATGATGAAGCCGATTTTATCCGGAATGAATCACCTGGTATAGAAGTTCTGGGTTACCTCCCCGCTGATATGAGAGTTCAGGAAGCGGATAGATTAGGCGTTCCAGTTTACGACCTGGCACCCGCCCTCAAGAATGAAGCAGCCCGGATTGCTGGATCATTACTTAATCCAGTCAACGATTAGTATCAGGGATTACGGTTTTTTCAATTTATTATTTGGTTGGAGCATCAAATTTTCTATGACAACTACAATCGCTTTAGCTGGAAAAGGAGGAGTCGGTAAAACCACAATTTCCGCGATGGTCATTAAATATCTGGTACAAAATCAAGACGGTGCTGTCCTGGCAATTGATGCCGACCCAAGCAGTAATTTAAACATGGTATTAGGGCTTGATCTTGAATGGACTGTGGGAGATATTCGGGAGGATATGCTAAATCAGGTTAAACAATCCCTTGTTGCCGGTGGCGCGGCAATGGGAACACTTAACGGAGGCATCAGCAAACACGAATACTTGGATTATCAAATAAGAACATCATTATCTGAAGGTGAAAATTTTGACCTGATTGCCATGGGTAGATCTGAAGGACCAGGATGCTATTGTGCAGTCAATCACAATTTACGGGAAGTTATTGATTCAATAAGCAAGAATTATCGCTATATCATTATTGATAATGAAGCAGGCATGGAGCATCTGAGCCGCCGAACAACCCGAGATGTTCAGCACCTGTTGATTGTCTCAGACCCATCTCAACGCGGCATTGTTGCCGCAGAGCGAATCAATTCGTTTAAAGGCGAACTCGATATTAATATAGAGAATACATATCTAATTTTAAACAGATTGACAGGAGAAATGCCGGAGTCTTTACTGAAAAAGATTGAAAATTTAGGGATTCTCTTTCTTGGTTATATACCAAACGACGAAAATTTAATAGCTTTTGAGCTCAATGGCCGCCCTCTGGTGGAATTGGGGGACAATTCGACCTCATATCAAATTATTTCGAAAATGATGGAAAAAGTACTATTTACTTGAAATCTCCTCCCACTCCAGGTCATCAATCAAGGTTACTACTCTAAATCCTTCAGCGTAAGCCATTTCTTTCCCTTCACCCATCTCACGAGCCCACTCACGAATAATATCTTCCGGGTCTTTTCCTTTCATCTGGCTTTTGTGAGCACGTAAAGCTTCGATTTTTTTCGTAATGGTTTCTTCGATATTAACAAAATATTCGGCATGCTGTCGGCTAGTTGCATAGATCTTACGCGGTTTATAAGCGGTTAGACCCTCTTCTTCCAATTCTTCAAATAAATTCGGTTGGCCAGCTGCTGGAAATGCTGCATCAAGAGCTGCAGTTGCAGCAGCCCGATGGTCCGGATGATTTATATAACCTTTGCCCGCCCAAATTATTGTCGGATCGCCACAAACAACTACTTCAGGTCGAAACCGCCGGATTTCCCTTACTATTTTTTTTCGAAGATCAATAGTCGGTTCTAATAACCCATCTGGTTCACGCAGAAAAACCACCTCATATGCCCCAACAATTTTTGCCGCATGATCCTGTTCAGCTTCCCTTATCTTTGCCGCATTCATTTTTGACATACCTGGTTCATCAATTCCCACATCGCCGCTGGTACAGATGACATAAGATATTTTTGTGCCCCCACTTGCCCACCGCGCCAGAGTTCCCGCACAACTGTATTCGATATCATCCGGATGGGCGAAAATTGCCATTGCGCTGCTAGGGATAAAAAAGTTACCCATTTGCTGCTGATCCTCCATTATTTACAAGCTTTTCAATAAATGTTTTCATTCGTTCGTAATGAGATCCTTTCCAATATACCCTTCGACAATCCGGACAAATATAAAACTCGTTGAAATATTTAAGTGTTAATGGTTCCAATTTGTCGATCACGGAGTTTTTGTCAACTGGTTGGAGTGGTTGGTTGCATATTAAGCATCGCTGAAAAGCTTTTCTATTTTCTACAAGATTAAACTTTACAAGAACTTCTTCGATCTGGATTGTTGGTTCTAAGCTCCTGATCCAATACCCATCCTTAATAATTTTACGTTTTAATAATCCCCGGTCACGGGTCAATAATATTCGATTTTCGCGACTGGAAATCTCAGCGATTAATTCATCATCGTAATCATTCTGATAAAGTGCATCATATCCAAACATCCTTAAATATACAGCCAGCTTTCCAAGATGGCTGTCCAAAACAAACTTTGGCAGTACCTCGCCTTGCCTAGAATTTTTGAGATTATTACATGGATGGAAATAAATCGTTGGTTTGACCAATATAAAATCCTTATCCTGAACTTTATATGCCAGTTCTTCAGGATAAAAATTCACAAGTATTTCCCCAACCTCTGGGTGTGGAACCCCAATAGCCTCAATTATATGTTTTATAGAAGGAGACCCCGTAAATTGGTAACCAAACACCACATTATTTTTTTGAGGTGGTAAAAAATCATTCAATTCATCCATGAATTTAATCTTTAAGCTATTCATAATTATCTGATTAAATGTGCTTTTACTCTGTCTGATGCTCTACAAGAAGTCCTTCAATCTACTCCTGGAGTCATCACGCTCCTGTCTCGGGTGTCATGGTGCCTTCAAGTGCAATTTTGTTTAAAGCCTGGGGCATAAGTAACCACCCTTCAATGTCCGCAATTACAGCCATCTGAGTAGCATTATAAACCGGACGGAAGCGCCAGCTCTGCATCGTTTTATAACCCTCAACAATCTGGTCCGGGGTTTGATCAGAGTAATTTTCAAATAAAGAACTCAATCCTTTCCATCCATCAACCGCGCTTTTTGTTACCGGGACTTTTCCAAATGGCGCTAAAGCCAGGACATCCAGATATCCTTCTGTCAGGAAAAATTTGACCAAATCCCTTGATGCCAGTTCCGCACACTAAATTAGAGCTACTGTATTTAACTGCCCATATGAAACAGAACCATTTGGTCCTACCATCTCCGGGACAAAACCAGTATTGAACGCCAGGTCTTAAACAGCAATTTGGACTCGCTCCCCATTCTCCATTCCGGAACCTTTTACAAGGTCATCCATAATATATGTGTTATAAAAAAGCATCCCTGTTTGACCTAATTCCTACGCTTCATGAGCCCCACTCCAATACTGCGGACCCGGAATTGCACAGCTCTGAAGATCAATATAGAATTGCAGTGCAGCCACCATTTCTGAGGTGTTCATAGTTACATTGCCTGTTTCATCAAAAGGCCATGCATTGTTTGATATTGCCACATATTCGAAAATCTGGTGACCGTAATTCTGGCCTGGATCAGTGCCCAAGACCAGCACATAAAGTAAGTTGCCAGTTCCAGGCAGTGTTTCGCAGGCTGCTCTCAAAGTTTCCCATCTTTATTTTTATAGTATCTTATTCTACTTTTTTCCTCAAATTATTTGTTGCCACTTATAATATTTCCGAAGGTCAAATAATTGTGGAAAATTTTTGTGTTTTCATTTTTAATGATAAAAATATTTGAATAAATTTCTTTGAGTAATTATGTCTATGCGCAAATAATAATGGTATAGATATTTGTTTTTCGTTTATATACACTTTACAATGAAACCAATGATCAATATCGATGGCTCAATTGGGGAGGGAGGTGGGCAAATCCTTCGCACAGCCCTTTCTCTTTCCATGATCACAGGTACCCCTTTTCATATTGATCGTATTCGAGATAACCGAATTAAACCGGGTTTAAGGTCTCAACATTTAACCGCCTTGAATGCCGCCCGAAAAATTAGTAAGGCAGAAACCCATGGAGTCGTTCTCAATTCAACTTCTGTTACATTTATCCCAAACAAAATTTATTCAGGTTCATACTTCTTCAATATTGGTACTGCTGGTTCGGTCTCTCTGGTGCTGCAAACCATTCTTGTCCCATTAAGTTTAGCAAATTCCGCTTCGTCTGTAACGATCTCAGGTGGCACACATGTACCCTGGAGTCCCATTTTTGAATATTTAAAAACCACCTGGTCTCCGTTTATGAATGAGATTGGTTATGATTTTCTTCTTTCTCTTGAAAGTTCCGGATTTTACCCTCAAGGAGGAGGAAGAATAACCGTAGTGATCCAGCCAATCATCAATTCTAAACCTTTGGATTATATAAATAGAGGTAAATTGGTATCGATTTCCGGGATCTCTTCAGTCGCGAATTTAGATGATAACATTGCCAGCCGACAGAAGATAAGAGCATTGAAAATGCTCTATGACTCGGAATTAGGTATTGATAACTCAAAAATAAAAATCAAATTGACCCGCATAATTTCTCAATCAAAAGGCAGCGTATTATTCCTGGATGCTCTTTATGAAAATGGTCGTGGGGGGTTTTCAAGTTTAGGAGAAAAAGGAAAACGTGCTGAAAAAGTTTCTGAAGAGGCTGTAAATTCAATGTTAAAATTCCATAACAAAGGCGGCGCTGTTGATAAATTTATGGCAGACCAACTTCTCCTGCCACTTTCATTAATAGATGGCAAGTCGCTATTTTCCACCGATCAATTATCAAATCACTTTTATACGAATAGAGAAATTATCCTAAAATTTTTACCTGTGAAGATAGAATCAACTAAACAAATAAATGGGAAAATAACAGTTTCTGTAGAACCCGACGAAAGATGCAATATCGTAAGATAATTCACCTCGATCTCGATGCCTTTTTTTGCTCAGTTGAGGAACTTTACAATCCAAGTCTTGTCGCACGGCCTTTTGCAGTTGGTGGCTCTCCTGATTCGCGAGGGGTTGTTGCTTCATGTTCTTATGCCGCAAGAAAATACGGAATACATTCTGCTATGCCGATGGCTCAAGCATTAAGAAAATGCCCGCAAATGATTATTGTTACTCCAAAGCATATGAATTATTCAAATATTTCAAAAGAAGTAATGAACGAATTTCAAAATCTTACCCCTTTGGTTGAGCAAATCTCTATTGATGAATCATTTTTGGAGGTAAGCGATTTGCCAGACTCTGGTGAACAAATCGCCAGGGAAATTCAGTCGGTAATAATAAATAAATTCAATCTCCCCTGCTCCCTGGGAGTTGCATCGAATAAATTAGTGGCAAAAATTGCAAACAATATCGGAAAGGCTTCGTTCTCAGGAAACCATCCACCTAATGCAATCACCGTTATTCCACCAGGAAGAGAAGAAGATTTTTTAGCTCCCTTGCCAGTAAGCGCCTTATGGGGAATTGGAACAAAAACTGCTGAAAAATTGAAAGAATTAAATATTCATACTATCGGTGAGTTGGCAGGCCTGCCGGTTATTGAATTGAATAAGCTTTTTGGAAAACACAGCCAAAGCTTATTGATGCGTGCAAAAGGTGTTGACCATAGACCGATCATAACAACCTTTGAAGTAAAATCAGTGAGTCACGAGAGGACTTTTTCAAAAGATATCAATGATTTCAATGAATTACAAAGTACGATCAGAAAACTCTCAGAGATGGTTGGCAAACGACTTCGAAAAAACAAGAAATCTGGTAGAACGATCAAACTCAAATTGAGGAAAGCTGATTTCTCTACAACCAGCAAACAAACTTCACTAACGGTTGCTACAAACCAAGATAGAATTATCTATGAATCGGTAATGAAATTATTCATCCAGATTTGGATACCTGGAACTCCTGTCAGATTGATAGGTGTTGGGGTTAGTGGTTTCGAAATACCAATCCGACAGCTTGATTTCTGGGATAAGAGGGAAGATGAGATTCTTTTACGGGATAAACGCCTTTTGGATGCTGTTGACGTATTGAAAGAAAAATTTGGCGATCAAATCCTGATCAGAGCAAGCGAAATCAAAGACACCGTTGATGCCCGGAAAGATAATGAGAATAGAACCGATCTTCGTTAATTTTGTAATTAAAAAGGCGATTCGCCTATTTTGCATAATCGATGAAAAAGAATTAGAAAAAGTCCCTGATAGCGGTCCTCTTATAATTATAAGCAACCATATTAATTTTATTGAAGTGCCACTACTCTATACACACCTGCTTCCAAGACCTGTTACTGGATTTGCCAAGGCTGAGGGATGGAAAAATCCCTTTGGGCGATATTTAGCTAACCTCTGGGGAGCAATCCCCTTACACAGGGGGAAACCAGATGTTGCTGCAATTCGCGCTGCTTTGAATGCATTAGAGGATAAAAAAATTGTGGGTTTGGCTCCAGAAGGGACACGAAGCGGAGATGGAAAATTACAGCGCGGTTATCAGGGTGTTGTAACTCTTGCCCTACAAAGTGGGGCAGAATTACTTCCCCTGGTTTTTTACGGAAATGAAACCTACCTGGATGATATCAAACGATTAAGAAGAATTAACTTTAATATTGTCATTGGAAATAAATTTTTAATTCATAATCCTGATGGAAAAACTGATCATAATAAGCGTCAGAAGATTACAGATGAAATTATGTATCAACTGGCAGCTTTGCTTCCACCCTATTACCGGGGATACTATTCTGATCTCGGTAACGCATCCGAAAACTTTCTAGTATTTCCTGATGGTGAAATCAGCAATCTTAAACAAACTCTCTCCTGATTGAAAGCCTGTCGTAAAAAAATTGATAAGCCCGTAACAATCAAATCAATGGAATATGTGAAATGAAGATATTATCAGATCCTCAAGAAAAATATTGTCAAAAGAAAGAGATACTCTGACCGACCTTTCATTTGCATTGGCAAAAATTAATGCAGTCCAGGAAGACCAGGATATTCTCAGAGATTCGATAAGATTACAGATGCAATGTTCCCATACACACGCTTCATTAAATCTGAACTTAAGAAATTTGATGAACAGGTTCTTGAAAGAGACAGAATACATAAGAATTTGAATCAAATAAAAACAAATATTGAATTGTTTTGACCGATATTTTGATCAGTATTCCTTTTTTCACAGAATCACCTATAAAAAAAGGTCGCTTTATTGAAAATGACTGTATTTATCTTTAAGCAACCAACCCAGTAACGCCAAAGGAAGTACATAAACGAATACCAGGTATAATGACCCAGTCAACATTAATCCAATTATTACAGCCAGCACGACCCCACCTGTATAGAGATATAAACCCCAGCGCCGCCAGTTCCAAATAGCGATCGCGCCTACTAATTTTACAATCACAGATATTACTAAAACGGTGATATACCATGGAAAAGAAGCTGGAGCATCGGGCTGGTTTGCTGCTGTATAAACAAATAAAGCAACAACAATGCTATGGAGTACGATTAGAATCAAACATATTGACAACCAGATTCCTCTTTCCCTTATTTTACTCTTTGAAGACATACACTCCTCCTGATAAAAAAAATTCTTCGTTTTTGATTAATAATAATGATTGAAGACACACTCTTTAACGGCTGTAAATTCTGAGTAGGAAATTATAATTCCTTTTTATTCATAATTGTGAGATTTCCAAAATCACCCACAGGGGAAAATGATCGCTTGCTTCTGTTCCTACCCAGACACCTCGATCAATCACTTTGATATTATTTACAAATATATGATCCATTTTAAACCGCAATCCCAAAAATTCAATTGTCGGAAAATTCCCCCTGGTCGCGTGGGTTAAATCATTTTTTGCAAATCTTTCCTGTAAATATGTTACACTTAAATCAGTCATAGTATTAAAATCCCCCCCAACAACTATTCCAGTATCATCTCCAATAGAATTTATCAAAGCATCATACTGAGCATTTCTTTTTACATTTCCTAACCAATTCGTCTCTGTGTGAACACTATAGATTAAAAAGTCATTTCCCCCAACCTCTACCCTCGTTTTGACTGCGATTCTAATCTGACCGTTTTTAGGATTGGAAAATGGAAGAATTATTTTTTGATGTTCTTTAATATAATATTTTGATAAAACCGCATTTCCAAAATTCCTTCCATGATGATTATGAATTGAGGCTGGATAATAAACATACATCATACCAAGTGTTTTCGCAATTTCTTCCACACTTTCTTCATCGACCTCCTGCAATAGGAGTAAGTCTGTATCTTGCAGTTCTACTGCATTTTCAAGTTCCCAAATTGCTTTTTCTAAATTGTTGGAATAACGGATATTCCATGTTACCACTTTTATTTTTTTCTCTGAGGAAGTCTGGTGTTGGCGGTAATCGCCCCAGAATACTGGGCCATCTGGTTCAGGGTAATTGACAATTCGTGTACATGAAACCAGGCCCAGGCATGTAATTGATAATAAAATAAAAATAAATTTCATAACTTAACAAAAAAATGAGTGCAGGTATTAATATCTACACTCAATTAATATAAAAAATACTTTCAGTTAATATTTACTGGTAAGGTATCGTGAATTCCGCAATATTCTCCACACATCTGCCCTTAAGGCTTTCCTCTTCACATAGCTTTATCCGTGCGTAACCATCGTCCCCGAGCTGACCCGAAGTGATTACTGGAGCGCCTATATAAGCTACATCCCCAGGTTCAATATAACTCCATGTCGCTCCACAGTCTTTGTAATTAGGCCAAAACGGTTTATTGGACATAGTATCCCAGAATAATTGCTGCTGGGTATCAGTGTTTATTACTAATATTGTCATTGATTCTAAATTTACATCCCCCGTATTTTCTACTTTAAATGTCACAACATCAGTTCCATAACACGTAATAAATTCATGATAGGCAAAATCGAAATCCGGACCAGGTGGAGGCGGAGGAGGTGGCGGAACGACACTCACATCGCCAGTGTCACCCTCGATAAATGTTGTTTCTCCCCAAACCCAGCAGTAATCATCAGGATTATCAGGGTTCTTGATGTACCACCAGGTCTGTAGCGAATTGGTTCCGTGAACTTCTGAAGATTGCCCACGGATAAAATGACCCATGATTGGATATTGAGTATCTGGTCCTTCCCGGCAATTTGTATCGTACTTCGCGCTTATTACAATATTGCCCGTAACCGCCTCTGGAGCAGTTTCATCTTCTAATGGTTCTGAAGTAGAAGATGCAGGTTTTAAAGTACTCGTAGGTGCTACAGATGTATTAGTTAAAGCAATTGATTGTGTCGCCTGTACAGCCGCACCCTGGTATTCTGCTGTGGTTGTGAGTTCGGAGATTGCGATTGTTGATGGCCGCAAGACGGTAGTATATAATAACAGTACGGTAACCAAACAAATCAGTAATCCACCAGTTAAACCTGCAACAAACCAGATTTTACTTTTCTGAGTCACGTTCTGAGTATCCTCCTGGTCAAATAATCTAACTTCCTGGCGTATGTGATAAAGAAAATAGTTACAATAATAACGAGTTTATAAATTTTGGTTATTAATTCTCAAAAACCACTCGATTATAGCATACGAGTTCATTGTATCTGTTAATGGAATTATTCGAAAAGATTACAATTTAGTTATAACCTTTTTAATACTTTCGACCGGTTTTTACAGTTGCAATTTAAATTCCAGGATTACAAATTAAAATTATCAAATGAAAGGCGCCTCATAATCCTTATGAAAGTGGCAGTACTTGCAGATATCCATTCAAATTATATAGCTTTACAAACAGCTGTTGAAAATATCGCAGATTGGAAACCAGATTATGTCATTGTAGCTGGTGATTTAATAAATCGCGGCCCTGATCCACTTAATTGTGTCACTCTATTAAGGTTACTGGAAAAATCTGAACGATGGACAATATTTCGAGGAAATCACGAAGATTATGTGGTAGAAAATTATGATCAAAAAAATGACTTAACAGAATTTGAGCGTGATGTTCATAGTCCATCATTATGGACTGCATCAAAATTAGGTTCAGAACTCAGTTATGTCCGGGGACTTAAAACCGATTTTATCCTTCCCGGCCCGGATGGAAGAAATCTGCATTTTGTTCATGGTTCTATGATCAGCAACCGTGATGGGATTTATCCAGATACCAGCGATAGTGAATTAGAAAAGAAAATTGAAGGTACTTCAGAACACGTGAATGATTGGAAACCCCCGGCTGTCTTTTGTGTGGGTCATACACACCGCCCGCTCCAAAGATATTTTAAAAATTCATTGGTCATCAATGTAGGTTCTGTAGGTCTGCCATTTGATGGTGATCAGCGAATTTGTTATGCACAATTGGTTTGGGAATACCGGAAAAACCAATGGAATAGCAGTATCATACGACTTAATTATGATTTGAAAAAAGCCGAAGATCGCTTCCATTCTACAGGATACCTTGAAAGTGCAGGGCCATTATCCAAAATTGTATTAACCGAACTTCACACAGCTCAATCTTTGTTGTATTTTTGGGCAGAAAGTTACCAGAATAACGTCTTGAACGGCTTTTTATCCATCGAAGAATCTGTTAATGAGTTCCTTGAAAAATATGTTGGAGTAAATTGAACATGAGAATTCGAGTTTATTTTGGAACTTTTATTATTTCCGGGTTCCTATATATATATATATCGGCATGCTCTTCTCCACTCCAAACAGAAGATGAACCTGACATTAAACAATTTATTGCTCAAACCCAAACATCAATCGCTATCGACAGCATTTTGACTGTTGCTCCTGGAACAATTGAACCACTGCTGAACACCTCTCAGAATTCCGAATTATTAATTATCCAAACAAACTTGCCAGCTTCAATCCCAAACTGTGATAATCTGGCACAATTAGAAAATGAAACATTACCTGATCAAACTTCATTTCTACCAGGTGAGCAATTTGAAAAAAAATGGACGATCCAAAATGTTGGTAGCTGTACCTGGGATTCTAGTTATGGGCTTGTGTTTGTTGGCGGTGAAATGATGAACGGAAACAGTCCTAATCTTTTCAACCAGACAATTTACCCTAATGAATTTGTTGAATTAAATATTCAATTGATTGCACCACAGGAGCAAGGTTACTATGAAGGGTTCTGGAAATTACAGAATGGTCAGGGGGAGCAATTTGGAATTGGGGCAACGGCTGATGAACCTCTTTGGGTAAAAATCTATTCTGGAAATAAACAAATCCTTGGTGAAGGTTTAAACCTTGGGGAACCAGATTGGCGAGATACTTTTGATGAGGACAGGAAATATATCCACCTCGGCACTGCTGGAAACACAAGTTATTTAATAGAAAACGATAAATTGAATATAACTGCCTTACGTCTAACAGGTGATGTCTGGCGTGTAATAAGGATGTTTGAATTAGGAAATATTTTTATTGAGATGCTGGTTACGAATGGGGAAAATTGTTCGGGCAAGGACGGTTATGGACTTGTTCTCCGCGCTCCGGACCAGCCAAATGGTGTTATTAATTCTGGTTATATTGTCGGTATCTCATGTGATGGAATGTTCAGGGTATACAGATTAGATAACGGAGAATTTGTAGGTATAAACAATTGGACTCAATCGGAAAAGATTAATTCTGGCCCCGGACAAACAAACCGCCTGGGAGTAAAAGCGGATGGTCCAAGATTTTCTGTTTATGTAAATGGTGAAATCTTAGCAGAATTTCAAGACTACAAATATACAATCGGTCTGCTTGGATTGATGATAAGATCTGAAAATACTGAGAATTTTAAAATATCAATCGATGAGATCGGTTACTGGAAATTATATTGAACTTACCAATATTCATTTCATTCTATTGATAATTAGTTTATAACAACTGCACTGAGATCATCTTCTGGATCAGGATAACTCATCCTGAAACCCTTCATTGTCTCAACCATAATTGAAGCGATAACCAAATTGCGGTACCACTTGTAGTTGGAAGGGATAATATACCAGGGTGCCCACTCAGTGCTTGTCCTGGTTAATACTTCTTCATAAGCTTGTATGTAATCGAGCCAGAGTTTTCTCTCCTCCAAATCACCAAAAGAAAATTTCCAATTCTTCTTCGGATCATCCAATCGGGCTTGCAGTCTTTCCTTCTGTTCGTTTAAGTCTATGTTCAGAAAAAACTTTAGAATAGTGGTACCTTCATCGCTGAGCATTTTCTCAAAACTATTGATATGAGCATATCTGCGTGACCAGATATGCTCAGGTACTAAACCATGAACGCGAACGACCAGTACATCCTCATAATGGCTGCGGTTAAATATGACTATCTCACCTTTAGCGGGTGTATGTTTGTGAACCCGCCATAAGTAGTCATGATCCAGCTCATTTTGTGTAGGCACTTTAAAACTAGCAACCTTTACCCCCTGGGGATTCACACCATCAAAAACATGTCTGATAACTCCATCTTTTCCACCTGTATCCATAGCTTGAAGTATTACCAGTAATTTCCGTTTATGTTCTGCATATAAAAGTTCCTGAAGCTCCTCCAATTGATAGTTCAATTCATCCAACCGGTCTTTTGCTTCTGATTTTTGTGAAATGGGTCCGGTAATTTCGTTTGGATCCCATTTTTCCAATTCTATTTTTACCCCTGGCTCAACTTTATATTCTTTCAAAATTTCTCCTGTACAAGTTTAATGTAGGTTCTAGAAAAATTTCGATAATTCCTCTGCAAAGAAAGCATAATAATGCAGAAATTACAAACAAGCTGCTGAATATATCCAAAGAGAGATAATGATAAATAGCCAATTTATTTATGTAATCCGTCTCTAATAAAGAAGTTACAGATTTGGTACTATTTGAGAATATTCCGAGCTTGTTGGTGAAAAGAACTTACAAACACCTGATAATATACTATGATAAATTAAAAATACATATCGAAGCTGAAAATCCCGGGAGGCTCGAAAAATAAATTAGAAACAACTTTCATGATTAGTTCTGTTGTCCCATAATGAAATGAATAAACAACCAAATAAGTTTAAATATTACCAGTATTCAAAGCAAGTATTCATTCTGGATGAGACTGAAATAGTAACAGAAAATCCGGTTTCTTTGTCAGTTAATGGAATAGAATGGTTGACATTTATGTGTACTCCCACCGAATTGGAAGAACTCGGAGCAGGCTTTCTATTCAACGAAGGGATTATCAATTCATTTAAAGAGATTGAATCAATCCAACTCTGCCATTCAGGTGCAAATATTGATATCTGGTTAAATAAGGATGCCAAAAAACCAAAAAACTGGTACCGTACATCTGGTTGCACTGGAGGCGTATCATCCATAAATTTTGACGAAATAAATATTGAATATAAATCTACAAACCGAGTTCGAGGGATTCTGAAACCAGAACAGGTGAATGGATTAGTAGAAATGCTTTTTAAATCACAAAAACTTTATCGTAAGTATGGGGGTGTTCACACTTCTGCACTCTGTTTTTCCAATAAAGTAATGGTTTCAAAAGAAGACATCGGTCGACATAACACCCTCGATAAAATCGCAGGCTATTGTGTGCTGAATGAATTAGAAATGAGCGGCGGTTTAATTGTTACAACTGGCAGAATTAGCTCCGAGATGATCCAAAAATGTATCAGGATGGGAGTAAACACTGTGATTTCCCGGACTTCACCCAGTTCTCTCTCTATCCAGTTGGCCAAAAAATTTGATATTACCTTGATCGGTTACGCCCGCAGGAATCAATTTAGAATTTACGCAAATGAAGTGGGAATAGATTTCGGGTCGTTTACAGAAAAATTATAATAATTATGTATTAAGCAAGAGACTGAACTGCTGGAATACAGGTCCAAACAATTCTTCGGGCATTTATGTAAAAAGGAAAATCATGGCTGGATTAATCACAAAACATAAAATAATAGATCCAAAAAATAAAGAAATTGCATCTAAATATAATTTTAATCCAGAAGCCATATCCGAAATATTTCAAGAACTTCATAGGTTAAATGGCTGGCTGGATAAAAAATCAATAGAAGATGTCGCAATCCTGTTAGGAATACCATCTCACCAGGCATATGGGGTCGCTTCTTTCTATTCAATGTTTTTCTTACAAGAGACTCCAGATAAAGTTATCCGAATCTGTGACGGACCTGTTTGCTGGCTGTTTGGCGCTCAAAGGATAAAGCAGAAAGTACGCATAGAACTCCATAATAAATCCTGGAAAGTAGATAGAACTAGTTGTTTAGGGTTGTGTGACCTTGCTCCGGCTGGCTTGATCAATAAGGTCCAATACGGACCTGTTACAAAAGAAAACCTCCCTCCTAACTTAGAAAAAATCAACTACAAGATTAATTTTTATTCGAATGCGCATCCGGGAGAAATACGGGTGATGATGAAAAATGCCGGAGCAGTCGACCCATTTTCTATCGAGTCTGCCCTTGAAAATGGTTCATACAATGCACTAAAAAAATCCGTCGAACAAGCTCCGGCCTGGATCATCGATGAAATAGAAAAGTCAGGATTGAGTGGTCGTGGTGGGGCTGGATTCCCTGTTGGTAGAAAGTGGCGGTTTGTAGCAGACAATCCCCAAACACCCAAATATATCATTTGTAATGCTGACGAATCTGAACCCTTGAATTTTAAGGACAGGGTATTGATTGAAACAAATCCCCAGCAGCTTTTAGAAGGGATGGCTATCGCTGGCTATAGTACTGGTGCATCTGTAGGCTACATATACATTCGTGGAGAATATGATTACCAGGCAAATTTACTGGAAAATGCAATAGACCAAGCAGTATCATCCAAACTGCTTGGCGATAATATTTATGGTTCAGGTTTTTCTTTTCACATACATATTCATCGTGGTTCTGGCGCCTATATCTGCGGGGAGGAAACCGCATTAATTGAATCGATGGAAGGTAAACGTGGTGAACCGAGATTACGCCCCCCTTACCCTCCCCAGGTTGGATTTCGAGCTAAACCAACGCTTGTTAATAACGTTGAATCTTATTGCGCGGTTCCCTCAATCATTCTAAATGGCCCTGATTGGTATAAAGCGCTCAGCTCATATTCACACCCTGGAACCAAGATGTTCTCCGTGCTGGGTCATATCAAACAGCCGGGTATTTTTGAAGCACCGTTTGGAATAACACTCCGTCAAATCATTGACGAATTCGGCGGCGGAATGAAAGAAGGTTCAAATTTTAAATTCGCCCTCACCGGTGGGGCTGCAGGCACGATCGTTCCAGAATCATTGCTTGATGTACCAATTGATTATTCATCAGTAAATGATGGCGTTTCAATTGGCGCTGGTGGGATATTGATTTGCGACCAGACTGTTTCAGTTATATCATTGCTTCGTGAGATTTTATATTTTTTCAAAGTTGAGTCATGTGGAAAGTGCACTCCCTGCAGGGTAGGCACTGACCGTTCATATGAAATACTTTCCAGACTTACCGAAAGAAATGGTACAGGAGCTGATATTGATGAATTAATAACGCTGGCAGAATATATGCAAAATTCTTCTTTCTGCGGGTTGGGTCAATCTGTTGTTATGCCTGTTCAAACAGCAGTTAAGCATTTTAGATCAGAATTTGAAGCCGCTTTGAGCAACCATGTTTAAGTCACTATTTATATAGTTCACTGTCAGGAGTTCCAAATGACCACCAATATCTATATAGATAACCAGAAATTAGCTGTAGAAGAAGGACAAACGATTCTCTCTGCTGCCCGATCAAATGGAATTAACATTCCCACGCTCTGCTACCACAAGGATTTAACCCCAACTGGTAACTGCAGAATTTGTATGGTTGAAGTTGAGGGTTCAAAATTTCTTCAGGCAGCATGTGTTACCAAAATATGGGATGGAATGAGTATTACCACTAACAATGAGCGGGTGATCAGCTCCTGCAGACAGACTCTGGAATTAATGCTGGCAAATCACCCTCAGGATTGTATAACCTGTGACACCAGCGGAGACTGTGAGCTTCAGGATCTAGCTTATGAATACGCGGTGAATATTCCAGCCTGGGGATCAAAAGGAAAAAGGTATAACCCGGACAGCGATCCAAATCCATTTATTAGAGTTGATTTGAATCGCTGCATTCTCTGTAGACGATGTATATTAGCCTGTGAGGAAATACAGGGACGTTTTGTTTGGGGAGTAGCATATCGCGGTTTCGAAGAAGAGATTGTCGCTGGCAATGGGGCAAATTTGTTAGAAGCGCGATGCGAATCCTGCGGTCAGTGTGTTGCTTTCTGTCCAACAGGTGCACTCAGCGACAAAATGTCCTTTGGCAAGGGTCGTATACATCAGACAAGGAAAGTGACCACAACATGCACATATTGTGGCGTTGGATGCCAATTAGACCTGAACATAAAAGATAACAAAATTATCAGGGTGACATCCAACCCCAACGCTCCAGTAAATGGTATGGCTTTATGCGTAAAAGGTCGCTACGGCTATGATTTTGTACACCATCCAGAACGTCTGCAAAAACCAAGAGTGAGAGAGTACTTATTAGAGAATAAACCCAGGCAAAACGGTCGCGGTCCGTGGGTTGAGGTGGATTGGGATGTCGCTCTTGAAATTACTGCAAGAAAACTTATTGAATATCGTGATAATTTCGGCTCCGATTGTATCGGAATTCTGGCATCCGCAAAGTGTTTGAATGAAGAAAATTACCTTATGAATAAATTTTCCCGTCAGGTGATCGGAACTAACAACATCGACCATTGTGCCCGTCTTTGACACTCCAGTACCGTGGCCGGTCTGGCCGCCGCATATGGTTCCGGAGCGATGTCAAACTCAATGGATGATATTGTAGAAAATTCTGAAGCGATGTTGATTATTGGTTCTAACACGACTGAACAACACCCGGTTTTTGGAACAAAAATCCGTCAGGCTGTTCGCACTCGAGGAGTGAAATTAATTGTCGCAGATCCAAGAAAAATTGATATCACCGAGTTTGCAACCTTACATTTACAGCATAAACCAGGTACAGATGTCGCTTTGATTAACGGCTTAATGTATATAATCATGGAACAAGGTTGGGAAGATAATAAATTTATTCAAACCAGGACCGAAGGTTTCGTAGAATTTAAAAACACAATTGAATCATATCCTCCCAATATCGTTTCTGAGATCACAGGAATTTCGGTTTCAAAATTGAAACAGGCAGCCGAAATATTAGCGAAATCAAAACCAATGGCGGTTATATGGGCGATGGGGATAACCCAGCATATTGTTGGGGTTCGTAATGTGATGAGTCTGGCAAACCTTCAGATGCTTCTGGGCAACATGGGAATACCTGGCGGTGGCGTAAATCCTTTACGCGGTCAGAATAATGTACAGGGAGCATGTGACCTGGGTGGATTGCCAAATGTCTATTCCGGTTATCAAAAAGTAACCAGCCAGGAAGTAGCTGATAAATTCACGGAAGCATGGGGGGCTGAGATGTCTTTGAGCATTGGAATGACCATAACGGAACTCATTCCAGCAGCAGGAGAAGGTAAGGTTAAAGCTCTTTATATTATGGGTGAGGATCCAATCATGAGTGATCCTGACAGCAACCATGTTCGCAAATGTTTTGAAAATTGCGAATTTGTAGTCCTTCAGGAGATATTCCCATCTGAAACCACCCCTTACGCAGACGTGCTCCTGCCTGGGGTGAGTTTCGCTGAAAAAACCGGAACCTATACCAATACAGAGAGACGCATTCAAATGGTGCATAAGGCTATTGAACCAATTGGTGAGGCACGGGAAGATTGGAGAATCATTTCAGATCTCGCCAGGGAAATTATTAAGTCCGGAAAACGAACCATAAATAGTGGTCAGTATGCAAATTGGGAATATGAAAATTCAGAACAGATTATGAATGAAATCGCAGCCCTTACACCAAGTTATGCTGGAGTCAGTCACAGCAGGCTTGAAAAAGGTGAACGTTTACAGTGGCCTCTCAAGGATTCAACCCATTCAGGAACCCCAATCCTTCATGTTGGAGAATTCACCAGAGGATTCGGTAAATTCTCACCCATCGAACATATTCCGCCTGCTGAGATGCCGGATGATGAATTTCCGATGCTTTTCAGTACCGGCAGGGTTTTATATCACTGGCACGGAGGTGAGATGACCCGCCGCGCAGAAGGATTGGTTTCAGTATATGGACATTCATTAATTGAAATCAACCCGGATGATGCAGAACTCCTCAGGATAACTGATGACATGGGCGTTGAAGTCACCTCAAGACGTGGCAAGATTAAAACCCGGGCCTGGATTACAGAACGGGTACCACCAGGAATGGTATTCGCAAATTTCCACTTCCCTGAATCTCCCGCCAATGAATTAACAATAGCCGCACTCGATCCTGTTGCCAAAATTCCTGAATATAAAATATGCGCTGTTAAACTTAAGGCAATCGAACCAGATTGAAATACCTATACCTATTTTTGAATATTTTGATATAATTGCCAACCTTAGTCCAGTTTGAATTATTGAATTTACATACCTGTAATATATATGAAAAAAAATATCCTGTTTTATCTGATAACTTTTATTTTCCTGACTTTTTTTATCAGCTCATGCGCAGAGTTTAATAGATTAGCGATACTGTCTGATTTAATTTCTAACGCTGATGCTGAAGAACCGCTCCCTCCTCCTACTGAGGAATTGGTGGTTATCCCGTCTTCCACCCCCACCCAACCCGAACCGCCAACACCTACTGCGCAACCTACAGATACGCTTGCGCCAACAGTTACATTTACAGTAGAAATTCAACCCACAATTGAAACACCGCCCACTCCTGTGCAGCCAACATGTACAAATGTTGCCGAAGTTGACAGACATCTGTCAATCAATGATGGCGCTCTTTTACAACCAAATACTCTTTATGCAAAAGTTTGGAGATTAAAAAATATCGGCACATGTGTTTGGAACACAAATTATGCCCTCACGTTTGTCAGCGGAGATAACAGCCTGGCTCAACCTGATATACCACTTTCTAATGAAGTACAACCTGAACAAACCGTTGAAGTAAGGATAAATTTTGAAACACCTGGACAAGGTGAATTGATTATTGGAAACTGGATGTTGAAATCAGATACCGGGGTAGTGTTTGGTGCTGGTTCGTTTGCTGACCAGCCTATTTCAATGAGTTATACTCTGCCATATGATCCTGGTCTGCCACCATCATGTTGACCCAATGCTCCGTGAGATCCGTGTGATCTGAAACACTTTTCCAAAAAGATCCGGCATTCCGCCGGATTTTTTTCAATTTTATACAGGGATCTGATAGGGTAAAATCGTTTCTATGGTAACAAGACTATTGAATCACTGGCAAGCCCAACCAGAAATCGCAAATAATATCGCTGAGATAATCAATATTCCTGCAAGGGAACCAGTTCAGACAGTATTTCCTGAAGGTATCCACCCATTGTTATTAAAAACAATGGAATTTCAAGGAATTAATTCACTCTACAGTCATCAAAAATACACCTGGGAATTATTTCAAGAGGGGAAAAATATCATCATTGCTACAGGCACAGCAAGTGGAAAATCACTTGCGTATAACCTCCCTGTTTTAGATACTCTCTTAAAAGATGACCTGGCAAGAGCTTTATACATCCATCCCACCAAAGCCCTTTCTCAGGATCAATATGTTTATTTGCAATCGCTTTCCAAACCAGAAAAACAAGAAACAACCGATTTGAAGAATAAACACTCATTCGATAATAATGCAAGGATAAAAATAGCAATTTATGATGGAGATACTCCAAAAAGTGTTAGATCCATAATCCGTAAGGATGCAAGAATTGTTTTTACGAATCCTGATATGCTGCATCTAGGAATATTACCGCACCATACTTCCTGGTTAGAATTTTTATCTAACCTTCATATCATTATTATTGACGAAATCCATATTTACCGGGGTGTATTTGGTTCACATTTCGCAAATATCATCCGACGCCTTAAGAGAATCTCTCATTTCTATGGTTCTTTTCCAAAGTTCATATTAACTTCAGCGACGATAGCCAATCCTCTTCAATTTTCAGAGAAGTTAATTGAAGAGGAGTTTGAGATTATTGATAATGATGGTTCTGCAAGGGGGAAACAGAGTTTTCTTATTTATAACCCGCCAATTGTGAATGAAGAACTCGGATTAAGGCGCAGTTCATTAAAAGAAACAACCAGGCTGGTTGATGACTTGCTAACTTATGATATACAAACCATCATCTTTGGTAGATCACGGAGAACTGTTGAGATAATTTTGAAGTACCTTCGCAGAATCTGGAACGTACCGTCAAATAATCTTAACGTAATTAATCTTTCAGACCAGATCAGAGGATACAGAAGTGGTTACCTGCCTGAAGAACGCAGAATAATCGAACAAGGATTGAGAAATGGAAAAATCCGGGCAGTAGTCGCCACCAATGCCCTTGAACTCGGTATCGACATCGGTAGAATGGGTGCTGCAATTCTGGTTGGATTCCCCGGAACGATTTCATCTACTTTTCAACAAGCGGGAAGGGCAGGCAGAGGTAAACAACAATCATTAGCAGTTCTGATTACAACACCTGATCCACTAGACCAGTTCCTTGCAAATCATCCCGAATATCTTTTCAAGCGCACTCCGGAACATGCATTGATCGATCCGGATAATTTGCTTATCCTTATCGAACATGTTAAATGTGCTGCATTTGAAATCCCCTTTAACGATGGAGATTCTTATGGCAGGGATAACAAAAATAATTTAGAAATAATATTCCAGTTACTCCTGGAGAAAAAACTAGTTTACAACTCAGGATCAAAATATTTCTGGATGGCAGATAAATATCCAGCAGAGCAGGTCTCTCTACGGAGCGCATCATCCAATAATTTTTTATTGATCTCAAATGAAAACGGAGATTCAAACACGATAGGATTTGTGGATGAGCAAAGCGCTTACTGGTTGGTACATCCAGAAGCGATTTATCTACATGACGCAAAAACATTTATAGTCCAGGAACTGGACATTGAAAACAAAATTGTACATCTGAATCCTATTACTCCTTCATATTACACAGAACCTCGCAGAGAAAATGATGTCAATCTGGTCGAGCTTTTGGAAAAATCGACTATCAATGGAGGAGAAAAATATTTTGGCGACCTGCTGATCCGATCTCAGGTAATTGGTTTCCGTAAAATCAAGTGGGAAACACACGAACACCTTGGTTTTGGTGAATTAAATTTGCCGGCTACAGAACTCTTTACAAAAGGATACTGGTTTTCCCTGAATGATCAAACCATTTCAGAATTAAGGCAGGAAAATTCATGGAGCAACGATCCTAATGATTATGGAAAAAATTGGAAATCAATACGTAATCAAGTGCGTGCCAGGGATTATTATTCATGCCATGTATGCGGGGTAAAGGAAACATCTCGAGAACATGATGTACATCACAAATTACCTTTTCGAACCTTCACATCCCCCGAATTAGCAAATAAATGGGATAATCTGATTACTCTCTGCCATAGTTGCCACCAGCGCGCTGAGTCCATGATTAGAATCAAGACCGGGTTATCCGGATTAGCTTATGTCCTGCATCATCTTGCACCATTCAATTTGATGTGTGACATCAAAGACCTGGGCGTACATTCAGATCCCAGATCAAAGCTAGTAGATAATAAACCAGTTATTGTTGTTTATGATCAAATACCTGCTGGAATTGGTTTCAGCGCCCATCTTTATACGACTCACGACCAGTTCCTTTTTCAGGCGATGGAACATATCCAGGATTGCAAGTGCATCAATGGATGTCCTTCATGTGTTGGACCAACCCAAGAAGTAAATGTGGGCGGTAAAGGTGAAACACTGGAAATTTTATATAAACTGGTGAATAATATCCAGAAGTAAATATCAAAATGCAATCTTTGAACGATAAATTAAAATTGCTGGGCATTGAGATGGGTGCCCAAAACATCCCACGCCCTGTTGATAAACATCCATATTCAATTGAAAACATCCTCAATACCCAATCGGTGCAAACTGAATTTGGTGAAATATATACCGTTGAATCGGTATATCCAATTAAATATATCCATGGAGTAACAACGTTAAATATCGAAGCGCCCTTAAATGTAATAGCAGAATGGGTGGGGGATCCGCAGGTGAATGAAATCAAAACTCAAGAATTTTCTTTCATTGATGTTGAATCCACCGGACTATCAGGCGGTACTGGTACCTATGCGTTTCTTATTGGTGCTGGCAGATTTGAAAAGGACAATTATCGAATCGTTCAATTTTTTATGAGCAATCCCGAATACGAGCCAGCCCAATTAGCGGCACTGGAACAATTTTTAGCCCCGGTTAAGTCAATCGTCTCATTCAATGGAAAAGCTTTTGATATACCTCTGTTAAATTCAAGATACACCTTCCATGGATGGAAATCACCATTCACAGAAATGATCCATATTGATTTGCTCCATCTTGCCAGGAGATTGTGGCGTGACAGGATACCCAGCAGGACACTTTCAAACATTGAATTTGAGATATTAAAATCAAAACGATCTCAGGAGGATGTTCCGGGATGGATGGTTCCTTCTATCTATTTCGAGTTTCTTCAGGATCGGGATGCTAGACCTTTAAAGCGGATTTTCTATCATAACGAAGTCGATGTTTTATCACTATCTGCATTGTTAAATCATATGGCAGGTGTATTGGTTGACCCACTTAAACATGGCAATCGCCACGGAAGTGATTTATTAGCAATTGGTAGATTATATGAAGACCTGGGGGATAATGATGCTGCTGTAAACCTTTATACGAAAGGTTTGGAACATGAAGATATTATCTCCCTGCAAATTGACATCGGGATAATTATCCGGGCTTTATACCGGTTATCAATGATTTACAAGCGAAATAACGATTATCCCAAAGCAATTTATATATGGCAGAAAGCAGCGGAATTTAAACATATCGAATCTTATATTGAGCTTGCGAAATTCTATGAACATCATATTAAGGATTATGAAACTGCAATCTTCTGGACAGACATGGCTCTTGCAGTGATAGATCAGAGTCTAGATGGAAATGAAATGCCATACGGAGTTACCAACCATAATATCAAAATAAAGCATGATGAATTGAGCCACCGCTTGCAGCGTGTAACATCAAAACATATAGGGACAAAAACTGAAAGTGGTCAAAATCAGTAATTTTCACTGATTAGAATCGAAAATAAATCCCAAAAAATTTTATTAATTCTTATTTGACTCATTGATGGCGATTATTTCGGACTGTAATTCCACCCAGATAGATTGCCAGGATTGTCAAAACAATAACCATCAATGGAACCAAAATTAAACTTACCAGATAATTTGCGTATTCCAGCAAACCCGCGCTGATCCCTGCAACTACTGCCACTCCAAAAAGTAATATTAAAGTTTTACGTTCGCTGAATCCAAATGCTATCAGCCGATGTGAAGTATGATCTACCCCTCCCTGAATAATGGATTTTCCTTCGATTGACCTGCTGATTGTTACCAAAGTAATATCAATAATCGGGAGTAAAAAAATTAAAGTGGGAACCCCCAAAACTGCAAACAGGTTGGAGGCCTGTGGTTCACGAGCGATTGCCAGTACAGCCAGCGTTAAACCCAGGAAACTGCTGCCGCTATTCCCCATAAATATCGATGCAGGCGGGAAATTGTAGACCAGAAACCCGAGCACACTGCCTGCCAAAGCCATTGTTATGTATAAAAGGGATTGGTTGCTGGTATTCCAGAAAAAGAAACTCAATATTATTGAAGAGATTAGCGAAATTCCTCCAGCCAGTCCGTCCATATTATCAAGCAAATTAATCGCATTTGTGATACCAACGATCCATAAATAAGTCAAAGCTATGTTAAGTACTAAGGAGATATATTCATTTGGAATTCTTGGTGTGAAAAATTTTGTTGTGTAACCGGCGGCGATTACGAATGTAGCGATGATGAATTGAGACAGTATTTTTATAATAGGTGATATTGGATAAATATCATCCAGCAGACCGAGAAGAAAAGCCAGTAATGAGGCAAGAATTATCCCCCAGTGAGAATACAGAATACTTTTATCCACCACTAAAGATGCAGCCATGCTGATAAAGAAGGCAATAAATATCCCAACTCCACCAAATGTGGCAGTTGGTTTTTTGTGCCATCGATCCGACCGTGGTTCAACAACCAAACCTTTCTTATAACAAAACCGTTGGATCACATTCACAATTATGATACTGCCAAATCCAGCACCAATAAAAAGTATCAAGGCCATATAATTCTTATGTCTGGTTCTTAATAATTAAAATTAAATCTTCCAGCCTGCGTTTCTGGTCTACCGGAGCTGCGCTCTGAGCTCTTTGGGCGTAAAAAAGCGCTGAATCAATGTCTCCAAGTTGAAGATGCAAATGAGCCAAAGTTTCAAGTATCCTCCAGCCATCTTCCCGGTTGGGATTTATTTGGATCGCCTGTTCATAAGCCTTGATAGCTTGATCTAAATCACCTGTTTGAATAAAAATTCCAGCAAGGGCGGCATAATATCCTGATCTTAAGTTATCCAGTGAGCCATCGGAATTGTCTACCGCTTTCTGGTAATTTTCTAATGCCAGAAGCAATATCTCTCTCTTTTCTTCTGTTTGATTCTCAGGGATTGTTTCCGATTTCTGCGAATAATAGTCACCTAATAGTCCATATGTCCAGTCATATAAGGGGTCCAGGTTCAAAGCTTTTCGCAATTTCGGCAATGCTTCCCCCGGATCATCCTTCACAGCAAGGTAATGGAGCGCCCATTCATCCCAGATCCTGGCATTATTGGGGCTTAAAACAACCGCACTCGAAAAATAGTCGGAGGATATTTCAGCCCGCTGTTGCTTAATATCATTGTCGTCAGCAAATACTGCCCATAAACTGAAAAGGCGCGCCAGATTTGCAGTATGATCAGTATTAAGGGGATTGATGAGCTGGGCTTTTGTGAGGTCCTGGGCTGCTTGTTGAATCAATGCGTCTCTCTCGCGAGTATCAGCCATTTCTTTCGAATGTTCGAGGTAGGCCCTACCCAGGAAGAGGTAATAATAATCCTCATTTGGGGCAAGTTCAATGGATCGATTGTAGATTTGGATGGCTACCGGCCAGTAATTTGAACGGGCAAAAGAATCGGCTGCTTTGAAATCCATATCAGCATGGATGATCCGCAGGTTTGTATATGATGCCAGCAAAATCGCCAGTACAATTGCAGACACGCCTGTAAAAACACTCGCGAATTTCCGCCTGAATGTTTTTTCAGGCCAACTCTTCGGTAATATAAATGAAAAGAGAAAAATCAAAACTAATAAATAAACATAGTAATTTGTCAACAATCCTTCTGATTTTTTAACCTGACTCAAGATTGTTTCCAGAGAATTTACTGAATTTCTTGCCAGAGATGCCATATAGCTGGAGTGGATCACCAAAAAAATTAGACTGATGAATAATGAAACTCCCAATATCACAAAAGTACTCTTTATAAGAAGTGAATATTTATACCTGTTATCTTGGTTGTTTAATAAAACTGTTTCGCTTGAAAAAATTAGAGCAGCAACAATCCAGGTGACAGCTACCATAATCAGAACACCGTAAGAACTGGCAGAATAGCCCTTCCCTGCCCTGGTAATCGAATTCCAAATAATCTCGTAATAAATTTTCGATCCCAATGCATTAGAAAGCATATTGAAACCAATGGTGATAAGCAATATTGCCAGGATAAACCCATAAATAAGGCCTTCCCTCATCCCAAAAAATCTTCCTGACCAGGTTGACCTCAATAGAATTTTATTTTTCTGACGTTTTCTGTTCTTAATTTTTAAATCTTTTGAGTGTTTTCTAATCTCGCTTCCCTTATTATTCAGATTTTCCTCTACACCAGAAGCACCTGCATCCAAATCCGATAAGGATTGATTAGATATCTTCAACAATGATAATTGATCAATAATTGTTGCCCTACCATGTAATTCGTATACGGGAAAAACAAAGCCTGTCAAAAATAAAAGCCCTGTAAAAACCCAGAAATTTAACCTGGTTGCTGCAATGGCAATTCCAAAATTAATCTCAATAAAATGAGCAACAATTGCAGCTAATAAACCAAGAATGATATAGGATCTTACTTTCTTTGCAGTACTCTCAGGAGGTGAATAACTTCCGAATAATGAGATTAAAATAAGATAAATCAATACACCCAGAATCATCCCAAACGGTAGGGCAACACCGAACAATCCAGGCCCCATTATTCTGGTAAATAAAACCGAACTGATTAAACCACCGGAAATTAACAATCCAAAGAAAAGTCTTCGTTGAATTTTGGATTGGATTAATCCAAGCCAGGATAAACCATAAAAGATAATTGAACTGAATAAAATTAAATAAACGGCCAAACCCAAAATTCCAGTTATTACCAGGGAATCCCACGTCTCATTATGGGATCTATCCGGTGATGCGTTTCTTTTTTCAACCTGGGTCAATTCTGGTGGGTAAAATGGATTATAAACAACGTACATGGACTCAGGACCGTATCCAATCAAAGGGCGGAAGATATTGAATTTATCTTTTCTTCCATCAGGGAATTCGATTGGTTCATGTGGTGAAACTAATTCAAAAGCCCCGCTCCAGATCAACGTGCGAACTTTTCCAGTTCGGCTTTCAACATCCACCAAACTTCCAAGACGATACAGTCCTGGTGTGCTCCTGATATTTTGTAATGGACCATTAGCAAGATTAAGCATGATTAAAAAAAATGAAGCCAATAAAAAGAGAATCACCCCAGATATTGTCAGCCAGCGTATTTTCCATATCAAAGATAAACATATCCAAAGAAAAACTAAGCTTGCCCCAAAACCTAGCCAGGGGCCACGACTGCCGCTGAAATAAAGCGCAATTATCTGAAGTGTAGCGATGAAGACATACAAAGAGGCTCTAAGAAAATTTGGGGTCAGATTCCCCTGGTTATTTAATAACTCTTCGAAAGATTCAACAATTCTCATAACCGTAAGAGGAAATACCATTATCAGGTACGCTGCAACAAAAATCGAGTTCCCCAAATTGGCAGCAATTCTGCTTGATACATCTCCACCCCATGGTATTGGATCTATCTGATATTTTTGTAAAACTCCATACAAACTGACCGGCAAGCTCGCTATAATTATTGCGCTGATCAAGCGTCTGATCTGTTCCCTGCTGCGGAGATTAAATATTATTGCTATGAATATGATCAAATAAGATAATAGTGTATATGTTCCTTGCAGTCGTTGATAAGATCCAAATAGACTTACCAGGGGTGAAATTGAAAAAAATGTCGAAATTAAATATACAATCACAAGAAATATTAACGGTAAGAGTAAAGGGATTCTGATAATCTGATCTATTCTTATCCAAAAGTCATTTTGATTTTCATCAGGAAGTTTTTCAACCTCAATTAATTTTATAATCCAAACTGCCAGGATAATGATCGATAACGATCTCAGTAATGTAATTTTGTCTGGTTCAAATATCCGGCTTGAATAAACGTTAAAAAACACGGGAACAACAATAACAGCAGCCAGCCAGGCTGCTTCCATGACTCCATCGCAATATTTGCTTAATTTAGTTTGTATGTACAATTCTGGAATTTTATGTTCTATGATTGATGTAATTTTGTGGTATGTTACCATAACAAAATGCGAATACTAATCACTACAGGAATATTCCCACCGGAAGTGGGTGGTCCCGCTAGATATGTTCCTATGATTGCTAGTAAATTATGTGAAAGAGGCCACCAGGTTTGCGTGGTTGCACCACAAGAACCCGGTGATAATTTCAATAACCAGGATGCTCCTTTTGAATTATTTCGATTTAATCATTCTCATGTTTTTCCCTATTTAAACTTCTTAATTGAGCAATTCAACGCATTAAAAATAATATTAAAACATATCGATAGATTCGAAATTATATATATTAATGGTTTGAATTTACCTGCGACTTTAGCAGGATTTTTAAATTCTAAACCAACTGTAGTAAAAATTGTTGGAGATAACACCTGGGAATATGCATTCAACCACAAATGGACAAAAAGGAATTTTGAGGACTTTCAATTTGAGAAAGGTCTGAGAATCAGATTGCTTAGAATGATTTTTCATACTGCAGCTAAGAGAGCAGATTCTATAATCGTACCAAGCCAATATTTAGCAGGAATAGTAAAAAATTGGGGTATTGATAAAACAAAGGTTCATGTTATCAACAATTTTATTTCTGATCAAATTCCCAGCAAATATAATAATAATCAACTAGTTAATAACATTGGATTTAGAAGTGGGCTTAGATTGGTAACTATCGGGCGATTAATACCACATAAACGTATCGACAAGATTATCAAAGTTCTCATAGATGGGATGCCAAAAATAAACTTAACAATAATAGGTGATGGTCCTGAGCGGAAAAATTTGGAAGCGCTGGTAAAAAAACTAAATCTTAATGAGAGGGTCCAGTTCACAGGTCCAATTCCCGCAGATTCAATTCAAATGATTTTACATGAATATTGTGATATTTTTATTTTGTACTCAACTTATGAAGGCTTTTCTCATTCCTTGATTGAAGCTGCCCAATGCGGTCTTCCAATAATAGCGACATCAGTTGGAGGTAATCCAGAAATTATTACGAACTTGGAATCCGGTTTATTAATCCCTCCGGAACCCGATTCCTTATTGTTCGATGCCGTAATTCAACTTCAAGAAAATCACTTTCTTCGCCAAACTCTGGGTTCAAATGCAAAAAAATCAATTAAAAAGTTTTCTACTGTTCAAATTATCAACAAAACTGAAAACATTTTGAGTGCTGCCATTCAATGAACATACTGATGATTGGGACAGATGACAGCGTTTTCAAGAAGGATATATCAAACAATAATACTTTCATTCGGCATTCATATTATTTAAATGCATTACAGAAAATTGAATCCGAAAGCACAATAACTGCCTTGGTTTATACCCGGGAAGATTTTTTAATCATTTCTCCCACCCGAGGGTTAACATATTATCCTGTAAAAACACCCTTTCTTCAATTATTCCCCATTTATGGATTAATCAAAGTACTTCGAATAAGAAATAAAAATAATTTTGACCTTATCACCAGTCAGAACCCTTTCGAGATTGGTTTATTGGCTCTTATTTTGAAATGGCTTTTAAAAACACCTATGGAAATCCAGATTCACTTCAACTTTTTCTCTCCTTATTGGTTTGTCGAACACCAAATATTCAATCGAATTCGATTTTTCTTATCAAGATACATCATCCACTCAGTAGATCACATCCGAGTGGTATCTTCTTCAATAAAAAACAACCTTGTCAGAAATTTTTCAATCTCCGAACAGGTCATTTCTATAATTCCCGTGCCATTTATATATCCGATTAATAGAAATAATTGTCAAAGAATTGAAAACAATGTCAAATCCAATGACAGGATAATTCTTTTTGTCGGTCGTCTTTGTTACCCAAAAAATATTCCGGGTTTATTTAAAGTTATTGAAACCATTCAAAAAACACACAAAGTAAAATTTGTCATAATTGGTGATGGACCTCTATTTGGTTTTGTTGAAAAGAAAATACGTCATTTAAATGACATCAATATCTCCCTTCATACTAATTTGAATTTTGAACAATTAGTATGCTGGTATCAATCCGCTGATGTTCTTATATTACCTTCTTTGTATGAGGGGTTTGGTCGCGTATTGGTTGAGGCATACACTTTTCAAACACCTGCGGTGGCAACTCGATGCGGTGGGCCGGAGGATATTGTACTAAATGGAAAAACTGGATTCCTTACTGAAGTTGAAGATTTAGAGAAATTCGCCAACAAAGTGATCTGGCTTCTCGATCATCCTGAACAAGCATCCAGAATGGGAAAACTAGGATTCGAATATGTTATTAAGGAATTTGATCCTGAATTTTTAATCACAAGAATGATTAAAAAGTGGCATCAAATCTGTAATCCAGAATTTAATATCCAATGAATTTGATCATGATTACCCCTCGAGTAGGAAAAAGTGATCCATTATTAGCTTTTATTCCTAACTGGATATCCCATAT